>Avalanche_p1__coassemble_598_pt1 | contig 99299 bp, 92 predicted proteins | sample Avalanche_p1__metabat2_low_PE_018 | metagenome-assembled genome bin Avalanche_p1 | reverse complement strand
TTCTGCCGCTATTTCACCGGACGGATGCTGCTTCCGGCGGAGGAAAGCCACCGGAAACAGATCGATTTCGTCTCCGCCGCCTCCCACGAGCTGCGCGCACCGCTCGCGGTCATTCTTTCCGGCACGGAGGCTCTCTCTAAGGTTTCCTCAAAGGAAGATCACGCGCATTTTCTCACGCTGATACAGCAGGAGATCCTGCGGATGCAGCACCTTGTGTCCGATCTTCTGTTTCTCGCGCGCTCGGATTCCAACCGCCTGCCCATGCACCGGCAGGCTTTTCAGCCGGATCTGCTCTTGCTTGACGTTTACGAGCAGTTTTCGCCGCTTGCGCGCAAAAAGGGACTGTCCCTTCAGCTTGATCTGCCAAAGGAACAGCCCCCCTCCTGCGTGTGCGACCCGGAACGGCTCACACAGCTATTTACTATTTTACTGGACAATGCGCTCTCCTATACGCCGTCCGGCGGCAGCGTCACACTGTCTCTGTCCGTGTCGGACATTCCGGCGCGCGCCGTGTTCCGGCGGCAAGAGCTTTGCTTCTGTGTCTCCGACACTGGGCCGGGCATCCCCGACGACTGCAAGGAGCGTATCTTTGAGCGCTTCTACCGCACAGACACCGCCCATTCTGACAAGCAGCATTTCGGTCTTGGGCTCTGCCTTGCAAAGGAAATCGCGGACGCGCACCACGGAAAGCTGTGGGTGACGGACAGCCCCTCCGGCGGCGCGTGCTTTTCGTTTCACCTGTATGTATGAAGAATAAGAGACGCGCTTCGCGATCCGCTCTTATGTCAAACAAAAGATTGATACGCACAAAATATATTGACACCGTATACGATACCACATATAATGTAATCAGGAGGTATAAAAATGTCCAAATGGGAAAAACTGATAGCACACATATGCAATTTATCAAAAGACCTCCGGTTTGATGAATTGCGAAAAGTATTAGAAAGCTATGGATATGAAATGAACGCCCCGAGAAGCGGGAGCAGCCATTATACCTTTCGGAAACAAGGCTGTATGCCAATTACAGTACCAAAGCATGAACCTATCAAAAAGGTATATGTGGAAATGGTAAAGCAGATTGTAGAAAAGGAGGAACACAAGGATGAATACTCTGAATGATTATATGGCAATGTCCTATCGGATGGAAGTTATTGAGGATAAGGAGGAAGGTGGCTTTGTCGTTTCTTATCCCGATCTCCCCGGCTGCATTACCTGCGGTGAGACAGTGGAAAATGCCGTGGCTAATGCACTGGATGCCAAGAGGGCATGGCTTAAGGCTGCGATTGAAGAAGGAATCGAAATCCATGAGCCGGACAGTCTGGAGGATTATTCCGGTCAGTTCAAGCTGCGACTCCCCCGCAGCCTGCACAGGGCATTGGCAGAACACTCACAAAGGGAAGGCATCAGCATGAATCAGTATTGTGTATACCTTCTTTCCAGAAACGACGCAATGTATGCGAAATAAAAACTCCCGGCGGCAGGAATCCCCCCCCCACACCGCCGGGTTTTCAATATCTTGACCATCTGCTATTTCTCTTTCATCTGCGCCGGATCCTGCGCTTAACAGCTCCTCCTCACAGCACAAGCTCTGTTACCCTCGTACATACCCGCTCCAAAAGCTCACGGTCATGGCTGATCACAACAAGCCCGATTTCACAGGCACTTGCTTCTTTTAACAAAAAATGCCAAATCTGGCTCTGCGTAATCAAATCCAGCATTGTGCTGATCTCATCGGCGATCAGAAAACGCGTCCCCTCGCCGAGCGCCCTTGCAATACAAAAGCGCTGAAGCTCTCCGCCGGAGAGCTCCCCGGGGTAACGCCCCAGCCAGTCCTCCTCGATTCCGAGTCCCCTCACAATCCGCTCATCGACCTGATTTCCCTCTGCCAGTACCCTGTGCATTTTCATACGCGGGTTTACCGCCTGCTCGGGATGCTGCCAGATCATCTGCACCGGACAACATCCCTCCTGTGGAAGGGGCTGTCCGTCCAGCAAAATCTGCCCCGCAGACGGTTTTCGGTACCCCGCCAAAAGCTGTCCAAACGTCGTCTTTCCTCTGCCGCTTTGCGCAAAAATTCCCACACGCTCATGGCTCTCTGCCATAAAATCCACGCACTCAAGCACATTCTGCTTTGCTCCGGGATAACGGTAGGTAATCTGCTTTGCCTCTAACCTCATAGCTCACTCCATTCCAAAGCATCCCAACAAATCTCTCTTTCGCAGATAACTGCTTCACTGTTATGATTCCTGCAAGCCGGTCCTTGCATAGCGCACACACCGCACAAAACCGCCGCGCACGCCAATCATCGGAATCTCTCCCGCGCACAGCCCGTCAGCTTGCGGACAGCGCGGCAAAAAAGGACAGCCCTTTGGCATATCCCCGGCATATGGCTGCGTGCCGGGCAGCGCCTTAAACCCATGCTCCGGCAGCGCACGATAAAGCGCCCTTGTATAAGGATGGCGGAGCAGGCTCTCATCCTTAAAATCCTCTGCCCGCGCCGCCTCGACCGTTGTCCCCGCATAAAACACAAGCACCCGGTCTGCCGCAGTCAGCGCCAGCTTCAAATCATGCGTGATCAAAAGGACACCGTTTCCCTCATCCGCAAAGCTGCGAAAATCTTCCATCGCCTTTGCGGCAAGTGAAAAATCCATGCCGGTCGTCGGTTCATCCGCGACGATCAGCTTCGGCTCACTCATCAGCGCCGTCATTAACAGCACCCGCCGCGCCATACCTCCCGAAAGCTCAAACGGATACTGCTGCTCCACCTCTTTTTCCAGACCATACCTTCCAAACAGCCTTTGCATTTTCTCTCTCGCCGCCGCATCCCGCCTGCCATTTAATATTTGCCTTCCGGTTTTCATCAGAGGATCGAGATAGGAAACGCCCTGCGGGACAAGCGCAAGCTCCCTTCCGCGCAGTCTCTCTATATCCTTTGGAGACAGACGCGTCCCCCGATAAAAAATATCACCGGACACCTCCGCGTTTTGGGGAAGAAGTCCAAAGACGGCATGCGCGAGCAGACTTTTTCCCGAACCGCTGCTGCCGACAACGGCAACCACTTCTCCCTGCCGCACCTCCCCGCACAGATCCGAGATAACGGAAAGCTTTCTTTTTCTTGTCGAACCCGCCTCATATTGCGTAAAGGAAATCGTCAGCTTTTCAAACCGAAGTATTTCCTCCTGCTGTTGCCTTTGTGCCATACCGCTCTCCCCCTGCCCCTTCCCCAACCTTTTTTACTCCTGCGCACCTGCGGGCCTAAGCAGCGTGCGCACGCCGCTTCCGATGCGGTCAAACAATACCACAACGAGTACAAGCGACAGTCCCGGAAAAAGCGCCAGCCACCATTTTCCCGTGCTCAGGTACGCCATACTTTCCGATAAGATCATCCCGATCGCCGGCTTTTCCGGCGATAGCCCAAAACCGAGAAATGTTACGCTCGCCTCATGTAAGATCGCATGCGGAAACATCACGAGCAATCCCGCAAAAAGCTGCGGCAGTATCTGCGGGAAAATATGCGTCTTGGCAATGTACCACGGACTTTTCCCAAGCTGCCTGGCAATGCTGATATAGACCGACTCCTTCATCTGCAGCATCTCCGCGCGCAGTACGCGGCATAGCCCCGGCCAATGTGTAAGCGCCACACCAAGCGTTACACCCCAACCCCCCTTTCCAAGCGCATACGATATCAAGATCAGCAGCACAATATGCGGCACGCCGAGCATCAGATCGATCAGCCATGTGACTGCCGTGTCCGCAAACCTTCCAAGCACGACCGCCGCCGTCCCAAGCAAAAGCGCCATAAGCGCACTGACAAAGGACGCGAGAATGCCGATAAAAACACTCGTGGATAACCCCTTTAGCGTGCGCGCCAGCATATCTCGCCCCATCCAATCCGTTCCGAAAAGATATGGTATACACGGCGTAAGATTTTTTCTGGAAAAATCCGCAGCAATGGCGCGCTCTCCAAGCAGCGCCCCCGCTGCTGTAACCATAAACAAAAAAAGCGCCGCGCACAGCAGCCAAAAATATGTTTGTCTCCGCATATTTTTTCCGCCTGCCCGCGCATGCTCCTTTTTTCTCTTATCCATGACTTTGCCCCCTCCTTATCCGCGGGTCTACAGCACCATACAATAAATTGGCAATGAGATTTCCGCAAAATACAAACAGAGTGCTGATCACGGTGATCGCGAGCAGCAGCGCCACGTCACTGCCGATTCCCGCGTCTACCGCTGCCTGTCCAAGCCCCGGATAAGAAAAGACCTGCTCGACCAGCACCGAGCCGCCAAAAATCTCACTGATCGAGCCGAACTGCAGTGTGATCGCAGGAAGCAGCATATTGCGCAGCGCATGTCTTTTTACAAGCGTGATGCCTCTTTCCCCACGCGCTCTGGCAAACAGCACATAATCGCTCTCCATAATATCAATCATTTTCTCACGCGTATGCAGTGTGATGTGCGCGACGCCGGTGAGGCTTAATGACGCAGCCGGAAGGATCAGATGGCGCAGCCGCTCCAAAATACCGACGTCTTCTGCCGCCATGCCGATCGGCACATTCATCCCAATCGGCAGCCACCGCAGCCAGACCGCAAAGACCAGCAGCAGCACAAGCGCGATCCAGAATGCCGGCGTGCTTGAGAGCAGCAGCGCATAGCCCTTCACCAGCTTATCCTGCCACCGATCTTTATAATATCCCGCTATCATACCAAGCAAAATGCCAAGCACGCCGGAAAAAATCCATGCCGTCAGCATAAGGAGAAATGAATTTTGAAATTTTTCCCAGACAACCTCTGCCACAGGTCTGTTATATTTTAAGGAGATTCCCATATCTCCGCGAATGAAATCTCCCGCCCAGTTTAAATACCGCTGGGCAGGAGGCACATCCGTTCCCCAATAGGACGCAAACTCCGCCCTTTTCTCCGGCGTCATGCGCATATAACTAAGCGTTCCCACATTCGCCTGCACCGGATCGACCGGAGATGCCGAAATGAGTGTGAAGGCAACGATGCTTACTCCAAGCAGCAGCGTCGCCATCTTCACCAGATTCAAAAAAAGAAACTTGATATACCGCATAATATTACTGCCAGCTCCACTCATCCACATTGTTTACGATCGACCAGCCGTGCCCGTGCGGATGCAGCTTTTGCTCAGCTACCTTAAGTCCGTCTCTCACAAAATAAAGATGGTCAATATTTGCAAACCATACCCACAGCGCCTCTCCGTTTGGTCCGACCGCCGCCTGTGCCTGCTGCCAAAGCGCATAGGATTCGTCCATATCGGTTGCCGCAAGCGCCTCGTCAAATAAGCGGTCTGTCTCCTCATTGGAATAGCCTGTATAATTACAGGCTCCATTCGTGTGATAAAGCTGATAATTTTCCACCGGAGAATTTGATCCCCAGCCCCAAATGATCGGATCAGAATACATCTTCAGATAAAGCTCATCCCAGCTGCCAAGTCCTTCATATAATACCTCGATCCCAAGCTCCCTCATCTGATTGGAAAACTCTGCAGTCAATGCCTGACGCACCGAATCCGTTGACGGATAATAAACTGTAAATGATGCCGCTGTACCGTTTTTCTCCAGAATGCCGTCTCCGTCCGAATCCTTCCAGCCTCCATCTGCCAAAAGCTGCTTTGCCTTCTGTTCATCGTACGGCGCCTTCATATCGTCGCTCGACCATGGCATATTATCCGAAACGCTGTAAGCCACCTGTCCATAGCCATTTAGCACATTGTCGATCATTGCCTCACGGTCCAGCCCATAGCTCATTGCCTGACGGATTGCCAGATCGCATGTCACGTCGTTTCCTCCTTCGTACACCATGTCGCCCTCCACCGTCACGTCATTTCCTGACGGAAGGGTCGGAAGCGAGATACCGCGGGAATCCACGGACTTACATGCGAGCAGCTCATAGCCCTCCACCTGCTCCTCGCTGTAGGTCGCAGAGGTATAGGCAATATCAACCTCTCCCGCCTTTACTGCCGCAAGCGCCGCGTCCTCCTCCATAAACAAAATAATGACCGTTTTGATATTCGGCGCTTTGCCGTAATAATCCGGGTTCGCCTCTAAAATGACCTGCTGCCCCCTGTCCCACTGCTTTAACAGATAGCGTCCCGAACCGATCGGGTTCTCTCCGTAAGCGCCAGCCTCATAGCAATGCTCCGGCACAATGCCGAATACCGCAAGCGTGTACAAAAATGCATTGTACGGTTTCGTCAGATGAAATACAACTGTTTTGTCATCCGGCGCTTCCACGCGCTCGAGCATACTAAGGTCTGCCTCAGAGTTCGCCGAAGCAAGCGCTGTATTAAACGTAAACGCCACGTCAGACGCAGTCAGCGGCTCACCGTCTGAAAACTTTACATCCTCGCGGATCGTAAACGTCCATGTCAGTCCGTCCTCGCTGACCTGATAGTCCGTCGCAAGATCGTTCTCAAACTCCATATCCGCAGTCGTCCGCAGAAGCGTTGACTGAATCAACGGCTCATGGCAATGCTCCCCGCAACCCCAATTCACGCACGGATCAAAACCCGCCGCAGGCTCTGAGGTCGTCCCCATCGCCACGATCACCCTCTCCCTTTCCTCTGCCTGTGCCCCGTTCTCCTGCTCGGTACTGCTGCCGCCCGTCTGCGTGACCGCCTCGTTTTGCCCGCCTGTCTGTGCACTGTCTCCACATCCCGCAAGAATCGAGATGCCAAGGATCAGCACACCAAGCGCCGCTGCCATTTTTCGTTTCATAACTTCTCCCCCTTGTCTCTTTGATTGCTTTTTTTCAGCTTAACAAAGTTCCCGTATGCCTACAAGCCCCGCCGGGGGATATAATTTTTGTTTTCAATAGGTATCAAGAAAATGATGACGCTCTCCCTGACACTTATAACCGATCACCGTGTCCAAATTGACATTTTCCATGCTTCGGAAAATATTCATCTCAATATATGGACTTTTTTTGCGCAGCTCTCGGATCAGCTCCTTAACCTCCGCACGCTTTGAACCCTTTTCCGTTCCGCCGCAAGAAGCGCAGCTCTCGGTCAGGCGGCAGGCGCATTGTATAAAATGAAGATCGTTATAATTCATCCAGTGTATGATGTCCTCCTCACGCACCAGATACATGGGGCGTATCAGCTCCATACCCTCAAAATTCGTGCTGTGAAGCTTCGGCATCATCGTCTGCACCTGCGCGCCATAGAGCATTCCCATCAGGATCGTCTCGATCACATCATCAAAATGATGCCCCAGCGCGATCTTATTGCATCCAAGCTCCTTTGCCTTACTGTACAGATGACCGCGGCGCATTCGTGCGCACAGATAGCAGGGCGATCCCTCCTCCCCTGCCACAATATCAAAAATCTCCGATTCAAATACGGTGATCGGCACATTTAAAATTTGGGCATTGCTGCAGATGGTCTTATAATTCCAATCATTATAGCCCGGATTCATCACCAGATAAACAACCTCAAAGTTTTTCTTTCCATGCCTCTCCAGCTCCTGAAACAGCTTTGCCATCAGCATCGAATCCTTCCCGCCGGAAATACACACTGCAATTTTATCCCCGTCGCAGATCAAATCGTATTCATTGATCGCCTTTGTAAATTTGCGCCAGATGTCCTTGCGGAATTTTTTGACAATACTGCGCTCAATCTCCAGACAACGCTCTCGCTGTCTTGTCTTTGCTTCCATGTCCGTCCGCTCCAGTTCCTCCATCGAATGCAGCAACTGATAACGCAAATAGGAGCGGTAGCCGCCGTCCAGACTGTACGCCTCATAGCCAAGCTCCTGCAGCTCCTGCGCAAGATCTCCGCTCACATCACCCGTATAACACATCAGATAAATAGGTTTATCCTTCGGAAGCTCGCTCTGATGCTCCATTAACGCTTCCCACCAGATATGCTTTGCCCCCGGATAGGTTTCCTTACGAAAGTCTGCCTCCTTTCGCAGGTCTACCACAAGACTCTCTCTTGTTTCTTCCAATAATTCCTCTATCGTCTTTTCAAACATCGTTCTTCCCTTTGCCTTCCATCCATAAATCCATTACGACCTCCGATGCGATCAAAAGCCCTGCCGCGGACGGGACAAATGCCGCAGAGCCCGGCGTTGCCCGCCGCCTCGCCGACCGAAATTCCTGTGCCTCCGCCACATCCTCTATCTGTCCGTTTCCTGCCCTCTCTGCCGCTTCCTTCTGTTCCCCCGTATGTGCTTCTTCCTTAGGAACAAGCGGTTCTTCCTTAGAATAAACGACCTTTAAATCCTTTATTCCGCGCTTTTTTAATTCCCTGCGCATCACGCGTGCCAGCGGGTCTACCGAGGTGCGGTAAATATCCGCTACCTCAAATGCTGCGGGATTTAGCTTATTTCCCGCCCCCATGCTGCTGATCACAGGCGTGTTTGCTTTCTTTGCCTGCACGACCAGCGCAAGCTTTGCCGTCACGGTGTCGACCGCGTCGACCACATAGTCATACTGCGTAAAATCAAACTGCGCTTCTGTCTCCGGCAGATAAAAGCACTTATGCACCGTCACCTTGCACTCCGGGTTAATATCAAGAACCCTCTCCCGCATCACATCGACCTTATCCCGTCCGAGCGTGCTGTGCAGCGCGATGATCTGACGGTTTAAATTTGTCAGACAAACCTTATCGTTGTCGATCAGATCCAATGCTCCGACACCGCTGCGCGCCAATGCCTCCACGACGTAGCCGCCGACGCCTCCCACACCAAAAACAGCGACTCTCGCACGCGAGAGCCGCTCTATCGCATCTTCTCCTACTAATAACGCCATTCTGGAAAATTGATTCTGCATCCTTCCCTATTCCTTCCTATTTTGCAAGCTCAAGCATCCGCCAAAGCGGCGCTGCGGCGCGCTCCATAATCTCGTCGGACAGTTCAATTCTCTTTGCCTCCATCTGGTCTGTACCAAGCTTCGTCAAAACGTCCAAAGCCTTAGCAACTGTCACACGCTTCATATTCGGGCAAAATTGCCTGTGCCCGACAGAATAAAATTTTTTCTGGGGATTCCTCTGCTGCAATTCAAAAAACACGCCCATTTCTGTACAGATGATAAACTTTGTATGACTGCTCTTTGTCGCATAATCAATGATTTCAGAGGTACTTCCCACAAAATCAGACAGCTCGATAACCTCCTTTGTACACTCAGGATGCGTCAGAATCAACGCATCTGGATGAAGCGCTTTCGCCGCCCTTACATTTTCTTCCTCAATGCTTGTATGTACATGACAAAATCCGTCATGGAAAATAAAATTCTTCTCCGGCAGCTTTTCCGCCACATATCTGCCGAGATTGTTATCCGGCACAAAGAAAATGTTCTTCTCTTTGATATTGCTTACTACCTTTACCGCGTTCGAGGAGGTCACACAGACGTCCGAGACTGCCTTGATCTCCGCGGTAGAGTTCACATAGCACACAACCGACAAGTCCTCATACTGCCCGCGCACCTCGGCAATCTGCTCCCTTGTCACCATATGCGCCATCGGACAATCCGCGCACTCGTCCACCATTAACACTGTCTTTTTCGGATTTAACAGCTTTGCGCTCTCGCCCATAAAGCCAACCCCCGCAAAAAGGATCGTCTGCTGCGGCACATTTGTCGCAATCTTACTTAGATAAAAGGAATCGCCTACATAATCGGCAATCTCCTGCACCTCACCATCCACATAATAATGCGCCAAAATTACAACGTCCTTTTCCTTTTGCAGCTTTTTGATCTGATCTATTTTTTCCTTTTCCATCAAAACCTCCGTGCGCCTTAAAACCCGCAGTCATCCTCTGCGGCGCTTTCGCTTTGCTTTCTCTTAAATTTGTTTGGTAATCTGTCTGTCATCAATATCACATACCGACGCTACCCTGCTATCATAACACTTTTTCTGCCAATCGCCAACCTTAAAATCACGCGAAAAATGATGCGCTGCACTCCCTCCATGCAAGCGATTTTTTGTCTGCTCCCATTTCGGCATTTCAAAACTGGTATGCTTAATATTACACAAACTGGCATTTTAAATTAATCCAGATACTGTGTATGATAAGAAAAAATAAAAAGCAACCATTGACACATCTATTTGTTTTCGGGCAGGAACAAATAGTCTTATGGCCGACACAAATGGAATGCTTGCGCGTGCCTGACCACAAACAGCCCAGAAATGAGGAATATTATGCAAAAGATTTCATCTGACACCAAACCAGCCGCAGACGGTGTAACTATCCGCTTTTTAACTGTTACGGCGCTTTTTGTCGCACTGACCTATGTCTTTACCGCGTTTATCAACCTGCGGCTTCCGATTGCCGCAAACGGAGGGCTTATCCACCTCGGAAACGTTCCCCTTTTTCTCTGCGCGATCCTGTTCGGGAAAAAAAGCGGCGCGATTGCCGGCGGTGTGGGCATGGCGCTTTTCGACCTGCTTTCCGGTTGGACGGCATGGGCGCCCTTTACCTTACTAATCGTCGGACTTATGGGATTTGCAGTGGGAGCCTTGACCGAAAAGCATCACGGCTTTCGCCGGCTGCTTTCTGCACTTGTGCTTGCAGCCGTCATTAAGGTAGTCGGCTATTATCTCGCCGAGGTGATTTTATTCGGAAGCTGGCTGACTCCTGTCGCCTCAATCCCCGGAAACCTCATTCAGGTCGGTGTTGCAGCCGCCCTTGTACTTCCGATTGCAGCACCTCTCAGAAAGGCGGTGGCTTCTTATGTATAAGCTGATGACTCCCGGACCGACACAGATTCCGGAAAATGTACGCATGGCTCGAAGCATCCCCTGCACAAACCCTGACTTAGACGAAAGCTTCGTTTCTTTTTATAAGGAAACGTGTGAATTGATCAGTGCGCTTTTGCACACAAAAAACGAGACGCTGATCCTGGACGGCGAGGGGATTCTCGGATTGGAGGCAGCATGTGCCTCGCTGACGGAACCGGGCGACCGGGTACTTGTCCTCGATAACGGAATCTACGGCAGGGGCTTCGCCGATTTTGTCAAACTGTATGGCGGCATTCCTGAAATTCTGCATTCCGATGAACTGACAGCATTTCCCGCGGAAGTCCTTGAGGAGCATTTGAAAACGAATCATTCCTATGCCTATGCCACTCTAGTGCATTGTGATACGCCAAGCGGTGTCCTCAACGATATTCACACGCTTTGCCCGATTTTAAAAAAATACGGCATCCTTACCGTCGTTGATTCTGTTTCCGCTATGTTCGGCGAGAATGTGCGGACAGACGACGCCGAAATTGACATTCTCTGCGGCGCCTCTCAAAAAGCAGTCTCCGCACCGCCGGGACTGACCTTTGTGACGATCAGTGAATCCGCAAAACAAAAAATGCGAAACCGCCGGACGCCTATTGCTTCCTTTTATGCGAACCTTCTGACATTTGAAGATTACTATGAAAAAAAATGGTTTCCTTATACTATGCCAATCAGTGATATTTACGGGCTGCGTGCCGCTCTTGACAGCATAGCTGCGGATCGGGAGCTTCTGCTGCGCCATGCCCGTATTGGCGCAGCAACCCGTGCAGCATTAACTGCCGCAGGACTTTCCCTCCATCTAAACGGCGGCTATTCCAATACGGTCACCGTCTTTGACATTCCACAGGAAACAACTGCGGATGCGATTCTTTCCATGATGAGAGATTCCCATGGTATTCTTCTTTCTGGCTCTTTTGACGCGCTCGCCGGAAAGGTCATCCGTATCGGTCACATGGGCGCAAACGCCAATATCGCTGATATGGCCGTGACTATGGCGGCGCTCTCTGATACGTTACAGACACTTGGTGTTCCCTTGCATGGCGCACTTGATCTTTTATTTCTGGCGACCTTCAAAGACCTGTCGGCACAGAAGCGGTAACTAACATCTGTAAAATCTGCCGTGCTGCATCATATCAAGCAACAGGCGACACGCCTCGCGAACCGCTCTTATGTCAGATAAAACAATAAAGAATCTCGCAAGCGGGATTCTCCGTCTGCGGCGGGTCGCATTTGCGCCATAGTTCCATTCCGCCGGAATGCGCTTCCCCATAGGCTTTTGCTTTATAGGGGGCAAAGCAATTTCCTATGTCACAAAAAGCCCTGCGTGTCTTAGCTTTCCTAACACACACAGGGCTCTCCTGTCAGCACTTCTGTGCAATTTTGATCTGCCATACTCAAGCTACTGTGCAAGCTTCAGCGAAATAATCTCACCGGTAAACGCGTCTACCTCTGACAGCTCTCCCGTATACTCCATCACAACAGTATCTCCTACCTTTAACTGGTCGTAACCCTGCGGAGCAGTTTCAAAGCCAATCGCGTAAGACTCGCCGCTATCACTTGTGAGGATAAACAGCATATCCTTCTTGTCCTCCAATTTACCGCTAACGGTCTTTGTCTCTCCTGTCGTTCCCGCCTGCGCCTGTGCATCTGACGAAATCTGGGTATCTGCTTCCATATTCGGCACTTCCTCCTGCTGCGGTGTCTGCACACTGCTTTCCGGTGCTGCAGGCGGCTGGGTCGTTGTATCTTCCTTTCCGCAGCCGGTGAAAATCGTACCCATAATTCCCATTGTTACTAAAAGCATTGCAAATTGTTTTTTCATTTTTTCCTCTTTTCCGCGCCCTTGCGCCTTTTATTCATTTTCTTTATACAAAAGATTAGACCTTAGCGCATTGAAAAAAGTTTCATACGATTAAAATTTTATGCGTATGCAAAAGACTTGTATCCTAATGCCCAAACACTTCGTGTTCCTGCCGGATAGCTCCGTATTTTCCGCATCACTATCTGCCTTTGGAAAAACAGAACCTGCTATTTGTTCTCTGTCTCTGTCAAAATAGGCGTTGCTCCATACACTGCAAGCACACCATAATACTCAGATACTATGCTGTCATCCAGCGTATACATTCCAACATCCTCAACTCCATATCTTAAAAGGTAGTAATCTAAGTCGTGAAGGATTTTATAAATGCTGTTCACATAATGCATCTCGTGTGTTTCTTCTGCTAACCTTGTCAAGTCCATCAACTGCTGAAGGTCGGCAATCAACAGTTCATTATGCACGGACTTTTGCATATCCGCAATAAGATCAATAAAATTAGTGGCGTCAAATCTGTTATAGTCCATGACTGGCTCGCCATATTTTTCATAAAATTCACTTTTAGAAATCCCCTCGTCCGCCATAATTGCTTTGCGTTCTACAGCACTTCCTTCATAAGACCAACCTATTTGTATCTCCCCTTTTTGCGTAAAATAATTCCAATACAAACTCTCATGATCCGACAGCTTATCAAAAATGCGTTCATACAAATAAGCCGATTCCATCCGAAGATTGGCAACCTTGATATTTTCAGTCAGCCTTTCTATCTCCTCCGCTGACATCCCTTCTAATACAGTCTCCCGCATAGCTATCACTTCTTCTTTTGAAGGAGCATCAATTTCTGTGGCAGCTTGTACTTCCGTACTATCCTCTGTCGCATACTCAGACGCATCCCCTGCAACTGTAACCTGCTGTTGTATTTCTGCATGCGGTTCATTCTTACCACAGGCAGAAAGGATCAAACATCCAACTAAAGCAAACGTCATTACTCCTGTCTTCTTGCTCCGTGTCCCCATAATTATTTCCCCTGTCCAAACTCCGCCTTCCTTTATGCTGCTCATTGTCCATATTTTTATTATACAAAACAAACTGTCACACGCAATACAAAATTTATAGCTTTAAAATACAGCCACAATCGGCTTTTGCATATACAAAAGGGCTTTCCGAAAAATCGGAAAGCCCCATAAAATCTGACTTTTATTGATTACTCAATGATAGAAGCAACACGGCCTGAACCTACAGTTCTACCACCCTCACGCAATCGGTCAAACGTACTTTCTCGTTTTTTTGATGTGTTTTGATTCTTTTAATCCACATTATTTCGGCGAATTAAAACACCTTTCATAAACTGAGTTTCATTATGTGTTTCATAAACAATCGACTTTTCTTCTTCTGTACATCCAATCAAAATTTTTATCTCAGAATCCTTTTTCATCAAATCAACGATACACATTATAGCTTCAATCTTTCTTTCTCCGCTTCCAACCCAAACATCAATGCCAGCACCATCCATAGAAGAAGTATCTTTCAAATATCCATAATCAACTCGATAAATGAAATTAGGATATTTAGGGTGGGCGGTTCCTTTGGGCCTATCTATCACAATTTCAGAATTATTCACCAATTCATCTAAAGCACACCAAAACTCATCATTGTAACTTTTCACCTAATCACCCCACTATAAAGTTCAAATTCATCTCCCAGTATTGCTGAAATTTCACGCTTCGTCAACCAATGTCTTATCTTCTCTATAAAGCAATGTCATAACGAAAGCAGCAATTATCAAAACATGTAAAACTATATGATATACATCAGGAACATATCTTCCATCCACATTTATCGGTTGAATACATTCAGAATAATAGGCAATCTTCTTGTCGTTGTCTCCCATAAATCCGCTTCCAAACAAAGTATACCATTCATGACTTAAGAACTGAGCAACAAACCACCCCACCAACCATATCAAATGTATATTCTTTCCAACCTTTTTAGTAACTAACATTAAAACAAATGTAACCGTTGGAATAAGCATAAATATCCATTCTTCCTTATATGCACTTGTTACCAAATATTTATCTCCCAACTTCAATCCTGTCATCGAAAGAAAATACCAACACAATAAGAGAATATTCCCGATTATTACATGCATTTTTTTCATTAATATTTCCTCCACTAAATTCTGCTTTTCACGACAAAGTTCAACGGGAATTTATCTTTTTAATCTACCATGTCAAAAAGATGGATTGTCAACAGTAAACTAAACAACTTTTTTAAGGTTATTCTCCCGGTACTCAACTGGTGTCAAGTAACCGAGAGAGGAATGAAGTCTGTGATTGTTAAACCAATTCACATAATCAGCAAGCTGTAGTTTTAATGCATCCAGATTTTCAAATGTCTGGTTTTTTACAAATTCTGTTTTGATGATTTTAAAAGTTGCTTCTGCTACAGCATTGTCATATGGGCATCCTTTACGGCTGAAAGATCTGGTGATGTCAAATGCTTCCAGCGTCTCTTCTATTAGCTGGTTCTTGAATTCGTTGCCACGGTCTGTATGAAAAATATTGATTTTTTCCAGACTGCCGCTTACAATCATAAATGTCTGCTTTACAAGCTTTGCAGTTTTATGTGGTCCGGCACTGTAACCGATGATTTCACGGTTAAAGAGGTCCACAAGTACACATATGTAATTCCAGTTCATTCCAACCCGGACATATGTCAGATCACTTACTACTACGTTCCTGTATGGTTGTTCATCGAATTCCCGATTTACAACATTTGCGGTTTTTGATTCATTACAGGTATCCTTTTGTGGATGATACCGGGCTGTTGTATAGCTTGATACAAGTCCCTCCTGCTTCATAATGCGACCGATACGACGGCGTGATACAATCATATCCCGCTTTGCCAGTTCCCGCTTGATTTTACGGGTTCCGTAATTATTACGGCTCGCTTTAAATATATCAGTTATGGCTGCCGTTAATCCGGATTCATCTGCTTTCTGCTTTGCTTCATAATAGTAAGTGCTTCTGGAGATTTTTAGGACTTTGCACATTGCTGATACAGAGTATTTGTGGGCATTCGCCTTGATCACATTTACTTTCGTCCTAAGATCAGCGCCGCTTGTTTTAAAATATCGTTCTCCATCTTAAGCTGTTGGTTTTGCTTACGCAGCTCAATGAGTTCCTGCTGCTGAGGGGTTCTGTTATCCTTTTCTTTGAAAGAACCGGAATGATCTGCCTGGGCAATCCACTTATCCAGAAGGGATTTTGCGATGTCGTATTCGCGGACAATATCGCATTTACGTTTACCGCTGCGATATAAATCAACAAGTTGCTGTTTGAATTCTGACGTATAAGTACGCCGCGGTCTGGGTTGTTTTCTCTCGGACATGATTGAAATTCCTTTCTTCATACGCAGTCATTGTACATACCCTTAAAAAATCTGTCCAGTTTATTTTAGCCGATTCAACGTCATTACTCCTGTCTTCTTGATCCGTGTCCCCATAATTATTTCCCCCGTCCAAACTCCGCCTTCCTTTATGCGCCTCATTGTCCATATTTTTATTATACAAAACAAACTGTCACACGCAATACAAAATTTATAGCTTTAAAATACAGCCACAATCGGCTTTTGCATATACAAAAGGGCTTTCCGAAAAATCGGAAAGCCCCATAAAATCTGACTTTTATTGATTACTCAATGATAGAAGCAACACGGCCTGAACCTACAGTTCTACCACCCTCACGGATAGCGAATGTAAGACCCTGCTCCATAGCTACCGGATGAATCAACTCGATTGTCATCTCGATATTATCGCCAGGCATGCACATCTCTGTACCTGCTGGTAAGTTACATACACCTGTTACGTCTGTTGTTCTGAAATAGAACTGCGGACGATAGTTGTTGAAGAACGGAGTATGACGACCACCCTCATCCTTTGTTAAAACGTAAACCTGAGCTGTGAACTTTCTGTGGCAAGTTACAGTACCCGGTTTTGCAAGAACCTGACCACGAACAATCTGGTCACGGTTGATACCACGAAGAAGTGCACCGATGTTATCACCAGCCTGTGCCTCGTCTAACATCTTACGGAACATCTCAATACCGGTAACAACAGTCTTCTGTACTTCCTCCTTAACACCGAGGATCTCAAGCTCATCGCTTAAGTGAAGTGTACCTCTCTCAACACGTCCGGTAGCAACTGTACCACGACCTGTGATTGTGAATACGTCCTCGACAGGCATAAGGAACGGCTTGTCTGTATCGCGCTCCGGATCCGGAATATACTCGTCAACTGTGCTCATTAACTCCATGATCTTGTCGCCCCACTCGCCGTGCGGATCCTCAAGAGCCTTCAGTGCAGAACCCTTAATGATCGGGCATCCCTCAAATCCGTACTCCTCTAACTGCTCTGTGATCTCCATCTCTACGAGCTCAAGAAGCTCCTCGTCGTCAACCATGTCACACTTGTTCATGAATACAACGATATACGGAACACCTACCTGACGGGAAAGCAAGATGTGCTCTTTTGTCTGAGCCATAACACCGTCAGTAGCAGCTACTACAAGGATAGCGCCGTCCATCTGAGCTGCACCAGTAATCATGTTCTTAACGTAGTCAGCATGTCCCGGGCAGTCAACGTGTGCGTAATGTCTTTTCTCTGTCTCATACTCTACGTGAGAAGTAGAAATGGTGATACCACGCTCTCTCTCTTCCGGAGCCTTATCAATGTTCTCGAAATCTGTAGCTGTGTTACCAGCAACTCTCTCAGCAAGAACCTTTGTGATAGCTGCCGTTAAAGTTGTTTTACCATGGTCTACGTGTCCAATGGTACCGATATTACAATGTGGTTTTGTTCTGTCAAACTTAGCTTTTGCCATTTTGAATATCCTCCTTAAATTGGTGCCCTGCGGGCTGTTGTTATTATTAAAAAATAACTCTGCTAAATCTGATTATATAAAATAATCAAATGTTTTTCAAGCTATTTCTTGCCGGATTTCCCGTATTTTACAGGAAATCCGGTTATTTTTTAGAACTCTGTACCAAAAGCTTATTTTGCCTTGTCGGCAAGCACCTTCTCCTGTACATTCTTCGGTACCTGCTCATATTTCTCGAAGAACATTGAGTAGTTACCGCGTCCCTGCGTCTTGGAACGCAAGTCGGTAGAATAGCCGAACATCTCCGCAAGCGGAACGAATGCGCGGACAATCTTACCGCCGCCAAGGTCGTCCATACCTTCAATACGTCCGCGGCGTGAGTTAATATCGCCGATAACGTCGCCCATGTATTCCTCCGGCATCGTAACCTCAACCTTCATGATCGGCTCAAGCAATACGGCACCTGCCTTATGCATAGCCTCCTTGAAACACATAGAACCTGCGATGTGGAATGCCATTTCGGAGGAGTCGACCTCATGGTAAGAACCATCGTATACATTGGCATGTACGCCAAGTACCGGGAATCCACCGAGAATACCGGCCTGTGCCGCTTCCTCGATACCCTCTCCGACTGCCGGAATGTATTCCTTCGGAATCGCACCGCCGACAACCGTAGACTCAAACTTAAATGTCTCCTCTGCGTTTGCATCCATCGGCTCAAACTTAACCTTACAGTGACCGTACTGTCCACGTCCACCGGACTGCTTTGCGTACTTGTACTCAACGTCAACCGGCTTTGTAAATGTCTCCTTGTAAGCAACCTGCGGCGCACCAACATTCGCCTCAACCTTGAACTCACGAAGCAGACGGTCTACGATGATCTCCAAATGGAGCTCTCCCATACCTGCGATGATCGTCTGACCGGTCTCCTGATCGGTATGCGCACGGAAGGTCGGATCCTCCTCTGCAAGCTTTGCAAGAGCCTCGCCCATCTTGCCCTGTCCGGCTTTTGTCTTCGGCTCGATTGCAAGCTCGATAACCGGCTCCGGGAACTCCATAGACTCTAAGATTACCGGATGCTGCTCATCACAGATCGTATCACCGGTTACAGTAAACTTAAATCCAACTGCAGCCGCGATATCTCCGGCGTACACCTTGTCTAACTCCGCTCTCTTATTTGCGTGCATCTGAAGAATACGTCCGACACGCTCCTTTTTATCCTTTGTCGCATTCAGTACATAAGAACCGGAGTTCATAGTACCGGAATAAACTCTAAAGAATGCCAGCTTACCAACAAACGGGTCAGCCATGATCTTAAATGCCAAAGCAGAAAACGGTTCTTCATCAGAAGAATGTCTCTCTACTTCATTACCGTCTAAATCTGTACCCTTGATTGCAGGTACGTCAACCGGAGACGGCATATATTCGATGATCGCATCAAGAAGCTTCTGCACACCCTTATTTCTGTATGCAGTACCACAGCATACCGGAATTGCACGGCACTCGCAGGTAGCCACTCTCAATGCCTTCTTCATATCTTCTACTGACGGCTCCTCGCCCTCAAGATACATCATCATCAGATCGTCATCCAGCTCGCAGACCTTCTCTACCAGCTCGCTGCGGTAAAGTTCTGCATCGTCTGCCATATCGCCAAGATCGTCGGTAACGGTAATATCATCACCCTTATCATCATTGTAGATATATGCTTTCATCTCAAAAAGGTCGACAATTCCCTTAAACTCGTCCTCTTTGCCGATCGGAAGCTGAATAATGATCGCATTTTTTCCCAAACGGGTACGGATCTGATCTACACATCCGTAGAAATTTGCACCTAAAATATCCATCTTATTGACAAATGCCATTCTAGGTACGTTGTAGGTATCAGCCTGACGCCATACGTTCTCGGACTGAGGCTCTACACCACCCTTTGCACAGAAAACGCCGACAGCGCCGTCCAGTACGCGGAGTGAACGCTCTACCTCTACCGTAAAGTCAACGTGTCCCGGAGTATCAATAATATTGATACGGTGCTCTAATGCACCAGCCTTTGGCTTTGCAAACTCCTCCAAAGTCCAGTGACAGGTTGTAGCGGCTGATGTGATCGTGATACCTCTTTCCTGCTCCTGCTCCATCCAGTCCATGGTCGCAGTACCCTCATGAGTATCACCAATCTTGTAATTAACACCGGTATAGTAAAGAATACGCTCTGTCGTTGTGGTCTTACCCGCATCGATATGAGCCATAATACCAATGTTTCTGGTTCTCTCTAATGGATATTCTCTTCCAGCCAAGGTATTTCCTCCCTAAATTAGAAACGGTAGTGCGCAAACGCTTTGTTTGCCTCTGCCATTTTGTGCATATCTTCTTTTCTCTTCACAGATGCACCCGTATTGTTCGCTGCATCTAAAAGCTCGTTGGCGAGTCTTTCTTCCATTGTCTTCTCGCCGCGGTTGCGGGAGTACATGGTCAGCCAGCGCAGAGCTAATGCCTGACGGCGATCCGGTCTTACCTCGATTGGCACCTGATAGGTTGCTCCACCGATACGTCTTGCCTTTACCTCAAGAACAGGCATAACATTATTCATGGCTTCTTCAAACACCTCAAGTGCAGGCTTCTCTGCCTTCTCCTCTACTCTCTTGAAAGCTCCGTATACAATCTTCTGTGCGACACCCTTCTTACCATCTAACATAATGCTGTTGATAAGCTTGGTAACCACTTTGCTGTTGTACATCGGATCTGCTAATACATCTCTTTTTTGAGTATGTCCTTTACGTGGCACGTTTCTTCCCTCCTTAATCATAATTTACTATACAGCGCATTCCTATACAATAGAAACGGCATCTGCATTGCCCGATTCTATACTCCGAATCGGCGGACTTCATTTCGATTAATTCAACGGTACTCACATAGTGTTCGTGCGGAAATATATCTCATCGTGAAACAATCCCAACACTAACCTCTAGTCCATGCTGTATGACCGGCAAAAACTGCCGTACGCATGTATGTGATACTATTGGTTCGCTAAATCACCTGATTATTTAGCTGCTTTTGGTCTCTTAGCGCCGTACTTGGAACGCGCCTGCTTTCTGTTAGCGACGCCTGCTGTATCAAGCGTACCACGGATAATGTGGTATCTTGTACCCGGTAAGTCCTTTACACGACCACCGCGGATCAGAACAACGCTGTGCTCCTGCAGGTTGTGTCCCTCTCCCGGAATGTAGCTTGTTACCTCGATTCCGTTGGAAAGACGTACTCTGGCGATCTTTCTAAGAGCTGAGTTAGGTTTTTTAGGAGTTGCTGTCTTAACAGCAGTACATACACCTCTCTTTTGCGGAGAAGACGTATTCGTCGGTCTTTTCTGCAAAGAGTTGTAACCCTTCTGAAGCGCAGGTGCTGTAGACTTCTTAACAGATGTCTGACGTCCTTTTCTTACTAACTGGTTAAATGTTGGCATTGGTTTCACCTCCTGTGATTATAATAAATATTGCGTCATTGGATACGGATTCCTAAGAAAACGTATCACAAATTCAGCGTGCACTTTCATGCACGCTAAATCATTATATAAAGACAGCCCGCAGATGTCAAGTATTTTCTTGCATCCGCGGGCAGAATTTGCTGCGCAAACTGTCTTTATCTCTTTATAGGGCTATGAACATCTATACGTCGACCTCCTCGTCCTCCGGTATCATTTCCTCTAAGGTATAATCCTCGTCCATGACGCCGTTGTCCTCGTACTCATAATCCTCATATTCATCATACATCAATTCCTCGGTCTCCAAGAACTCCGAATCAAGTCTGATGTTACGGTAGCGCTTCATACCCGTACCTGCCGGAATGAGCTTACCGATGATCACATTTTCCTTCATACCGATCAACGGGTCTACCTTACCCTTGATCGCAGCCTCGGTCAGCACCTTTGTCGTCTCCTGGAAGGACGCCGCAGAAAGGAAGGAATTTGTTGCCAGAGATGCCTTTGTGATACCGAGCAGCACCTGCTTTCCTTCTGCCGGCTGCTTGCCCTCCTGCTCAAGAACCTCATTCGTGTCCTCAAAGTCCAGTGTATCAACAAGCGTTCCCGGAAGCATGTCGGAATCTCCGTTCTCCTCTACGCGGATCTTCTGGAGCATCTGGCGCACGATCAGCTCAATATGCTTATCGTTGATCTCTACACCCTGCAGACGGTATACACGCTGTACCTCGCGGAGCATATAATCCTGCACCGCACGGACACCCTTGATCTTTAAAATATCATGCGGGTTGACAGAACCCTCTGTCAACTCATCGCCTGCCTCCAGCGTTGCTCCGTCTACGATCTTGATACGGGAACCATACGGGATCAGGTATGCCTTCGTCTCGCCCGTCTCGTGGTTCGTGACAACAATTTCACGCTTTTTCTTCGTGTCCTTAATGGTCGCTACACCGCCAAACTCAGTGATGATCGCAAGACCCTTCGGCTTTCTCGCCTCAAAAATTTCCTCGACACGCGGAAGACCCTGTGTAATATCGTTTCCTGCAACGCCTCCGGTATGGAAGGTACGCATCGTAAGCTGCGTGCCCGGCTCACCGATGGACTGTGCAGCAATGATACCGACTGCCTCGCCGACCTGTACTGCCTGACCGGTTGCCATATTCGTTCCGTAGCACTTTGCGCAAACTCCCATATGGGAACGGCAGGATAATACTGTACGAATCTTTACCTTCTTAAGCGGTTCGCCGTTTTCATCGACGCCCTTGCTCATAATTAACGCCGCACGCTTCGGTGTGATCATATGATTTTCCTTCACAAGCACATTTCCCTCCGCATCACAGATCGTATTGCATGAGAAACGCCCTGTAATTCGCTCCTGCAGGCTCTCGATTTCTTCTTTTCCATCCATGAAATCCGTTACCCACATACCCGGAATCTCTCTGCCCGTACCCTCGCAGCAGTCAGACTCACGCACGATCATATGCTGCGAAACGTCAACCAGTCGTCTCGTCAGATAACCGGAGTCCGCCGTACGAAGCGCTGTATCGGAAAGTCCCTTACGCGCACCATGCGCAGACATGAAATACTCCAATACGTCCAGACCCTCACGGAAGTTTGACTTGATCGGGAGCTCGATGGTACGTCCTGTCGTATCTGCCATCAATCCACGCATTCCGGCAAGCTGCTTAATCTGCTTATCGGAACCACGCGCACCGGAATCTGCCATCATAAAGATGTTATTATACTTATCCAGACCGGAAAGCAGCGCCTGTGTGAGTTCATCATCTGTCTCTTTCCACGTCTCTACAACTTCCTTATAACGCTCCTCCTCTGTGATCAGACCGCGCTTATACTGCTTCGTGATCCTGTCAACGGTATCCTCGGCGCTCTTGATCAGCTCCGGCTTCTGCGGCGGCACCGTCATATCGGAAATCGATACTGTCATCGCAGCTCTGGTGGAATATTTATATCCCATTGCCTTAACGGCGTCAAGCACCTCCGCCGTCTTTGTCGCACCGTGAATATTGATGACCTTCTCTAAAATCTGCTTATTCTGCTTCTTTGCGACAAGGAAATCAACCTCAAGCTTTAACTCATTGCCCGGAATGCTTCTGTCCACAAAGCCCAGATCCTGCGGAATGATCTCATTAAAAATAAATCTTCCAAGTGTCGACTCCACAACATCTGTCAATACCGTTCCGTCTGCCATTGTCTTAGACATCCGTACCTTAATCTTAGAGTGCAGCGTCACCGCGCCATTTTCATACGCCAAAATTGCCTCGTTGACATTCTTAAAGAACTTGCCCTCGCCCTTTGCGCCGTCTCTCTCCTGCGTCAGATAGTAAATACCAAGCACCATATCCTGAGACGGAACGGCAACAAGTCCTCCGTCAGAAGGCTTTAACAGGTTATTCGGGGAAAGCAGCATAAAACGGCACTCCGCCTGCGCTTCTACCGAAAGAGGAAGGTGCACAGCCATCTGGTCTCCGTCGAAGTCCGCGTTGAATGCAGTACATACAAGCGGATGCAGCTTGATCGCCTTACCCTCTACCAGAATCGGCTCAAACGCCTGGATGCCGAGACGATGCAGTGTAGGAGCACGGTTCAGCATGACCGGATGCTCTTTGATGACATCCTCTAACACATCCCAGACCTCTGTCTGTAAGCGCTCTACCATCTTTTTTGCACTCTTGATATTGTGCGCCGTACCGTTCACCACAAGCTCCTTCATAACAAACGGCTTAAACAGCTCGATCGCCATCTCCTTCGGCAGACCGCACTGATAGATTTTAAGCTTCGGCTCTACACAGATAACCGAACGTCCCGAATAGTCGACACGCTTTCCAAGCAGGTTCTGACGGAAGCGTCCTGATTTACCCTTTAACATATCAGACAGGGACTTCAGCGCCCGGTTGCCAGGTCCTGTTACCGGGCGACCGCGTCTGCCGTTGTCGATCAACGCGTCTACCGCCTCCTGCAGCATACGCTTCTCGTTGCGCACAATAATATCCGGCGCGCCAAGCTCAAGCAATCTTCTCAAACGGTTATTACGGTTAATAATTCTTCTATATAAATCATTCAGATCAGAAGTCGCAAAACGACCGCCGTCCAACTGCACCATCGGACGTAAATCAGGAGGAATTACCGGGATCACAGTCATGATCATCCAATCCGGCTTATTGCCCGACTCGCGGAACGCCTCCACAACCTCTAAACGCTTAATGATCCTTGCCCGTTTTTGACCCGTTGCATCGGTAAGCTCTGCCTGAAGCTCGGCAGAATCCTTTTCCAGATCAATCGCCTGAAGCAGCTCCTGGATCGCCTCCGCTCCCATGCCGACACGGAATGCATTGCCATACTGCTCTCTCGCTTCCTGATACTCGCTCTCAGAAAGAACCTGTTTGTACTGCAGGGCTGTATTTCCGCCGTCCAGCACAATATAGGAAGCAAAATACAGCACCTTCTCCAGTGTTCTCGGCGAAAGATCCAAAATCAATCCCATGCGGGAAGGAATCCCCTTAAAGTACCAGATATGGGAAACAGGCGCAGCCAGCTCAATATGCCCCATGCGCTCTCTGCGGACGCTTGCCTTTGTAATCTCAACACCGCATCTGTCACAGACAACACCTTTATAGCGGATTTTCTTATATTTGCCGCAATGACATTCCCAGTCCTTGCTCGGTCCGAAAATCTTCTCGCAAAACAGTCCGTCCTTCTCCGGCTTTAATGTTCTATAATTGATCGTCTCCGGCTTCTTTACCTCGCCCCTTGACCATTCTCTGATCTTTTCCGGTGACGCCAAACCAATCTTTATCGCATCAAATGAGATCGACTGACCAGCCGTTTCTTTACTCATTGTTTCTGGCATTATGACACTCCCTTTCCATTTTTTATGTTAAATTGAGAAATCAGAACCTGCGCGGACACCGCCGCCCAATGCGCGATGTCCTGCCTCGTCCTTCTTATTCTTCATCCAGAACGTCCTCTGCATCATCGAAAAAGTCAGCGTCATCCTCCGGCTCCTCTGCTTCCTCCTCAACATCAACCAGTTCCTCGTTCTCTGTATCAAACTCCTTCTGGGAGAATCCCATTTTTGCAAAGGATTCACTGTCCTCAAACGCAAAATCCTTATCGCCGGAAATGATCGCATTCAAGTCTGTATTTCCATATTCGCTGGTCTCGATGAGCTCTACCTCGTTTCTGTCCTCGTCTAATACCTTCACATCCAGACCAAGAGACTGAAGCTCCTTTAAAAGCACCTTAAAGGACTCAGGAATACCCGGCTCAGGAATATTATCGCCCTTGATGATCGCCTCGTAGGTCTTTACACGTCCGACCACATCATCCGACTTCACAGTCAAAATCTCCTGCAGCGTATAGGACGCGCCATATGCCTCCAGCGCCCATACCTCCATCTCTCCGAAGCGCTGTCCGCCGAACTGCGCCTTACCGCCAAGCGGCTGCTGTGTTACCAGAGAGTACGGTCCCGTAGAGCGGGCATGGATTTTATCATCTACCAAATGATGCAGCTTCAGGTAGTGCATGTGTCCGATCGTAACCGGAGAATCAAACGGCTCACCCGTTCTGCCGTCACGCAGCTGTACCTTTCCGTCACGGGAGATCGGCACGCCCTTCCACAATGCCCGATGCGCGCGGTTATCGTATAAGTACTGCATCACACTCTCGTGCAGCGTATCCTTATATTTTGCAACAAAATCGTCCCACTCAAAGTTTACATAGTCGTTTGCAAGCTCAAGGGTGTCCTGAATGTCAATCTCCTTTGCGCCGTCAAATACCGGCGTTTCAATATTAAAACCAAGCGCCTTTGCCGCAAGACTTAAATGGATCTCAAGCACCTGTCCGATGTTCATTCGGGAAGGCACGCCAAGCGGATTCAATACAATATCAAGCGGACGGCCGTTTGGCAGGAACGGCATATCCTCCACCGGCAGCACACGGGAAACGACACCCTTGTTACCGTGACGGCCAGCCATCTTATCGCCGACGGAAATCTTTCTTTTCTGGGCAATGTAAATACGCACTGCCTGATTCACTCCCGGAGACAACTCATCTCCGTTCTCCCTTGTAAACACCTTGGCATCCACGACAATACCGTACTCGCCGTGCGGCACCTTTAGGGACGTATCACGGACCTCTCTTGCCTTCTCACCGAAAATCGCACGGAGCAATCGCTCCTCCGCAGTGAGCTCTGTCTCTCCCTTCGGCGTAACCTTTCCGACAAGAATATCACCTGCGCGCACCTCTGCACCAATACGGATAATTCCCCGTTCGTCAAGGTCCTTTAACGCATCATCGCCGACACCCGGCACATCCCGTGTAATCTCCTCCGGTCCCAGCTTTGTGTCGCGCGCCTCTGCTTCATATTCTTCGATATGGATAGATGTATACACATCGTCCTGCACCAGTCTCTCACTTAACAGAACGGCATCCTCGTAATTGTAGCCCTCCCATGTCATAAAGCCGATCAGCGGATTCTTTCCGAGCGCAAGCTCACCGTTTTGTGTAGACGGGCCATCCGCAATGACCTCGCCGGCTGCCACACGATCTCCCTTAAAGACGATCGGTCTTTGGTTGTAGCAGTTCGACTGGTTGCTTCTTGAGAACTTCGTCAGCTTATAAACGTCTCTTGTTCCCTCGTCACTCTTAATGACGATCTGATTTGACTCGGAGCTTTCCACAACTCCGGCATTCTTTGCAACCACGCACACACCCGAATCGACAGCTGCCTTCGTCTCCATACCGGTGCCGACGACCGGCGTCTCCGTCGTCAGCAGCGGCACCGCCTGACGCTGCATGTTCGATCCCATCAGCGCGCGGTTCGCATCGTCGTTCTGAAGGAACGGGATCAACGCCGTAGCAACCGAGAACACCATCTTCGGAGATACATCCATGTAGTCAAACATGGTCTTTTCGTACTCCTGCGTCTCGTCTAAGTAACGACCGGACACGGAATTACGGATAAAATGGCCTTCCTCATCCAATGCCTCGTTCGCCTGAGCCACATGATAATTGTCCTCCTCATCCGCAGTCATATAAACAACCTCATCCGTCACACGCGGATTCTTAGGGTCACTCTTATCGATCTTGCGGTACGGCGCTTCGATAAATCCGTACTCGTTAATTCTCGCATAGCTTGCAAGAGAGTTGATCAATCCGATGTTTGGTCCCTCAGGCGTCTCGATCGGGCACATTCTTCCATAGTGGGAATAATGCACGTCTCGCACCTCAAAGCCTGCACGGTCTCTGGAAAGACCGCCCGGTCCCAACGCCGACAGACGTCTCTTGTGGGTCAGCTCACCAAGCGGGTTATTCTGATCCATGAACTGTGAAAGCTGGGAGGAACCAAAGAACTCCTTCACCGCCGCAGTCACCGGCTTAATATTGATCAGGCTCTGCGGAGAGATCCCCTCCAGATCCAGCGTCGTCATACGCTCGCGCACCACACGCTCTAATCTCGAGAGACCGATTCTGTACTGGTTCTGCAGAAGTTCTCCGACTGCACGGATACGTCTGTTTCCCAGATGATCAATATCATCATCATGACCCACTGCATATTCCAAATGCATATTATAGTTGATAGACGCGAAAATATCGTCCCTTGTAATATGCTTCGGGATCAGATCATGTACGTTTTTGCGGATCGCTTCCTTTAATTCCTCTGTATCGGTATACTCCTCCAGCAGCTGAGAAAGCACCGGGTAATAAACAAGCTCCGTAATGCCAAGTTCCCTCGGATCACAATCTACATAATGTCTCAGATCGACCATCATAGATGACAATATCTTGACATTTCTCGTCTCACCCTGAATCCAGACAAACGGCACCGCCGCATTCTGAATATCATCGGCAAGAGAACGGGTCACCTCCGTTCCCGCTTCCGCAATGATTTCTCCCGTGCTAAGATCAACAACATCCTCAGCAAGAACATGTCCGTTGATGCGGTTCTTGAGCGCAAGCTTCTTGTTAAACTTATAGCGCCCCACCTTCGCAAGATCATATCTTCTCGGATCAAAAAACATTGCAGAAATAAGGCTCTCCGCACTTTCCACAGTCAGCGGCTCGCCTGGTCTGATTTTCTTATATAATTCAAGAAGTCCTTCTTCATAATTCGTCGCCACGTCCTTGCCAAAGCTTGCAAGAATCTTCGGTTCCTCACCGAACATGTCAACGATCTCCTGATTTGAGCCAACGCCCAGCGCACGGATAAGCACTGTGATCGGCACTTTTCTGGTTCTATCTACACGAACATAAAATACGTCATTGGAGTCTGTCTCGTATTCCAACCATGCGCCGCGGTTCGGAATAACGGTACAGGAGTATAAGGTCTTACCTACCTTGTCATGGGCAATCCCATAATAGATACCGGGAGAACGTACCAACTGGCTTACGATCACTCGCTCCGCCCCATTGATCACAAAGGTTCCGGTCTCCGTCATCAACGGAAGGTCACCCATGAATATCTCATGCTCGTTAATCTCATCAGTCTCTTTGTTATGAAGTCTGACCTTGACCTTCAAAGGCGCTGCGTATGTGGCGTCTCGCTCTTTGCACTCAGGGATCGTGTACTTTACATCGTCTTCACACAACGTAAAATCAACGAACTCCAGACTTAAGTGACCGCTGTAATCTGCGATCGGAGAGATATCATCAAAGACTTCTTTTAAGCCTTCTTTTAAGAACCACTGATAGGAGTCTTTCTGAACCTCTATCAGATTCGGCATCTCTAATACCTCTTTCTGTCTCGAGTAGCTCATACGCATGCCTTTTCCAGCTTTCACCGGACGTATTCTGTTCTTCTCCATTGACGTTTCACCTCTCGTTTTTATTAAAATAAGAATAATAAAAAATTATAAATTTCATCATTCCCCGCAAAAATCCCCCAAACCACAAGATAGAGTATAGGAGTTTTCCTGCGTACACTAGAAAAAAGGGCATAATGAGTCCAATGTTCCATAATAGTGCAACGTATATGATAGCACAAGTGTCGAGCGCCCGTCAAGCGCTTTCTTTACATTTTCGTTTCTTTTAAAAATGTAAAAAGAGAGGCGCACATCCGAAAATAAATTTTCTGGGTGCTCTACTTTCGATTTCAGCGGATTGCTCGCAGAATAAAAATTCTGCGACACGCGTTGCGCTCTCAAAAACAACGAGCGACACGCTTCGCTAGCCACTCTTATGTCAAGAAAAACGGAGAGGCAGCCCTCTGTGCAAGCACAAGTCTGCCTCTCCGTTTTCTTTTCTCAATCCGCTAAATCACGATTATTTTAAAGTAACCTTTGCGCCTTCAGCCTCAAGTTTCGCCTTGATGTCATCAGCAGTTGCCTTATCAGCAGCCTCTTTGATCACCTTCGGAGCGCCGTCTACAACGTCCTTAGCTTCCTTCAGTCCTAAGCCAGTTGCCTCACGAACAACCTTGATAACCTTAACCTTGTTCGGGCCAACCTCTGTCAGCTCTACGTCGAACTCAGTCTTCTCCTCAGCTGCTGCTGCCTCACCGCCGCCTGCTGCTGCCACAACGACACCTGCTGCTGCAGATACGCCGAACTCTTCTTCACAAGCTTTTACTAACTCGTTTAACTCTAATACGCTTAACTCTTTGATAGCTTCAATAAACTCTGCTGTTGTTAACTTTGCCATTATTTCTTCCTCCATTTAATAATTTTAATGATTATGAGCATCTATGCTCTTTAGACTACTCTGCCGGAGTCTCTGCAGCTTCTGCTGCCGGTTCCTCTGCGGCTGCTGTCTCTACCGATACATCGGCTGTACCGCCCTGCTCTGCGATCTGATTAAGAACACGCGCAAGATTTGTAATCGGAGACTGTAAGCTTCCAAGCAATTTGGAAAGCAGTTCTTCTCTTGACGGCACAGCGGCGATTGCCTTCATGCCCTCTGCATCAAAGTAATTTCCCTCTACAACGCCCGCCTTGATCTCAAGCGCTGGAGCAGTCTTCGCAAACTTAGCAAGAACTCTTGCCGGAGCGGTCGCATCTGTGGTTGAAATCGCAAATGCGCTCGGTCCCTCAAGCACTTCTCTTAAGCTCTCGAACTCTGTTCCCTCTACCGCACGGCTTACCAATGTATTCTTATATACCTTATAAGAAACACCGGCTTCTCTTAATGCTTTACGCAACTGAGTATCTTCCGCAACCGTAAGTCCGCGGTAATCAACTACTACGACAGACTGTGCGTCTTTGATGTTTTCAGAAATTTCCTGTACGATAGGCTGTTTTAATTCTACCTTTGCCACGAATCGTGCACCTCCTTTTTAGATTTTTCATAAAAGCCGAACCGATTTTTATAACTAAAAATCCTCCCTGCCAAAGCAGGGAGGATTCGTCACAAATCATTCTCATGATGATAATCCATCAATCATCCCTCGGTAGGTCAAATCTGTTACGCCCTACGGCACCTACTGTCTTCGGCACATTATGCATAGCGTTATCTTACGACAACGCTTGCATTATATCATTGTATATTGCGTCTGTCAACAAAAACTTAGTTGGCAATCTTTGTAACGTTAAGCTTCACGCCCGGTCCCATTGTGGAAGCGAGAGTTGCGCTCTTGATATACTGCCCCTTTAAGCTTGCCGGCTTAGCCTTGTTGATAGCACCCATAAGGGTCTGGAAGTTGTCGCTCAACTGTTCTTCTGTAAAAGAAGCTTTTCCAACTGGCACATGGATAATATTTGTTTTGTCCAATCTGTACTCAATCTTACCAGCCTTGATGTCGTTTACAGCCTTTGTCACATCCATAGTAACTGTTCCAGCCTTCGGGTTCGGCATTAAGCCCTTCGGTCCGAGAACGCGTCCCAGACGACCAACAACACCCATCATGTCAGGTGTAGCAACGACAACATCGAAATCCAGCCATCCCTCGTTCTGGATCTTCGGAATCAACTCCTCGCCTCCAACGAAGTCAGCGCCTGCTGCCTGTGCCTCATCTAACTTTGTACCCTTTGCGAATACTAAGACCTTCACTGTCTTACCTGTTCCATGCGGAAGTACAACCGCACCACGGATCTGCTGCTCTGCGTGACGTCCATCACAGCCCGTTCTGATATGAAGCTCGATTGTCTCATCAAATTTCGCTGTAGCATTCTTCTTTACCAAGCCAATCGCCTCAGCCACATCGTACTGCGCGCTCTTGTCAAAGGATTTTACAGCGTCCTGATATTTCTTTCCTCTTTTCATGAAAATAAACCTCCTTGTGGTCGTATCGGGAGAGGACCCTCCCACTCTACTTCGTGTTACTATACATTAAGAAGAATGCTGCGTTTGCATTCTTGTAATGCATTGCCATGGAACATAGCAATGCTATTTATTCTTCCACTGTTACGCCCATACTTCTTGCAGTACCGGCGATCATGCTCATAGCTGCCTCTAAGGATGCTGCGTTTAAATCCGGCATCTTTAACTCTGCGATCTCCTGAAGCTTTGCCTTAGAGAGAACTGCAACCTTCTCCTTGTTCGGCTTCGCAGAACCGGACTTGATGTTGCATGCCTTTTTGATCAGCACCGGAGCAGGCGGGGTCTTTGTCACGAAGCTAAAGCTTCTGTCCGCATATACTGTGATCACTACCGGGATGATCAGATCGCCCTGATCTGCCGTTCTGGCATTGAACTGCTTTGTAAACTCAACAATGTTTACACCGTGCTGTCCAAGAGCAGGTCCAACTGGCGGAGCCGGTGTTGCCTTGCCAGCCGGAATCTGCAATTTGATATATCCTTCTACTTTCTTTGCCATTGGAATTGCCTCCTTAATTCATTCTAAGTGTCATACACTTCGCTTAATTCATAAGCTTTACATCTGCGAAACTTATTTCTACCGGCGTTTCGCGGCCGAAAAGTTCAACGTTGATCGTTACGCTCTGCTTACTGTGATTCATCGCCTGGATCACGCCGACCGTATCCTTCCAGACACCGCCTGTCACCACAACAGCGTCTCCTTCCGCAAAGTCAACCGCAACGTCCTCCGTCCTGATTCCCAACGGTCTCATTTCCGCATCGCTAAGCGGTACCGGCTTCGATCCCGGACCTACAAATCCGGTAACACCACGGGTATTTCTGACAACGTACCAAGTGTCATCATTCATTACCATATTGATAAGCACGTATCCCGGAAACATTTTCTTTGATACGGATTTCTTAGCGCCATTTTTCATCTCAACGACCTCCTGCATCGGTACGCGGACCTCTAAGATCTGATCCTCCAGATGCCGGTTTTCAATCGTTTTGTCAATGTTCGCCTTTACCTTATTCTCATATCCTGAGTAGGTATGAACTACATACCAGTGTGCCTCTGCCATAAATCACCTATGCCTCCACTAAAACTTTAAACCAATCAGGAAATCAACGCCATACTGAATCACATAATCCAGAAGCGCGATTACAAGACCCATTACTACGGAAACAACAACAACTGCCGTCGTCTGTTTTGCAAGTGATTTTTTGTCCGGCCAAATGATCTTTTTAAATTCAGCCGACAGGCCCTTAAAAAAGCTCTGCTTTTGAGCTTTGTTCTCGGTCTCTCCCATCTTCTCACCCCTTTGCTCCTAGAGACTATTTGGTTTCCTTGTGTAATGTATGGCTCTTACAGAATCTGCAGTACTTCTTGGTTTCCATTCTGTCAGGATGAGCTTTCTTGTCTTTTGTCATGTTGTAGTTACGGTTCTTACACTCGGTACATGCCAATGTTATTTTTGTGCGCACAACTTCCACCTCCATTAAATTTCTTTGTGCTTTTTTACAGCCTAAAAAAAGGCATAAAAAAAAGACCTACTTCCATCGCGAGTTTACTATAGCATAATCCTCCACCAGCGTCAACTACTTTTTATTTTTACCATAGTTTTACATTTTACCCTAAATAAAATCACACTTCCGACCGATATTATAAGCGTATAAAATCGCATTTGGCTGTGCTCACGGAGGAGTGCAGACCTTTCCGATTATTTCATAGAGAATCCCAGATACAATTTCATGGAGGAAAGGAGGGGATTTTATGGCTGTAATTGACAGCGCCTATCAGTATTATCTAAGCACCTATCGTCCTTTGGGTGCGTCACGTTATGATACGCACAAAAACAGTGAGCTGCGTGAGGTCTATCATAATATCGTCAAGACAAATAAAGATTCTCCTCTTTATATGATCAAATATTCCGAAGACGCCGGACGCTTTGCGATCGATATTAAGGAACGGACGCGTTCGATCCAGAATCTCATTGCGTCGCTTTCTGATTCCGGCAGTGGTATTGAGAGCGTTTTTTCAAAAAAGCTTGCGCAATCTTCTGACGAAACCGTCGTTGACGCTGAATATATCGGTGAGGAACAGGATTCCGTACCGCCTCTGCCGCTTCATGTGCAGGTACAACAGCTTGCGTCTCCACAGCAGAATCTCGGCGCATACCTCTCACCCAATAAATGTGATCTAAAGCCCGGAGCCTATAGCTTTGATCTGACCACAAGCTTTCATTCCTATGAGTTTCAGTATACGGTGGGCGACGCCGATACAAATCTCGATATTCAGGAGAAGCTCCTGCGGCTTATCAATACCGCAAATGTCGGTCTGCGCGCTTCGCTTGTACAAAACGAAACCGGAGAGAACGCAATTTCCATCGTTTCGCTGCAGACCGGTCACAGCGAAGGCGAGGAGTACCTTTTTGAGCTGATGCCAGCAGACGATGCAGCTTCCCGAAAGGCAATGCATATACTCGGCATTGATCATGTAGAGGCGAAAGCTTCCAACGCTTCCTTTTTATTAAATGGAGACGAACAGTCCTCCCTATCGAATCAGTTTATGGTCGGAAGGTCTTTTGCCCTGACATTTAAAAATACAAATACCGCAGGCACCGAGACATCGATCGGTTTTAAGACAGATACGGACGCGATCACAGATAATATCTTCTCGCTTGTTTCTGCCTATAATCATATGATCTCGCTCAGCCACAACTACGACAATCCGCAGCAATCCGATAAGTTGCGCCGCGATATGGCAAGCGTTGCGGAGTCCTACGGCAATGAGTTGGAATCCTACGGCTTCAATCTCGATCAGGACGGAGCGATCACGATTGACCGCAATCTTTTGCTTGATTCCATCACCGCCTCTGATGCGGCAGAATGCTTTTCGGTGCTGAATCATTTTAAGGATGACCTGAATGCGAAAGCCGCTGAGATTTCCATGAATCCGCTCAATTATGTGGATAAGCTGCTCGTCGCTTACAAAAATCCTGCCGGGCATAACTTTACTGCTCCTTATGCCTCCTGCGCTTACTCCGGCATGATGCTCGACGAATACTGCTAAAAGAGGATGTGTCTTTAAGCTAACCGCTTTAAGACACATCCTCTTTTTCTGCTTCTTCTACCTGCGCGAGCATGGTACGGATTCTTTCTATATAAAGATGCGTTTCTTTCACCTTTTGATAGCCACTCTTGGCAATCGCACAGCGCTCCTCCTCGTGCTTAAGATAATACCCCACTTTTTCACAGAGATCCTCTATCCCGTCGAAGCACACCAGATCTTTTCCTTCCTCAAAAAAGTACGGCAGCTCCGCCTGATAGTTTGTCAGCAAAAAGCCGCCGGAACCAAGCACATCCCAAACACGCAGCGGGATACCACTCTTGATGTTTGGAATCGTAAAGTTCAAATTAATCTTTGAAGCCCGGAATACCTTTGGCATCTCGCTCCAATAATCGACAGAGCCGCAATAACGGATACGCATCAGGTCGCTGACATCACTGTTGCTGTAAACGTTGATCCGATAATGTTTCGACAGCTCGATCAATGCCCTGCGGCGCTCAATTTCCGCAATTTTAAAGCCAAGCACGGTCGTCTGGAAAATAAGCCCCAGATCTGAGAAAGAATCCTCTGATTTTTCCAGTGTAAAATATTCCTGAAGCTGACTCAAAATATCTGCCGTCAGCATCGGCTCTACAATATTTGCACCGCTGATATTGAGCTGCGCCTCCATCACGGCATCAAAATATCCGCGCAGATATTCCGGCAGGCGGTTTTTCAGCTTATCATAGGAGTTGCGCTCGTAGAGACTTCCTACAAACGCTACGTCTCCCCGATATCTCATGATGTCGTCCGACCGCTCCATAATGTCATCAAGCCTGTCAACATCGACCGCCAGCGGCAGATACCAGATATGCTTCACGCCCATCCCGCGAAACTCCAGATAATTCGTCTTATCAAAGGTAAAAATATAATTGCAGCTGTGAAATACCGATGTATGATACATGCTGATCAGCGGATTATCACAGGTCCATGACACATATTTGATCCCGGCACGCTGACAGACATTGGAGATCAAGGGAAAATAATTGACCGTAAACACCATATCATATTGATTCTCCTTGATCTTGCACTCGATCACCTGCTCAAATTCCGGACTCACATCATAGCTTCCAAGCTCCTGCTCGATGTTATCCACCGTATGACCGAGCAGCAAAAAGGTCTGCTCAATATCTCTGTAATTATACGCTTTCCACCGATACATTAATATCCGCATAAAAATTCTTCTCCCTTATATATTTTGCCCTGTTTTTCCATGTGTGAAGCTCCCTTGCCGCCAAAAAACCACGGTCCGCCAGCTCCTGCGCCTTATTTAGATCGCCGAAAATCTCAAACACACGCTTTGGCAATTCCTGCATATCGTTTAAGGAGAACATCACCAGCTCCCGCCCGTCGCGAAACTCCTGACGCAGGTATTCCGAATCGTCAGTGACAACCACAGCCCCCGCAAGCATTCCGTTAAATATCCTATCATGCGCTCCAGCCTTAAACCATGTCATTGTGCTCAACACGATTTTGGAATCATTCATCAGCGGAAGGATGTCCGGTGCCAGTACCTTTCCGCGATAATCAAGATAGGGATTGCCGCTCCACTCACATTGATCCCAGCCCGTGCCGTATGCCGTCACGCGAATGCCGCTTTCCACTAAAATACGCACCGCCTGTTCCCGAAAAAAAGAGGTCGCGTAGGAATCAAGAAAGCGCAGCTGCACGATCAGTTCCTGCATACGGGTATCCGGCAGCTCGCCGCATTTGTCCCTGACATATTCCTCAATAACCTCCTCCGTCGTGCGACCGGGATGACGCACAAGCTCCGCAAGAACCTCCTGCGCAAGCTCCTGTCCATCCACCTCGGGAATGGAGCTAAGATCCGGGATCATTTTAGCGACTGTATAAATCGGAAGCGCTCCGGCATAGAGAACGTCAATGCTGCGGTCACAAAGAGGCTTGCGTCTGCCGCCAAGTCCCACGCCCGCATGGGGCAAAAAGTCTGTCCGCAGAATATTTTTAAAATAACGCCGGAGATACGTTACATGCCTGCGGTCCGTGCAGAGTACCGCCGCGGTTTTCGGCGCAAGACGCAGTGGCTTTTCGTAATGAAACGGATGATCCATCAAAATGTTAATGTACGGAATATCATAGACCTCCCACAGATTGCTTCCGTCCGAAAGGCTCAAATTATATCCGAGATTATTGAAGGTCACACAGGCAAACGTTTCCTGTTCCAACACTCCCGCTTTCTTTGCGCGAGCTGCGTCATCCAACCGCCCAATCAGGGCATCCTTACTCTCCGCCTCCCGCACGGCATCATACACAAATGAGCCATAGCCCATTTCTTCAAACGCATTTTTTAATTCCTGCGTAAATAAATCAAGCGTGTCATAAACACCCACAAAATAAATAATCGTTTTTTTCATGCCTGCCCTTCTCTCCCCTTCGCATCTCTAAACACGGTGCTTCACTTATTATAGCACGAAATCTTTTGTTTTTTAAGTAAAAGCTTTCGCAAAAAACGGATGCCGACAGCAAAACTCTGTCATGCATCCGTGATCCCATCCCCAATCAATCAGACACTGCGGGCAATCCGAAACGTTTCTCTCGGCGAACCGGTCGGATATTCCGGCACACCATGAAATTCTCTGATAATATCCTTCATCACTTTCCACGATAAATCAAATGATAAATTAAACATCTGCGCCGTTCCACTCAATACAAATTTATCCTGCGGGCTTCTTCCTCTTGCCTCTCCCAAATTTTCCAAGCTTTTACAAAAGCTTCGGTATCTGTTAATAGATTTTCTTTCCATACCGTTCCATATCCTCCTTCAGATAACTGCTTTGACATAAATCATATTCAAATAAATCTATCTTTTTCAGAGTCATAATCTCGTCCACCTGCTCCTTCAGTCGCTCCATATCGACCGAACCGTATACGATAAAATCTATATCGCTGTACTCTGTCGCCGTTCCCTTGGCGTAAGAGCCAAAGAGCGCCAGATGTTCTACATGGTTTCTTTTGCAAATAGCAGTCACCTGCTCAATAATCTCGTCTACTGTCATTGTATTCCTCCGCATTCCCTATCAGTTTACGGCATATCATTCATAGATGCAAGTCTCTGCCTTCTGATTTTTGCATCAGTCTCCATTTTCTGCAATATAGTAAAAACGGATGCCCGGCAACGAAACTTCTGCCATGCATCCGTGATCCCCCTATGAACTTACTGAAGACATTCTGCCGCATACTCTAATCCCAACGTCTGATAGTAAATATGCAGTCCGCGCCTCTTTGCTTCTATGTATTCCGCACTCACAAGTAATTTTATGAACTTTTGCAATTCCCTTTGATTCAGGTTTGTAACATATTCCGCATTGACCACCTCTACCAGTTCTGCTACTGCCATCGCCCTGTTTCTGCTCCACAAAACATTTAATATCTGATTTGCAGTGCGTGGAAGATTGTCTAAAAATACCTCATCCTTCACTTGTCTTTCGTCCTTTACACAATATTATAGTTGTTGTTTCTTCGTCTATCTTAACACGACAAATTACCAAATTCAACCATTTTTACTACAACTGAGGTATTTATCAACAAAATCCACGTCAGTTTGACAAAACTCGACAAAAATACCTCCTGTTACAGAAAATCTTTCATTAAAATGATTATCAACAAACCATGTGATACAGCTCCAAAAGCAAATCCCACGTTATCCTCAAATGATTTTGCAGCCTGTATAATCTTGCCTAATCCCCCTATTTTTGCTATAATCATCCTAATGGCAATAATACTTACACCGAAAGAGAAATGAGGATTTTTATGAAGCAATTAAGTTTTGAATTTTTTAATTCCTTCACATGTATTGGCTCTGACTGCCCTGATACTTGCTGCAAGGGTTGGTCTATTTCCATCGACTCGGACACAGCTAAAATCTATAAAAACACCGAAGGTGAGTTTGGCGCTCAGCTTAAGAAAAAGATTGAAGAAAAAGACGGTGTCGTTTATTTTCGTCTGGTTGACGGGCAATGCCCATTTTTAAACAGTGACAAACTTTGTGAGATTTACCGCAATATCGGTCCGGATAAAATGTGCAATACCTGTAGAACTTATCCTCGTATTTCATGGTTTCATGGGGATGTTCTGTTCCAAGGTCTGACGCTGTCTTGTCCTGAGGCTGCACGCATGATCTTGTCTCATCCCACTCCCATCGCTTTTGATTTTGGAGAAGACCAAAGCTCCCTTACATCATCCTCCAACGAAGATTGGCAATTGTTTAACACCTTGATTGATGGAATGATTACCAGCGTCCGCATTATGCAGAACCGAGATTTTTCTATCTTCACGAGAATGCGCCTGCTTGTTTCCTTCAATGACCTTCTTCAACAATCCATTGACTCCGGCAGCTATGATGAATGCCGCATCATACTTGATGCATTCTCTGATTCTTCGCAGCTTGCCATACTCTCCAAGGAGGTTTTAGAAAGCCAAATAAATCTTGTTTCGCTGTTTACTTTCGTACTCCATTTTTACAAAAATATTGGTTCATTTTCCGTATCAGATTATGTACGTTCCTATCTGGATTCTCTGCCAAAAACAATGAACTTCTGCCGTTCCCTGCTATCGCAGCCGTTGGCGGACGATTTTCTCGATGACGTCTCGGTGGAACCATATGAGATTCGTTATGAGCACTATGCTGTTTACTATCTTACACGCTACTACATGAAAGCTTATACCAAGGACAGCACGATAAACAGGGTAATCGCTAACTTTATTTATCTCTTCTCTCTGCACAGACTCTTTTCATTTGGTCTTTATCATGAAAAGAACGAGTTGCTGACATTTGAGGAATTGATTCCTGTCTACACTGGAATCTCAAGATTTTTAGAGCACAACTCCTTGAACCCGGATACCTTATATCAACTTTTTTCTGATTCTGATATGGCAGACAGCACTTTCCTCTTCTCACTTATCTAAAGCAATACTGAATTCGCAAATTCATAGATGCGGCTAAACCAGACAATGACTTCATTTCTTATTTGCCAAAACTAACAGATTAACCATTTTTATACTTTTCTTACATTATAATCTAAGCCCCATATTACAGGTTCTGTACCTGTAATATGGGGCTTATGAAAACTGCATACTTTTCCAATCAGAATCTACGAAACGTTTTTTCTTAGAACTTATCTCATTTTGATGTACTGCTTTTCAAACATGACATAAACTGCTTTACATTATCTTCAGGAGAAATAGTTGGTCTGCCCAAATCCTTCCTTGAACCGATCGCAGTACGGATTTCCAACAACGTTAGAGCTTTATGATTGCAAATTTCAACCAAGGCGTTCTGAAGCTGTTCCATAGAATCCACGAGATAGACCTTTTGGTATCCCATTCCCTCTGCTACCTTTCTTAAATCCACAGTTCCCATAACAGTTGGGTATCCTCCCACAGACTCATGTGCTTCATTATTAAATACAACATGAACCAAATTTTTAGGAGAAGAAGCGCCAATCACTGCCATGGATCCCATATGCATCAAAAGCGCACCGTCACCATCCAAGCACCAAATTCTATTTCCAGGCTTCTGCATTGCAATCCCAAGCGCGATCGAAGAACAGTGTCCCATTGCGCCAACGGTCAAAAAATCCCGCTCATGCTTTTGCCCCATAGCCTCTCTAACCGCAAAGAGCTCTCTGGATATTTTTCCTGTGGTCGCAACAAAGAAATCATCTTTTGCCATGCCAACAATCTCAGAAATCGCATTTTCTCTAACGATCTTATATGAATTTTGATTAGAAGTTCCCTTCTCTGACTCAATTGAGCTTTTCACAAAAATAAATGCCACCTGTTTTTTTTCCGCCAAAAGCTCATGTGCATCTTTTAATATTTCTCGCCATTTCTCCGGTGTCACCGAGCTTTCTATCGTAAATGTTATTATTCCAATATCCTGTAGAATTTTCTGTGTAATCTCTCCCTGAAATCTATGCTGCGGTTCATCAGGCATCCCGGGCTCACCTCTCCATCCAACAAAAAACAGGCATGGAATTCTGCAAATCTTCTCATTCAAAAGAGATACCACCGGGTTTACAATATTACCTATTCCACTGTTTTGTAAATAAACAATCGGCACCCTTCCGGTTGCCATATAATGTCCTACTGCCAGCCCAACACAGTTCCCCTCATTTGCCGCTATAATATGCTGGTCAGATATTCCTTTCCATTTCATGAGATAATCACAAAAAGAACTTAACAATGAATCCGGCACACCTGCAAAAAAATCATATTGCAGTTCTTCAAAAAATTCTTTTACCTTCATATCTAAAAATTCTCCATTTCCACCGGAATAAAACTAATTACCTCTTTAATCGGCATACAATTTTTATCTGCCCTTTCTCCGGAACAGCCATCTTCCAATATGTACTCTGCAGTCTGCTTCATAATTGGAAAAGCACTTCTCAACAAGTGATTCGCATGAATAATAATATTGATCCCATGCTCCTCCAGAATCTTCTCTTTTATTTTATTGTAAGAAGTGGGCACTGCTACAATCGGAATATCCGGATATTCTTCTCTCAACAATCGGCAAAACTCAAATACTTCGTCAGGCGTATTCTTTCTGGAATGGATCATAATGCCGTCTGCACCAGATTCTATATAAGTTCTTGCCCTTAACAGCGCATCCTCCATTCCCTTTTCCAAAATAAGACTCTCGATTCTGGCAAAAATCATAAAATCTTCTGTCTGCAGCGCCTGCTTTCCTCTTTTTATTTTCTCCCCAAAAATCTCAGGGTCTTCCTGCACTTGCTTTACCTCCGTTCCAAAGAGGGAATTTTTCTTTAATCCTGTTTTATCTTCGATGATAATTGCCGAAACTCCCATGCGTTCCAGCGTCTGTATATTATATACAAAATGCTCTGGTAAACCGCCTGTATCACCATCTACGATAATTGGTTTTGTTGTCACCTCCATAATCTCATTAATGCGATCTATTCTACTGGACCAATCAATCAATTCAATATCTGGTTTTCCTCTTACCGATGAATCACAGAGACTGGAAATCCACATTGCATCAAAATGTTTTTCAATTCCATCTTCAGACACAGCCTTTGCATTCTCCACTACAAGCCCCGTCAATCCGTCATGTGCTTCCATAACCGTCAAAGATTTTTTGAGCTGCAACAATCTCTTTAGCATTCCTCTGCGAATTTCAGGTACTGCATATCGACGAAAAACCCCAGACTCCAAGGCGTTAATAGTCTCATCCTCCGTATAGGGAAACTCTACCAGCTCCCCTCCATACTTTCTGAGAAGCTCTAAGAGTTCTTTTCTGATTCTTGACTTACTGCCAGTTTTCCACTCATCTCCATGGACAATTATATCGGGATGATATTCCTCCATAATCTTTTCATAACTTAAAGTATCCTGCTTTACTACTTGTTTTACAAAAGCGAGCTGTGAAATCATCTCTTTCCTTTTTTCATAGGACACAAGAGGCACTTGCCTATATTGCGCCACCACATCATCTGTTAAAACACCTACGATTAAGTCTCCCAGAGACGCTGCTTTTTTCATGAGTTCAATATGACCATAATGCAAAATATCGGTACTCACATTAAGATATACCTTTTTCATCCTTATCCCTCCAACGTAATATTAATTATTTTTAACGGAAGTCTTATTTCCTCTGTTCACCCATTTCAACTCATATAACCGATAACACAAGTCTATAATCCAGAGCAACGGGCACGCGATAAATATATATTTACGAATGGGAAACAGCATCATCAAAGAAATTGTGAGACACTCCATAGAGGTGTCCATTCCAAATAAAATTCCTCTTTCCCAAAAAAACTGTTTAAGTGCAGTCCGTTTAAAATTCTCCGTGCTGCGAATCTTTGGCACAATATAATGAGTTGCAATCGCCCCATACCCCTGCTGTACTGCAATCGCCAGCAACACAAGCCACACAGGAGTATCTATTGCAATTCCAATCGCAATCTTTCCTACCGTATCAAATAAAGTGTCTGCCAGATAATCCAGCTTTTTCCCTCGTTCCGAAAGCATATTCTTATTTCTTGCCAAATTTCCATCTATTGTATCAATAAACATATGAAATTGCACTAATATCGCCAACGCAAAAAAATGCTTGCCGAATCCCGAAAAGCAAATGGACGGAAAAACGCCTAAAAGATTTACAAGCGTTATCATATTAGGCGTAATCGGAGTTCGCATAAGCAGCTTCATTAAAGGCTCTCCAATTAAAAATAAAATATAATACCACCAATAATTTTGTTTTCTTTTAATAATTAAATGTTCCATATTCAAATCACCCAGCTTAAAGTTTTTTATTCCATTCACTAAAAACAAAATTACTTTTAGTGAAAATAATCTCTTTTGTCATTTCAGGACCACAGTTCATCAGCATATCCAGAATCGACAAGGACTCCTCAAACCCTTCATACACCTGCGGATATGTCACCCCTCTATAGTCTATGTATATATGGTTTATCTTCTCTTTGTTGAACTTTTCAATCTCAACATAATTTTCACTACCCTTATTTGACATATACTGATCTGCCCCAAGCTGGTGACAAATATCTATCAATAATTCGTTCTTTTCCCCCCTAATTTCTAAATCTCTGTCATAAATTAATTTAGTCTTTATATCAAGTTCCTCTAATATATACTTCATGATATAAATATCCAAATCTGCCAAATATTCCCATTTTCTTTTATACAAATCTTTTATAAAAGGCTCATATCTCTTATAATAAGGTGCCTTCTGATAAGCAAACTTAATTGCATTTAGATGCTGATTCCTCCAATTTGTCTGATTACTGATCATCGTATCTTTGATCTTCTGTTCTTCTCTGCCCTTTGAAATAACAGGAACCGCAAGATATTTCCACCCCTCTTTGATTCTTATTCTGTTTCTGCTTTGCCACGAGCTCTTATCCAATTGTACTTTTGTTAAAAATAAAAACTCATCACTATGGGCAATTTTCCCTATTAATCCTGGATAAGGCCAATAATTAGGCTGATGTATCGATAGCAACATGTTATACTTCTTCCCCTCGTTCTTTTTGTTTTACTTTTGCATTTATTTCTTTTAGCTCGGGATGTGTTTGGATCAATGCAAGAATATCATCTGTATAAAAATTGTGAACTCCTTTGTAAAGATAACGGTATATCTCTGAAATAAATGCAAAATCTTCTTCTGTATCCAGCGTCCATCTATATTCAGGAAATGATTTATCCCATTTATAGTAATGCTTCTTAGAACAGTGTTCATAGATATATGGTGTAACATGTTCTCTCTCATATTGGTCAACCGCATTCTTATAAGCTGACTCCAGTGTAGAAAAGTCAAAAATCTCTACATCTAATCCCCTTGGATAAGTCAGCTCCTCTCCTTCCAACGGTATATTATAAGAAATATCATACTCATGACCTATAAAATCCTCTAGCATTTCATCAATAATCAATGCATCAATCAGAGGACAATCTGAAGTTATCCTCAATATAACATCTGCTTTCGCTTCCGTTGCCGCACCATAATACCGTGCAAGCACATCATTCTCGCTACCTCGATAAACTGCTACTCCCAAACCTTTAGCCAGTGCAGCAACCTGATCGTCCTTTGGATTTTCTGTTGTTGCAACCATTACCTCATCTATTTTTTTAGCTTGGGAAGTTCTCTCCAAATCATGTTCAAGCACAGTTTTACCACATAAGTCTTTTAAAACCTTTCCGGGAAGCCGCGATGAACCGGATCTTGCTTGAATTATCGCTACGGTCTTCATACTACACATTTCCTCATAATTTATAGTGGTATTATTTATAGTCCTTCCCCAAAGACTGTTGCCCCTTTAAAACAACCTTACAATATATTTTCCGGGATGCCGAAGAATGCTGCGACCACTGGATATTACAACACATCCAGTGGTTACAGCCTTAACTATTTCTTCTTAAAAATTCCTATAATTTCTCTACCTAAGCCCATTTGCCCCAAAGCCCTGAACACATCAATGGATTTTTCAGGAGAAATCTCATGCATGAGGTTTTCTAGTTCCAGCTTCGCACGATAACAATTCTTACCGCAAGATTTATTCTCATAGTAATTTGTATCATCATTTGCCAAGAAAAATTCTATATAGCTTTCTCCCAAGATATCCTTGCACTCAAACCCGAAGGTTTCCACAAAACGGACAAGCCCATCTTTATTAAAATATGAAGGATGTCCAATTCTATCTAACCAATAGGTATCTTTTAACTTTTTCTTATCAAGCAGTCTTATTTGCAGCGGATTAAACTGATTTGCCACCTTGATCAAGAGTACCCCATCCTCTGCCAAAAGTTCTTTAATAAGCACCAAGACTTCCCCTGGTTTTACCATCATGTCAAGAACAGAATCCATATTGATAACATCAAACTGTTTCTTTTCTGCAATCAATGTCGGCAGAATATCTTTACTGTCTCCTTGCAAAAGATACGGCATCATATCCGGATGATGCTTTTTCGTTCCATAATCAGAAAAATCAATGCCGGTTACAAGGTAGCCTTTCTTGTGAAAATAATCAAGTGCAAATCCCTCTCCACAGCCAATATCCAAAAAAGACAGAGCATCTCTTTCCGGAAGATACAGCTTTAACATCATTTCTTTTTGCACCATCTTATTTTCAAAAAAACTAATTTCTTCCTCATCATAGAGCTGCTCATAATTACTCATAGAATTTTGAAAATATTCTTCTTCAAAAATTCTGCGGATTTCCTCTGCTTCTAATGGATTCTCTAATTCGTAATAACCATACTTATTAAAAAAAATCTCATCAAAATTTCTCATACTTTCTCTCCACTCTCCCTCATCCCCTTTTTAATGATTGAAGAAGATATATTCTTTGTATACTCTGGCTCTACAATTTCTCCTCCCCATTCTGCCAAAATGGAAATTGCCTTTTCCCGAACATCCGCTAAGGGTCCTTCCCTCCAATCCGTTCCATGCACCATATAGTCCGGCTTATACTTTCTGAGATTCTCCTCATAATCACGGGTAATCTGAGGAACTACTCTGCTGACACCCTTAATATTTTCAATGACTATTTTTCTGGATTCATAGGTCATATAAGGCGGATTTTTATAAGATGCAATTGCGTCATCCGTAAAAAGACCAACCATAACTTCCCCTAACTCCTCCGCCTTTTTTATAATATTAATGTGCCCCGGATGCACAATATCAACTGCCATTGGCACATATACAAGTTTCGTTTCTTGTTCCATAAAAATTACCCCTATTAATCTACTTGATAACCTGCCTTAATGATTCTGTCTCTCACAAGCTTATCCGAAAAGATTTCATCATTTTTAGTTGCATATTCAGGAGATAATGCCTCCGCCGGACGCAGGCAATGGTGCACACATCCATCGCAAAGTGTTCCCTCCAGCTTATCCTCTAAGAACATTCTTCTGAACTCTTTCATCTTTTCTCCATACCAGCCTTCTTTCAAGGATACTTTATTCAGGTCTGCTACAATAAGCATGTTCTCGAAATCAGCATTTTCTATGGATAAATATCCCTCACAAGTTACAGAAATTGCATCAAACGGAAGATTACATCTGCGATAGGTCTCATGGTCAGACTCACACTTCAATAAAGTATCAATTTCCGGCATATATCCACCCTGATTGTATACATATTTAAATACAATCTCATCCGCCAAACCATCAAAGACCTTAAAATACTCATCTTTATGCGGTTCTGTAAATCTGGTCAAAATTCCGGTAATGAAAATATTATATTTTCTTCCTGAAATTTTTCTATATTCATTCAGATACTTCAAATGCTCCATAACAATATCAAAATGGTCATGACCATGAATGAACTCATATAGCTTTCTTTCCGGAGCATTGATCGAGAATTTGATACTATCCAATCCCGCATCAATAACCGCTCTTATTTTTTCAGGAGTAGCCAGTGATCCGTTTGAAGTCAAATAAACATATGTATAACCAATATCCTTTGCCTTTTTAATATATTCAGGAAGCTCCGGAACTAAGAATGGCTCCCCTGTCGCATAAAATCCGACTTCGCGTGTCCCAAGATCATATGCCTGCTGCAACAAATCAAAAACCAATTCTTTCTTGATCTTTCCAACCTTTCGCTTCATCTTCTGATGTGCACAAAAAATGCACTCATGGTTGCAGGCATTTGATGTTTCAATTAAAAAGTTACTTTTTGGAAACGGCGGCTCAAGGCTGTATAACTCACTCCGATCCATTTTTTTTAGATTTACTCTTTCCTGTAAATTCATATGTATTTCTCCTTTGTCATTTATTGATAAACTTCTATATATAAACACTCTTTTTTATCCGAGTGATATATAACCTTTTCATTTTTCTTATAGTCTTCGCTACCACGTCTTTGCAATTTCATACAGACGCATTTCTATTGTTCCTTTGATTCTTGCACCTTGTGCAGTATTATAAATATTGAGTAATTTTTCATCCCCTATGCGATGCTCTATCCATTTTCTATACATATCAAGATTTCTGCTTGTGTCAACATAAGTTCCTGTGGTACTCATGACCTTACGAAACTCTGCTTCCTCCGTAATTTCACGCCCAATTCCACTTGTATGAGAACGCCCATTCGTATATGCCAAGTCGATGCCAACGAGAGTAATATCTTTTGCCCCAAACCGGATTGCCATATCCACTGCCAGCGTAACAACCGAACCACCGGTTTGAAAAACTGTATATCCGTTTTCCCTTGCAAACTCATATGCCGGCTGATAGCCCTCCTGGTATGCGACATATACGTCTCCTTTATATTCTTCCAAACACTTTTCCGGCGCAGTAGACAAAATGATCAACGGTATCCCAGTCGTCTTTAACTCATTTACCTGTAATGCAACTTTTTCTTGCGGATCTGCAATTATGATCGCATCCGGCATAATTCCATTTTCTAAAAATTTTCTTGCGACAGTTCCCACCACAAGAAGATATAACTTATCTCTTTGCACTCTGATCACTTCAAGCTCTGCATCCACCGAAGGACCTCCTCCGGAGATCACAACGTGTCTTCCGCTAAATCTGTCCCTTAGCGCCCCGCACTCTGGCAGATCATGCTTCTTAATCGCCCGAAAATTTTTATCAAGCAGTGCCTTCTGCTCCTGCATACTGCTGCTCGCAACAAAATAATCTTCCAGAAGTTCTCTTACTTCCTTATCTCTGACACAGCGCAAACTTGGGTAATGTATAAAAAATACAGCATCCTCTTTTTTCTTTTTCAAATGTTCAAATAATTGTCTTTCATTCTCCTCATACAGAAATGATAAGCGCCCGGTTTCGATAGCCTCCCGCCAGTCAAACAGACTTAACGCTGCAGAAATCGGTTTTATTTCATGTAAAAGCAGTGTAATCTTATTATCATCATCCAGCTTCAGCAAGGCATCCACATGGTATCCCATGCCACTGCCAAAAATCCAGTATTCCTTTATCTCGCTGGCACAAATATTTCGGGCAACCACCTCACCTTCCCACTCCGGATTTATAGTACTGCACAGACAAAATACCTTACTTTCGGTATTTGCACGCATCACAGGCGAACCATTGATCGCAAAAAATGATTCATAGCAAGCTTCTGTCTCGTTTCCTTCCAGATACTTTGCAAAATCCTTATTTATCTTCCGGATGCTTGTAAGATTTTCTTCCCAGTAATCCGGCAGCTCCATCTGACAATTCTGTTGCCACAGAATCTGAAGCTTTTGTAAATACGGGAGCAAATCCCCTTCCAAAATATCCGCAAGCAAAATATTGTCTTCATTTTTCTGCGCTTCCATGATCGCTTCCAGCATCATAAGCCACTCTACACTGTCTATGTTTTCGTCATTTGCACTTAAAATTTCTTCTGTGATCCCTGACAAGTTGCGAATTAGTGCAACCAGCATATTACTTCCGCGATAATATCTCTGTGCCCGAAACTCCCGGATGATTTCAGGAATATATATTTGACATTCCCGATTATTCGCAATTACCGATTTATTCACCTGTGCACCTCTTGATCTTCTCTATGACTTCATCCTGCTGCTCCTCTGTCAATCCCGGATATAGCGGCAAACTCATCATATGAGCGTATACTTCCTCTGCGTTTACACAGCGGACGTTCTGATAACCATGTTCCCTATAATATGGATGCATATAAACCGGAATATAATGCACATTTACACCAATGCCTTCCTCCTGAAGCTTCGCAAATACTTCCCGTCTATCTCTGTTTAAGACCTGTATCATATACAGATGCCACCCGCTGTTTGTTTCCGGCATCTGGTATGGTGTAACAATATTCCCACAATCTGCAAACGCATTGTCATAACGTTGTGCCAGCTTTCTTCTTCGCTCCAGAAAATGATCCAGCTTCTTCATCTGACTGCATCCTAATGCCGCCTGAATATCCGTCATGCGGTAATTATAGCCCAATGCAATCTGCTGGTAGAACCAACCACCCTCTGTATGTGTCATCAGATTTTCATCCCTTGTGATCCCATGACTGCGAAATAAACACAGCTTTTGATAAAATTCCTGATCGTTCGTGACGATCATCCCTCCCTCTCCCGTTGTGATCGGCTTAACCGGATGGAAACTGAATGTTGTCATATCTGATAACCCTCCGATCTTCTTTCCATGATATTCAGAACCTAATGCATGCGCCCCGTCCTCGATTACCGTTAAATGATACTCCTGTGCAATCTTATGTATCTCATCCATATCACATGGCTGCCCCGCGAGATGAACCGGTATGATCGCCTTTGTCTTCTCTGTAATATGTCTCCTGATGTCTTCCGGAGAAATATTGTATGTTCTTCTATCTATATCAGCAAAAACCGGCGTTCCGCCACAATACAACACACAATTTGCTGAAGCAGCAAACGTCACGGGCGTCGTAATAACCTCATCCCCCGGTCCGATTCCGGCGGCATAACATGCCGCATGAAGGGCCGCCGTTCCGTTTGAAATTGCAACTGCATACTTTGCTCCCACATAATCGGCAACTTCTCTCTCAAACTCGGCAATCTTTGGTCCTGTTGTTAAATAATCTGATTTTAATACATCAACGACTGCCTGAATATCATCCTCGTCAATGCTTTGTCTCCCGTATGGTATCATCTGTTTATCCTCTGCTCCCTTGTTCGTCCGATTCTATAGATTCTGTCTCATACCTCGAAAGTATTTTCTCATCGTGATCCACAACTCCCGTCTCTGATTTCTGAAGCAATCCGCCATGCACCCTTTCCGTCTACCATATGCTTCATAAGCTCTATCATTTCATCCCGTCGCTTCGCATCCTCTGCAAGTCTTTCTGCAAGCCCAATCACTCGCGCGATCGTTCCCACTCTGTCCGAACGTATATCCCCTGCATATTCCATCAGTCCCGTCTCTGTGAAGGCAATCACGTCATCCTCCTGATTGTCCGCCATGGTAAAAAAAACGGTTGGAAGCTGCATTCGACAGCACTCATACAAAACAGTGCTCGCCGCAGAGATCGCCATATCTGCCTTCCCCATGAGCTCCGCCATTTCCTTCACATTCTGATACACCTGCACTTGCGGGAACTGCTTTTCATACTGTCTCAATTTTTCTATATCCTCGCTCAAGCCTCCTGCAACCACATGAAGCTCGAACGTTCTCCCCACTTTCCTACTGCATAAACGCTCTGTCAATTCCGGCAAAATATGATACCGATCTCCACCGCCGCAAATAAGTAAAATCTTATTTATCTGACCACTCCGTCTTGGAGACTGTTCCAAAAACTCCTCCCTCAACGGAACATATCGACTGCCCAAAAGCAGCTTACTCCCACTGCCTGCATATCTTGTCTTATAATCATACTTCTTAAAGTACAGATTATAATTGATGATCAGGTCTGCGGGAAATTTTTCTGCAAACAGATCATCAAACATGATCAAAAATGCATAAGGTTTCAGCCTTGCCATATATACAGCATCAAAATCATAAGAATCTAACAATAGCTTTGCTCCAGCCCTGGCTCCCTTTAAAATATCTACGATCTGTGATACTTCCCCAGCCACAGACAGCCCGCTGCCGCCCGCCAGCATTTGATAATGATAACGATTTGCCAAGAGCTCCTCTGATTCCTGATCCCTGAAAATAAATGTCACACTTTCATCCAGCGCTTCTAATTGTCCGGCAATGGAAAGGCACCTCATCAGATGCCCGGTCGCTGCTTTTGCATTTGCGTCTGTTCGTATAAAGACCATCTATCTCCTCAACTCCCACTCTTCTTCATGGTATTATGATTCGCCTAACATATCATATATCATTAATACTTCACCAATTCTCTCCATATCCTGCTCTGTATACCGCTGATCACATGGAAGAGCTAGCATATGGTCAAAAATGTATTTAACAGTTCTGTCAAGCGATTTGCCAAGCTGGCGCGGAATCGGCCACAAAACGGGTGCAAAAATCCCTCTCTCTCTCAAAAATTGTTGTAAGTGCTGTCTGTTCTCTGCCAAAACAGGCAGATACAGCGGACTTTGATCTTCCACTGTCACTATTGCATCAATCTTCTTACACGCTCCCACCTTCTGACACAAAATCCTTGCATTTCTATTTCTTTTAAGCAGTTGTTCTATTCCATTCATCCTGCACAGCTTCTTAAACGCAAACCCTGAAATTCTGCTAATTGTATCATCTTGATCTAAATAATTTTCTGCTTCTGTATTCAGCCGCAAAAATTCTGCTTTAGAAATATCCTCTTTCCCCTCTAAATATGCTGCCTTTAAGCGCTGTGCCAAAACCTTCTTCTCAACAAACGCTGTCTTTTCTTTAAAACTCTCTGTGCAAGAAATCTTCGCCCCAATCAAAAAGCCACCATCAGGAATCGCAAACCATTTTCTAAGACTCCCCACATAGTAATCCGCTCCTCTCAACTGTGGAAGAAGTGCCAAGGACTGTGTCATATCCTCAATAAAAACAAGTCGGCATTTCTCCTGATACCTTTTGACAAGGTCTCTCACTTCCCCTATCGTATCAACCCCGAAATAAGTATGCATCAATAAAATCTCCGGCTTAATCCGTTCCAAAAATTCTGATAATATTTTCCGAGAAATTGCAAGCTTTTCATCAACCGGATAAAAATAAATGGCCCAACCATGCTTTTGAAACGGCATAATCACAGTATCGCACGTGTACTGAGGGAGCAAGCATACCTTGCGCAGACCTGCATGTAAGCACTCCGTTTCCATAATCGCAAGTTCAATCGCCTCCCTCCCAGCCGCTGTATAAAGAACCGCTCTCTTTCCCAACAATTCTTCCAGCCATTGGTTTTCCTCTGTTCCAAACTCATTTTCTTCAAAAAAGCTTCCTATCTCATTTCTCATTTTTCTTCTTTTTTCACCTTAGACATAGCCCTTAACCTTCTGCCTCTCCCAGCCACTCCACAACAAAAAAATCTATCAACCTCTTTATTTAACAAAAGAATGAATAAGAATCAATGTTCATGACTGTACCAACTCCCACGCCAACGGCGTTCCTTTTCTGATGTCTTTTGTTGCCGCTTTCCCTAAAATATCTTCATAATATTTTGTATGCATTCCAAACCCCGGACGAATGGATCTTACATTCTCAGGCGTAAATATGTCTCCCTGCCTGACATCTTCCACCACAAACAGCGAACGGGAATGTTCTCTCTCCCGCTCCTGCTCATAAGTCAGATCATAAGTCACTCTCCCGAGCGCCTTCTCCGCCATACGAATCTCACGGCACATCGCAGCAAATTCTTCCTGCTCCATCGAAAACTGAGAATCCGGTCCACCATCTGCACGCCTTAGAGTCAAGTGCTTTTCAATTACTGTCGCACCAAGCGCCACCGCCGCTACTGCTGCTGCAGAGCCAAAACTATGGTCGGATAAACCGACACTGCATCCAAACGTCTCCGCCATCGATGGAATTGTCCTTAAATTCATACTCTCAGGCTTCGCAGGGTAGGCAGAAGTACACTTCAGCAAAACTATCTTCTCATTTCCTTCTTCTCTGCAAGTCCTTACTGCCAGATCAATATCCTCTAAATGTGCAATTCCGGTGGAAAGCAGAATCGGTTTGCCAAGACGCGCAATCTTACGGATCAACGGAATATCTGTAATCTCAAATGATGCGATCTTGTACGCCGGAACATCTAATGTTTCCAGAAAATCAACTGCCGTAGGGTCAAACGGCGATGAAAAACATACCAGTCCAAGCTCCTTTGCATACGCGATCAGATCGCCCTGCCATTCCCATGGCGTATAAGCGGTCTGATATAACTTGTGCAGGGTTGTTCCGTCCCATAAGGTCCCTTGCGTAATCTGAAAATACGGATTATCGCAATCAATCGTGATCGTATCCGCCGTATAAGTCTGAAGCTTTACGGCGTCTGCACCTGCGTCTTTTGCCGCTTTTATAATTTGCTTCGCCCGCTCAAAATCCATATTATGATTTGCAGATAGTTCCGCGATAACAAAAGCCGGGCATCCCTCCCCAATTTCCCTGTCCGCAATTTTTATTCTCTTTTCCATCGCACCTGCCGCCTTACTCCTCATGATTCGTTACATGCTTTAACCGTTCCTTAATCTCCTCCACGCTCATCCACTCACGATTTGTACCGGAACTGTACTCGAAACCATCCTCAACCTTTCTGCCGTCTTCAAGGACCCTATCTTTCTCCCACCAATCATAATGCGGATAAACGATAAAATGCTTATCATATTCATAGGTCAAAGGAGAATCCTCCCTCGTCACCATAATCTCATGGAGCTTCTCTCCCTCGCGAATCCCAACCTCCGGCATCTCACATCCCGGAAGGATTGCCTGCGCCAAATCCGTAATCTTAAAAGACGGGATTTTAGAAATAAAAGTTTCTCCTCCTCGCGCCTCTGCCAGCGCTTTGATCACAAGCTGCACACCCTCATCAAGGCTGATCCAAAATCTTGTCATCCGATAATCGGTAATCGGCAGCGCACGCTCCCCTCGCTCCGCCAATTCACGGAAAAACGGGATGACAGACCCTCTGCTGCCTGCTACATTGCCATACCGTACAATCGAAAAGCACACATTCTTTATACCGACATAGGCATTGGCTGCAATAAACAGCTTGTCCGATACAAGCTTCGTTCCACCATACAGGTTCACAGGATTGACCGCTTTGTCTGTTGACAGTGCGACGACCTTCTTCACACCGCAGTCAAGCGCGGCATTTACGATATTCATTGCCCCGTTAATGTTCGTCTTAACTGCTTCCATCGGATTATACTCACAGGCAGGAACCTGCTTTAACGCCGCCGCATGCACCACATAATCCACACCGTCAAACGCACGACGTAAACGTTCTCCATCTCTGACGTCCCCTATAAAAAAACGAAGCTTATCCTCGTACTTTTTAAATTTATTTGCCATATGAAATTGTTTAAATTCATCACGGGAATAAATAATGATCTTTTTCGGATTATAATGTGTCAACACGTATTCTGTAAACGCATTGCCAAAAGATCCGGTACCACCGGTAATAAGAATCGTCTTGTCATTTAACATGTTAGCTGCCTCCTGCATCTCCTAATTGCATCCTGCAATCGTTTATTATATATATCGGAACTTTTACTTTAGTTCTTTACCCTTTCTGCTCAGGTAAAATCTTGTAAAAAAATGTCGGCATCCCTCCGAAACTGTTTGATACCTTCCAGATAACCCTTCAGCAAAATGCGCCCATTGTCTATCAGACCTTTGATCTGCTCATACATCGCCGCATTTTCATCATAAAGAAGCACCTGCCCCTCTACCTCATATCCAACCTCAATAGCGTAGTATCTCACTAACGACAAAACAGCGTCCTCTTTCATAAACTCATTTAATTCCATCACCCTCTTCAATAACTTCCCCAATGTTTCCGATTCGCCGTGACTCTTTCGATTTACCTTATCCAATTCATCATAAATGCGTAATCCCCCTTTTATCCGTTTCTCTGCCTCGTCAAGCTGCTTAGGAATATCCGCTACTATCCTTTTGATTTTTTTCTGCTCCTCTTTATCTAAATATGGCTCTATCCCATACAGAATCTGACTCTTATCATAAACTCTTTCTGAAAATTCCTCCACGATCTGACGCATCGTGCATATTTCTGTACCATGAATTTTCACGCCCCCCTCTGTGGCATCCACAAAACGGACCTGCGGCATCAGAGCAATAAAAGATTCAAACCACTTTAAGTATAACTCTAAATTTTCCTCTGTTAAAATCTTTTCCCCATAAATATCCTCTACCTCATAATAACGTTTCCCTTCTACCAACGGATGTTCCATGTGATAAGCATCAAAAGCATGACGCACCCCTCCCGGATATGCAAGATCTTGCCCCATGAAGATAATTGTTTCAAATCCCATCAATGTAAGCAACGATAATGCATTATTTGCTACGGACCCCCCCGTAGGCAATCCCTTGATCTCTTTTCCCAACCTCTGATACAAAATTCCTAAGTATTCATCTTCGCGTAATTCATAAAAATGTTTTGCCCTACTCTGCGCAATGACCTTTTTATTTGTACAAGTACTGACAGCAAGAGGAATTTGCCGCACGCGTTCATCCTCAAATAAAACAAGTGGTTTATGACTATCCACTGTAATCGCCATATCAGGGATAATATCATGTGTTAAAATAGAGTTAAGCGCAGTATCTACTGCCATTATAAATACATTTTCTCTAATTTCTTTTAATTGATTAATATTCTTATCCAAAGATGGTCCAGCAGAAACCAATACCGCCGGCAATCCGGAAAGTCCTTTTTTCTTCACAATATCAGTCAACTGTACAACCGAATATTGCTCCACAACATCTTTCGCTAAGCTTAACTTATTATGCAAAAATTCCATTCCATATACAATTTCTGTATTTCTACTGAAAATCAGTGACTTTACTGCAAATACATGTTTATCCAACAAATTACGGTAAATCTCTGGAAACAACCTAGCATAATTGGGCAATACACAAATCCGTGCCAACTTAAAATTCGAGTAAGAAACAAGCGATTCCAAATAACCATAAAACAAGCTTTCACTGATCCCTTCAACCAGTAGATTTACACGCTCATTCTCCAATAATTCTGCAACCTCTGAACGCCCAAACACCTGCCAAAACAAGTCCTGACAAGGTTCATAGACAATAAACTTTGCTTCTTTATTATTCTTTAATGCTTCTCTGATATAGCTGCCATCTGCAAACCCAAAAATAATTACGACGGAATTATTCTTTAATTTTCCTTCAAGCTGAGCTGCCCATTGTCTCGCTGCATGTGCCGCATCATAACGACTTTGCAAATACCATAACATATCCCTCTGCTTCAATGCCAAAATACATTCCGCTTTAACAGAGCACCCCTCAAAAACCTCAATATCACTCCCCCCCCTATTCTGATAAGCATTTTTAAAGTCATCCTCTGTGATAGTCTCTTGCACCCCCAAAGCAGCCTGAACACTTCTTCTTTCTATCTCATTCCACATTTACTTTTGCTCCATACTTTTCAAAATTTCAATATAAAAGCAGACACTTTCTCGCATTTCATATTCTAACGTGTCTGCAAGCTGCACCACATCCTGCTGTTGATAAAATTCTTCAAAATTCTCCAACTGCTGTATCAAAATATCTACTGGTATTTCTGTTATATGCTTATCTGCCATTTCAAACAGATCCCGAAATATCCCCGCTAGTTCCGGCAAAAGTTCTCCAACCTCTGTTATCGCATTGTCTTGATTCTGTCTCAACTGTAAAATAGCCTGCTCCAGCCTCTCCAACAAATTTTTTGTTGTATTAATTTTCTCTGTCACATTCCTATCCTCTGCTTTCTCCTATAAAAATAAGGTCGACGCTATTGTCGACCTTATTTTTGTTGAAAATTTTCGTACTAAATTGAAAACCAATTACTGTAATAAAGTAAGGATTCCCTGCTTAGACGCATTCGCCTGAGCGAGCATAGACTGACCTGCCTGAGCAAGAATATTGTTCTTGCTGTAATCAACCATAGCAGATGCCATATCTGTATCACGAAGACGAGACTCTGCAGCCTGCGTATTCTCAGAAATGTTATCCAAATTCGCAATCGTGTGCTCTAAACGATTCTGGATAGCACCTAAATCGGAACGCATACCAGATACGCGAGAAATAGCTGCCTGGAATACGGACATAGACTTTCCAGCTAAAGAATTTGCTGTAACCTTATTGTTTGTACCAGCAGTAATACCAAGCCCTTTCGCATTCATAGTAGCGATTTTTATAGTAATTACCTGCCCTTTTAATGCGCCCACCTGAAGCTGTTTTCCTGTAAACTTACCATCCAACAGATTCATCGTGTTATACTGCGTTGTAGAAGCGATACGATCCAACTCTTTTGTCAAAGCATCAACTTCTTTCTGGATAGCAGTTCTGTCAGCAGACGTATTGGTATCATTTGCTGCCTGCGTAGCAAGCTCATTCATTCTCTGTAAGATAGAGTGAGCCTCATTCAATGCACCCTCCGCAACCTGAATCAAGGATACACCGTCCTGAGCATTGTTAGAAGCCTTATTTAATCCACGAATCTGGCTTCTCATCTTCTCAGAGATTGTCAGACCTGCTGCATCATCAGCTGCACGGTTAATTCTGTAACCGGAAGCCAACTGCTCAGACTGCTTTGCCTGCTGCTTTGTTGTGATACCTAACATTCTGTTAGAGTTCATCGCTGTAAGATTGTGCTGAATTACCATAATAATTTTCCTCCTTGAATATACTGCAGCATCCATGCTGCAAAATTTGTTTGTTGTCTGGTCTTAGCCACTTCCGGCCGTACGCTCCGTCGGACTTCCAACCATAAGTAACAATTGTTATCTTGTTTACTTGTATTATATATCGGAGGATTTATCCGATACTTTATAGGAAAAACAAAAAAATTTATTTTTATTTCTTTTTATCCGTAAACTGCGGTTCTATATAAGCTGTTTTCATCATATTTTTATAATACTGATTAACAATCTTCTGGCTCTTCCTGACCTCCTTCACCTGTTTGCGCACCGCTGCAAACTTCCTGGTCATGAGCTCCTTATTGCGCTGCTCTTGGGTCTGGATATCTGCGCTTTTTTCCGTCAGAGAACGGATCAACTCCTGCATAACCGCAATCTCCTCGCGATATGCCTCACGATTATTGTTTAATTCCTCCTGTACTCGTTCAAAGAGCTCTTGAAACCCATTATCTAATGTTTCCAACTCCTCAATCTGCTTCGCCTTCTTCTCGACAGTCAGATCAAAATCATCCGGATCCAGTGCAGGATTTTCCAATTCATCCCGTTGCTGTTGATTCAGGCTTATGATCACGTCCAGAATCTGATTTTTCTTCTTTAAGCTCTGGATCATGATCTGGATATATTGATTCTTGTCCATAAACGCAGTCTCCTCTTCTCCTTTAATTCTTCTCTGACTTCGACAACCGCATAACCTCTTTCCATGTATCACGCATCGTACGCAGATGCCCCAGCACCTCCTCAAGAATCTCCTGATCCTTCTTTAAATTTGCCTCTTTTAAACGTGTGATAAGGTAAGAGTAAACGTTATCAAAATCCTCCGCAACGGGATATTTATGATCCAGCGTAACCTGAAATTCCTCAATAATACGCTCGACCTTCATGATATTATTGTGCGCTTTTTCTACCTCTTTCTCTTGAACCGCAATAATGGCAAGATTGCAGAACTTGATCGCGCCCTCATACAGCATAAGCGTAAGATCCGCCGGTGATGCTGTCATTATTTTATTATTGGCATACGCCGCATACCCCTGATTTGCTAACATTCTTTATCCTCCATGTTCGTTTAACGACTTTAGCACACCCGCATTTCCTGACAGGTGTGCTAAAAAATAAAATATTTTGTTAATTAGACTCCAAGCATACTTCCAAAAGCACCGGACTGACTATTAAGCTTTGACAACGCTGTCTCCATAGCCGCAAATTTCTTATAGTAGTAATCCTCCTGTCTCTCCAAACGTTCCTCCCACTTCTTGATAATACTTGTATAGTCACTGTATTCTGAAGCCATCTCCTTATCATTGTATACAGTATATGCACTTCTAAGGTCAGTGGACTTCATCTTCTCATCAATCGCCTCGTAAAGATTTGTGGCAAGCTGCTGCATAAAGCTTACAACTGTATCCGGATTGGAGTTAATCGCAGCCATCAGCTTATCCGGCTTACCTGCAGTTATCGCATCGTCCTCATCTCCGTCAATGTGATATGCATTCTGTTGATTGTCCGGTGCATCCAGATAGCTCATTGTATTGATTCCAAAGCTTGACAGGTAATAGGTCTTACCATCAATCTTGACGCCCTGACTCATGGAAGATATCATAGAACTCATCACACTCTCCAAGCTGTCATCACGGCGAAGCAGGGAATCCTTGATCTTCTGCTCCCACATCTCTACTTCCGTTTCAGACATTGCATCCTTTTCTTCATCAGAGAGCGGTTCATATCCCTTTGCCGTAGGTGCGTTGTAAAGTGAGGTGATCTCATTAATCAGCGAATTATACGATGTAAGGAAATCTTTCACCTTATCATAAATTCCCTGTGTATCAGTCGAGGTTGTAATCGTAACTGCCTTATCATCCCCATCTCCTGTGATTCCCTGCACGGTAAAATTCAAACCGTTAATAGAGAAAGAGTTGGAAGAACTTGTATACTCTACACCGTTCAGCTTAACCTTCGCATCCTGACCATCGATTTTCGTTGCACCAGCTGTAATATCAAGACCAAAGTTCTTTAGAGCTTCCTTACCTCCCGCATCTACTCCTTCAATCTTAAAATCTCCCGCTTTTCCGGAAGCCTTAGAACTCACAAATATCCGACCGTTTGCCTCATCAAAGTTTGCATTTAAGCCTGTTTCTTTCAGCTTTCCTACAAACTGATCGACTGTCATATCTGATTTTACCTGAATCTCTTTGGTCGTACCGTTTCCCAGTGTTACTTTTAACTTAGCATCTCCGTTTGTATAACCAAGTTCGCTTAATTTAGTGCTTCCTTTTACAGACTGCGCATCCGTCTTAGAAAGCTTGTTTCCTGTCATAGAACCTGCCTGTGCCAATTGAAGCACATTCAGCTTCTGTGTACCATTTGGTGCATTACTTCCCGTACCGATCGTCACCTTTGTGCTGTCTGAACTGATCGTTGATTTCAGATCGTACGCATTGCTGAAACGAAGATTACCCACTGACTGATAAAAGCTGTAGATCTTTGTATTTAATGCTTTCCACTTCTCCTGCTTCCAAGAAAGCTTTGTCTGCGCCTTCTTATACTTCTCTGTCTTGTAGTCATAAGAGGATACCAGCGCTGATATGATCGCTTCGGTATCAAGACCTGAATTTAATCCTGTAATACGAATTGGCATATGTTGTTCCTTCCTTTCCTTCTTTTGCATGCATACTATGCATGATCATCCTTTTTCATCCACCAAGAGCCCTGCAATCTCCCAGACCTTTGCAATGATGTCCAAGGTCTGCTCCGGCGGATACTCTTTTAGAACCTCTTTGGTACTCCTGTCAACAATCTTAATGGTGATGCGATTTGTCTTGTCATGAACCCCAAAAACAGCCTCAGTATTTTTGAGCTGCTTGTTTAAATCACTCACTGCATTCTTAAGCTGCTTATGATTCATCAATTCCTCTGCACGTCTTCCCGCATCCTCTGTTCCTGTAGCGGCAACCGGCTTTGGCACTTCTACTCCCGCCTGCGCCGGCGCTTCTATTCCCGGCGCTGCCGCACTTCCCTGATACGACACTGCGCCATTTCCTGCCACTTTCTCAAGTCCCATTGCTTACCACCTCCGTGTGATATTTTACAAATGCTATAACGTTATAACTATGTTTTCTATGTCATATATCGGCGAAACCGTTTCTTTTATTAACCGTTTTTAAAAAAGATTCTTAAGTGCCTCCACCGCTTCCGCATTCAGAGCCGCCTTGTTCTCCTCCTCAATCTGGATATAGACCTCCTTACGGTAAACAGGCACCTCCTTTGGCGCCGTGATTCCGATTTTCACCTGATCTCCCCGAATCTCAAGTACCGTAATCTCAATGTTATGATTGATGACCAGAGATTCTCCTTTTTTTCGTGTCAGTGCCAGCATCTGTCAGACCCCCGCTTTCTTTTTTCCCTGTGCCGCCTCATAGATTCTGTATTTGACAGGGTAATCCCCGTCAATGATGATCTGGCAGCCCTTTTTGGTGTCTGTATTGATGATGATCGGCGCCTTCAGGTTGACAGACGTCTGCTTTACATCCGTCCGCGCGGTCAAAGTCACCAATACATATGTATTCTCATCTGTCAGCACACCAAGCGGAGAAAGCATTTCTTCATTTACGGTTGGATTATAATCCTCCTTTACCAAATTCGGCTGCATCACCGGAAATGCCGTCTCCGGATCGTCCATCGACTGAAGCCACATAACAGAAGCCTTCTTCTCCGCCCCCTCATCAAAAATAAGGGCAAATCTCCGGTACTCCGGCAGTCCGATCATCCCGTTTTCCAACGTGATGATCTTGTCCTCCGCAATATCTATCTCACCAAAAAGCCTGGTATCTGCTTTCATCTGACCTTCTCCTTAAATAAAATTCAGTAATGTATTCTGGTTTACCTTAGCCGCTGCCTGGAGGGAAGCCTCATAAGCGCCGTATGCCGCTGTATAGTCAATAATAATATCGGAAAGATCTCTGTTTTCATTCCTGGAGGTCAATGTTTCTATTGTCGTCTGCTGACTTGACATGCGCCCCTTTGTGAGATCCAGACTTTGCCCCTTGCTTCCTAAATCCGTGTTGGCAAGATTTACCTTTTGAAGGTATTTATCGCAGTGTCCAATGTAGCTGTTGTAAAGCTTCTGCATATTATCATCTGCATAATCAAACTCTTTCTCCGCTGCCCTTAACCACTCTCCCAGCTTCGCCTGCGTTGCAGGATCAGAATATTCTTCTTTTTTCATCATCTCCTTGATCTGAGAGACCTTATCGTTCGCTTCCTGGGCGCCGCGGACTGCCTCGATCAATTCGTCAATATCCCTGCAAAGTGAGGAATCAAACACATCGGATGCAGCTGTATTTACCGTGAGCGACTGATTGGGCGCGACAATGTAATCAATATTCTGATCTACCTCCTTGCCGTTCTCGTACTTGATATACTCGACCGGGTTTTGAGGGTCCGTCTTATTCGTGCAGTTGTAATAATACTCCGGACGGAGCTCTCCTTTATCAAAACCTGTCTTTGTATAATCAACGTCCAGACTTGCCTTGCCTTTACGCATTTCATCAGAAGCATTTTTACCAAGGATCATCTCACCCGACTCTTTGATGAATACCGCCTTTTTCTCACCTTGTGCTTCATCAATCTTGTACTCGCCGTTGTTTGCTTTCGCCCAGTCCTCAAAGGTATCATATACAGTAACGTCTACCTCACCGTTTGTTCCGTCCGCATTTGTGTAAGAAAGCTTTCCTGCATCGCCATTTGCCCCCAGAACATTTCCGTCTTTATCCTTAATGCTGTCAATCCCTTCATACCCAAAGCGGATTCTGTCGAAGTTTGCTTCCTTCGGATTCTGGATCGGATTGTTCAGTATCTCATCCTTTGTTGCCGGTACCTTGACCTCATCACTGTAGTAACGATGCTCTTCAATATCACCAAAGCCGAATGACTGCGTAATGTCATAAGAAGTATTCTTCTCATTCTCCATAAAAGTCAGCTTCTTATCGGTGTGATAGCCAGTAAACACGGTACGCCCGGCATATTCCGCATTTCCCTCCGCATAGACCTGATCACGCAGCTTTTCAAGCTGTGTCAAAATCGTGTTACGATCATCCGCTGTCAGAGAATCCTGCGAACCACGAATACAGAGTTCTCGAATATCCGTAAGGATTGAATTCATATTCTTGATCGCTGTTCCGGTGACATCCAGCCAGGACTCTGCATCCGGAATATTATTCTCATAGTACTGGTCAATCTCGCTTAAGTCGCTGCGCAGACGCAGGGCACGAATCGCAATGACCGGATTCTCGGAAGGTCTCTGAATCTTCTTCTGCGTCGCCATCTGAGTATTCATATTATTGACATTTATTTTATTTCCATTAATATTGTTCATGGAATTATTTAACATCATGTTATTTGTAATACGCATCTTTTTCCTCCTATACGCCTGTCTGCAGGATCAGTCTGTCATAAATTTCAGACATAACAGAAACCATTTTCGATGATAAATTGTAAGCGTTCTGGAACTTGATCAAATCCAACGCATCCTCGTCCTCATCTACACCAGAGACAGAAGCCCGCTGATTTTCAATCGTCTTCTTTAAATTTTGAAAATTCTTTGCAAATAACTCACTCTCCTGTGTATCAATGGAAATATCGGAAATCATACACTTCAAAAAACCGTCTGCCGTGCCTCCCCGATAAAGCTTCACATCACTCTTTAGCTTCAACAGTTCCTCCACCAGTTCATAAGCATCCGGACCGCTTTCACCTGCGATATCCTTCGTTGTGGAAAGCTTTTTCGGATCCTCCTTGCAGATGTCCGACACACAGATATTGGATGCCGTGAGCTTGTAATAACTGTCTGCATCGGAACCCATTTGTCCATTCGCATCAAACTTATACTCTTTGCCTGTCACAGGATCTTTTCCCGTAAAAAATGCGTAATAATCTGTTTTTTTGCCATCCAGATCCATACCGGTATGATGGATGTCATTATATGCCTTTGCAAAGCTGCGCAGGAACTGATTCATCTGCGCCATATAATACGGAATACCCATGGAATCAACAGAGGTTCCCACCGAAGCAGTTCTGCCGTCCACTTTCCCCTGTTCCTGCACATTTAAGGTTTCTTTGAGATTAAAGGTATATGACGTGATATTGCCATCCTTGTCCGTCTCAAAGGTAAAGCCGTCATAAGCATACTGCTTTCCGTTGATCGTAAGGAATCCGCTTTCTGGAAGCGTCAGCGCCTCAATCGATGTTATCGACGGATTTGTTACCTGTATCTTATCTCCTCCAAGCACCTTTGTTGTACCGGTGAAATTCTCTCCATTGTTGCCGTCCCGGATATCAAACAGCGCCTTGAGCGAGCCAGACATGGAGCTTGCTCCCGCATTAAAGGTATTTCCTGTCTTTTCCCACTTAATATCATAGAGTCCTTCAACGTCTGACTGGTTGACCTTTTCTTCGCGCGCCACGCATTCCAGCTTATTATAATCCTTCGTGCTTACAAGCACCTGTCCACCGATCTTGACTGTGTAATAATTCGCACCGATCGGCATATCCGGGTCGTTAGAATTTCTGACCGGAATCTCCTCAACCTCAGTCGGTACGATCGCCGAGAGCTCATCGATCAAAAGCGCTCTCTGATCACGCAGTTCATTCGCATAGCCACCCTGGATCTCAAGCGTGTTGATCTGATCATTCAGGCTTGCAATCTTTTCCGCGATCGCATTGATGTTCATGACCGTTGATTTGATTTCCTCGTTCGTAGTCCTCTGTAAGGAGCTTAGTCCATTTGCCACACTATTGAAATATGATGCGAGATTCTGTGAGCTTCCGATGAATTGTTTACGGTAATCTATATCTCCAGCATGCGTTTTCAAGCTGTCCAGATCAGCAAACATCTTGTTCAGTATACTCGAAAACCCACTCGAACCATCATCAATAAAATAATCTTCAACCTGTGATAAGTATTCCAATCTTGTATCAAAAAGACCAACCGACGACTGATTCTGCCAGTATTTTGTATCAAAGTAAAAATTCCGAACCTGTGTAATGGAAGCCGTTGTCACACCCGACCCCATACTGCCGTATTTCGCATGTACGCGGAGCGCCTCTGACGCCACACGGTTCGCCTGCTGCCTCGTGTAACCCGGCGTACGCAGATTCGATATGTTGTTTGCTGTCGTGTTTAACGCTACCTGATAAGCGCTCATACCCGACGCCGCAATATTCAATCCAAAAAATGTAGATGGCATAGTAATACCTCTTTCCTTATCCTAATTTCGTAATCAAATGCTCGATCATTTCATCAACGACATTGATGAAACGACTGGAAGCATTATAAGCATTCTGAAATTTGATCATATAAGTCAGTTCCTCGTCCGAGGAGACGCCAATCACCTGCTGTCTCTGATTATCCGCAGCAGCTACCGTTCCTTCCAGACTGGATGCCATTGCACCATAGACGTTTGCGATCGTTGACATCTCCCCCACCATTGCACCATAGTAATCCTTAAAGCTGCAGGGCTGCGTATCATTCGGATTTAAAACGAGCAGCTTTTCATCCCATACAGCGGCAAGCTTCTTCGCCAGATCGTAATCAACCTTCTTGTTTCCCTGCGTCAAATGCGGCAGCAGGTTTTCCTGCTCAAGCAGCTTCTTATTAACATCTAAGCTTTCAAGCGTGTACTGCTTCGACGGGTCTGTGGGGTCTTCCTCATTATAAATATAAATCGTATGTGTCTTACCCTGTGCATCCGTATAGGTCGCCTCGGTATATCGCTCTGTACCGACTCTTACGAACAGCTCCTGCGGCGGCAGCTTGCCGTCACTTCCGGTAGAGCAGTTATCCGCATCCAGAATCTTTGTATCAGCATCAATCGTCGTTGTTGTACCGTCAGGAAGTGTAACTGTCAAGGTCGTTGTACCGGCTCCTGCCAACTCCTCAATCTTTTTTCCTGCTGCAACATTCGGAGCAAAAATGTCATTTAACGCGGTCACAACTCCATGTATGAGCTGATCCAGCTCTGCCTGTGCAGAAAGCATAACTGACATCCCCGTCGTTTTATTGAAGGTATCCTTATCCACACCGGCAACGTCTGTATAGTTTGCCACCTCATCGCCGCGGGCAAGGAGCAACGCCTTCAGCTTGCCCATATCGTTTTCATTCTCTGTGGAAATCTCTGTCTTAAACTCAAAGACATCGACATACTTCCCACGGTCTGCATCCGAGAGATAACCCCAATATGGTGTAATGAATCCGGTCACCTTATCATACTTTTTCTCGATCGGATGATAGGTCGCATCATCCACAAACTCTACACCCTCAACGCTGACCTTAACACTTCCGCTCTCTGTCTCATGATATTCGACCTCTACCAGGGAAGACAGTTCATCAAGCGCCAGATCTCTCGCATCACGCAGCGTCATCGCAGTCTGCAGACCGTCCGCCTCAATCTTTTGAATCTCAAGATTCAACTCGTGGATCGTCTTCCCAAGCTCGTTGACCCTGTCAATAGTATCAGATATTTGTGTATTAAGATTATACTGATGTTCCTTTAAGCCATCGTATACGCTCCCTGCCCTCTCCAGGAACAGCTGCGCCTTCTGTATCACAAGATTTTGATTGGCACCATCATCAGGCGCTTTAGCAAACTCCTGGAACGAATTCCAAAAATCCTCTATGGAGCTCTGAAAGGTCATCCCCTCAAGCTCCTGTAAATAGGTCTCAACCTCAAGCGCCGCGTCATACGTAGACTGATAATATGCCTGACGACCTGCCTGTGTCCGGTACGCGCGATCCAGAAAGAAGTCTCTGGAATGCACGACATCTGCGATCTGAACACCAAGTCCCGACTGCTGTTTGCTGATCGCCGCCGTCGTATTAAAGGTAATATAATCCCGATCTGCAAATAAGACCTGCTGTCTGACATACCCTTTTGTATCTACGTTTGCCAGATTGTTCGCAGTCGTATTTAATGCATTCTGGCTATTCTGTAAGCCGGAAGCTCCAACATACAGACTTCCAAAACCATTTGCCATGTGTTTTCCTCCTTCTATTGCTTCGCGTCAAAGCCGCTGCCGCCAAGCAATTCTCCCGTATTGTAAGCATTTTTATCATAATTCGCCGTCTCCGGCGCCTGCCGCATACTCCGCAGCAGCGTAAGATCAAACTCTACCATTTCCTGCGCCTGCCTTAGCAGCGCCTCATTCTGCGCATTCATAAGCTTAAGCTGACTGCCGACCTCTAAAAGCCTGTCTCTGCGCTCCGCCAGCACCCGCTGTTCCTCCGGCTGGCTTTCCAGATAACCGATCATCTTTTGAATCGTCATATCTCCCGGCTCCTTGCCAAGCACGATCGCCATATCGTTTAAGATACCGCCCCGCTTATTCGCAAGATTCAGCAGCAGACTCGCCAGCTCCTGCTCCTGTGCCGTCACCTTGCCAAGCGCCTCAAGATCCGGCTTGATCACGGCATCTCTCTTTGTATCATTCAATACGATCAAATTCCGGTATTGCTTTTCTTCTTCCTCTAGGATCTCTAAAAGCTCCTGCATCAAACTAGCCACAATCTTTCCTCACTTCTCTCATGCGTCTGTTCATCCGATCATATCATAAATGACCGATATTTATCTAAAAGCTTTGCCGCAAAATCCTCTGCGGAAACCTCGTATCTGCCGGAATTTACCTTTGCTGCAACTTCCGAAACACGCTGCTGCCTCACATCCGGAGCGTCTGCGACTGCCTGCTTTGCAATCTGATAATCATAACCGAATGAGGAAATCTGCACTTCATCACGTCCAGCCGCCGTCTTTGCAGCGCTCGTCTTTCCTGCTGTCTGATTCGCCTCATAAACCTTCGCTACCTGATTATAAGCCTCTATACGCATAATGGCATCTCCTTTCTTCTATATCAAATAAACTTTCTAGTTTTTATATCGGTTATTTTCCCCTTTTCCTTAGCAAAAAATAAAAATACGGCAAAGGTTTTGCAGATCACCGCAGAACCATTACCGTGTCATTTCCATAATATTTCAACAATGCAGCCGCATTTTCATCGATCAGCTCTCCCGCTGCAGCGATCGGCACTGCCGGAGGGCATCCTACAGACGGTGCCCCACAGATACGTCCGACTGCTTCTTCGGTCCTCACCCGCTCCTGCGGTGCAAAAAACGCCTCCCGCACAGAACAGACCTGACTGCATAACACCGGACTCCACTCCTTTTTGTCCTGATAAGGCGCCTCATTCCTCCCAATTGCCGCCAGCAGTCTTTCATAGTCCGCGCTGTCATTTTCCGGCGTCACCATAAAAACAAGATATTCCGTATCGGCATATTCATACGCGACCCCCGCCTCATGCAGCCGTTCCAGCATGCCGGAGCGAACACCTTCCCCCGGCATGCGGACCGTCAGCTTTAACGGATCGCTCTCCTCAACCCTCCAACCATTTTTTCGCAGCAGACAGCTAAGCCCTGCAAGACCTTCGATCGTATCTGACAGGCGCTCCCGATAATGATCTTCCAGATATGCATTGCACAAATCAAGAGAGGCAAGTGTCAGATAAGACGGACTGGTGGATCCAAACAGCGCCAACGCCTGTCTGGCTTCCGTCTCAAGCTGCTTTGGAGCTGTTTTTGAAATATGCAGATATGCCCCCCCGGTGAGCACCGGCAGCGTTTTATGCGCAGAATCACAGCAAATATCCGCCCCGATGTCCATAGGATGTGTGCCAGTCTGCATAAAGTGAAGATAAGCGCCATGCGCGTTATCAACTGCCAGTATCGTTCCGTGGCGGTGACATATCCTTGCCAGTTCCCCTAACGCAAGCTGCCCTCCGAGGTAATCCGGGCTTGTGACATAAACTGCTGCCGGAGGCTGCTTTTGTCCGCTCAATACCGCCGCAAGCTGCTCCGGCAAAATCTGGCAGCTGCACAGGGCATGCAGCTTCTTCGGGTACAGCCAAACAACATCCATATCCAAAAGAGCCGCCGCGTACAAAAATGCCTTGTGCGCATTTCGCGCCGCGATCACATATGGTCTGCCGCTCCCCTGCCAGCCTCGGACAGCAAGAAAAAGCATCGCCCGGATGCACTGGCTGGAGCCCTCTGTGGAGTAGAAGGTCGCCCTTGTCCCAAACAGCTCGGCCGCATTTTTCTCGCTCTCCGCTATAATTCCCTCCGCCTCATAAAGAGCATCCGCTCCCGCAATCTCTGTGATGTCATACGGCTCACAGCCGAGAAAAGGCTTTCCCTTATGCCCCGGCATATGAAAACGAACGTCATCCGCTTTTGCATATGCCCTGACAAAATCAGCGATCGGCGTCTGCATGCTGCACTTCTCCGTTGTCTGCCGCCTCGGCAGCCTTCATCATGATCGCACACTCTATCCTCTTTCTGAACAGATCGCATCCCGGCTCATAGACGCCGCGGATCGTGCCCGTCGCGTGATAAGCGTTTGCAGAACAGCCGCCGGAGCAGTAAAGCTTCGCCCAGCAGGAGGCGCATTCCTCTCTTGCATAGGCGTTACAGGTTTTAAATTCTCCCCGAAGGTCTGTGTTCGTCACGCCGTTCCAGATGTCTCCCAGCTTGCAGCTGTCGTCTCCGACAAACTGGTGACAAGGATAGAGGTCTCCCCACGGCGTCACCGCCATGTATTCCGTTCCCGAACCGCAGCCGGAAATGCGCTTATAGATACACGGTCCTTCTGTAAGATCGATCATATAGTGATAGAACGTAAAGCCGCGTCCTTCTTTTTTGCGCTTGATCATCTCTTTTGCAAGAATCTCATACTGCTCCTTGACAATCTCAATATCCTCGGGAGTAAGCGCCGCAGGATCGCCAGGCTCCGTCACGACCGGCTCCATGCTAAGCTCTGTAAAGCCAAGATCTGCCATATGGAATACGTCCTTTGTGAAATCCGGATTCGCATGCGTAAAGGTGCCGCGTATGTAATAATTTTTATTACCGCGCGCCTGAACCAGCTTCTGGAACTTCGGCACGATGACATCATAGCTTCCGTTTCCGGCATAGTCTACACGGGTGCTGTCATGTATCTCCTTACGCCCGTCAAGACTTAAGACAACGTTGCTCATCTCCCGATTGGCAAATGCGATCACGTCGTCATCGATCAGCATTCCGTTTGTCGTTAAGGTAAAGCGGAATTTCTTGTTATGCGCAGCTTCTATGGAACGTGCATACTCCACCAGTCTCTTTACGACATCCCAGTTCATCAATGGCTCTCCGCCAAAAAAATCCACCTCAAGGTTCCGCCGGCTGCCCGAATTTTCAATCAGAAAATCAAGCGCCCGCTTGCCAACCTCAAAGGTCATCAGCGCCCGTTCGCCATGATACTTTCCCTGACTTGCAAAGCAGTAGGAGCAGTTCAGGTTACAGGTATGCGCCACATGCAGGCAAAGCGCCTTGACAACATTGCCGGCGCGCTCCTTAAAGGTTCCCGCAAGCGGCTCAAAGGTGTCCTCCGTATAAAGCTGTCCGCTCTCTGCCAAGCCTTGGATATCCTTCATGCAAAGGCGCAGCTCCTCCTCGGTGACATCCTCACGCCCCTGATATTTTTCAAGCATCTGCGCCACGATCTCGTCGGCCGTATGCGTCGGATAAAGCGCGATCATATCATACGCAATCTCATCCACCACATGCACCGCGCCGGAGCAGGTGTCTAAAACCATGTTATAACCATTTAATTTGTATTGATGTACCAACTTCAGTTTCTCCTTTTCTATTGGCAAAATCCTCATAAATGCCAAGCGCACCCGATATTCAGGAGGATTCCTCCCAGAATACGGATGCGCATCCTTAACAGCATTTCGTTGTTCTATTGCCCGTTCTTACTTATTCTCACAAGACTGGTTTGCCACGCCACAGCTTGTTTTGCATGCAGACTGACAAGATGTCTGGCACTCGCCGCAACCGCCGTTCTCTGCGCTCTCACATAAGTTACGTGTCTGTAATGTCTGAATTCTCTCCATAATCCTTATCTCCATTCTATCAATCTTGTTTATGGCTTTGAATAAGAATGATTCTCGCCAGTTTCCTGTTATTCTATCATAATGCGGTTATGCCGTCAAGTATGGGCGGCAAGGCTTCTCCTTATCTTTAAACTCTCTCCCAAAATTCAAGATTACTTCCAGAAGATTTTAAGCGTTTTCAGACTAAGATAAACGCGATGACAGCAATCTGTCACGATCAAAGAAAGGTGGAAGTTCAAAATGAAACACACAAAATTTGTAACAAGCGCAGCCATACTACTGTGCACGATCAGTCTCATCGGATGCGGCGGCACGGGAGAAACATCCTCAGCCGATATGCCAACAAACCAAGCCAACGCGCAGACCGCACCGGCAAACAGCGAACAGCAGCCGCCGAAGACGCCTGCCCCCGCGCAAGACACCCAGACGGCTGACAACGCCCCCGCCAACACAGACGCATCAGACGATACGCCCGCTGCTAACAGCAAGGAAACGCCTCCCGCGGACTCCTCAGCATTTTTAGATTCAGCAGATATGCTCGGAGACGTTGCTGCGGTTTCGGAGAACGGCTTTTCCCTCGCCCCGCTGACACAAAGCGAGGACGGCACGACCAGCATCGCTGCCGCAGACCCTTCTACCGCAAGCAACAACATTTCCATTGTATACGGAGAAGCTTGCAGCTTCCAGAAGGCATCCCTAAACACAGGCACCGGAAAAGCATCCTATTCTGACGCCACGCGCGACGACTTAAAAAGCCAGTCCTCGGTTGCCGTCTATGGCAAACAGCAGCCCTCCGGGGAATTCCTTGCAGAGAGAGTCTTTCTCATCACTTATGAATAAAGGCAACGAGCGGCACGCTTTGCGAGCCACTCTTATGTCAACAAGAGGCAGTCCTCGTGATACGCGCAAAGACTGCCTCTTTAAAAAACTTACTCCAGCGCTTTCAGTAATTTCTCATACACCTCCTGAAGCTTTACCGGATCATCGTCATAGGTTTCATTATTTGTAAATACTGTTCCGATCAACTCATCGTGCAGTCTGCTGTCTTTTTCGCGCAAAAGCTGCCACAGCGCCGCATCCTCGGCGCCTCGCCGCTGTGCTTCCATACGCATGCCGATATTTGGTCCATCCGCTCCCGGATATAGAAGAAATGAATCGCCGCACGGGAAGTTTGTTCCGATTCCCGTATGATTCGGACAGCTCGTTCCCTCATACGGGTTCATATCCTGCGGAAACTGATTGAGCCCCCAGTGCAGGAATCCCGAAATCCTGTTTTTCGCACAGCCCCAGAACAGCAGCCGTCCTTTCAGCAGCGCAAAATCCAAAAAGCGGTTCAGCCAGTACCCCTCCGGTCCGCAGCAGACATACGTCCATACCGTCTCTCCAAGTTCAATCAGTTTGTCAAACTCCGCTTTCCGCTTTTCATACCCTGCCGTTCCCGGCACCCAGATGTCAATTCCTCCATAAAATTCTGCCGAATCTACGGCTTCAATGATACGGATTTGCGGAATATATTTTCTTAAGATTCCTGCTGCCAGATAGTACTGCCGCCTTCTTGCATCCAGTGTTTCCCTGTCCTTATAATGAATATCCGGCTCGTCATGTACATGAAACAGCACCTTCTTCTCCCAGCCATGCGCCTTTAAATATGCGGCAAGACTTTTCACAAACCGCACCGTGATCTCATAGCCTTCCACGGAATCGACCGGAACCTCCTTTGCCATCGCGCAGGTAAAGCAGTCTGTATACATATTCGGCGTACCGTCCGGCAAAAAACCGCGATCCAGCAAAACTCCCAATTCCATGTACTGCATACCGGCATCAAAAAAGCAGGAAATCTCCGGGGTCAGATATTCAAAATCAAACTGATAGGGCTCTCTTGACACTACGCACTTCTCATCCAACTGGATAAAAAATACATTTTGATGCATATTCCGCATCGCCTGTATATATTTTTGAAGCATCTGCAAATACGCCTCTGTACCCTCTTTCACCTGATGAAATCTGCAGATCGCTTCTTTGGAAAACCAATTCGTCAGCCAGAAGGTGTTTTCGGGAATCTGCACGTCATATACACGCACCGTCAGCCGGCACCGATAGCTGCCCTCCTCCATCTGTACGCTGACAGATACCGTATGCTCGCCCGGCTCTAAGTCTCTCTCCGCTGTCAGACAAAAATAAACTGCCGCCCTACCGTCCTTGACTGAAATATTGCCGTCCTCTCGGTGCTCCAGACAGTCATAGACAAAAAAAGGCGCTTTTCTTGTCGCATATCCGGGTTTTTCTGACGGAGGATCCATAAGAACCATTGCCCCGCCCTGATTCTCTCCGTCTCCTGTATTATATTCGACCAGGATCGCACGCATCTCGTACCATTCTGCCAGAAATCCCTCTCCTTCCAGACGCATCTGCACGTTTTGCGACTTTGTCTGCAGCAAGAGCTGAATCCCCGGTTTTCCGTTTGCCGCCATCACGACGTGCAATGTCTCTGGAAGCTCGGCAAGCGGACTGTCCGGATATAAAAATTCTTCTTTTTCCGTTAAAATTCCCTGATACTGTTGTCTCATATGAATCTCCATTTGAATTTACGGCTCTATGGCGCAGCCGTTTTGCAGCCTTGAGCGCTCTGCAGCCAGTGCAATATAATGACTTTCCAGAGAAACTTCCAGCTCTGTAATGGAGGGACTTTTCGTCCCCTCCATAATATAGTCGCAGACCTGCTGCACCATTCGCACATCTCCGCCGCCGTGTCCACTGAAATCGTCTGTCAGCTTTGTCAGATCAATTTCTTCCGTCTCTTTGCCGAACGGGGTATAATAGATCATATTTTTCCCCATGTCTCCCTCGATCTGTCCCATCGTTCCCATGATCTTAATGGTTCGATTGCAGGCTGCGCTGAATGCGCACATGGAAAATGTAACCGTAATTCCGTTTTTCATTTTCAGGTTTACGACCTGATGATCGACCACATTATTATCGCAGTGATACACGCATCTCCCATACGGTCCTTCCTTTAGGGCTTCCCTGACAGAATCCTCATCGGGGTAGAGCACAAACGTATTTGCCGGCCAGCCCGCGCCATGCCGCACTCCTGTGCTCTTATCAAAAATATAAATCTTTTCTGCATCATACGGGCAGGTTTCCTTTGCCGCACAGCCCGAAAGGCAGTACGCCGCCGCCCCTTTTGGCGCGTTTTCCTCCCGAAACCATGACAAGTCTCCAAAAGAGGATACCAGCTCGCACGAGGAATCTGCCAGCCAGACAAGAATATCCATATCGTGACAGCACTTTGCAAGAATCATCGGGCTTGTTTCCTCTGCATCCCGCCAGTTGCCGCGGACAAACGAGTGTGCCTGATGAAAAAATCCAACGTCCTCCCGCGCCTGAATGTTCATGACCCTTCCGACCGCACCGTCCGAGAGCATTTGCTTGATCTTGCTGTAAAACGGCGTATAGCGGAGCACATGACAGACGCAGACCTTCCTCTTGTATTGCTCCGCTGTCTTTAATAATAAATCACACTCTTGTGCATTCGGCGAAACCGGCTTCTCCAAAAGAATATGATAGCCCTTTTTGATCGCCGCGACCGCCTGCTCCACATGCTCCCGATCCTGCGTACAGATAAACAGAATGTCTGCCAGACGCTCTGCCGCCAGCAGGTCCTTTGCACTGCGAAAACAGTTTTCCTCCTTCAAATGGTATCGCTCTTTTGCCTCCCGCACGCGCTCCTCTAAAATATCCGCAACCGCAACCAGTTCCATTTTCTTCGCATTCTGCTCGATGATCGGCGCATATACCTGAAGTCCTCTGCTTCCAAGTCCCACGATCGCAACTTTCATTTTCTCAGCCATCTTCTCTTTCTCCACCCTGTTTATTGATTAATTTGCCGGCACAAACTTCCACTCATCATTCGTGTCGCTATTGTCATTTCCATAAGTCCACTGTATGATCGGCGCATTTTCCTCCATAGAAGCATCCTTGACACAAAGCGCTTTTCCGCTCAGGGCAGAGATGATCTTAAACGCCCCGTCCTCTGTCGGAACAAGATACCACTTCTGATTTACCTCGCCATGATATGGATACTGTGTCACCGACGTTCCGTTAGACGTCACATATGCGTCTGCCGTCAAATCGACACAATATCCGTTCACACTGCTGACCATCGTCCAGGTGCCGTCCTCCTGCTTTTGCAGCTTCCATGTGCCTGCATTCTGTGCATCCTTCTGCACCAGCTGTGCCTTGCTTCCCGCTTCGCTGCTTGGAATGTCAAGCGCCTTGCCGCTTTGTCTGTTGACGATCTGATATACGCCGTCTGCCGGAGCCTTTGTAAAATCACCGTCATAATAGGTTCTGACATAATCGATCAAAAATTCTCCCGGCAGGTGCTCATCCACCGGCGCTCCCAGATGTCCCTCCAGACTAAGCACCATATGACGGGACAGCTCTGTAAAGGAATCTTCTATACTGCTTCTCTCCCATGCCAGCTTTCCGTCAAAATAAAACCGCATCTTTCCGTCTCTGCGCTCCAACGCATAGGTGTGATAATCCGCACTGATGTCTTCCAAGCCCGTGTTCCACGCATTTGTTCCCATCTGCAAATGAAGCGACGGGCTCTGACGCCATGTATGCAGGGTGCTTGTCATCTTTGTGTAATCAAATGTCTCCATAATGTCAATCTCAGGATTCGGATTGAGCGCCCATGTAAGCGGCGATGACTGCAGCCAGATCGCGCTGAGCACATTTGCATTTTTGTCTAATGCCTTCGCACGCACCTCCACATAGCTTGCAGTTCCCGGCACGTCAAACTTCGACTCTACTGCCCCCGCCGTGTAATGCTTTCCGTTATAGTCTTCCTTCTTTGCCGTAAGCACAAGGTTTCCGTCCCGTACCGACACGTTATTCGGGCAAAACGCAAGGTCTGTCGTCACATCATACCAGATTCCGTTCTTCCACTTCTGTGCGTCCAGCGATGTTCCTTCAAACTCGTCCGAAGCTGCCGGAAGCAATGTCCAGTTTCCGTTTTCCGGCGGCGCTGCCTCCACGGTTGCTGCTCCATACGGCAGTAGGACTGCGGCTGCCAAAACAGGTCCAATTTGTTTGCTCCATCTCTTTTTTTGCATGTTTCTTCTCCTTTTCCCCAATGATATTCAGCCGTCTGTGCGGCTGTTTCCCCAAGAACCGAGATTCCTTTTATCCGTATATTATATCGGAACTTCCTTAAAAAAGAAATCTCCAGTTCTTACTATTTTGTCACTATTTTTAAGCTTTTGAAAGGACGCCTGCACACCTGCTTGGACAAACACCTGCTTGGAGAATTTCATCACCTCCCACACTTCCCTGTGCATAATTACAATTTTTTGTTCTATTTTTTTCTTTTCCTTCGTCTGACTTCTGTTTTACAGCTCATCTCCATTCGTTCGTATCACATTTTGATACCAGTAAAAGCTATCCTTTTTTATTCTTCTCATATCCTTCAGGTCATGATCGTCACGATTCACATAGACAAAACCATAACGTTTCCGAAAGCCCTGATGAGAGCTCAGCAAGTCCATAAAAGACCATGCCGAATATCCCATCAGCGCAACGCCATCCTCGATCGCCAATGCACAGGCTTCCAGATGCTTTTTGATATAGTCGATCCGATAGGAATCGTGAACCTCGCCCGCCTCCGTCAATTCATCCGCAGCGCCAAGTCCGTTTTCCGTGATGAGCAGCGGCAGCCGATATCTGCTGTAATACTCATTCAGGACGAGCCTTAAGCCCATCGGATCAATCTGCGCCCCGTACTCACTTGCCCCAAGGTGCTCATTTTTTTCATCCCGGCAATAACCGTACTGGTCAAAATCTACCTCGTTGCCGCGGAATACACGCATTCCGACAGGATGCTCCTCGTCGGACGGCAGATAGCTTGCACAGAGCGTCCGGTAATAATTCACGGCAATGTAATCCATTTTACCTGCCTTTAAAATCTCCTCGTCTCCCACAAGCATCTCTGGCACGATATTGCGCTCTCTTAGATAGCGCATATAATAGCCCGGATATTTTCCGTCATAATACATATCCAGACAGTAATCCGTCTTCATACAGTCATTCATCCTTGCCGCCCACACATCCTGCGGCTTGTTTGTCAACGGATAGGTGCAGGCGGAAGAAATCGCCGGTCCGATTTTTCCATCCTTGACCATTTCATGGCACGCCCTTGTCGCCAGTGCGTTTGCAAGAAACATATGATAATCCATCTGCGCGCGCATTTTATCTGCCTTCCACGCGTCTGTCTCCTCAATATTCATACGCTCGTCTACACGAATCATAAGATTCTGCTCGTTGATGACCTGCCAGTATTTCACCTTTTCGCCAAACTCTGCAAAGCACAGCTTCGCGTAACGCTCAAATGCATATACACACCGCCTGTCCTCCCAGCCATTGTATTTTTCGACCAGCGCATAGGGGAGATCAAAATGATACAGCGTCACGAAGGGTTCTATTCCATGCTCCATTAGGCAGTCAATGACATTTCTGTAAAAATCAATGCCCGCCCGGTTGATCTCTCCGTCTCCATCCGGTATGATCCTCGCCCATGACAAAGAAAAGCGATAGATCTGCATTCCCAGCTCCTTCATCAGGGCAATATCCTCTCTCCAATGATGATAAAAGTCGCTGGCAACCTTACTGTCTGCCTGCTTTGCGGAACGCCGAAAGGAATTATGATCGGCGACCGTCATTCCCTTTCCGTCCTCCTCCCAGCCTCCTTCGATTTGAAATGCCGAGGAGGACGCTCCCCACAAAAAATTTTTTGGAAATCTATGTGACATAAGTTCTTTCCTCCCATTAGTTCTCTCTTTATCACAACACGCTTCAAAATGAAACCTCTGCTCTGCCATACCTTTGTTTATTCTCCCGCTGCTACCTTGATCACAGGCGTATCGGAATCTGCATGGCGCGCCGTAAGTCCGGTCACCGTCTCATAGTCTTTTGTATTTCCAACCACAACCATAACTGTCGGATCATAGCCTGCCGCTTTTATTTTCTCTAAATCAAACCCCGTGATTTTTTCGCCTTTCTTGATCTTGGCGCCTTCCTCTACATACTTTTTAAAGTATTTTCCTTCCAGCTTCACCGTGTCGATCCCCACATGGATCAAAAGCTCAACACCACTTGAAAGACTTAGCCCAATCGCATGGAGGGTCGGATAAATAACAGTAACCGTACCGTCTGCCGGCGCAAGGACTTCTCCCTTTTCCGGAAGTATCGCAATTCCTTTTCCCAAAGCTTCTGATGCAAACACCTCGTCGTCAACCTCACTTAACGCAATCGCTTCTCCCTCTACCGGGGCCGTGATCTCCCATGCTGTTTCTGTCCCTTTTCCGGTAATCCTCTCCGTCTCCTGACGAAAAGCTTCCTGTCTTTGATCCTCCAAATCCTCAAAGCCGATTAAATAAGTCAAGATTGCCGCACCAAAGAATGCGACACCGCAGCCGATCAAATAAAAAATAAACGGCTTCATCCCAAATGCGGCATAGGAGAAAACAGTCAGCACGCCGTTATTGGCAAACGCATCGCCGTAAACACCTCCAATGCCCATAATTCCGCCGCCGAGCGCACCGCAGACAATCGCACAGATCATCGGCTTTTTCAGGCGAAGATTGCAACCATAGATCGCAGGCTCCGTGATCCCCACCAGAGCCGCGGAAATCGTTGCCGACGCCGCCACACTCTTTAGTTCCTTATTTCTTGATTTTAGCATAACCCCAAGCGCCGCACCGCCCTGTGAAAAATTTGCCGCGCCTGCAAACGCAAGCAGATTTTGCTTTCCGCTCACCGCAACATCATTCAGTCCTACCGGCAGCAGCGCCCGATGCGCACCGAAAATAACAAAAACGCCCCACAGTCCGCCGATCACCGCACCGCCGACAGCCGTATTAAAGCTCATCAATACATAATATAATGCCTGAATGCCATTTCCTACCCAGATACCGATCGGCCCCAGCAGTGTAAGTGTGAGTGGTACCATGATAAGGATTGACAATCCGGGTACCATAATGATCTGTATGACCTGTGGAATCACCTTATTTAAGAATTTCTCCAAATACATCAAAACAAACACCGCCAGCAAAATCGGAATGACCGATTCGGTATAGCTGAATACCTTCGTGGATTCACCGATCGTCCATGCGCCCTTCGTTACTGGAATCCCAAAGATCGTGGTTGCCGTGGCGGCATCCTGAATGATCGCGTCTATCTGCGGGTAGCATAAAAATCCTCCGATCGTCATTGCTACAACCTCATTGCACTTAAGCGCCTTTGCCGCCGTATAGCCGAGGAACACCGGCATGAAATAAAAAATAATTTGGCTTGCGGCAAGAAGCAGCACATAGGTATCATTCACAGAAATATCAACACCGTTTTTCGCTGCCAAAAGCTTTGCCGCCGTCAAAATGCCTTTGATCAATCCCGAAGCCGCGATCGCAGGAATTAACGGCGTAAACATTTTAGAAATTGTCTGTAAAACGGAATTTGCCAGTTTCCCCTTTCCTTTCCCTCCCGATGCATCGTTTTCCGGCGGCAGCAGCGGCGCCAGCGCCTCATACACCTGATTTACCTTTGAGCCGAGCACCACCTGAAACTGACCGCCGGAAATCACCACCTGGATCACGCCTTCCAAGCGCTCGATGGTCTGCTTGTCCGCTTTTGAATCATCCTTTAACACAAAGCGCAGTCTTGTAAAGCAATGACTGACGTCCTTGATATTTTCGCTTCCGCCGACATGTTCTAATATACTTTCCGCAGCTTTATGAATATCCATACATAACCTCCATTTCACCGCCGCTGACCAGCGGCATAAAATTTTTCATTCTTTTTCATTTTAAGTAAATAAAAATACCATATTCACATGGATTGTGAATATGGCTGATTTTATGTATTATTTACTTCTTGATTCGTAAATTCCTTTCTCTACATCAATAAATACCTGAGCGATCACCTCGTATGCCTTTCCCCATGCCTCAAGAACCTCATCTGTAGCCGCATCGCCTAAAACCTCTTTGATCGCACCCAAAAGATTCGATCCAACGATCGGATAATGCTCCGGCTTAATATTTGCATCACAGTGCTTTTCCCCGATTTTCTTTACTGCCGGCAATAAAGACTCCAAATTATCTATGTTCTGGGCAGCCGCCAATACTGTCATCGCCAGCGCCTTTGGCTGCTCTCCGGACTCCTGTCTGGCCATATCAAATAATGGCTTCACCTCCGGATTGTTCTCAAACATATTCTTATAAAATGTTTTTGTGATCTCTAGTCCGTGCTCCTTCAGCGCCGGAACTGTACTTTTTATGATTTCTACCGTTCTTTGATCTAACATATCTTGTGTATCTCCTACTATTTTTCTATGTGTTTGTTGCAACTAATTGCTTTTATATATTATATAACACAATTTTTTTCCATATGCAAGCAATTTTTCAAAACCTTATGAGGCAGACACAACGCGGGCGGTCTCCCCTTCCGGAAAGATCGCCCGCTTATCACAGCTTTTATTTTTTGTTTATCCTTTTACGGCTCCTGCCACAACGCCCTCAATAATCTGTCTTTGCATAATGAAATAGAAAATCACAAGCGGCAGTGTCGCCATCACAAGCATTGGGAAGAAGGACGTCCAGTCAGTTGAAAATGCTCCCACATTCCGGTACACCTGCTGGAGGAGCACCTGCTTTTCCGATGACTGCAAAAACAGCAGCGGCGTCATAAAATCGTTCCAGATTGCCAGCGTATTTAAAATCGCGACCGTAGAAACGATCGGCTTTAACAGCGGAAAGATGATACGCCAGAAGCACTGGAATGTACCGCAGCCGTCAATCAGAGCCGCTTCCTCCAGCTCCTGCGGAACGGTGTTGATAAAGCCCCGCATCAGAAAAATCGAAAGAGGGAGATTGATACAGAACACATTGACCAATATTACTCCAAGATGCGTGTTCATCAGATTAACTCCCGAAATAATTTTATAAAGCGGAATGATCGATACCTGAAACGGAATGATCAATCCTACTAAAAATACGGAATACATCACTTTAAACAGCTTTTGTTCGCTTCTCGCTATAACGTATGCCGCCATAGATGCAAACACGATCAAAAACAGTACCGAGGTCACGGTAATGATCATATTATTTTTAAACGCCTGTCCGTAATTCATCGCCTCGATCGCTTTGGCATAATTATCAAAGGTGAAGTGTACGGGAAGCCCAAGCGGACTTGCAACCGCCTCCGCCGGCATTTTAAACGTTGTAACAAGCAGGTAATAGATCGGAAGCAGCATGATGACCGACACGCTCACCAAAAATATGCCGTAGCCCGCTTTTTTTGCTATAGACTTACCATTTTTCATGCCTGAATCGCTCCCTCCCATTTATTCAAAAAGTATGTGACAACCTTAGAAAACACGAACACAAGAACAAAAAATACAACCGCAAACGCGCATGCATACGCTGTTTTTCCCGTATTAAAGCCTTCTCTGATCAAGCTCATCAGGACATTAAAAGATGTTGCCGGATACAGAAGCGGCAGTGTAACCCGAAAGAATTTCTGGATTCCATTCGCGCCGTCGATTTCCGCCGCCTCATACAGAGAGCTGTCAATACTCTTTAGGTTTGCCACATAAATTACCATAGACCAGCCCGTCCATTGCCACACCTGTGTCGCCAGAACTGAATAGAGGGCGATGTTGCTGTCTCCCAGCCAGTTGACCGGCTGGCCTCCAAAAAATTGAATGATGCTGTTTAACAATCCGCCGTCTGCAGAGGTCATAATATACTGGAACAAATATCCCACGACCATGATACTTAATACCGCAGGCAAAAACGTGATTGATTTCACAAAGTTTGCGGCCTTTGTCTTTTTATTTAACAGCACCGCCAGTATGATCGATAAAACATTTTGAATAATGGTGATCAAAATCGCATACTTGACCGAGTGCCCAATTGCCGATACCGTCTTTACATCTGAAAATAATTTTTGAAAATTCCTTAAGCCTATAAACTCAATATCTGCATTATATACAGACCAGTTTGTCACGCTATACCCAAAGCTCATAATGACCGGAACGATAAATAAGATTATAAATCCGATAAATGCAGGAAGTATCATAAAAAAATACGTTCTGCTCTTCCTTTTATCCATAGTCATTTCCTTCCTTAATTTAAGCATTCTGATAAAAAAGGGGTGCAACCTGCCCCGCACCCCTTTTCCAATTTTTTATTGTAATGTCTCTAACAGATCCTTATTGATCTGGTCTGCATCCTGCAGCGCCTGTTCTACCGTCTTTGTTCCTGCCAGAACCTCCTGCAGCGATTTTCCATAGCCTTCCGTTACCGCATTTCCGTTCGTCCATACTGCGGTCCACGGTGCATATACATGACCTGCTGCAAACGCCGCCTCACAATCCGTATAAATCTCGCCGAGGTCTACCTCTACGCCCTCCACAAAAGAGCTTCCGGCATTATCCTTCACGAGCTCCTGCTGTGCCTCTGCTGTCGCAGTTAATTCCAGTACCTGAAGCGCTTCCTCCACATGCTCAGAATTTGCGTTGATCGCAAATGCGCTGCCCGGTCCGCCAACTAACCAGCCCGGCTCATTTGCATCAAGTCCAGGAATCGGGAACATACCAAAATCAAGATCAGGATTCTTCTCCTTGATCGTCTCTACTGCCCACGGTCCGCACTGCCACATTGCAGCCTTTCCGGTTGCAAACTCATCAAGAGCCTGATCATAGCTCAAACCAAGCATATCCTGTGTCAGGCAGCCTTCCTCAATGATCTTGTACCACTCCTGAACTGCCGGAAGCCAGCTCTCTGCCAGGGAAGCCTCTCCCTTGTTAAAGCTCTCGTCAAAGCCCTTGTTTGCCTCGTCCGAATAAAACTCGTTATTGACAAGCGCGATGCTCTGCTTCATCATCGGCTCATAGGACTGCGCGCCCATCGTCTGTGCCTTGATCCCTTTTTCCTCTAAGGTCTTATGCAGCTGAATAAACTCATCCCATGTCTTTGGAACAGATAGTCCGTTTTCCTCAAAGATCGTCTTGTTATAGAAGATACCCTCATACCACGACTGCAGCGGAGCCGCATAGATTTTTCCGTCAACGGTATATGGCTGCACGCCCGCATCCGCATATTTCGTGATGAACTCCTGATCTGACAGGTCAAGCAGATAATTCGCATTTGCAAGCAGTCTTGTCTGACCTCCAAGCTCCATAATGTCCGGTCCTTCACCTGCCTGAAGCTGCGAGTTTAAAACATTGTCAAAGTTATCCTGTGAAACAAATTCAAACTCAATCTCAATATTCGGAAGCTTTTCATCCAAATATTTTAAGTAGGATGCTCTCGATGACTCCGCGTTGTACGCCATCATTCGAAGCTTCACCACTTCCCCGTCTGTCGCAGCCGCATCAGACGTCTCCGTTCCTCCCTCCGGAACCGCAGTTCCCGGATCTGTCGTTGTTCCCTCCTCTTTGCCGCAGCCGGTAAACAAAGTCGCTACCATGCTTGCGCATAAAAGGGTTGCAATGATTTTCTTTTTCATTTCATCTTTCCCTCCTTGTTGTGATAAGGCTATTATAAGCTCCCGAGGGAGAAAGATAAATTAAGAATGTTATGTTTTTCTGTGAATAAATTAGGAATTGCTTTTCTGAAAGGCTTGATCAGCGCTCCCTCCCGCAGGGGAAGGGAGCTTTTATAGAATAATATTATGAAATTCTGGTAAAATATTACGTCTCGTCATTTTCTGACTGCCCAACAGGCAGTCGTGTAAAAATAACAGGCTCTCCGTATTCGGATTGCGCATAGACATTCTCGCCCTTTGAGCGGACCGTCTCGCCGCTTCTCTCCCAATTTCCCCGCGGCAGATAAACCGTTCTCCCATGCGCTCCCTTTTTTACCACGGGTGCAACCAGATAACGGTCTCCCAGCATAAACTGATCCGTACAGGTCTGTGCCTCCACGTCCTTAAACTCATACGCCATATAGCGGATCACCGGTTCGCCTGTATGTGCGCTCTGCCCAATTAGTTCCAGCAGATACGGCAAATATTTCTCCCGCACCTTGATGCTTTTTTTGATCGCCAGAAAGTTCTCCTCTGACAGCACACGGTACGGAGCTGCCGAAAACTGCATCGCCGGAGCAAGCGCAGCAATTTCCGCATGTCGGACAAACAGCTCCTCATCCAGGGCGCCTTCCGCCATTTCCTGAAAATTGAGATACTCCCCGCCTCCGATCATATCAGGACAGCCGTAGGGATGTCCCGTGATCCCCTGCAAAAGCAGGTCCGGCACAAGCGACGCAAGCCCGTTTTCTCCCCACGAATGCTCTTTGTCACACAGCCGCTGCAGCAGCGCATAGCCGCCCGCCCGAAACGTTACGCGGTACTCATTAAAGGCATACTGCTCTCCAAACTCCGCCCATAGCCTTGACTGTTCATCCGGTGTGACGTTTCCGTAGGTGACGTTATCCTCCTCATAGTAGAGGCTGTCTCCGGCGTCAAACTTAAAACCGTCTACCCCAAGCGCACAGAGCGCATCGAGCTGCTCTTTCAGCCACGCGCCTGCGGCGGGATTGGAAAAATCGAGCACGGCAGAATAACCGTTCCACCATTTTGCGATATACGGCTCGCCGGCTTTGTTTTTTATCAGAAGCCCCAGCTTTTCTGCCTCCCGGTATTTTACGCTGTCCGCCGAAATATACGGACATACCCACAGCATGACCTCATACCCCAAATTGTGCAGTCTCTCCAGCATTTCCTTCGGGTTCTGAAATTTTCCGCTATGAAAGCGCCAGTCTCCGTAATATTCCGACCAGCCGTCGTCAATCATGAGCACGCCGGATGGCATACCGGATGCTATCAGCTTGTGTGCATACTCCATGACATCTGTTTCATTCTGATAAAACGTAAGCTCGATCCATGTATTATAGATGATCTTTTCAAACAGCTCCCTTGCCGGCATCCTGCCGCGAAACGGAAAATAGTGCGAAGCCGCATACAGATATGCCTCCCTTAGCCCGCCCTTCGTGTCGCTCAGGCTGCAATCGTCGGGCACCGTAATCACTCCCGCGGCAAATTCTGTCCGAAAGCCCGTATCGCGCCAGATCACCCTTCCTTTCGTCGAAAGCCACAGCGGCATCGCCTGATTCGGCGTTCTGTTTTTCACTGCGTCGATCACTGCTTCAGTGTCTTGTCCCAACGGCATCTTCATCCCGTATTTTACACAGCTTCCATACCAGTATTCGCCCTCTAAGATGTTTACTTTCATGCTTCTTTTCCTCCCCTGTCTGCAAACTCCCTATGTTATATCTAAACTATAGCGGATTGTGCCTGACCCAGAAAGAAACTAACTTACGTTTTTGTAGCAACATATTATGATTTTGTACGGTCACGGCATTCATTGGGCGTCATCTGCTCCTGCCGCTTAAAGACCTTGGAAAAATAGCTTGGGTTGTCGTAGCCCACCAAAAATGCAATCTCATATGCCTTTAGATCCGTCTCCTCCAGAAGCTTTTTGGCATATCTTAAACGGACGGTCGTCAGATAATTCCAAAGGCTCATGCCGACCTCCCGCTTAAACAGATAGCAAAAATAATTTTTGCTCACAGAAATCGCATGACTGATCTCATCCAACGATAGGTTTTCATTGTAACGTTCCTCGATCAGCTTGAGGCTCTCCGCGATCGGTCTGCTGTATTTCCTGTCCTCCCCGTCTTTTGTCTGCTCCTTCAGACCGCCGATCGCATCCTTCATGAATTGCTTTAGTTCCTGGAGGGACTGGTATTCCAGCAGCTCCTGATAAGAAATATCCTGCTTCAAAAGATAGAGCGTCTTGCTGCAGAAATCATAGATATTCTGCTTTGCCTGCGGCTGATACACCGTTGAAAGCTCAAATGCCTCCTCAAGGAGACCGTAAAGCCGCTCCTTATCCCCGGAGGCAACCGCCTGCTCTAATTCCCGAAAAATCCCAAGACGGCGCAGCTCATCGATCTCCTGCCCCACACAGTTATAGTCATAGCCTAATATCTGCTCGTCCCCAATATAAAATCCATACTTTTGCAGACTTATGACCTGCTCATATGCGACGGGCAGCTCCTCGACGCCGCTTAAGCTTCTGCGGAAGCAGACCATCACCTGCATATTCAGCTCCGACAAAAAGACGGCGATCACACGGCGTATCAGGCAAAGAAGCTGCTCCTCCTCCATTTCCTCGACCAGCACAAGCCATGCATCATCCTCAAAGCTTAAACACTTCTTGTGATATTCTCCCCAAACCACCTCCCGAAGCAGCGTGGCTGCATATTTATCCCCCATCAGTTCCATGTTGCTCGCCGAATCAAATTCATTCATAGAATCGCTTTTCTGTTGGATCAAAAGAAGCGCGCTGCCCTCAAACCGGAAACCATAGCCGCTTTTATTCTGCACGATTTTATTTTTATTTCCAACGCCCCGCATATACTTAAAAAGCTCCAGCAGACGCAGCTTTTCCTCGCTCTCCTCCTGCCGTTTTTTCTCATATGCCTTTCCGCGTATCTGCTCGATCGCGGAACGGAGTGAACGCTCCAGCTCCAATTCATCGATCGGCTTTAGGATATAATCACTGCAGCCCAGATGAATCGCTTCTTTTACATAATCAAAGTCCGCATATGCACTCATCAGGATAATTTTTGTATTTTCCGACAGCTCCAGCACTTTTTTTACAAGCGTCAGCCCGTCCATATTTTTCATGCGGATGTCTGATATGATTATATCCGGCATTTCCTCGAGAATTTTTTTATATGCTTCCTCTCCGTCCTGCGCCGTGCCAAGCAGCTCTAAGCCCAAGCTGTCCCATGCAATAATGTTTTTTTACATTTTTAAGGTGATGCTCTCGTCATCCACCAGTAACACCTTCATCCTTCTTCCTCCCTGCTTCCCGGAAGCTTGATCACGACGGTCGTACCGATTCCCTCTTTTGAATTTAATTCTATACCGTACGCTTCCCCATATTGTTTTTTTAATCTCTCGTTTACATTCAAGATACCGACGCTCCTGCCCTTTTGATAATGTGTGCGAAGCCTCAGATTCTCCTGCAGCTCCTGCATTTTTTCTTTGGAGATACCTGTTCCGTTGTCATTCACAAGCAAATACACATCCCCGCCCTCTGCTTCCGCACTGATCGTGATCATCATCTTTTTTCCTGTTTCCAATCCATGTTCCACCGCATTCTCCACGATCGGCTGAAGTGTCAGCTTTAATATCGGGGTCTGTCCGAGCCTTTCACTGCATTCTATCGTGTACAAAATCTGATTATCATAACGGATATTCTGTACTCTCAGATAATTTCTCACATGCTCAAGCTCATCCTTAAAAACGACAGGGTCATAGGGTCTGTACACCGAGTACGCCATCACCTTTCCAAGACAGGTCGATAGCTCCGATATTTTCTGCGTCTCGCCCTCAATCGCCAACGCCTTGATGGATTGAAGAACATTGTTGACAAAGTGCGGGTTGATCTGGTGCCACAGCGCCTTTAGCTTCTCCTGTGACAGGGACTTTTCCTCCTCCATCATCTTGTGATTCAAAAAGACGATATTGGAAATCATTCCCTGTATGGTATCGGAAAGTACTCTGATTTCCTGCATATCCTCATCGGGAAACTCCGCCTCGTAGTCTCCGTCCGCGACAAGCCCGCACCTTTTTACCAAGCGCTTCAAGGGGGCGGCGATGTCGCTGCTCGTTTTCCTCGATAAAACGACCAGAAGAATCAAAGCTGCCAAGAGCACTGACACAATGAGGAAGCATATCTGCAGCTGTATCTCACGCATCTCACGCATTGTCTTGATCCCGACCAGCTGCAGATCAAAATAATTTGTTTTCATCGACACGATAAGAAGATCATCCACATTATGGACCTGCATTTCCTCAGCCCGTTCCAGACCGCTCACAAGACTCCTGATCTCGTCATCCGTCCCGGCTGTATCGGCGTCATACCACTCCCCGCCCGAATCCATGATCGCAAATCGAATATCCTCCGGTCCGTTTCCTAAAATATATTCCAGATCGATGTCACATACAACAAACGCCTCCGGCAGGAAGGAAACCTGATCAACTCCAAACCCCATTGGCATCACCATTGAGATGCATTTTTCCTGCGAGGGATTATAGTAGTAGGATTTGTCATGCAGCTTTGAAATGTACGACGTGTTCAGCTTCACCTGCTCCTCCAGCTCAAAAAACCATTGCTGCTCCTTAAAATCCTCACTGTCTATCATGAGTGGGGAGCTATAGAGACAGTTTCCTTCATTGTCTACGATATAAATATTCTCAATCTCCGCATTTCTGCTGATGCTCTGGAATTTGTCGAGCATTTCTCTCTGACGATACAGCTCCACCGCGTAGTCGATCTCGTCCTCCTTCAGACGTGACTCCACAATTTGCCGGATACGCGGGTCGCTGGCAAGTATCTGCTGCCCCTCCTCAATCACCAAGAGCTCGTGATCTAACAGATTAAGATTGAGTTCCACTACATTTTCGCAAAATTTCAGCGCCTGCGTCTGATAGAGCCGTATGCTGAAAACAGCAAAAATCAGAACGGAGGTGAGTAGTATCGAAAAAAATCCGATCATATAGCCTCTGCGTATCTCATGCTCCAGCGTTTTTTCTTTTATCTTTCCTAAAATTCCCTGCATTCTTTTGTCACCTTATCAAGCGTTTGTATTTTGCTGCGGAGTTCTTCATGCCCTGTACAATCCTGCATCCATCAAGCTTTACATAATTTTTGTCTCTCACCTCTATATGCTTTTTATTATGGTTTATTTGAAAGCGTGTTCCTCCTGATCACATCCCCAACTCCTCTGCCCGAATGTCCTTATAAGCTCTGGCTCTCACCGGCTTTTCTCCGGCGTATTCTGCAAAACGGGTAGTCACTGAATAGGGGCAGAGCAGGTGGTCCAAAAGCAGAACCAGCTGGTTTCTGAGGCGCGCCGGATCTATATGGATAAGATATGCCGGAACGGTTTTTCCTTCAAAGCTTTCCTTGGGATATTTTCTTTCCGTGTCCATATAGGTCTCTTTATCCGCCACATAGTAGCTGGCACGGGCAGTGAAATCCTCCAAAACCAGCATCATCATCTTAGGCCCTTCTCTTTTGAGAATGATGTGGCAGAAAGCCTTTTGATTTTCCAGCTCATCCAAATGTCTCTGATAAAAGTCAGGTGCAAACAATTCCTCGTAATTGATGGGATTGACCTCCCAACTAAGCCTCAACCGGGAAATATCACCGTCAAAATACCGTTTGACAGCCTTGGTGAAGCTCACCCGTTCGTCTTTCTCAATGCGTATTTCAGATTCCCGGTTACCATCCACTCCCCACAGGGTCAATAGAAAGGATGGGGATTTTTGCACACCATAATCTGCCGAAATAAAAACAGGAAGCGAAATATCCTGGCCCTTTGGGATCATAGCACGTTCCAGAGGGAAGCCGCCTAAATCCTGCTTAGCTAAATTGTATTTGTTCCTCTGGCTTCCTATATGCACACCACCCCATGCTTCTGTCCATAAAAACTCCCCCGCCTCGGAAGGTACAGCTCCCTGCCGCGTGTGAATCCGTAATACGTCCAAAATCTCCTGCAGGCGACACTGCAAGGGGAAGAATGAAGCAAACTGGCAGCAAAACGGCAAAGGTTTGTCTTGGGATATATTCACAAGGCATTCGGCGTTAGTGCGTGGTCGCTTGTCGTCCTGACGCAGGGCATAAAAAATATTATGCAGATCGTCGAAATAAAGACAGGAAATCCCCTGCTCCCCCCACTGAAATACCAGTGAATACACCGGAGGATAGGCTTCCTCCCGATCCGGCAGCTCCCAAGCTTTCGGCTGGATCACCAGCTCCAATCGTTTTAAATTGCCATTTGACAATGCAAGCAGAAACTGATCCAGTTCCTTTAGGTAGCAGTCTCCCAGAATATCTACCCGAATCAGCAACCAGTCCAGCAGCGGTTCGATCCTCTGTAAAAAAGCAGTCCGCAGCTGCTCAAGCGAGGCAATTGCCCACAGCTGCTCCGTCGTCTTATTTTGCTCCCTTTCATCCAGAATTTCTTTTTGGTAGGCATACCGCTCCTGGAGGGTTTTGTGCATTTTCTGATCAACTGATCCTTGGAAGATTTCCCCGTTTTTATCCTTTACAGAATCTGGGCCCGTCAAAAAAGGCTGAAAGGCGGGCAATTCTTCCTGATATGTTCCTTCGCTCCAACCGGCAAAATCCAGCAGCGCTTGAAGACGCTGCGTTTCTTCGGTTTGATCCATATGCAGCAAAAATATCTGCAGCTGATCCAAAATGGCAAGAGGTCCATTGGGATCTGCAAGGCACTCTGGGGACAGCTGGGGCGGAAGTTCCTGTTCTGTAAGAAAACTGCAAAGGATACCCATCTGGGAAATAAGCGACTCCCTATGCCCGCCCGTTTGCCTCCAACTGCTCCAGCTCTGTCGAATAATATCCACCCGTTCCTCAGCGTCCTTCGCAGTTCGGCGGAACTTATCCCAGAAGTCGAGTGTTCCCCAAATTCGATCAAGCAGCTCGCTCGGAGGTCTCCAGCATTTTTCAGCACTTTTCAGCGGCTTGTAATAAACACAATCCGGCAAACGGCGCCTGTGATGCTCCCCCTTGGGGGCATAGCAGAGCGGCGGCTTTATCACCTGCTGATCAAGCAGTTTATGTGCTTCAGAAAGCGCATTGTCCCACTGCGCAAACGGTCCAAAGTAATCTGGCAGATAGCGGGGTCGGTCGCTTCCATCCCTTAGATGAAAAAGCTGGATACTCAACTCATCGTTGCCCGACTTTTCAGAATGGGCAATGGCAATCTCAGCCCCATGCAGTTCCAATCCCGTTTCCTGGAAAACCAGCACAGACTGCACATCATTCTCCAAATTCCACTGATAAAGTCCCTCGGTCAGTGCGCTCGCTGCCTCGGTCAGATTTTCCGAAGGAAAGGCCGTATTTTCCAGCATGGAAACAATCGATCGCTCCACAAGCTGCTCCTTCCCCACCTGCACCACCGCCAATGGCAGCAACCATAGTCCAACCTCTCCCAGCGAGAGTATGTCCTGAAATGGAAAACAGGGCACTACCAGTTCTTCTTCCCCATAACGATATGCCAAATAAAACTGATGCAGGAGCACCCGGATTGAAATGTCCTCCCACTGGACTATGATGGGCTGTACCGGATCACCTTCCTGTTCAGAAGCAGAAAAAAGCTGTTTTCTCCAGTCAGGCAAAAGAGGCAGACAATCCCGCAGTAAATTATGAAATCGCCTAAATCGAGGAAAAGCCACCCACATCCAGTATCGCAGAAAAGGCCGATGGTTCAGGCTTCGGGGAGCCGTGCGGGCATCGTCTTGTTCATCCTCTTTGTTTCGTATAATCCCCTGCTGTTCCTTAAGGGTCTGTTTGCACGCTTGACGAACGCGGGATGCGAAAGGCGCTTGTGGATGTTCCAGATAAAAGCTGTAGAGCTGCTCCAAAAATTCCGATGGCATTCCAGACGTAATCCAGCGGCTGAGTACATTGTGTTCCACAAACTCCTGATTGAGAAGCGCAGATGCAATCTCCTCTCGATCAAAGATTTCAATAATCTTCGAGTCAGCTTGCGGCGTCTGTGTGTACCGTTTGAAGATGTTTTTCAGTTCAGTGAACTTCTGCGGAGCATACCCTTCCAAAAAAGGGCATTTTGTCAGGCACACTTCCCGTAAGGCTCCATAAAGAACTGCTGCACGTCCCAGCTTTGCACTTTTTAGATCCAGCACATCCCAAGCAACCTGATAGACCTCCCTGGGCAGAGCAAAGAAGGAGAAAAAGTGGGTCAGCAGCTGCAGACTCAAGGGGTGGCGGGCATCGTCTGCGGCGTTTGGATTTGCAAAGGAAGGAGCAGGAATCCTATCTTTGATGTATCTGAGTATGTGAGCATTCAAAATCTTCTCCAGAACAGACAAGCTTTCGTAATCCCAGCCATTTTCATAGAGGGTGACCAGCTGATCGTAATCTGAAAACGAATAGAGCATGACCTGATCTTCCCCTGAAAAATGGCTGCAATCGGGGAGCAGCCGGATCAGCTGAAGTATCGCCGCAGGCGGTTGTCGGCAGCTAATGGATTGGCAAACCGGCTGCCCCAAAGCATCCCGGGTGGCCAGCTGAACGCAGTAGACCACATGAAGTATCTTCAAAAAGGATGCACCGGGTCTGACGCTGTCCATTTGTCCTAATATATGCTCCATCATCAGAGAGCAAAAGCCCTCCTGACTGCGAAGTTCCAAAAATTCCGGAGAAACAAAATATTCCATCCAGAGTTTCCAGTTTTTCATATTTGATTTTTGATATATCTTGGAAAACCTTTGAAATGCTGCGCTTTCCCGATAGGAATCAGCTTGATCGGCGGCATCCGAAAAGGTGAAGATCACCTCCTGAGAGCCTTGTTGCTCCTCCTTTTTTCGCTCAACTTCCTCCTTCCCCGTCAGCTTTTCTTGAGATGAGAATCCCGCTGATCCCGATTCATTTTTCTGTGTATCATCAAAAGTCTCCGAATAGCGCTCATGTTCAGATGATTGTTTTTCTGTTAAAAATACCACCGGTTCTGTTTCACTGCCCTGTGCATAAGCAATCGCTGCCTGATATGCCTTCCGCAAACGCATAAAACCTTGAGGGTCATCCTCCGGGTTGCAGCTTTTGCTCTGACGAGCATAGGCGCTTTTGATTTGCGCTGTATCGCGGGTGGGAGAGATGCCTAAAATATTCCAAAAGTTACTCATCTGCTTCATCCTCCTCAAACGCTTCAAATTCCGCTTCATGCCACTTTGTCTGTTCAGCCATTTCTCGAAAAATCAGGAGAGGATCCTCTGCCGCTTGATCCTTGATCCCCTGCACAAGCGATTCCAGCCGCTTGGTTTCCCGCAGGATCCAGATGGGTTCGCCGCTGTCTTGCGCCATGCTATACGCATTAATCATAACGCCCAAATATCTGCGAAGCTCACCCGAAAGCTGGGTATAAAGATGCAAGGCCTCCTGAAAAAGAGCTTGCTCCTTTGCTGCGCATACAGACAGTTTAAACTGCTCAAGGCGATGCATCTCTGTCTCCAGCTGAGTTGGACTAAGGCGGAGGCGAGGATTGAGGATAACAGTTTCCCTTCTCTGCCCCCCATTGCTGATCGCCTCGACATGCAGGATTCCGTTAATGTCATAGGTAAACATGACCTGAGCTGATCCGCTGCCTGCCGGACCATAGGGCACTTGAATCTGCAGCTCACCCAATTTTAAGTTTTCCGACGCAAAATATCTCTCTCCTTGGTAAATTTCAAACTTCAAAAATTTCTGACCATCGGAAAGTGTGCGAAATCGATCGCTGCGGCTGGCAGGCAGCATGGTTCCGCGAGGGATCAGAACCGAGATATGGGGATGAGTGTCGGAAGGACTATTGTAGCTGGCAACCCCCAGAGAAAACGGGCAGACATCGGTCATCACAATATCCTGCAATTCCCCCTTCCGCTCTTTGATTCCAGCACAAAGTCCCACTCCAAGGGCTACAATATGATCAGGATTGTCCACTAAAATCGGCTTGACTGAGGTGCGCTTTTGCAGAAACTCCTGAAAAACTGGCATGCGGGAACTACCCCCGACCAGTACAATCTGGCGGATATTACAAGCGATGTTCGGATCCTCCAGGGCTTGGCGCAAAACCTGTTCTACCCGCTGAAAAAGCGGCTCGCACAGCTGCGCCAGCAGGATCTGATCCAGCTCCATCTGAAACTTCCCCTCCGAGGTTTCCATACAGAGCACAGTAAAATCAATTCCCGGCTCAGAAAGGTTATGCTTTGCCTTGCGGGAAACCTTCAACAGAGCCGCCAGCTGATCTTGTGCAAGAGCACCTTGTACAAGTCCATTTTGCTGACAGAAATAAGCGGCAATGGCTTGATCTATATCATCCCCGCCCAGTCTGTTGTCTCCGGCAATCGCCTGTATCTCAATGATATTTTCAAAACATTCCACAATACTCACATCTAAGGTTCCACCGCCAAAATCCACAATCATCAATTTTCCGTCTCCCGCCTGCGGATTCTGCCAACGGTGAAAAACTGCCGCTGCTGAAGGTTCATTGATAAGCCGAGAGACCTTAAGACCAGCCAGCTCAGCTGCCAGCTTGGTAGCACAACGCTGATCATCGTTAAAATAAGCGGGAACGCTGATGACTGCCTCCTCAATTGTTTCCCCTAAAAAGCGCTGGGCATCATCCTTAATCTGCCGAAGTACCAGAGCGGAAAGCTCCTCTGGCTGAAATACATGATCTTTCAATAAAATTTCACGGCGGCTGCCCATAAACACCTTATAGGAAGCCGCTGTTTGCTTCGGATGGCTATCCAACCGCTCCCTGGCCGCTTTTCCGACGAGGAGAGAACCATCCTCATCAAGGCTCACTGCGCTGGGAGTGAGAAACCCTCCGTCCCTGTTCGGAATCAAAGTGGGTCTGCCATTTTGAAAAACACACGCCAGCGTGTTAGAAGTTCCTAGATCAATGCCAATAATCGCCATATTCCGTCCTTTCCGCCACAAAAGGCAACAATTCCACAGTAAAACAGAATTTTTTTCTAGTATACATTTTCTACAATATCATTTCAATCCCTCATAGTTATTGACTTCCGATTTTTCTGTGCAGAAATTGATCATAACAGAGGGCGTTTCAAAATAGATGCGTAATCGTCTATGGAGCAGCACTCCATTTTTAGGACATGAAAATGGTCAACACTTTGAAAAACAAACATGGTTTATGGGTAATGTAGCCGTCTGGCGTTTATATGATAGTGATAATTCAGACAGTCCCGAAGACTTCAACAAAGAAGGTCTGCTGACCTATTACAGAAAAAAGCTATGGAGCCTTAATCTTTTGGAGAGGAGATATTTTAAGGCACTGAATTTTGATTTAGATATGTACCAATTACAAGAACAATATCCGGGAGTAAACTGCCGACAGGCATATGATCATAAGCGGTATTTCTTGAATCCGCTTTCCTCGATTCCTCTGCCTGCTCTTTTATATACTCTTGCACTGCTTCATCAGTGATATTACCAATTGTTTCTACATAGGTCATCAGCCCCCAAAATACTCCCATAGAGAATGCTATCTTTTCCGAGAAACAGCATCCGGTTGTCCAGCAGGCTGCAGTCCTCCACAGCGACCTTGCTGCCGCCACAGCTAGGAACGGCCTCCTGCTTCTGCCCAAGGCTGCCACCCTGGCGGGTAAGGAAATAGAATTTGTCTCGTTTCTGATATTCTCCTTGGAATAGGAACCTTTCACCGGAAGATGCGACGGAGAATGCTCCACTTCCTTTAATCGGCAGGTCGAACACCAAGTCCTCCTTGAAATCCGTCCGCACTAGCCGGAACTCATCGTAATAATAGAACCACAGGTTTTCTTCTTCATCCAGGCTGATAGAATAACAGTCATAGATAGAAAACTTCTCGTTCTTCCATAGAGGTGTACCCTCCGGCGTCCATGCAATCAGTCCGCACCTGCCGACTGGCTGGATATAGCCGTGCGTGCTGCCGGGGTCAGCCCAACCGTAATTGCCGAACACGCCCTCATCAAAATATCCGGTGATGATTGTGTTATCCGCTTTAACTATGCAGTTTTCGATGCCATCTCCCAAGCAGAAGCGAGATAGTACTGCCCCATCCCGACTGATGATCCATGCATTGTGATCCGGACCATTTTCCCGATAGGCACTCCTGGCCCCCAGCAGAAGGAAATGATCGCCTATGCACCGCAAAAAATGGAACTGGAATTTCAAAAGGCCCATGGGAAACAGCGTGGTCTCCAACACCCGTTGTTCCATCCAATCCATCTTGATCTCAACCACAGTATAAGTGGAAGAAGTCCTGATCCAGTCCCTTCCCTGTTTCCCGGAAAGCTGTTCCATGAGAAGATAGACATTTTGATCCCAAGCTACGGAAAAGTCCGTCAGCACTGCGTTCTCCAGATGATTTTCCCGGCGAAGCCGGTCCAAGTCGATGATAGAGAACAGCGGCAGATTTTTGTTTTTTAAGGTTTTGCTCATAGGGGCTCCTTCTGTCTGCTTTAACGCTCCATTATTTGTAGTAATAATACCAATTCCCGTCACATTTCTTATCGCATTCTTCTTGTGAGGCAAAACAGCAATCTTTGATTCCCCCAATTGGGTAATGATGCTTTTTTAGCTGCTCTTTGTGATAGAAATTGATCTTTTCGGTCAGACCGCTCTGCTGTGCCGCTTTTAATTGTGCATCGGCAGCAAATTGGTCAATCGTTTTCATTTCATCACCGTTCCTTTTCCTATACCGTGCTCCAATCACACAGCGTTTCATTCTGCGTTACCCGACGCAACTCGTCCCGCACCTCCATCAATGCAAAGCCCAGCAGGTTTTGTCCACGCCACTTCATCGGGTCCTGTGCCTCCGGAGAGCTAGCCGAGAGTCGGATACCCCAGATGTTGTCATAGGGGCTGGCCTCCACCAACGCACTGTCCCCGGTAGAAAGCAGAAACCCCCGCAGATCGCGGTTCTGACTGAATTTGCACCAGTTTCCACTCAGCACAATGGCATATTTGAACTTGTCCCACACCTTCTGGTCAAAGCCCCGCACCTTACGCCCCAATGCCTTGATCTGCCTGGGGTCACTGCACTCGAGGATTTCCTTTTGGATTTCCTGATCGCCAAACAACTCAGCTTTACCCGACATCATATATTGCTCCATGCAGAGGTAGGAGTTGCCAATGGAATAGAAATCCTCCATCCACCATTGGCTAAGGCAGCTTTTTGTGATAACGCCGTCCTGCATAGGCTGGTGGCCCCAGAACAGGGATAACTCCCGTTTCCGACCAGCAGAAAACTCCTGCTGGAGCCACTGCCGTGTGTACTTTGGCCGGCCCTCCGGCTGCCACACATCGACACAAAAGTCGCTGTGTGCCATCACTTCACCTCTGCACTCGTTATCCCACCACCCCTTCCAGGTGATCGGTTCTGGAAAGAGGAAGCGATATTCCGCCCGTTCCTCCGGAGATAGGGCATCCAGCCAACCGCCAAAGCGGTCTATGTAATCCTCCCCATAGCCCATGCGCCAGCCGATGGAGTATCGCTCAATCTCACGGTGGGCCAGCCAAGGAGGCGGCATGATTTTCTTATCTTGCAGTGCCATAGTCCTATCTCCTTTCCTGTTAGATTCTGCCGCAGTCCTTTTTTACGTCCAGTGGAGCACCTTCCATGGATGTGATTTTTGCCAATTCTGTTTCAGTCAGGTTTTTCAGAAAAATACAGTATTCATTCGGGTATCCGCCCACAAACTCCATTTTGGGCATTCCGATCTGTTGTGGGTCGTTAATCCACAGGCAGAGCTCACCCGTTGCCCAAAACCGTGTCAGAGTAAGAACTTGTCCGTTGTAAATTACTTTCTGTTCCATCTGCATCCCTCCTATATTTTCTTCAGTAGCTTCACGATCCTCTCCTGATCCTTTGCGGTTTTCAGGAAGATTGGAAGATGGTCGGCCTAGGTCTGGATGTCCACAATGCCCCCATCCCGGCATCTGCGTCTAATCCAAAGCCGTCATCCCCGCCAGGGTTCCTCATCTAAATTCTCGTTGCCCGCCATGCCCTGCTCACAGCGGACAGGCTCCCCCTAGCCCCCACCTTGACGCGAGCGTAACGTCCGCCATATTTCTCTCTAACACCACACGGATCTTCACCGGATAAATTCCGACAGCGATCGTCTGAAAGAACGGCAGAGTGTCCTCCAACTCCACCAACAAGTCTCAGGCGAAGATCGTCCCAGTGAGGAAATAGACGGTACCGATGTCCAGCACATCTACCTCCATGTTCCCAATCATTTTTTCCGTAAAACAGGCTCCCAGGGCTGTTTTGCAGATTTGATCAGGAGTCAGCCTTTCTCCACAAAATACACCCGTTTTCCTCCGATTTCAAATTCCAACTTCACACCATAATCATCCGCCCAGGGCTGGCACTTACTGAGCAGCGACACGACGAATTGGTCAGGTTCTTCATCAAATGTCACTCGTAAAATCATGGACCAATTTGCGTATTCCTTCTGAAATTCTTCGCTTTGTGTATAATTCAAGTACCCCTCCATTTTGTCCAACAGGGCTTTTTGCGTTTCGGGAGAGCCATCAATAAAACCGTTGCAGACCAGAACCATCACGACTTCCCCTGTTTTGCTTTCCGCCAGAATATCTATCTTGTGCAGATCTCCGAACATATCTTCCATCGCCATACTCATCACCAGTCCCTTTCCCCAATGGCCTCCCCAATGTCAATCGGAATGTTGAACCACTCCAGAATGTAGACCACCGACGCCCAATACACTCCCGCGCTACTGCTTCGATCCTGCTGTCATTCTCTCCAAACTTCTCCTGAAGATCATTGGTGACACAGACCGACTCGTCCAGTATTTCCTGCACAGCTTTGATGTCGGTTCCGCTGCTCTCCAGCAGGTCGATGACCTTCTGGAGATCGTTCTTTACCTTATCCACCAAGAAATCAGGATAGTGCTGGTCCTAGTACATCTTGTTTGCATAGGATGACTTCCCCTATCATACCTAAATTTTATCACAGGCACACTTTTGGTGCAAGGTTCCTTCTTTCTTCGATGTCATCTGTCAAAAGTACAAAAAATCGAGGTTGAAAACCGTCCATTTCCACCTCGATTTTTACTCATTTTTCAGTTCAAGGCCACAATATCTTCTGGTTATATCATTCTATTTTTTCCTGCCACCACAATGCATCATCATTATCGCTGTCTCAATATATCCAGCATTATCCAAACTAATATTCATATCTTCTTCAATAATTCGGAAGCTTAAATTTGTAGTGCTATAATAAAGTTGTAACAGCAGTGGCCAATAAGCTATAATCATCTTACAAAGAAAAGAGGACTTATTATGCCACAAACTTACACACCCGAATTTAAACAGAGAACGACCGACATTAAGGATGGGCTTACTTATCAAAAAATCCGTCTGGATGAAGTCGCTCACGGCGAGAAGCGAATGCTGCGGATTGAAGCTATTGCTAATCCAACCATCAAATCACCGGAGCAGATCTATATCGAGCAGGAAATGTTGCATGAGCTGTATGACGCTTTGGGGCAAATCTCCGAATGGGAACAAACCTATCTGCCGTACCGCTATGGTTTTACAGATGACATGGAGCATACACTGATCGGAACAGCAATACATTTTTTCTTTATTCATGCAACCAACGCGTTTGATTTCTTACTTATTTAAGTGAAGGGAAAAATTTCCCTATCTTTTTCATACGGAGGAATCAACTAATGAAAAACATGATTTATGTATTAGGACTTTCTGCTATTCTTGTCATGGCTCCTTTGTCAGGCTGCGCTGAAAAGGAAACAAACGGATCAAACGCCGATGCTGCGTCACAAAAACCAGTAATAAGTTTTGAGGGCGTTGTGACTACTGTAGAGGATGACTCTATTACATTAGATAATGGCAAGGTTATCATGATCACAGATCAAACAGAATTTACCTCTGACCCTGACAGCGGCAATACGATCAGCAGCGAAATATCCATCGGAAACTACATTCAAGGTTACACGGAGGATAATACAGACCTTGATGTTATCACTGCAAACAAGATATGGACCAATACTGCACCCGTTGGAGAGAAAATAGCCGTGAATTTTGAGGGACGTGTATCTGCGGTTGAAAATGAAAAGGTGGTTTTAGAAAATGGTAAAATTATTATAATCACTTCTGAGACCGTCATTACTACACCTGATGGCAGCTTTTCAGAAGTTGCTGCCGGAGACTATATCCAAGGGTATGCGGAAGATCCAACGGGCAATGAAATTCTTGCTAATTATGTGCTTATTACCACGCTATAAAAAATGCGGAACTGTATGTCTGGAATTTCGGATATATAGTTCCGTATTACAAGGAGACATACTATGACAGATTTTGAGATCGTAGCGCTATACTGGCAACGCTCGGAGGAAGCCATTCTCTTAACAGCGCAAAAATATGGCAGATGTCTGCTTCAAATTGCTTTTAATATACTGCATATCCATGAGGATGCAGAGGAATGTGTGAACGAAACCTATCTATCTGCATGGAATCAGCTTCCGCCAGACAACCCCAACAAGCTCTTGCCTTACCTTGGGCGTATTTCACGCTGTCTGGCGCTCAATCGCTACGACTACTTAGTGTCTGCTGAATAACCAAAAAAGTCTTATAAATCAAGCACTTCCGTTT
>Avalanche_p1__coassemble_595_pt1 | contig 114950 bp, 109 predicted proteins | sample Avalanche_p1__metabat2_low_PE_018 | metagenome-assembled genome bin Avalanche_p1 | reverse complement strand
TATAAAAATCATTAAGCACTATTTTATCAAACCGCCGACTGTCCCGCAAGTATTTCACGGAAATACCTCGTCCAACACTTCCGAAAGCAATTTTTGCTGCTCCTTGGTCTGCGCCTGCTCCTGCAGCGCCCGCGCGCCCATTTCATCGGAGGGCTTTTGCATGGCATCGGTCTGCTGCATGCCAGGTGCATCGACACCCATGCTATTTTCCTGTGAAAGCTCTGAAAATCCCTGACTTTTCTGCATCCTTTTCAATGCTTTGGTATTTCCTGTAATCCCCTGTATCAGTTTCGAGATTTTTCTTATCCTATGTAATGTGAAGATCAATAGCACCGTCAGAGCTCCACACCAGAGCAGCGCCGCTTCCTGCGCATACTCAATAAAAAATGAAACTGTCTGCGTCATACACATTACCTCTCTTTCCAGCCCCGGTTCTTGTCCGGCAGGCTGTTTCTATTATAAAATAATTTTACAATTTGGAAAGAGAAATCGGGATACTTTTTAACGCAATTTCCGACATATTTTTCACGAGACAGGTTATATTGCAGTTCTTTTTTTATTTTATTCCTTATTGCTGAATTTACAAGTCTTTTCTTGACTTTTAGACATAAGGGTATTATAAATAGGGAAGTAGAATCATCGGAAAGGAATACTGATTATGATAAAAAAAATTGTAATGACCGGAGGAGGTACCGCAGGGCATGTAACTCCAAACATCGCCCTGATTCCAGCATTGCGGGCAGAAGGTTATGATATTTCCTATATTGGTTCTTATGATGGAATTGAAAAGCGGCTGATCGAGGAACAAAATATCCCATATTATGGAATTGCTTCCGGAAAGCTGAGACGCTATTTCGATCCGAAAAACTTTTCAGACCCATTTAAGGTATTAAAAGGTTATCGCCAGTCCGTCAAGCTCCTAAAGCACCTGAAGCCGGATGTTGTATTTTCCAAAGGCGGCTTCGTGTCCGTGCCGATCGTACTCGCCGCACGACACTGCAGGATTCCCGCTATCATTCACGAATCCGATCTAACTCCGGGGCTTGCAAACCGCATCGCTATTCCGCGTGCCACAAAGGTCTGCTGTAATTTCCCCGAAACGCTTTCCTATCTCCCGAAAGAGAAAGCTGTTTTAACCGGATCTCCGATCCGTCAGGAGCTCCTTTCCGGCAATGCAGACGCAGCATTTTCCATGTGCGGCTTTACAGAACACACAAAACCGGTTATTTTGATCATAGGGGGAAGCAGCGGCGCACGCTCAATCAACACCGCAATCCGCGGTCTGCTTCCCGAACTTATCAAAAATTATAATATCATCCACCTGTGCGGAAAGGGAAACCTAAGCCCCGACCTAGACACAGTTTCCGGTTACGCCCAGTTTGAATATGCAAATCGGGAGCTTGCCGATATGTTTGCCCTTGCAAGCCTTGTGATCTCCCGCGCCGGCGCTAACGCTATCTGCGAGCTTCTTGCTCTACGCAAGCTGAATATACTGATCCCTTTGCCCGCAGCAGCCAGCCGTGGTGACCAGATATTAAATGCAAACTCCTTCCGCGCGCAGGGCTTTAGCTATGTGCTTGACGAAGATGAGCTTGCAAACACAACTCTGCTGGAAGCGATCGAACATGTATTCCAGAAAAAAGATGCCTATTGGAGCGCGATGAAGCAAAGTCAGATGGGGAACTCCATCGAAACAATCATCGGCTTGATCAACAGCGCAGCCGAAGGCTCTCACTAAAGCCAGCCGGGGTTTGACCCATGTATGATTCTTTTGACAACAAAGCTACATATCTCAAACCCCCCGGCGCAAAGAATTGACTTTATTCACAGCGGAGCATCTCTCTGATCTCCCGCATCTCCTCCTCTGAAAACGTCTCCTTTGTCCACATCAGCATATCCTGATTTTTCGCGTTCCGGTAGCGCGGAATTAAATGCATGTGAAAATGAAATACCGTCTGTCCCGCAACCTCATGATTATTCTGAAGAAGATTAAATCCGTCACAGCTAAGAGCCTTCGTCATATGCATCGCCAGCTTCTTCGCAAGCTTCATCGCCCTTCCGGCAAGCTCTGCATCAATCTCATAAATATCCGCATAATGCTCTTTGGGTAAAATCAGCGCATGTCCCTTTGATGCCGGCGCTAAATCAAGAATTACCCGAAACTCATCATCTTCATAAATCGTATTAGACGGAATTTCTCCCGATGCAATTTTACAAAAAATGCAATTTGTCTCCTTCATATCATCCTCCACTTATTTCTGAATAAAATTACAATTGTCGAATTTTGTTGTACTGTTCCTATTGAACTTCATAGGTATTAATGTTACACTATATCGTGATTATTCATCCTTAACCGTTTCATTAGTTAGAAAGCAGGAGTCGCCGTGTTAAGTAATAATGATTACCTTAATATTTTTCATGAAATTAAAAATTCCATCACGCTGGTAGGCAGCTCCTTACAGCTGGTTGCCAAAAAACATCCGGAGGTTGTCGATTTCGATTATTGGCATGAGGCAATATCTGAGATCAACTTTCTCAAAAACATGGTAACGCAGCTTTCTTCTGCCCGTCTATGCGACCAACTTAATATTATGCAGGTAAACATCTACTCCTTTATCCAGCAGATCATGCGTACCATCCATACATTTTCATGGAATGATTTTACCTGCAATGTAATCTTAGATGAGGACATCCCTCCCGTAGAATTTGATCCCCAACTGCTGAAGCAGGCAATTTTTAACATCATCAAAAACGCCTGTGAGGCGATGAACCATACCGGAGTTGCCACACTCCATGTTTTCTGTGCCAACAATTCACTTAAAATCACCGTTACAGACCACGGCGGCGGTCTCGATGCCGCCCTCGCAGATACGATCTTTCAACCGTTTATTACCTCAAAAACAGGCGGAAGCGGACTCGGGCTTGTAATTACAAGACAAATTATTGAGGCACATCACGGCACCATAAGCTGTGACTCCCGCCCCGGCGACGGATGTACCTTCACAATTTCACTTCCTTTTATGCAAAACTAAACAGTGAATCCAACATTCTTAAAATCTTAAAGTTTCCTTTCGCCGTCATCTCTCCGGTCATAAATGCCCGCTGGAAGGTCATCCTTCCGGCGATGATCGACTCCATGACCTCAGGGCTAAGCTTCGCGTAAATATCAATGTTTTCTTCCTGTCCATAGCTGATCGTCAGGTTGTCCTGATTTACCTCAACAAAAAGCGGTTTCTTCTTATCTGTCAGCAAAAACAAATAGCGTGCATGAAAATCCGGCTGCGGCGTAAAACGCTCCCTAAACTGCTCAATATACGCAGATTCCTCGTCCTGATTCGCCTTTCCCATCATATCCTTAAACATTGATGCAAGCTCTTTAATATCTTCTTTCTGCTGCTTGACATAGCTGTCATCTGATACATATTTTGACAACTGCTCACTCTCCTGCGGCGTCAGCTCCATCTGCGGCGTGCGAAGTACACTCTGCTTTACCGCAAGATTGCTTGTCGGAAGGCTTTTCATCTTCTGGGAAATCGTACGATAAAGATTCTCTGCCTTTTTCTCAATGATCACCGTATAATCCTGATTCATCTCAAAGCTCACGAGCTCGTCCACATAACCGCAAAGTCCTGAGCACGGCAGCCCGCCGAGAATCTCCCACGCATTGGCAAGTGTCATCTCACCTTCCCGCTCTCCATAGGTCGTTGACATTACAACCGGCTGCATATAGGTCTTTTGAATCCTCTCTTTGTCTCCATACAACCAGCAGGCATCCAGAAACTGCTGCATATACCCGCCGATTCCGAGCCATTCCACCGTTGTTGCGAGAATAATCCCGTCTGCATCCTTCATTGTCTGCGGCAATGTTGCAATCTCATTCTTGTGTTCATAAATATTGATGCGTTCCACCGTTACACGAAGCTCCCGCAAAACTTCTTCCATCTTATTTAACACATATATTGTCGGGTCATCCAAAAGTCCCCTGCCGCCATAATAAATATTTACTTTCATCTGCTGCCTCCATTTATATTCTCTCTCTAGTATATAAATTTTTCCTTCTAAAATCAATCTTTTTGCCGTTTTCTATGCCATAAAATAGCCGCAGCCAAAAATCCGCTGATCAAACCGCCGATATGCGCCCAATTATCAACGCCTTCCGAAGAAAATCCAAAGTAGATCATCAGCGCAATTGAAAACATAAGCCTTTTTGCTGTAATTCCTTCCAAATGACCTCTGTTAAAAAGCAGCAGCCACAAAAATCCCCCTATCACACCATATACTGCGCCGGAAGCTCCTGCCGAAATCGCATACTGCCCGGTAAGCAGCATAACTGCATAAGAACAAAGACTTCCTCCCAGCAGAGAAATAAAATATATCGCAAGCATCCGAAGCCGTCCCACAATGTGCTCCACCCGCTCTCCGATTCCATACAAAATCAACATGTTGTTGATCAAATGAGCCGTTCCGAAATGCAAAAATCCAGCAGTAAAAAGTCTCCACCATTGGTGATACTCCGATACAAGCGGCGGGTACATCGCCCCAAACCTAAGCATCAAACCGCTGTCATAAGTGCTGCCGAGCATTTCTATCAACAAAAATATCAATATATTTACCGCGATAATTGCTGCTGTCACATAGGGAATGACAAAATGCACTCTGCCTGCAGCGGCAGGCACAGCTTCCAGCAAGGATCTCAGACCATAAAATTCCCCCGGCTGATTTTCATAAATCATCACCCGCCCGCTCTCCGGGAAATACCCCCATATATTAGAGCAGACAGAACACAGAATACGCATCTGTTCCGCTCCGCCGCCGATCAAAAGTGTCAGAGCCTCTACCTGATATACCGGAAATCCCTCCGGAAAATCCCCCAACACCTGCGCGGGATGATAAAATTGATCCATGACCCACTGCTCTGTCTGATATTTTTCCTGCGCCGTCATCGCATAGCCGTGCGTCTGGTCTACCGTTATCACTGTATAAAATCCTTCGCGGTAATATTTATAATAAACCCTTATTTCTTTCCTCTGTCCCTGCAGCATGCGGTATCCCGCATCCCAAAATATCTGCTCGAATTGTCTGTCTGCCATCTGTTCCGTCCCTTTAAACATTTTCTATCGTCATTATAGAGATTTCGGTGACAGAATGCAAACACCTCACGCACTGTTTTTCTTAAATAAATCTAAATTTTTGATCTGCAAAAGCGATCAACTCGTTCTTTTGAAGGCTTACCTTCGTCTTATAATTTAATAATTCCCCTCCCACACATGTCCCATTCAGGGAATTTAAATCCTCCACGAAATAAATATCCTCCACCTTCGTGATCCGCGCATGTCTCCTGCTGACTGTTTTACTTGGAATATATCCTGCGCAGCCTTCATCGCTCCCTATGATATATTCCTCTCCGGTAATGACTAGGTTTTCACACTTCCCCACTCCCTCATACCGCAAAATGCCTTCCGCCTTTTTTCCAAGCTCCTTTAATAGTACCGTTGGTCTGGAAACTGTTTCCTCTCCTCGCTCTGGTTCAAATACAAAAGGTGTTTCCTCCTGTTTTTTCCTGCCTCGTCCCAGAATACGCCCAATCTCCCATTCCCACGTCTTAAACTTCTCACAGAGCATCTTTTGCAACCCAAAAATCCCAACTCTCCTTGACAAGCTCTCGATTACCGTCTCCTTATGCAGCTCCTCTGGCACCTGCTCCTGTTTTCTGTACTCCTCCTGTTCCTTTGGTGTTGGAAGCTTTTCCTCTCCATACTCCTCCTCGCTCCGGTAGGTCAGATGTATCTCCTCCTTCATGTTAGACAAATTCCATCCACTTTTTGTAGATCGCTCATAAATTCCATAAGCGAGCTCTACCGCGCGCTGATCCTCATGGTCAAGCTTTGTCAAAAGATATTCCATAAGCTGCGAAAACGCCTGTTCCACGGGAATTTCATTTTCAGGATCATAACATATAAAAATATGCTCTGTCTCGTAATCCGAAAACATATATTCCGGCTGCAGCCGCAGACCATCTGATCGAAGCAGACCTCCTTCCAAGCTCTCTGCCGCATCATAAGCCGCCATTAAAATTCGGCAAAGCAGTTCATAAGTCAGCTGTCCGTCCTCCAACAGCACATCAAGGGACTGTTTTCCTGTAATGTCATACCACAGTTCTCCCTCCCCGTCCTCACAAACATATTCCCCAAACAGCACACCCTCCAACGCCAATTGTCTCATCATCATCAATTCCCATCGGACAGGAGGTTTCCTCTGTGCAATGACCATATGACTTTTCATGAATCTTCTAATATACCGTATTTCCATGATCTGTAAATTCTCCCGCTTCCTTCCATAAATAAAATAACCCGACTGCATCCAACGGGGGCTCCTGCTCGAGGCATTCAACTGTAGCCCGGCATTCCAGATATAGATCGACCCCGCCGCGGATCGCTATTACGATTAAAAATAACAGCAGAGGAATTATTAACGACGCCTCTACCGTAAGACTTCCATCAACCTTTCTCATAATAATCCAATCAGATATGCCGCTGCCAAAAAAGGCAGAAATGGCAGCCTATCATGTTTCCCCTTTCTTTTTATTACAATAAAAAATAATGCCGTAATTCCGGTAAGCCAAAGCGCCAGAAACAAAAGCGCAATGTTTTCCCAAAATCCAAGATATATTCCGCACACAAGCAGCATCATTGCATCCCCGCTCCCGACACTGCCTTTTCCCCACAGGGAAAGCAGCAAAAAGACCGCTCCCGGCACACTGCCAAGCAATAAATCTCCCAAAGTCCTCTCACGAAAGATAACTTGCAATAAAATGCCCGTGACTCCGCCTGCAAGCGGAATTAATAAATGAATCTTTTTTTCCAGAAAATCCTCATATCCTGCGCCCGCAAGTATGAAAAGCAGTATTGTCTCTGCAATTTTATTCCTCATCGTTTCTCTCTTTCCTCATAAAGCAGTCTCCACACACCTCTTATCCCTTCTAAGCGCCGCAGTGTTTGCACGGCACTCTCGAACCTACATCCTCAAGCCTTACCATATAAATAGTACGCTTAATTCCGCTGCAGTTCAAATCATTATGATAACGGTCTCCATAATTTGTAATATAAACATTTCCATTCGTCTTTTCCGCATTCACACACTGACTGCATGGATAATATTTGCCCCCATTCTCATTCCGCAGATCATCAAGCTGCTCCGGCTTGACCGAACGAATACTTAAATCCAGATAGGAACAGGTATCTTCTCTATGATAAGCGCGTCCCGTTTCCGTAATATAGACCCATTCTGCATGATCCCCTTCCGCCCCAGCGGGTTTCCAGCCATTCCACTTTCTGCACACTGCCTTCTGTCTCACAAAAAGACCGTTTATCGCGAACATCTGTACCGGAAGCTTTATACGATATGTCGCCTCCAGTGCAACCTCTTGTTCATCAAACTGCGATGATAAAAGCAAAATGCCAAACCTTCCATTTTCAATATAGCGCTCCGGGAGATCTTTTCCTGCCAGTTCTTTAAGAAACAAAGTCTCTGCCTCCAGGAGTCCAAACTCCCCCTCTTTTTCTGCCAGATACACAGCAAGCTTTCTGCCCGTATCATCCAGTGTCTTTTGCACAATGATTTCAATCTGCATGACGCGGAAGAAGAAAAGAACACTCACAAAAAAACAAGCCAACAGCGGCAGTATTACCGCAGCCTCTAAGGTAAAAGAGCCGTGAAAGCAGGGGCATCGCGGTGTCTCTTTCTGAGAGAGAAAAGCATATTTCCCGGGGAGAGATCCTTCCTTTCTGTAAAATCCTGTTTGATCTTTATATTTCATACGGTAAAGAGACACCGCGACACCCCCTTTCTCATTCATACGAAAACGATCTCTCATTCCGATACACCAGCTTCCCTATATCTTCCTGACCAATAATGGCAAATTTCCAAAAAAGCGTATCCGCCTCGTAGGAAATTGCATAGTCTGACGCACAGATCATGGAATCCATCCGGCAATTTCTGTAGAGCTCCGTTTTTCTTAACGTTTGTTCCATCACATCCATGATGCGGTATGCTAACTGTTTCTCCTGCATCAAAAACAAAAAACCCTTCAAATAACTTTGATAGTTTAAGCCTCCCTCACAATTTTCCGCCCGCAAACTGCTATCCAGAACTGCCGGCAGACTCATCAGGCTACTCGTCCACTGATTCTGTCCTTTCATAAAAGAAATTTTACCCCCGTGAAGCAACGCCCTTACATCCAAAACGCTTTCCACATACGCCCATGCGCCGATCAGTCCATATTCAACCGCCTTAATCACTGCGGCATTTGCCGTGACGCCTGCCAACATCATTGCCATCTCCGATACTTCCAGACGCTTCCTGCCGTCCATCATGATATGGACCACATTTGCAGCCTCTCTTGTCAGCAAAAGGCGTCCCACGACTGCTTCCAGATTTTCCTTGTCGCTCTCCTTGCCTCCAACCACATATTCCAGCTCATATGCCAATGCCCGATCCTGTGTCAATGCCCGATCCTGCGCCGCAGCTCCATAATCCGAAAGATATTTGTCTGCATATTCCAGTGTCAAAATCTTCTCATACCAGTTAACCTGCGGTATTTCTGCACAGGTTCCCTGCAAAAGCGCTCGATGCTCCAGACTTTCACCATTTTCAATACGTCTGTCCGAAAGTTCATCCGTCTCCTGCAGCACCATGTCAAGCAGGAAACCTCGTTTGTGTGCCGATACGAGATCAAGCACATTCTCCTCCTCTCCTTTCTCTGCCACAGTCTTAGGTCTGGCTTCCTTTTCCTCCTGCTTCTGGTCTGCAAGCGCCTGTCTCGCAGCCTCAACCGGATCGTCTTCCCTCTCTTTGGGAATAACTGCATGACCGCTTACATACTGTTCGTACAGCTGCTGCGCTGCCAACAGCGGAAAATTTTTCTTCAGATCAGAAGCTGCATAATGCAAAAACACCTCCCCTTCTCCATCCGTCAGAAACTGATACTCCTCCACCTCCGCCGCGCTGCAGGAAAGCTTAAGGAGACTGTCTCCCACTCCCTTGCTCTTTATGTTTTTCGATACTCTTGACAAAAGCGCCCGTTCGGCATACTGTTCAGAAAAGGCACCAGTTCCATAAGCTCCGTCCAAACAAAGCAAGTGATAATCCTCCCACAAAAGAGGCTGATACTCCGCAAAAACAGATTCGACCGCAAGCTCCGATGTCATGTCGGCATACAGCCGCAGTGACACTGCCCTTGCGCCTTCCAAAAGCGCAAACAGCATAGACGCTACCAGCATAAATACTAACGCTGCAAATACGGTCATACTTCCACGCAGCTTCATCTCATACCCTTCCAGCATCTTTTGCGATCGTGCGGAAAATATTATTCACCAAATCCGTCAGCTGATCCTTAAAAATAAGCACAAGACCGATCAAAACCACCAAAATTAAAATCAACTCCACTACTCCGATCCCATCTTCCTCTGCAATAAATTCTCTGATTCCCCTCATCTAAATACCTCCGTTTTCATTTATTATTTTTGTTACAGCTGAAATGCAAGCATTGCCGGCACCATCAAGACGATCATGACAAGCCCAAGCATCATCAGCATAGGGAATAAAAGCTTTGTCCCTGCTTCCTCTCCGTAACGGCGCGCGGCAGCCTTACGCTTTTCAAATGCCGCTTCCGCCTCCTGATCCAGCAGGATCGCAAGGCTATAACTTCCTTTTTTTAAATTTTGTTCCAGTATCGTTCCAAGCTTACGATATTCCGCATTTTTACAGCGCTCGCCAAAGCGCTCATATGCCGCCGCTTCCCCCATTCCATTTTCTATTTCCCTGCAAGTGGTTAAAATTTCTTCATATACCGGTCTGTGCTCTGTTCCCTGCTTTCCCTTATGCTGCTCATAGGCTTCCGCCAGCTTTCGCAGGGCTGCTTTTAATGTCATACCCGCTCCCAAGAGAAGCGCCAGTTTGCTGATGACCTCAGGATATTCCAGTGTAAGGAGACGTTCTCTTTTCTTCTCCTGCTCCTTTTTCCTGCTATGCTCAAGTAAAGGCACAAAAACAGTCAGCGCCGCCCCAAAGAGAAAAATCTTCTCCGGCATATGACCCTTTTGCATCTGCCACGCAAGTGTCTTGCCCTCTATTTTCTGCGGCAGCTTCAGATACGCTTCACCGGCACTCGCTCCCTGCTGCTTTAATTCCCGACCAATCTGCCAGAGCAATTCCTCCTCCGCTGTCCGCTCTGCCGGAAATACACGAAAATAAAACTCCTCCGTTCGTTCACTTTCACCGCATACAAGCGCTACTCTCGCCTTCACCGGAACTCCCTCCGACGGAAGCTCATCCGCTGTCACCTTTCCATGCAGATCCACCATGTCTGAATCCTCAAAGCTCCACGACGCAGACACCTTCCCCTCCTGATAGCTGTCCTTCACTATGACCGCGCGCTCAATATGATTCACCGACTTATTTTCCCCTGGAAACTCGTGTTCAATTTCTTCCACTGCCGCCGCAAGATATTCCTGCTCCTGTTCCGTTGTCAGAAGCTGTTCGGGAACCGTCAGCTCATATGGCACTTCCTCCCCACCCTCAACTGACAAAGTAAGACGCTGCTCATAATCCCCCTCTCCGTATTCATTTCTCTGCAGCAGCAGTCCTTCCTTCAAGCCTGCTGCACCGCCCATTCCCGCAAGGATGCCAAGCACCGCCGCTGCCACGCCGATGCCGAGCATTTTTCGGTAGTTTTCTGACAGCCTTTTCCTCGCAAATATCCAAATAAATAGCGCCGTTGCCAGAAAGCTTATACACAATACCATAATCTTCTCCTATTTCTTCCTAAATTTTAAAGCGGAATCTCCAACACACGCGCCGACAATCTGAGTGCAGCCCCATATCCTGCCAATACTGCTGTCATAATACACACCCCAAGTGCATTGCCGTACAGTACATCCAAAAAATCTCCTGACGTTACTGTCATATAAGCAAGAATAAATAACGGCATCCCGTTCATGATCCGCCCTTCCAGCCTCTTTCCTGCAAGAACCGCAGCAATCTCCTGCTCCACCTCCATTCTCCCATTCATCTTCTGGATCGTGGTCCGGATGATTTTGACGTAATCTCCGCCGCTTCTCTTTGCAAACAAAAAAATTTCTGCAAAGTCTTCTATTTCTTCACACCCGCTGCGTCCTGCAAATTCTGCCAATGCCTGTTCAATCGGTTCATTCACACGCACCGCCGCATTCATCCGGCATAATTCCTTTACGATCAAAGCTTTCTTCCCGTATAATCCCGTCATCTCACGCTCAGTCTCACGCCATGCATTTTCCATCGAGTAACCGGCAAGCAACGCAGCCGCCAGCGCCTGCATGGCAGCCTTAAACTCCTGCAGCAGCTGTCTCTTTCTCTTTTTTAGCTTTTCCCGCTTCATCTGTCTGCTGATTACGGCTAAGACAACCGGAAACAATACCATTCCCCACAAGGACCGATAAAAGAGCCATGCCAGAAGCATTGTTGCCGAAAGTGACACTGCAAGACACTGTATTTTTTCTGTGAGCGAAAACACATACCTGCTGTAATCCATGCTACTCTCCCTTCCGAACCGGCTGCTTTTCCTGTTCAGCGGACAATAGGTGCTCTGCCCGATACAGCTTATCCCGCTTCTTTAATTCCCCTGTCTGCACCAGCTCCTCCAAACCTCCTGTCTGACGTTTCCAACCATACAGCTCATTCATGACAATCTCTCCGTCAGAAATACCAACCAGCTCCGTCACGCTCAATACACGTCGGCTCCCATCCCGCAGTCTCCCTAAATGCACAAGAATATCAATCCCTGACGCGATCTGGCTTCTCATTGCCATTATCGGAAGATCAATCCCCATTCGTATCATCATTTCCAACCGACTCAGCATATCTCTTGCCGTATTCGCGTGACCGGTAGACAAGCTTCCGTCATGCCCCGTATTCATAGCCTGCAGCATATCAATCGTCTCTGCCCCACGGCATTCTCCGACAAGAATACGATTCGGACGCATACGAAGCGCCGTCCTTATCAGGTCCCGGATGGTAATCGCCTGTACGCCCTGTGTATTTGCGTTTCTTGCCTCAAGACGAATGAGATTTGGCTTATCAATCAACTGAAGTTCTGCGGAATCCTCAATCGTGATGATCCGTTCCTCTCTTGGGATATACTGTGAAAGCGCATTCAAAAACGTTGTCTTGCCGGAACCGGTTCCACCTGAAATAAAAATATTGTATCCGGCGATCACCATGCACCGCAAAAGCTCTGCCGCCTCAGGCGTGACAGCCCCCTTATCTATCAACTGTTCCATTCCAAGCGGCTCCTTTGGAAACTTACGGATCGAGACTGCTGCACCGTCAATCGAAACCGGCGCGAGCACGATATTTACACGGGAGCCGTCTGCCAGACGCGCATCTACAATGGGAGAAGCCTCATTTACCATGCGGTTGCTATAGCCTGCAATCTGCTGGATCACATCGTCCAGTTTTTCTTTGGAAGAAAAACGTTTCCCGGACTCATACAAGCGTCCGCCTTTCTCATAAAAAATCTTATCCGCGCCGTTTACCATAATTTCCGTAATTTCTTCATCCTCCAAAAGCTCCTGCAACACATCAAGCTTTCTTAGCGAATGAAACAACGACTGCTCCAGATTTTCCCTCTGCGCAAGCGTTAAAAGCCGCCGGTGCGCATAAGCGTCCACATGCACCGCAATGAGATTTGCGATTTCTTCATCATCCATTTCTCTTGTCAGATCAATCTTCTCCAGAACGCCTTCCCTCAGTTCCTCAAACTCAATCTCCTCCGTCCTCATAAAACGCCCCCATGCAGCTTCTGTCTTACATAGTCTCCAAACTCACTCCACAAAAGCTGTCTGCGCACATCGCCTCCTCCGCGTATTTGCTTGGCAGAAAAGGGAAGCATTATAGACTGTATCCGCTCGCACAGCTCCTGTCTTTGTCCCCTCCGAAGATATTCCAAAAACGCCTCCATTCTGCATTCATAAAAAAATCCGTTCTTTATCAAACAATAAATACTGCTGCATGTCTCAAGCAGCTGTGAAAAGCCACGGATCCCATCTCCGAAATCACAGACAACTGCCGAAAAATCTGTATGCTCCTCCAAAAAGGCAAGCAGCTGTGAAAAATCCCTCCCTGTAAAATCGTCAAGATTCTCAGGATTTCCAAACGGTGGTATATAATAGACACATCCGCTTTCATAAACACATGTCAGAAAAAATTCTGTTTCCAGACGCTGTCTGCGCAAGCGTAGCACAATATCCCCCATATCATACTGTCCCTGCAGTCCAAACAGCTGCAGAAATGCACTGTGGCGCATAAAATTCAGATACAGTACCTTCTTTTGTTCCGCTAAAGCTTCTGCCAGCGTCAACGAAAACGGCATCTGCATCTCGTGCGCCATCGGCGAATAAACGCCAATCACCTCCAGTCGTGACAGCCTTGCCCCCATGATCGGACAGCTTGCTTCCCCTCCAAGTAGCTGTACCTCACGAAGTATCGCTTCAATGGGCTGATAACGAAACACACATTTTTTCCGTTCCTGCCCGCACGCCTTCTCATCCTCATGTGCCAGACATTCCTCTCTTGTCTCTCTTAGAAAAACCGCCGGAAGCTGCTGTTCGCAGATCCTTTTTTCAGCCTCCTTAAAGCCATTCCCTAGAATTGCAACATCAAACTCCGTGTCCTTCCATGCCTCAAAAAAATGTTCCTCTGATGAAAACGCATAAACGGCATACGCAAGCGCTTTGCGCTCTGTTAAATACGCGACAAGCCTCTCCCTGTACCCGGCGTCTGTCTCGCATATTGCTACAGTCATTTTACCCAATCACACACCCCCAGACGATAACTGCATATCCAATTAAAATTGCAAGTGAAAAATGTATCAGAGTTTTTGTTCCGTGTTTCTCTTTGGTGCACAATCGTCGATACGCCAGCTTGCCAAGGCCAATGACAGCACCTGCAAAAAATGCGGCAACTATGACAGCTAATAACTGCTGTATCATCACAAATCCACCAACTACGGAAAATAATTTGATATCTCCTGCACCTAACGCGCGCAGTTGAAATAAAAGAAATAATAAGATAACTGGAATAGAAATATTTACTATGAAATGAACGATGCCCATACTTCCTTCCCCAATCACGCGAAGTATCAGACCGCTTACCAATCCAAGAGCAATCAGCCGGTTACTGATGCGCCGCTCCCGGAAGTCCATGATCACTGCCAATAAAAGTACCAGCAGCAGTGTTATACTTTTTCCGTCCCCAATTCATCACCTCTCTTTTTTGTTTATGAACCGCATTATAGCAATCGTATTTTCCTTTGTCCAGTCATTTTCAACATTTTCTTTACATTTGTAAGTTTTGAATGAAATTTCAGCTTTCATTTTTTCTGATTTTTGTATAGAATTGAATTTTTTTGTTTATACTCCGAATATAAATATAGAAACAGACACTGCCTGATACCAGGCAGTACCCAGAATGGAGAAGCTGTATGCTACGTTTTTTTCAAACCGAAAAAACGAATGATAATCATTACACCCTGCTGATAGATGATCTGCAAAAAACAGCGCAGGAGCTAAGAGACGCATACCACAATCTCGGAAATGCCGTAGACCCGGACTTGATCGACTGCTACATTTACGAACTGAATTCTGTACAGATGCGCTATAAATTTCTTCTTACCAGCCTAAAAAAATACACCGCAGAGGATTCTTATGCAAAGAATCCCCTCGATGTATCGAAATCCTGACAGGTTTCTACAAGATCATCCCGTCCGTAAGTATACCCGGCGTACACCTGCTGCGTGTTTCTCATAAGCGGCGGAGACGTATCCTCTTTTGCCGCCTGTACAAAACCATCATAAAGCTTTTTCATCAGGCGTTCTGCCGTCTCAAGCTCATCCAGCTGCCTTTTGTACATCGCTGCCGCGAGCGAATCTCTGCAGAAAAGATAAATACTGTAGAGATTCTTCGCCAGCTCATAGGAAAAATCAAGTGCCATGATCAATTCATTGACCGCCTGCTGCGCCCTGCGGAGCGCCTCTTTATATCCTTCCCAATCTTCCGACGCAAACGCCTCCTTCGCGTCATCCAAATAAGCAAAAACAATATCGTACATCACGACTACCAGACCGCCGCGGTTCGTCTGACTGACTCTTCTTGTAAAGTCCGCAATCTGTTCCTTCTTCAAAACAGGCCTCCGTTCTTCATGGCTTTAAGGACGTAAAATCTGCAGTATCTGCTGCGGAAGCTCATTCGCCTGTGTCAGAACGGAAATTGCCGCCTGATTCAGGACATTTTGATGCGTATAGTTCGTCATTTCCTCCGCCATATCCGCATCCGTAAGTCTTGAGAACGCCTCCGTCATATTTTCACCGAATGCATCCAAGCTGTTTACGGAATAGTCCAAACGGTTCTCACATGCGCCGAGCCTTGCACGCACACTCGTCGTCTGCTCAATCGCCTCCGATAAACGCGTCATGCCGCGGTCTGCTCCATATACGGTTCTGACATCCAGGTCATCAATAAACAAGCTCTCACAGGAAACCTCCGGAATGCGCACGTCCATGTTCTGATCCTTGTTTGCGCCGATATGGAGCGTCATGCTTCCCATATCCGTAACCTCAAATTCAATCTTGCCCTGATAGCCTGCCTCCGCCAAAAAGGAAAGTGATACACCGCCCCTGTCTGTGATCGTCACACGGTTTCCATCCACCTTCACCGTGGCTGAGCTTGAAAAACCTTCCAGCGCGATATTTCCCGCCGCATCCTTCTTAAACTCAATATCCGTGCCCTTTGGCGTTACAATCTTATTGGTTGCCGCATCCTTCTGTCCGTAAACCCAGGTACCGTTGTCGGGATCTTCCACAAGTTGATTTCCGTTTGCATTCTGAAGCCCAAATGCATCTGCCAAATCTTTACTGTCAAACGTAATCGCCACGCCTGCATTGCTTCCGTAATCGTTAGATTTAAAGGAAAGATTACCGGTTGCCGCATCACGCTCTACCGTTACCTCTCCAAGCTCTGCCGCATTACGGATCTTCTCATAAACCTGCGCCATGGTGTCTTCCGCGCTGATCTCTACCTTTGAGCCGTTTATGGAAATAGTGCCGCTTTGACCAATCTTTTGATTTTGATCATTAAAATTCATTCCTGTTGTTCCAACAGTCGCCTGTGTCGCCGGATTTTCAACCTCAATGCTATAGTCCCCTTCCTTCACCTGATCGGAAACCTGCACGCGGGTCGCATGATCCGAATACACCCTGGTATCAAGAGAGCCGTCTAACAGAGGCTTCGTATTGTACTCCGTATCGCTGGAAATACGGTCAATCTCTGCCTTTAAGGATTCGATCTCATCCTGGATCGCCTGCCTGTCACTGTCTGACATCGCTCCGCTGTTTGCCGCCTGCACGGACAGCTCACGCATACGCTGCAAAATGCTCGTCGTCTCGTTTAAAGCGCCATCTGCGATACGGATCACGGAAATACCGTCCGATGCATTTTCCGACGCCCGGTTTAAGCCGTTGATCTGCGCACGCATTTTATTGGAGATCGCCATACCTGCCGGATTATCCTTCGCATGGTTCAGCTTCAATCCGGAGGAGAGACGCTCCATTGATTTACTTAATTCACCTTCAATGCCCAGCAGACGCTTATTTGCAATGGCTGCCGATACGTTATAATTAATTCTCATACTGCCTTTCTCCTTTGCTTCATCTGCCTTATATATCGGCGTCCTACCCGTTTCTCTAAAGGGGAACCTCCATAAAATTTATCTTTGGCGCTCCGTTGCCTCGGCAAATGAAATTTTGTTTGCATTCTTTGCGGTTTCGTATTATAATTAGCGCGTTATCAAACGCACAGAAGCAGCAATTTTTGCTTTTGTTCCTATTGATTCATAGAAGGAGGAATATGACATGACACAGATTACCAAATCGACAATGATCGGTGAATTATTACAGATCGACGAGAACATCGCGCCTGTTCTTTTAAATATCGGCATGCACTGCCTCGGCTGCCCGTCTTCCCAGATGGAAACGATCGAGGAGGCTGCAATGGTGCATGGCATTGAGCCGGATGCATTGGTAAAAGAGATCAATGACTTTCTTGCAAAAGACCTTGCATAAGCACATATGATATAAAAGAAAGTATCGCTTCATCATCTTTTGGATGATTCTGCGATACTTTCTTTTTGACTTTTTATAGAGAGCTCCTTCAAAGCATGGCGCCTGTTATCCTATAGCTGCGCCAGCGTCTGTAAGGCGTTTCCCTTTATGATCGGCTGGTAATGCTCTGCAAAAAATGCTGCGGTCGCAGGCGTAGCGCTCTGCGGTGTTCCGTATTCCGAAAGAATATTGCATACCTTATTAAACTGCTCCGGCGTCTGCCGGTTCTTGCTTAAGATCAGATAATATTTGCGTTCTCCCCCGCTGCGGTACAGATCGTTCTCGCCTCTGTAAAAGCCTGCCAGTACATGGGCGCTGCGTGTTAAGTCTGCAAGGTCATCAAAAACAAACAGCTTCGTAATGTCTACAAGTACGTTTACCGGTATATTTTTTTTCTTCTTATTTCCATCGTCCGAAGCATTGTCTTTCTCTGCTGCCTCCTCCGCCTTTCGGCGCTCCTCCTGTATCTTTTTAAATAAGCCGAGCACATCATCTGCGCCCTCCAGCCCCGCAGAGCTTCCGTCCAGCGCATCCTCATATACATCCTCGGGATCCGGCTCCGAAAATTTAGAAAACCGGGTGTCAAGCTCCTCCGGATATTCTACCTTTGTGATCACTAATATGATCGTGTCCGCCGACAGCGGAATCGCCTCTATCATAAGCGGTATATCATCCGCCTCAAAACCAAACTCATAAGACGCCTGCTGCATCATATCGCGAAACAGACGCTTTGCCTTCTCGGTTCCATATGCCAATTCACTCAGCTTGATCTGACGCTCCGCCAAATCCTCTCTTGTCAAAGTACAACGAATCTGATTCTCACTTACTTTCTCAATCTTCATTCCATCACTTCCTTTATCCGGAAAACCTTGTAAACTGTACATTTATTATAAACAAATGCCATAATGATGTAAAGTATACCTTTTTATTAAAAGTTTGTAAACTAAATCCAATTCCGTAAATTCTTATCAATTTTTGTGAAATATGCACAATCTTTCAAAAAAGAATTGTCAAACTACATGTTTCATGATATAACCAATGCATGAGATGCGAGCCGCTTTGTCAGGAAAGGAGCGGATTTGCATAGAAGCATTTACTCTGTTTGGCAAATACCGGATTTTATCCGTACTTGGTTCCGGCAGTACCGGCACCGTCTATCTTGCCAAGCATCTTAAATTGGAGATTTTCCGTGCGATCAAGCGCATCCCCAAGCATTCTGCCAGAATTTCTTCTTTCTCACAAAAGGCAGACTTCCTTACGGAAGCCAAGCTTTTAAAAAATCTGAATCATCCCGGAATCCCTCTCATATATGACATCGAGGAAGACAACAACTATATTTATATGATCGAGGAGTATATTCAGGGTGAGTCATTGGAGACATATGTGCTCCATCCAAGAGACATTTCACAGGAACTGATCATCAAAACAGGCGTCCAGCTTTGCGAGATACTGGATTATCTGCATCATTTATCTCCATACCCTATCCTGTATCAGGACTTAAAACCGGAGCATATTATATTATGTGGAGATCAGTTAAAATTAATCGACTTTGGAATCGCAGGTTTTTTTACCGGTTCTGACAACTATTTCCAACTTTACGGAACTGACGGCTTTGCCGCACCGGAAGCGCTTTTCGGACATCCCGTCACGACGGCGGCTGATATTTTTGGCATTGGAAGGATTTTGAAATTTCTGGCTGACGCAGCCACCTTTCCATGCCCCCGCGGACTTTTGCATATCATCCAATGTGCGTCTGATCCGCTGCCGCAGCGACGCTATCCTTCTGCTTCCGCATTAAAGACGGCTCTGCTTAAGATCCAGCACAAACCGCACAGGCGGACCTCGCATCTCATTCGGAATCTTGCTGTTTTAGGAAGCCGCAGCGGCTGCGGCGCAACGCATATTTCCATCGCTCTTGCCTGCACTCTGCAGCGACAGGGTATTCCATCGTTGTATCAGCCGATGGAGCATGCAGACATCTTAGGCAATATCGCCGCATGCAACAAACACTTGAAGGAACATGACGGCATTTTTTATTACCGCAATCTAAGAGGCGTGCCAAACTACGGAAACAGCGTTGCCTTTTCCCTGCCTCCTGACGACTGTATCGTCAGGGACTACGGCACACAGAGCGCTGCTCTCACAGAGCTTGAGGCATCAGACCTCATTCTTCTCGTCCTCTCCGGAAGCGACTGGGACACTTCCCATGATGTGTCTCTCGCGCGCCAGCTTTCCTTGCACCCGCAGACGGTATTTCTCTGCAATCACGGCAATAAAGCTGCTGCAAAGCGTCTTGCCGGACTTTTGGGACATCCTGTCTATTGTTTTCCAAACGATCCTGACGTATATGGCATTTCTTCCGACAAAAAACAGCTTTTTTCCGAAATCTTAAAACGGAAAGGAGGTTTTAAACATTTTTTCTTTTGATAAAAACGGACATAATTCACATCTGACGATCAGCATACTCGGCTGTGGCCGCGGCGTAGGTGTTACGCACCTCGCGCTTGCCTTATGCAGCTATTGTTCCTCGAAGCGCGGCAGGTCATGCGCCTATCTGGAGCTTCACGACAGAAGGGAGATCGCACATCTTTCTTCCTATGGAAATCCTTCCTATGGAAAGCAGGAACTATCGCGCAGCGAACACCTGCAGCGTCCCTTACTGCGGCTATCTCAGACAGATTATTATCCGGCCGTGACAACCGATGAGATCCCCATGCTCTTAAATCAGGGCTACGATTATCTCATTCTCGACGCCGGCGCTCTTGAGGAGGGACTTTTTCCCGAATTTCTCCGATGTGACCGCAAATTTGTTCTGGGCTCTCTTGCCCCGTGGAAGTCTTGGGAATACGAATCATTCTTTCAAAAATTTACAGATAATATTCATCTTGGGGAAGGTTTTGATTATCTTGTGCAGACGGGAAGCACGAAGGAATCCGTTTCTTTTTCCAAAACACACCACATCAAAATGCAGACGGTCCCTTTTATCAAAAATCCATTACGCATCGAAAAGGAGCTGTTTTCATTTCTCGGTGCTCTTTGCGCAGAGCGATAGCACGTTCTGCCTGCCTGTTGGGGATCAGGCGTTTTATATCACGAATTTGTAACCCGCGAATCATTCCTTTTGGCAAGTAGCTTACTTATGGGGGAACTGCATTGGAACAGAAACATGAACATGCACTTTATATGGAGCTGTTGTCCTTAGAGGACAGAGGTATTACCATCTGGTTGGAGGGATGTCCCGGTACTTCCAAAAGTATCGCCAGCCAACTGTGCGCTCACGAGGAGAGCACATATATGAGAGATTATATTTTTGACGAGGGGGTGTTAAAGGAAATTCACTTCGATAAAGTGAAAAAGGAATTATTGTAAAGAAACAGATAACCAGCAAACAGAACGACTGAGTTTCTCAATGCCCAGTCTACTGTGTGATACAGCGAACGTATTTGATAAAAAGAAACCAGACGGAGCAGCGGTCAGCGCTGCTCCGTCCTTTCTATATCTTAACAATTCCAAAACCCGCTAAAAATGCTTTGAATTTGTCCATTGGTATGCTACAATAACTCTGGTAAACGTTACAGAGAAAGAAAGGGCTTTTACATGAAGAAACGCACGAAAAAAAATTTTATCCCGGCAATCGCCGTGCTTGTACTCATCCTTATTGTGCTGCTTTTTATGCTGCTTGCAAAGGTCATTGAAAAGTATACACCTTCCAAAGAACAGCAGGATTTATCAGAGTATTATCAGATGACCGCAGAGGATGACGTCGCCATCATATTTAATAATGAAGTTCTGCCTGTGCATGGCAAGCTGATCGACGGTCATGTCTATCTTGATTTTAACACGGTACACGATAAGATCAACAGCCGTTTTTTCTGGGATTCCAATGAAAATAAGCTGCTCTATACAACCGCCAACGACCTGATCATGGCAGATGCGGAGAGCACCTCCTATTATGTCACAAAGGATTCCCATTCGATGGATCACATCATCGTGAAATCCGGTGCCCAGACTGCGTATGTGGCAATCGACTTTGTAAAGCAGTATTCTGATTTTTCTTATGAGGTATTTGAATCGCCGAATCGTGTTGTCATCACAACACAATGGGGCGACTATACAGCAGCGCCTGCTAAGAAAAAAACAGAAATCCGCGTTTTAGGCGGTATCAAGAGTCCGATCCTTGCCGAGATTGAAAAAGGCGCCTCACTTTCCGTGCTCGCCCCGGACGAAACATGGACAAAGGTTGCAACCGCAGACGGAATCATCGGCTATGTAAAATCAAAAGCGCTTGGCAGCTCCGTTACGGAAACACGCGCCAGCGACTATGTGCCGGAAGAATTTACACATAACAAAAAGGATTTCAAGATTAATCTTGGTTGGCATCAGGTGACAAATACGACTGCCAATAATAATATCAGTAATATTTTACAGAATACAAAAGGGATCAATGTTATTTCCCCGACATGGTTCTACTTAAAGGACAACAGCGGAAATATCGGTTCTCTGGCGAGCCTTGATTATGTCAATTACTGCCACCAGAACGGCATTGAGGTCTGGGCGCTTGTAAGTAATTTCGGAGCAAAAGATCAGGGACTTGAGAACCCGAATCTCACCGAGGTTCTGACCTACACATCGCGGCGTGAAAATCTGATCAATAATCTGATTTCTGCGGCGATCCAGTATAATCTGGACGGCATCAATGTCGATTTTGAATCGGTTGATCCGGCAGTCGGAGACGCTTATATTCAGTTTATCCGGGAGTTATCCCTAAAATGTGCCAATAATGGCATTGTCTTATCTGTGGATAACTATTCGCCAACGGAATACACCGCATTTTATAACCGTGCGGAACAGGCGGTTTTTGCTGATTACATTATATTGATGGCATATGACGAACATTATTCCGGTTCTCCCGAAGCCGGATCGGTTGCCTCCATCGGCTTTGTATCGGAGGGAATCGCCAACACACTGCTTGAGGTTCCGGCAGACCAGTTGATCCTAGGAATGCCGTTTTACACACGCGTGTGGAGCGAAGCTCCAGCTGCCGCAGATGCGGAGAACCCGGATGCCTCCACAGATGGCGCTGCTCCCATCGAGCTCAGCTGCTACTCCGCAGGCATGAAGGAGATTCAGAATCTTATCAATACCAACGGCGCCGTTCCTGTCTGGTCTGAGGAGACAAAGCAATATTATGTCGAGTACGTCAACAATGGCGTAACCTATAAGATTTGGATGGAGGACGCAACGTCCCTGGAGGAAAAGCTTAAGGTCATGCAGCAAAATCAGCTTGCCGGCGGCGCATTCTGGAAGCTCGGCCTAGAGACAAGCAACGTTTGGGATACGATCATTAAATATATCAACTAACGGTGTTTCTTCTCAAACACTTCATAATTCCCGAAATTCGTGAATACTATTTATAAACGAATTTCGGGAATTTTTTATGAAAAAAAAATTAGAACTTCTCATGGTTGTCTGTCTGCTTGCCGCCTCCTTCTTCCTCGCCAGACAGGGCGCCGTCTATGTACTAAGCTCCCGTGCAGAGGAAAAGAAAATCTGCATTGCAGTTGATGCGGGACATGGCGGAAGCGATCCCGGTAAGGTTGGCGTCAACGATGCTTTGGAAAAAGATATTAATCTTTCTCTCGCGCTGAAGCTGCGCGACCTTCTGGAGAAAAAAGACATCTCCGTTGTCTTAACAAGAGACTCCGACGCAAGCCTTGCTCCATTGGATGCTACCAATAAAAAAGCTTCCGATATGCAAAAACGCTGCCAGATCATCTCGGAGGCGAATCCTGTATTTACGATCAGTCTGCACCAGAACAGTTATCCCTCTGAGGAGGTAAAGGGAGCGCAGGTTTTTTACTATGCACAGTCCGAGCAGGGGAAGCAGCTTGCGGAAATACTGCAAAGCAACCTCGTCTCACGGGTTGACCCGCAGAACAAAAGAACCGCAAAGGCAAATGAGAGCTATTATCTGCTCAAAAAAACACCCACACCTACGGTCATCGTAGAATGTGGGTTTTTAAGCAATCCGACGGAAGCGGATCTATTATTGGATGAAGCTTATCAGGATAAGCTCGTCCGTGCTGTCTATATGGGGATTCTGGAATATTTAGAAAAGGAATCTCTCCTATAATATCTCACGAATCTGCTGAATAAATGTTTCTGCAATCCGATACAGGCGGGCGGTCTGCACCTGGTAGGTCTCCTCACTGCCCTCGTCTGTCCGCTCTGTTTTTGCATCCTCAAGTCCCGATAAGCGGTTCAAATCTAATTCCTCACTATATGCACAGCGCACATCCACCTGCTCCTCTGCATCAAAACTCTCTACGAGCTTTCCTGTCAACTGCTCCAGCAGCTCCTTTGTATCCGCGTTGTCTGTTGCGATAAGTCCGGTCATTCCATGTTCTTTTGCATGGAAGACTGCCGCAAGCTTTCCGCGCAGCGCACTCTCCATTGTAATATCCACAACGCCTTTTTTCTCCACGCCGCGGACAATTTTAAGAGATACACTGACCACACCGTCCCCTGTCATCACCGGTACGGAATACTGCTCATCCTTCAGCAGCGCATTTCCAATAGAAAGCTGTGTGGATAACAAACGCATTTCTCTTATATCTACGCTTGTCACATCATCACTCTCTAACATACCGCGCATCACATTTTCTGCCAGGACACCAAGCTTCTCCTGTGCCTCTGCCATCGCCTCCGGCGCAGAGATTGCTTCCCCGAATGCGTCGAGCACTGCCTGCTTCATATCCTCTATATCATCGGCTGTGACCTCCTCATCTGCAGGCTTCGTCCCTTTTCCAAAAAGCTGACGGAATATTCCGTTGCGGTCTTTGAGCATGGCCTCCATTGCCAGCACATGAGACATTGTATTTGGCAGATCATATTTCTCCAATACTGCGTAAATATCCTCTGTCACCTTGGCACTCTGGGAAAGCCTTGCGAGCTGCTCCTTCGCATACGCTGCATCAAGCAGCGCATCATCCGCGTCTGTTCCTGTCTGCTGCAGCGTTTCCTTAAGCTCCTCGGGGGTAAGCTCCTCCCATGCTGTCTGCTTTTCTCCAAGCTTCTTTAATCTGCCCGGCGTAAGCGTATCCATAACATCCTTGAGACAATTTTTCTGATATGCGGTCTCCATCTGCTGCGTAATGGAATTGTAAGCATAACCGCCGCTCTCCTTCGCACCGAACTCGTCATCCACCATGTAGTCCATTTTTCCGCTGTGGCGCGCATTCCGCACTGCCATCATCAGATTACGCATCGTAATATCTGTTCCCTGATGAAGCAATGCCCCAATGACTGCTCCGTCCGTCTGCTCCACCTGATAAATGAGACGGTAGGTACCGATATAGGAATCACGCTCCTCCTTGCTGATCGCATGATCCTGCTCCAGTTTCCACAAAAACTCACTGAACTTACGCTCGTCCTCCGTGCCGATCTCTGCTGAGATTTCCTCTGCCGCCCGATTGACACTCTCAAAATCCATATCCAGCGGATTGATCCCACGGCGTATCATCTCTATGACGGTCGCCGGTTTTAAATTGCGGAACATCCGCTGCACTTCCTCATCCACCGCCTTGATCTGCGCAACATTCTCCGGCGTAACAGGAAGCTCATTATAGCCTAAAATACGAACAGCTCTGCGGTTTGCCTCCGTCGTATCAAGTCCAATATCTGCTAAAATATCATCAACATTGCGGAATGCCTTCTGAATAGAATCTCCCAGATCGGCACGCGGCACTGTCATCAGCGTCTCATAGCTTTCATTCGCGCGCCGGAAGGTCTCCGCAAGCTCCTGTGCTCTTGTATGTACCTCTGCCAACGGCGCTGCGGCAATTTCCTTCATACCAAGCACATATGCCGGAGCGCTCTTTAAGCCGTTTACTGTTTCGGACGTCTCACGCAGCACCTCTACGTTCTTACCGGATGCCTCGACCCCCTGTCCGCGGAGCAGATTCTCATAATAAGCGTTCTCCTCTGCCTTTAACTCCTCCACAAGCTGTGCCAACGGCTGCGTGTCAATCTGAATCCCTTTCTTCAGCAGGGCATAGTTTGCCTCTGCCGTCATCGCAAGACGAATCTCCTCAAGCTGCCTTCTTGCCGTAACAAGCGCCAGTCCTTCCTTTGTGTAGCCTTCTTCCCCACGGGCAGACATCGCATACGATAAATTCTCAATCGTAAGGTCCATCTCGTGGTCGATCAGATAGCTTAAATCTGCATCTGTAGCGTTCTGCACCGTCTCATAAGCCTGATTTGCCTGATCCTTTAAGCTGTAGCCGGAAATCAACAGCGCATCCTGCGGCCGCCCGCCCTCTGCAACTGCGGTCACAATTCCGTCCACAAGACTCTGCTCCTCCACCGGGAACGTAAGCTTTCTAAGCGCATCTGCATAGCTTAAATTTTCCTCTGTCAGAGGGATCTCGTTTTCCAGCATCCACTTGCTTTCTGCCAGAGTGCCCTCATTGACCTCAAGTCCCGCCTGACGTATCACGCGCTCAACCTGCTCCTGCATAGCTCCCAGCTCTGTATTCTGCGCCGGCTGCTGCCGATAGCCCGCAGTGCTGTATTCCGCCTTATATAAATTCTCAATCGTGGGCGCAAGCTGATTATCCAGCAAATACTTGACCGCTCCGTCCTGCGGCGTCTTTAATGTTCCGGCAATCCTGCATGCCTCTATGGCATCCTTCTGATTTTCCTCTGTGCACGGGAGGTCATTTTCTCTTAACGCGCGCTCAATCTGCATTGCAACGCCGGCATTCCCCGCAATCTCCTCAATCTGTTCTTTACTGAGATCGTCTCCAAATACGGAAATATCCACACCTGCCTTCGCAAGCTGTGCCTTGATCTTGTCCGTCTCCGTTACGATCGTGTTGGAGGTTGTCTCGTCCAGAGAAAAGCCTTCCTCCTGCATCTTCGCATAATCCTCCGCCGAGGTCGTGTTAGAAAGAACGATCATCTGATCCTTACGCTCCGCCGCGTCAAGCGCGCTGTTCTGTTCATAACGTTCTGCCGCGCTCTTTTTCTCCTCAGACTGCGGCTTTAAATAGGTTGCATCCTTCACATTCACGGATTTTCCGTATTCCGTGTGCTCTGTTTTCTCCGGTCCGAAAGCACCCTTACCGATCAGCGCCTCCTGAAACAGAACATTTTCGGCGTTCTCCGGTCCGATATTCTTATTCAGTGCATCTACCATATTTGCATTCTGCTGCTCTACTCTCATTTGTATTCTCCCGAATCACTTTGATTTTTACAAACAACGAGCGACACGCCTCGCGAGCCACTCTTATGTCAACAAAATGGCGCAATACTATGCGCCATTCATAGCTGATATATATATCGGTAACACCAGCTCAATTATTAAGTTTTGTATACTGACTTTTCTGTCTGCAGCATACGGGATGCCCGCTCAAAACCGAAATACAGCAATTCCGTAAGGGGACAACGGATAACGGATCGAATATGGTCTTTGGTCACATGGCTTTTTCTCTGCAAAAAAGTTCTCCTTCTTCCTCTTGCCCGTACCTCCGAAGACCGCGGCATCACTGTCTAACAGCAGACGGTAGCTCCCCTTCTTCGGCACGCCGACCCGATAATCCACACGCTCCATCGGCGTAAAATTGATCACAAACAACAGATTGTTTTTTCCATCCTTACTCTTTCTGATAAAGCTGTAAATGCTTCTCTCCGCGTCATTCGCATTGATCCACTCAAAACCGCCCCAGCTGCTGTCAAGCTCATACAGCGCACGATTTTTACGGTAAAGCCCAAGCAAGGCCTTTACCCAGCTTTGTATATGTAAATGCTCCGGCTGCCCGAGCAGATACCAGTCAAGCTCGCGCTCCTCACTCCACTCTCTAAGCTGTGCAAATTCCTGCCCCATAAAGAGCAGCTTTTTCCCCGGATGCCCAATCATAAAAGCATAGCCTGCCATAAGATTCCGAAACTTATCAATTCCAAGTCCCGGCATTTTGTTGAGCATGGAGCATTTCAAATGTACGACCTCGTCATGCGAGAGCACCAAAATATATTTCTCACTCTCATTATAGCTCATGGCAAAGGTCATCCTGTGGTGATTATCCTTGCGAAAATAAGGATCCAGCTTCATATAATCCAAAAAATCATGCATCCAGCCCATATTCCATTTATAGCTGAAATTCAGACCGCCATTTTCCACCGATCCCGTGACCTGCGGCCATGCCGTCGATTCCTCGGCGATCATGACCGCACCCGGATTTCTTCCGAGAATCAGCGTATTCAGATGCTTAAAAAACTCGATCGCCTCAAGATTTTTGTTCTCTCCGTATTGATTCGGCACCCACTGCCCTTCCTGCTTTCCATAATCAAGGTAGAGCATGGACGCCACCGCATCGACGCGCAGTCCGTCCACATGATAGTGCTCCACCCAAAGCAGCGCACTCCCGATCAGAAAATTCTTGACCTCATTCTTACCGTAGTCAAATATCTTCGTTCCCCAATCGGGATGCTCCCCCTTCCGCGGGTCTGCATACTCATACAGGCAGGTGCCGTCAAATTCCGCCAGCCCGTGAGCGTCGCGCGGAAAATGTGCGGGAACCCAGTCTAAGATCACTCCCAGATCGTGTCTGTGGCACTCATTGACAAAATAGGCAAAGTCCTCCGGCGTTCCGTAACGGGAGGTCGGCGCATAATAGCCGGTTACCTGATACCCCCATGAGCCGTCATACGGATATTCCGCAATTCCCATCAGCTCAATATGCGTATACCCCATATCGACAACATAAGGGATCAAGGCTTCTGCCAGCTCCCGATAACTATAAAAGCCTTCATCCTCCCTGCCCGGATGGCGCATCCATGAGCCCGGGTGCACCTCATAGATCGCCATTGGCTCCGCATAAATATCCTTGATACGCGCCCGGTGCGTCATCCATTTATCGTCCGTCCACCGGAAATGCTCAATATCCGCCACAGCGGATGCTGTCCCCGGACGAAGCTCCGCATAATTCGCATAGGGGTCCGCCTTATACAGACGTTCCCCCTGCTTTGTCTCAATGAGATACTTATAGAGCGCTCCTTCCGATACCTCCGGTATAAAAAGCTCAAAAATCCCCATCGTCTCCGGCGTCAGGCATATCATCTCATGTGCATGCTCATCCCACTGATTAAATGTTCCGATCACCCATACACGGCTTGCATTCGGCGCCCACAGTGTAAAGCATACTCCGTCTGCTCCATCCTGCTGCCGCGGATGCGCTCCCAGCTTACGATAGATTTCATAATGCGTCGCCTGCCCGAACAAATAACGATCCAGTTCAGAAAAATTTGCCATACCCCTTACCTCTTTCTGATTAAAATTCAAAATCCTTCTCGCGGAGAATCACATAATCATCCTCGTCATATCTGTGCGAAGCGATAATGCTGAACGCCTTTTTCAAGCCGCCGCGCTCTGCGCGCGCAACTGCCGTATCCACAATCTCCTTGACCTCGCTTAACGTTGTTGCCTCATCCAGCCTTTGAATGTTGCTGATGCAGTTATAAAGCGCCAGAACCCCCATCTCATCGATCGTGTAGCCCAGATCATGTGCATACGACTTTCCAAACGCAACCAGCTCGTCACTCGTGAAAATCGGAATATTGATCTTTTCGGAAAATCTTGCCGCAAACCCGGCATCCTTGCCAAGCGCTTTTCGGATTCCCTTACTCGTATCCTCAACGATCACGAAGATACCGCTTTGATCTGCCCCCAACAGCACACCTAACTGCTGCGCCGTTTCCTTTGAAAGTCCGCCTGCTTTTTCAATGATCAGACATCCACCCGCCACCTTCTGTAAAAGCGCGCGGACATTTTTCTGATTCAGAACAGAAGCCTCGATCTTACCGATCCGTCCGTTCGGCTTTCCTGTTTCCTTCTGCAGCGCCTTGATCATACTCGTTGCGAGTACAGTCTTACCGCTGCCCGGTCCGCCCTGAATGATCATATTTCCGGTCGACGCACCACCGCCTGCCCGAAGTCTCGCCGATGCTCCCGTGAGCGCCTGACAAATCTGCTGCTCCATGCCGCTGATCGGCAGGAAGTAGGTAAAGAGCTCCCTCTGCTCCTTAGAAAGCTTTTGGATCACGCGCGTCTTTTCATCCTCCGGCAGCTCTACCTGCGGAACAGTCTCCTCGCGCAGACGCTCATATGTCTTTAGGCGTTTCGTCTCTGCGGACAGTCTCACCCTCTCCCGTACATCCTCCTGCGCAGCTGCAAAAAGCCGCTCCTCCATATCAACGGCTGTGCCGCTGTCCGGTTCCGTAACCAACTGCTCCTCCTGCTCGAACAGCTCCTTGGAAAGTACAGCCGCAATGTCAATTTCCGGAAACGCCTCATCCTCTGCCGCAGGCTCCTCCTGCTCATCCTCAAGCGCTTCAAGCGCCTCAATTCCATAGCCTCCCTCTTGGCTGCTGCCGTCACTTCCAAATAATCCCTGCGGCATCTGTAACGATGCCGGCATATCCTCTAATGAGTCCTCTCTCCGATCAACTCCTGCCGCTGCGAGCTGCTCGTCAATCTGTGCATTCTCGTCAGAAAGTCTGTCAATCTCCTGCTGTAGAAGCTGATTCATATTTGCAACCATCTCCGCCGCACGGTCCTCCTCCAGAGGCTTGCCCCCAAGATACTCCTCATCCAGCAGATCCTTCGGTGTAAAGCCGGAATCCAGCTTCGGAATAATATCGGCAAGACGTCCCATAATATCCCCGGCCTCCTGAAGCGCCCGTGCCTTTGCGGATTCAAGCTTTCGCTGCTGCGCCTCCTGCAGTGCCGTCTCTGCTGCCCGCTTCGTCTTTTCCCACTCTGCGAGCACCTCGTCAATATTGATCTGTCCGGTGATCTGCGATTCAATATGCCTACGATCCGGCACATACAGGCTCATCTGCCCGTCCCTGTCCTCTGCCAGAAGCTCTTTAAAGTTTGTCTTTAGGGAGTCGTCGATTTCTGCATCCGTCTCAATATGCGGCAGCTCCGCCGTCTCCTCTTTTAGAACCGCCTCCTCCTTAGGCAGCTGCAGATATGGAATATCCTCGACCAATTTCTTAATGTTATCCATGCCGTCCTGCACAGTCTCTTTTTCGGTCGCCTCCATGATCTGCTGCATACTCTTTTGTAGCTCCTCCTGCAGGTTCTGCGTATTAAACCGCTCAGGATTTAGCTTTACCTTTGGAATCTGAACTGTCTCCCTGATGATCTCTCCGGATTCCAGCATCTCATCCGGCGTTACCTCCACAATTCCGTCCTTCTTCTGACGGAAACGGCGGTACTTCTCCTCCTGCCGGCTTGTCAGCGGCTGATAGAGCATCTTAAGCTCCAGCGCATGCTCCACATAAGGACCATCTCCAAACCATAGGATCAGCTCATCACACGCCTCAATGCACTTCTCGCTCATGCCCGCCTTGTGGTACAGGCACGCAAGCTCAAACGCCCACTCCTCCAGATATTCCTGATCCTTAAGCTCCTCAAGGATCGCGATCAGCGCCTGAATGTCCGCTCCCTGTGCCCGGCTGATCTCATAGCGCAGCACATACTTTAAGTTGTCGTGAGGCGCGATCTCCACAAATTCGTCGTAATATTCTTTTGCCTCTGAATAATTGCCCATTTTGACAGCAACCTCAGCCAGACGGTAGATGATCATACGCCCGATCGGCGAGCGGTCGTACGCCATAAGAAGAATATCTCGGCTCTCCTCATAGCGCTCCACCTTTTCATAAATCTCCCCCGCCTTTATCAACGCGTTGACATTCTTGATCTTATTCCAGTTTATCGTATCTGCAAGCTCCGCAGCCGCCTCATAATTGTGCTCCGCAGCCAGAGATTTTATCTGATCCAGCTTTAATTTATATTCGTATTTATCCAACTGTGCCACCTCAAAATGCGCAAATTTATCTCTTTTTCTTTAACTTTTAGTTTATCATACGCCTTCCCCGATGTCAAAAATTATCGTGGCGGAAGGATGCATATTTCATGCCGTGATAAAAACAGAAATGAAAGAAGTAAAAAAACTTTTGCAGATTCATTTTCAGACTTGTTTTGGGTCATCACTTCGGCTATCATAATTACAAAGCAAAGCTTGGGATGATGGCGATAGAAGGGGGGCTTTTCACATGTTTATCGTGGGTTACAGATTACTCAATTTAAGAAATAACTTAGGAACTAACCCTACCGATCTGCATATTGTAGATGTCATGCTGGAAAATATCAATGAAATAGATCAGTTATCTATTGAGACTATGGCAGAGCTTTGCAACATTTCTAAATCGAAAATCTCTAAATTTGTCAAAAAGATCGGTTTTGATGATTATAAAGAATTTAAAGACTTCGCGCGGAACGAAAAAAGACGTTCGGGCTATCTTGGGTATGAAGATAAGGTGATGATGTGGCGATATGTTGAAAAAGAAGGCTGGGAAGCATACTTAAAAATCCTCAAAGATGATCTTGTCTGCTTTTCAGACACAATTGATAAAGCCATCCTCAGGCAACTGGCAAAAGCTATCTATGACCACAGTAACGTTCTGGCTTTTGGAAGTGTCTATTCCCAAAATATTGCCTTAGATTTTATGTATCGGCTCGCAGACGAAGGGAAATATATCAGAACCTACACCTATGACACTATGCAGGAAGAATATCTGCGAAATATGAGTGAAAATACACTTGTGATTATCTTTTCCAACTCAGGGCAATATTTGTATGGGGACGGGCTGCGTCTGAACGACCATTTTAAAACATACTTAAAGAAAACGAAAGCCGAATTGGCACTGATCACTTCTAACGAGACTGCAGCAAACACTCCCATGGTGCGATATCCGATTTTATACAGCTTTTCGTCCAATGTACAAAGTCATATGCTGATCGAACGCTTAGTAATGGAAATGATCATTCTCGAATATAAAAAAATAGCACAAAAACCGGGGAAAGGATAGACCATGCTTCTTTTCTGCCCCCGGTCGTCCTTGCTATAAAAACGCGCTTGTCTGCGACGGCTTATAAATCTATAAAGAAGAATCATTAAAAATCTTACTGCATCAGGAAAGCTTCAAATCCTGACAAAAATCTCATTTCATCCGAACAATCTCCCAAACAGAAAAAATTATATATACATTGCACAAAAACAAGTTTGAAATAATGTGAAAAATGTAAAATAAGTTTCCAGTTCGTAAATTTTCCACGATATGATAAGCAAAAAATTTATAATATACACAATTGTTATGCATAGCAAAAAATAAACAGAAAGGAAGTACAAAGGATGGAATGCAGGGATATTTATGAATGGGCAAAAAATTACGGAGACCCGGATTGGTTTGTACATGATCGTTTTGGGATGTTCATTCACTTTGGTCTGTTTTCGGCAGCGGCAAGGCATGAATGGGTCATGACCTTAGAGCAGATCGGAGCAGAAAAGTATAAAAAATATTTTGATAATTTCAATCCTGATTTCTTTGATGCAAAGAAATGGGCAAAAGAGGCGAGGGAGGCAGGATTTCAGTATGCGGTTCTGACGGCAAAGCATCATGAAGGCTTTGCTCTCTGGGATACGAAGCTCTCCGAGTATAAGATTACAAACACAAAATTCGGGCGTGATCTTGTGAAAGAATATGTGGAAGCTTTCCGTGAAGAAGGTCTAAAAATCGGTCTGTATTTTTCTCTACTCGATTGGTATCATCCCGATTTTCTTGTGGACGGGTATCATCCCGAGAGAAATAACAAGGAATATCTTAAGAATCATCCGGGAAATATGGACTCCTACCGAAAATTTATGCATGGACAGGTAAGAGAGCTTCTCACGGGATACGGAAAAATCGACTATCTTTGGTTTGACTTTTCTTATCCGCAGCGTGACTGGGGAGTGTCTGTCGGGAAAGGAAAAGACGATTGGGGATCGGAAGAATTAGAAAAAATGATCCTTTCTCTGCAACCCGATATTATTCTCAATGACAGACTTGGACTTGACAGAGGTGTCGGAACGTTTGAGCAATATCAAAGAAGCTCTAGGGATGACAAAGGCACAAAACAAATTATATGGGAAGCTTGCCAGACCTTAAACAACAGTTGGGGATACGACCGTGACAATTTGAATTGGAAATCTTCAGAAATGGTAATTAAGCTTCTGATCGATACGGTCTCAAAAGATGGGAATATGCTGCTTAACATTGGGCCAAACGGCAGAGGTGAAATCGACAAACGTACACAGAGTATTCTCGATGAGATAAAGGAGTGGATGCGCCTCCATAAAGAAGCTATTTACGGATGCGGGTCAAGCCAATATAAAGCTCCTTTGGATGCAAGATTTACACAGAAGGGCAATCATCTGTATCTGCATCTGTTTTCATGGCCATACCGTACGCTGCTGATCAATGGTCTTGGCGGAGAGATCGAGTATGCGCAGCTTTTAAATGACCACTCAGAGATCCAATATATTCAGGATGAAGGCTTATCGGGAAAGAGAAAGTCTCATAAGGACCTGAATCTTGAAATAACGGAAATTCATATCAAGGATCGCTTTGAAGACAAAGCGCTTCTCGTGACATTACCTGTGCAGAAGCCGGATGTTGTCGTACCGGTCATTGAATTTATCTTAAAAGAACAGGAGGGATAACACATATGTACTATATCATAGCTGCACATGGCCCTTATGCAGAAGGATGTAAGTCAGGGTGCGAAATGGTCACAGGCGACACCTCAGCTTTTATTCCTGTTGCATTTACTGAGGATATGACGAAAGAAGACGTCGAGAAAAAATATGAGAAGATTCTTGCAGAAAAAGGCATTGATGGATGCAGGGCGATCATTGCCGATCTGCCCGGAGGAACTCCCTATAATGCAGCCATGCGTATTGCGTCGGAACACAAACATATTGCGCTTGTAGCAGGTCTTAGTCAACAGCTTCTCATTCTGCTCAATGCCGGAGAACCCTTAGCAGAGGCGATCGCGCAAACAGGAGAACTTTACAAAAACCATACTGCTTTCCGAGAGAAAAAAGAAGTACAGCCTCCAAAGGAACCAACGGAAAAAAACGGGATTGTAAATTTCCGTCTGGACGAAAGATTAATTCACGGACAGGTAGCAACCTTTTGGACGCGCGCCTTACAGGCAGACCGGATCATCATTGCAGATGACGAGGTGTTAAAGGATGAAATCGGAGTCAGCGCATTAAAGGCAGCAGTACCCGCCGGCGTACATTTGAGCATCCTGACCGTTGATAATGCAGCCGTCCGGTTAAATGCCGGCATTTACAGTGGTCAGAGAGTATTTCTGATCGTCAACAAGACAAGGACGATCCAGCGGCTCATCGAAAACGGCTTGAAGGTAAAAGAAGTAAATATAGGAAATATGGGAGAAAAGGAAGGCAGACAACGAATTAAAAAATCAGTCTACTGCACTTTAGAGGAGCTTTCGCATATTGAAGCTGTTGAGAAAGCCGGTGTTACCGTTTACGCACAGATGGTTCCGAATGATGAGAAAAAAACATTCCGTTCCTATCTTCATTAAGCAGAAGGAGGTCAAAACGATATGGAAATACAAACATGGCAAATTATTGCACTTACAATTTTATCATTAATTTTTATTTGGGATAGTCTCATGACTGCTGTTTTTGATGGAAAACCGATATTTGCCGGGATTCTTGCAGGTATCATCATGGGAGACGTGACAACCGGTCTTACAGTCGGTGCTACGTTGCAGCTTATGGTACTGGGCGTAGGTACATATGGCGGATCTTCGATGCCGGACTATGTGACCGGAGCGATCATAGGAACTGCTTTTGCAGCAATCTCGGGACGAGGCATTGAATTTGCTATCGCGCTCGCAGTTCCGGTAGGTCTTTTAATGGTAAATCTCGATATCTTTGGAAGGTTCAGTAATGTATTCTTTGCAAAAAGAGTGGAAGCGGCAATTGAGAAAATGGATTTTGGCGCAATTAAGCGCAATATCTGGTATGGCATGATTCCGTGGGGACTTTCCAGAGCGTTTCCGGTATTTGTGATGCTGATATTCGGAAATGATATTGTAAATACACTTGTGGAAAATATACCGGAATGGCTGACAGGCGGTCTGAGCGTTGCAGGTGGCCTGCTCCCGGCAGTTGGTATCGCGATCCTTCTTCGTTATCTGCCGGTAAAAAAATACATTTCGTTTTTATTGATTGGTTTTTTTGCAGCGGCCTATCTTGCAGTGCCCATGCTTGGTGTGGCAATTCTCGGAGTCGCAATGGCAGTAATTTCATTCCAGCAAAGCGCGAAAGAATGCAAAAACGTAGCTGCAGCAAATGCTGAGTTTTCACAGGAGGGACTGTTAGATGGAGAATATGAAGACTAATGGAACAAAATTGACGAAAAAAGATATAACCCGCTTAAGTAAAAGATGGATCATGGGTTCGCAGGTTACATGGAACTACGAAAAGCAGATGGGTACCGGCTATCTTTGGGCAATGCTGCCGATCATTCAAAAATTATATAAAAACCCAGATGACCAGAAAGAAATGATGAAAACACACATTCAGTTCTTTAACACGACACCTCATATGGGAGGATTTATTTTAGGAATAGATGCCGCAACCGAGGAGCAGGAAGGAATAAAAGCCAAAGAAACGGTAAAGGGTCTAAAAACAGGTCTGATGGGCCCCTTTGCCGGTGTCGGCGATACACTGTTCGGTGTATTGTTCCCAACAATTTTCGGTTCGATTGCGGCATATATGGGATCGGAGGGAAATATAACCGGTGCAGTCATCTGGATGCTTGTAAACTTAGCAATTCTCGCTTTTCGCATGTTTTCAGCAAACATTGGTTATCGCGAAGGCTCCAAGATTATTACCTCTGCCAAAGATAAGCTGAACGCCTTGACAGCAGCTGCGACACTTTTAGGGATTACTGTCGTAGGCGCATTGATCGCAACGGTTGTAAAAGCAAATGTAACAGCAACCTTTGTGATCGGAGAAATTTCTGTAAACGGTCAGGAAATCCTAAATCAGATCATGCCCTGCCTGATTCCTGCGGCAGTCGTTGGCAGTATTTACTGGCTGCTCGGCAGGAAAAAGATGACGTCTACAAAGGTAACCCTGATCGTGCTGGTATTATCTATCGCTTTACACGCATTAGGAATTTTAGGATAATCTCAAACAGAGAAGAAGGAGAGAACATATGGCATTTGAGTTCTTTGATAAAGCAGAAGAAAACATGAAAAAACTTAAAAATACACAAGGCGGGAACATCCACAATGCAGCACTGCTGATTTCTGAATCCATTCGTAATGGCGGCATTCTTCAGGCATTTGGAAGCGGACACTCCTATGCAGGCGCAATTGAAGTATGCGGTCGTGCAGGTGGTCTGATTCCGTCAAAAATCGTACGCGATCATTCAGACGGAATTTTTGAGAGTGTAGAAGGAAATGCTTATTATCTTATGCGTCAGGTAGACGTTCGTCCGGAAGATGTATTTATCATTATTTCAAACTCCGGAAGAAATCCATTAAGTATTGAAATGGCAGAATATGTAAAGAAAAAGGGCTGTAAGGTCATTGTAGTAACAGCCCTTGCCATATCCAAGTCATCTGCCTCCCGCCATTCTTCAGGAAAACTTCTTTATGAATTTGCAGATGTGGTGCTGGATAATCAGTCTGAATTTGGAGATGCCGCCCTTGAGATCGAAGGCTTTGACAGTAAAGTATGCGGAACGTCTTCTTTTAGCACTTGTCTTTTGCTGCAGCAAACAATCTATGAAGCCATCAAGGATATGGTTGAAAAAGGATTCGAGCCCCCGGTATTTAAAAGTGCAAACATTGATGGCGGGAGAGAATTTAATCAAATTCTGGAAGAAAAATACGGAGACCGGATCTGGCATAAATAATATTTTGAAACAGCCCGGATGAAAAGAATCAAAACCGCTGCCTGTAAAATAAGACCGGAGCAAAGCCCCAGTCTTATTCCTCCCGCCGGATCTCAAATTCCGGCATAAGCTCATCACTGATGATATTGAGCGCATTTTCAATGACGCGAAGCTCCTCCTCTGAAAACCGCCCCTCTATCCGTTTCATGACCTCTCCTATATAGTTATAGGTAATGTTATAATAGTCAATATATTTTTCTGTAACCTCCAGATAATACTCCCGTTTATCCTCCTCCGACTGCACCTTGCGCAAATATCCCTTCTTGATCAGATTATTGATCTTATACGCGGCATTCGGGGAAGATATATTTGCCTCCGTCGCAAACTCATTGATCGTCGGCTTGCCGATGGAATGGATGATTTCCATACAAAATGTCTCTACCGTCGTTAAAGACGCCTCCCTATCATTGACCCGCTCAAAAAACTTCTTATAAAAATGCAGTTTAAACTTCGTATATACTTTTAAAAAAGCATCCTGTAGCATTCCCCTCTATCCCTTTACAGCTTATTTATTCACAATTTATCCACAATTCTCAGACAACGGGATTATATCAGCTTTCATCGGTAATTGCAAATAGAAGTTCCGCGATCACAGCCGTCTTTCCCCCTACTTCTGCGACCGCCTTTCCGATTCCAACCGCGCCTTTTTTTGAAATGATCTCACACCGCAGCTCTAAGACGTCTCCGGGTACGACCTGACGCTTAAACCGGCAGGATTTGATCCCTCCAAACAGCGCAAGCTTCCCTCTATTTTCCTCCTCTGTCAGCAACGCAACCGCGCCGGTCTGCGCCAATGCCTCCACGATCAAAACCCCCGGCATGATATGCTTCTTTGGGAAATGCCCAAGAAACTGCATTTCATTGGCGCTGACGCATTTGATTCCAACCGCGCTTTTCCCCGGTACGCATTCTGTGATTTTATCCACCAATAAAAACGGATACCGGTGAGGCAGTATTTTTTGAATCTCATTTGAATTTAATTCCATATGCTACCTCCCATTTTCACACTTTTTGAAAATAACGCTCGCGTTATGTCCGCCAAAGCCCAACGAATTTGACATCGCACAGTAAACGGCGGTACCCCTGCCTGTATTGGGAACAATATCCAAATCACACTGTTCATCCGGCGTCCGATAGTGGATCGTTGCCGGCACATAATCATTGCATACACTCAGTACAGAAATGATGCCCTCTACTGCGCCCGCTGCTCCAAGCATATGCCCCGTCATTGCTTTGGTGGAGCTCACCATCAGCTTCCCTGCATGACTACCGAACGCCGTCTTGATCGCACTTGTCTCACACCTGTCATTTAACGGCGTTGATGTTCCGTGTGCATTGATATAGGTAATATCCTCAGGTCTTAGCTTCGCATCCTCCAGCGCAAGCGTCATACAATCGGCAGCACCGCTCCCGTCCTCCAGCGGTGCAGTGATGTGGTTCGCGTCGCAGGTTGCGCCATAACCGACAAGCTCACAGTAAATCCTTGCACCGCGCCGGACTGCATGCTCATACTCCTCCAACACGAGGATCCCCGCGCCCTCTCCCATGACAAAGCCGCTTCGCTCCGCGTCAAATGGAATGGATGCGCGCTCCGGATCCGTACCTGTGCAAAGCGCTTTCATAACCGTAAAGCCTCCCATACCAAGCGGCGTGATACACGCCTCGGCGCCGCCGCACAGCATGACCTCCGCATAGCCGTCCCGGATGTAGCGGAAGGCATCTCCGATCGCATTTGTTCCGCCCGCACATGCGGTAACGGGACAGCTGCACATTCCCCGGAAACCGTAAGTGATCGCAAGCTGCCCTGCGGCAATATTGGCAATCGTCATCGGAATAAACAATGGTGATATACGATCATAGCCCTTATTCTCTCCAGCGATTGTGTACTCCTGTATCAGGTCAATGCCGCCGATACCGCTGGAAACAAAGACGCCGCAGCGTCTTGTATCCTCCTGCTCCATGCTAATCCCCGCATCGTCCATCGCTTCCTTTGCAGCAACTGCCGCAAGCTGGGTGAATCTGTCCATCCTGCGCAGTTCCCTTTTATCGATCACCTCCTCCGGGTGAAACTCTTTGACCTCCGCCGCCAACGTAACCTTTCTGCCCGTTGTATCATAATGCGTGATCGGTGCAATGCCGCAGACTCCTTTTTTTACAGAGTTCCACATATCCGGCACATTATTTCCGATCGGCGTCACTGCACCCAATCCCGTTACTGCAACTCTCCTCATCAAATCACCATCCCTCCGTCTACACAGATTACCTGTCCTGTGATATACCGGCTTTCCTCACTTGCCAAAAACGCTGAGGCATTCGCAATATCCTCCGCTTTTCCGATTTCACGAAACGGAATCGCCCCGATCATCCGTTCTTTGACCGCCTCACTCAGCACGCCCGTCATATCTGTCTCGATCATCCCCGGCGCAATGACGTTTACATTGATTTTTCTGGACGCCAGCTCTCTTGCCAGCGACTTTGAAAATCCGATCACTCCCGCCTTGCTCGCCGCATAATTGGTCTGTCCCGCGTTTCCTGTTATCCCGATGACACTGCTGATATTGATGATCTTTCCGCTTCGCTGCTTTAGCATCACCTTGGATACCGCTCTTGACATATAAAAGCAGCCCTTTAAGTTCACATTAAGAACATCGTCAAAATCCTCATCCGACATTTGGATCAGCAGCCCGTCCCTCGTAATTCCGGCGTTATTCACCAAAACATCGATCCGTCCGTCCGCAAGCCGCAGCGCCTCATTTACAAATGCCGTGCAGCTTTCCTCCCTGCTTACGTCCGCTTTTAGGGCATGTGCCTTAACACCATATTTTTCACAGAGCAATACGGTTTCCTTCGCCGCCTCCTCCCCTGAATTGTAGCTGAATATTACATTCATTCCCATTTTTGCCATTCGCACGCAGACGGCTCTGCCGATTCCCCTGCTTCCTCCGGTCACCACTGCTGTTTTTTGGATCTCCACGCCTGATTTTCCTCCTTATCCGCGTTCTCTTTCTGTCTCCAGTACGGCGTCTAATTGCTCCGCCGTATCAATCGTATCAACTGTCACTACTTTCCCATGTGCCTTCGCCGTTTTCTTTACAAAGCCCGCCAGCGCATTTCCCGGTCCGATCTCGATGAATCGCTCCGCTCCGTCCGCAAGCAGTCTTGCAATACTGTCCTCAAAGCGTACGCTGTTTTGAATCTGCATACACAAATATTCCTTGAGACAGGAGGCGCCGTCATAATAATCCCCCGTCATATTTAATACAACCGGAAGCTTCGGCTTCCCAAAATTGACAGATGCCAGTTTTTCCGCCAGCCTTTCTGCCGCAGGGCTCATGTACTTCGTGTGAAATGGTCCGCTTACCTTTAAACGGATGCTTCGCTTCACGCCCATTTCCTTTAACAACGCTTCCGCTTTCACCACTGCCGTCTCATCGCCGCAGATCACATACTGACCCGGGCAATTATAATTTACCAGCGCAACAAAACCAAATTCCTTCTGTTCGTTCACCCGCCTGCAGACCTCCTCGGTCTCTGCCGCCGTGCTTCCCAAAACAGCGCTCATACTGCATGTTTTTCCCCTTGCCGCGTCCGCCATCGTCCTTCCTCGGAAGGCAGTCAGAGCGACGTAGTCCTCTGCCGAAAACACGCCTGCCGCAAAAAGCGCGCCGTATTCACCCAGACTCAGCCCGCATACGGCGTCTGGAAAAATCTCCCGCTCTTTCAAGACCTCCGTCACACCCGCCGCAAACGCCGCCATGCAGGGCTGCGTATATTCTGTCTGTGCCAGGACTTCCGCTTCTCCCTCATGCATCAGCTTTTTTATATCAAAATCAAGCTCCAGACGGTCAAGCACCCGACGGTATGCGGGATATTTTTCATAAATATCCTTCCCCATACCGCTATGCTGGCTGCCCTGCCCCGCATACATGAATACCGTTTTCATAAAAGCCATAGTTCCCCTCCTTCTCTGACCGCTTTGGCTACTGCTTGGCGCAAAGCTTCCCAACGGTCTGACGGTACCCGTCATACATTTCCTCAAAAATCGCGCGGATCGGTCTTATTTCCTCCAGTTGCCCGCTCACCTGTCCCGCCATCAGCGAACCATTTTTGACGTCTCCGTCAAACACTGCGCGTCTTAGAGAACCAAGCGTAAATTTCTCCAGTTCCATCTTGTCTGCGCCGCGCTTTTCCTGCTTTACATATTCCCGCGCCATCGCATTTTTTAAGATTCTGACCGGAGTGCCCGCAATGCGTCCGGTCACGATCGTGCCGTTGTCCTTTGCCTTGAGCAGCGCATTTTTATAATTCTCGTGAATCGGGCATTCCTCCGCTACCAAAAGACAGGTGCCAAGCTGCACGCCGCTTGCACCGAGCGCAAACGCAGCCGTCAGCTGTCTGCCGTCCGCAATGCCGCCCGCCGCCACAACCGGAATAGATACCGCGTCAACGATCTGCGGAATCAGCGCCATCGTCGTCATCTCCCCGACGTGCCCGCCGCTTTCCGTGCCCTCCGCGATCACGGCGTCCACCCCAAGGCTCTCCATTTTTTTTGCAAGCGCTGTCGAAGCCACAACCGGCATAATGATCATCCCGTATTCCTTCCAACGGGAAATATATTTGGCAGGACTTCCTGCGCCCGTCGTTACGATCTTAACGCCCTCATCAACAACAATCTCTGCCATTTCGTCGACCTGCGGATTCATCAGCATAAGATTGACGCCAAACGGCTTTGTCGTCAGTTCCTTGCAAATGCGGATATTCTCACGGAGCATCCCGGCATCCATTCCGCCTGCGCCGATCAGTCCCAGACCTCCCGCGTTAGAAACTGCTGCCGCGAACGCGCCTGTTGCAATATTTGCCATACCGCCCTGAATAAACGGATATTCCGTGTGTAACAATTCATTTATTTTCATTTTCTCCTCCATTCCGAAGTATCTGCGCACGGGACAGCAGCTGTCTTTTCCGGGATTTTCCCCATAGATTCTCTCTTGCTCCCCACTAAATCGTAAACAGTGCGCCGCTCCAAGTAAAGCCGGCTCCAAAACCAACCGCAAGCACTCTCATTCCTTCCTTAAGCATCCCTTTTTCTCTCATTTCATCCAGAGCGATCGGTATGCTTGCCGCAGAGGTATTGCCGTAACGTTCAATGTTAATATAAAATTTATCTTCCTGACCGGGATATTTTTTCATGACATGCTCTATGATGCGTCGGTTTGCCTGATGACAGATGACATAATCTACCTCCTCCAATCGAACCCCCGCCTCCATCAAAACATCCTCCATGCCCTGTGTAAACGCGCGGACGGCGAACCGGAACACCTCTGAGCCATCCATGTTCAGTTTTGCTCCATCGGTTCCCACACCCTCGCAATACAATGACTCGCTGCTTCCGCTCGACCATGCCCGATGTACATAAAGGCTGTCATCCAGCCGAAGGACCACAGCACCCGCCCCGTCTCCGAACAGAATACAGGTCTGACGGTCCGTGTAATCCGTAATTTTTGACAGCTGCTCGCTGCCGATCAACAGCACATACTTTTTCCTGCTGTCTGTCAGCAGTCCGCGGCATACCTCCAAGCCGTATAAAAACCCGCTGCACGCCGCAGCCAGATCAAAAGCCATCGTCTCACTGCTAAGTCCGAGTTCTTTTTGCACCAGACACGCCGTACTCGGAAAATCATAGTCCGAGGTAGCCGTAGCAACGACCACCGCTGCGATTTCCTCCGGTCTTACCTGTTCCTTTGCCGCCGCTTCCTGCAGCGCTTTTTTTGCCGCCGCCGCTGCGAGTGACGCACAGGTCTCCTCCTCGCAGATATGTCTCTGCCGGATTCCGGTTCTTGTGACGATCCACTCGTCGGAGGTATCCACCAGTCTGCTCATATCCTCATTTGTCAATATTTTTTCGGGAAGGGCGCGCCCTGTTCCCACAATATGTATTCCTCTCATTTCACTCCTGCCTCACTGCCCGCCACGGGTGCATATGCCCCCTCGATGTATCTGTATTTTTTGTATCTTGCCGCTGTAAGGCTCTCTGCGCTCATGCGCGAGAGTCTGTTGATTTCCTTTGTCAGCATTTTCCGAAGCATATGCAGGCTCTGCCGATCCTCAGGGATCACCCCGTCGATCAGTCCATATTCCAGCAATTCCCGCGCTGTAAGCTTCATCAGCTCACACGCCTGCTCTGCCTTTTTGGCATCCTTCCAGACAATCGCCGCAAAGCCCTCCGGCGATAAAATGGAATAAACTGCGTTTTCCAGCATCCATACGCTGTCTGCCGCGCAAATCGCCAGTGCACCGCCACTGCTTCCCTCGCCCGTGATGATCGAAATAACCGGAACCTTCAATGTAATTGTTTTCGCGATACATTCCGCGATCGCGATGCTCTGTCCGTGATTTTCCGCTTCGATCCCCGGATATGCCCCCGGCGTATCTACAAAGGTGATGACAGGTCTTTCAAATTTCTCCGCCTGCTTCATCAGACGAAGCGCTTTCCGGTAGCCCTCGGGAGACGCCATGCCGAAATTATATCTTAGATTTTCCTCTGTCGTTCGTCCCTTCCGATGACCGATCACCGTTACAGGACTTCCGCGAAACAGCGCGATCCCCCCGACGATACTCTCATCATCCGCCAAAAGGCGGTCGCCCTTAAGCTCCACAAAATCATCGAACAATGCCGCGATGTAATCCATCACATTTGGTCTGTTTGTCTTTCTGGCAATCTGCACCCGCTCATAAGGCGTGATTATTTTTTCTGTTTCCATCGCTATATCCCTCTTTTATGCATACGGAGCAGTCTGGCGATCACACCCCTTAGCTCCTGCCGCTCTACCACCATATCAAGCATCCCGTGCTCCAACAGAAATTCTGCCCGCTGAAAGCCCTCCGGCAGCTCCTGCCCGATGGTCTGCCTGATCACGCGCGGTCCGGCAAAGCCTATGAGAGCGCCCGGCTCCGCGATCAAAATATCTCCCAGACTTGCGTAGCTTGCACTCACGCCGCCGGTTGTCGGATTTGTCAGACAGGAAATAAATAAGCCTCCCGCATCCTTAAAGGTCTCTATCGCGCTGGCTGTTTTTGCCATTTGCAGCAGGGAAAATAACCCCTCCTGCATCCGCGCGCCCCCGCTTGCAGAAAAAATAACGAGCGGCAGCCTTTTCCTCTGCGCCGTCTCTGCCAGACGGGCGATCTTTTCACCCACGACCGTTCCCATGCTTCCCATAAAAAATGCACTATCAAGCACTGCAACCGCCGCTTTCTCACCTTCAATCTGCCCAATTCCTGTCATTACCGCATCGTTCATTCCCGTCTGCTGCCGAAACAGCTCCAATCTGCTGCGGTATTCGGGAAATTTAATCGGATTTTTGGTTCTAAGCCCTCTGTTCATCTCTTTAAACGAGCCCGCATCGCAGATCATCTCGATTCGTTCTGCCGCAGAGATTTTGTGGTAATAGCCGCAGCCCGGACATACGAAGCCTTTTTTTGCCAACACGCCGCGTATCATTTTCTCCTGACATTTCGGGCAATCGATCACCTCATCCCTTGCAAAATGATTTGCCCTTAATTTCCTTAGCGAATATAATTTTTTACGCTTTGATAAAAAACTGCTGTTCATCGGCTACTGCGCCCCCTCATTTTCCTTCCACGCAAGGATCGTTTCACTGTTTTTATCCCAAAACGACGTATCGTATCTGCCGCTTACAAAATCCTTGTGATACGTCAGCAAATGCATAAACTCTGCGTTTGTCGGAACTCCCTCGATCACCAGCTCCTCTAACGCGCGCCGCAGTCTGCGGACTGCCTCTGATCTCGTATCGCCCCGCACAATGATCTTTGCGAGCATCGAGTCGTAATAAGGCGTTACCTCATACCCTGCATAAAGGTGACTGTCTACACGGACTCCGCAGCCTGCAGGAAAATGCAAAAATGTGATTTTCCCGGTACTCTCGGCATTGATCCGGCACTCGATCGCATGCCCTTGAACCGCAATCTCCTCCTGTGCGCGGGAAAGCCTCAAACCGGCGGCAATGCGTATCTGCTCCTTGATCAGATTGATACCCGTGACCCATTCTGTGACCGGATGCTCAACCTGTATTCTGGTATTCATCTCAATAAAATAAAAGTTGTTTTCCTGATCCAGCACAAACTCTACCGTACCCGCGCTCTCATAGCCAGCCGCACGCGCCGCGCGCACCGCCGTCTCGCCCATACGCTCTCTTAGCTCCCCGCTAAGCGCCCGTGAAGGCGCTTCCTCCAGAAGCTTTTGATTCCTCCGCTGGATGGAGCAGTCTCTCTCTCCCAAATAGGTCACATTTCCATAGCGGTCCGCCAAAATCTGGACTTCAATGTGGCGCGGGTGTTCGATCAGCCGCTCCACATATACGCCGTCCTCGCCAAACGCCGCCTTCGCCTCCGCTCTTGCCGCCTCAAACGCATGCGCCAGCTCCTCTTTGTCATACGCTCTGCGCATTCCCTTTCCGCCGCCGCCAAACGCCGCCTTGATCAGCACCGGATATCCAACCTCCTGCGCTGCCGCGACTGCTTCCTCTAAGGAATTTACCAGCCCCTTTGAACCGGGAACAACAGGCACGCCGCTTTTTTGCATCAACTCTCTGGCAGCCTGCTTATCTCCCATTTTGGCAATAATCTCTGCCGCAGGTCCGATAAAAATAATTCCCCGTTCCCTGCATTTTCGTGCAAAGCCCGCATTTTCCGACAAAAATCCATAGCCGGGGTGAATTGCATCGCAGCCCAGCTTAACGGCAGTCTCCACGATCACATCTTCGTTTAAATAGCTTTCTGCCGCCCGCGCAGGACCGATACAGACGCTATGCGTCGCTAACATCACCGGCAGCGAATCCTCATCCGCCTCAGAATAAACGACCACAGTCTCGATATTCATCTCGCTGCAGCAGCGCAGAATACGGAGTGCGATCTCTCCTCTGTTTGCAATCAAAATCCGTTTAAACATACGGGCCTCCTTCTTATTTCCGTCTGCGGCTATCTCAGACAGATCAAGACATCTCCGTATGCAACAAGACTTTCATCCTCCGCCTCGATCGACTCTACGATCCCGTCCTCGGTAGCCGTAATCTCATTCATCAGCTTCATAGCCTCCACAATTCCCACGACATCGCCTTTTTTTATCTGCTGTCCAACCTCTACAAAGGGCTTCTCAGAGGGTCCTAAGGCTCTGTAAAACGTTCCAACAAACGGCGCCTTGATGACCTTTTTGTCTCCTTGCTTTGCATCCGCCGGTTTTTCCTCCGCAGGCTCTGCTGGTTTTTCACCGGAGACCTGCTGCGCCATACTCTGCACTGCTCCCTGTGCCGCGCCGCCCCTTTTCATGGACAGCTTTCCGTTTCCAAGCTCTAAGGAAAGCTCCGAAAGTGACGACGCCTCAAAGATCTCAATGAGCCTTTCAACTTCCTTTATATCCATACGCCGCTCCTCACTATTTTTCCAAGTTGCCCTCAATGTAGGTCACAATATCTCCTACCGTAACAAATTTCACCATATCTTCTTCCGGAATCGAAATTTCAAATACTTCCTCCAGCTCCATATGAAGCTCCACTGCTCCCAGAGAATCAAGACCGATCTCCTCCTGCAGATTTGCCTCCATCGTCACATCCTCCACGTCACAGCTTGTTGTCTCCACAATTACTTCCTTTACCTTATCAAAAATCATATGCTTCTTCTCCTTAAGTTTATTTAGTTAAATTTATTTAGTTAAATTTATTTTGAATATATAGTATATCGATGCAAAATACAAGAAAGAATTTGTTAACTTTTTATGAACGCAGCATCTTTGAGAAGAATGTGTCAACTAATATTGGCAACATCAAAATCATACAGCGCATAAATAGTGACAGCATCAGATACCATGACAATGCACGCTGTGAGACCATGTGGACAAGGGGGAATTTCTGTATGATCGACATGAGACAAAAAAGATGAAGATTAAAAAACCGATTACTCTGGTTTGGAGCTGCTTCATCATCTACCGAAACAACCAATGAAATATACTCAGCCAGTAGCGGTCTTCCTCCAATGCTCAAGAGAAAACAGTATTATGAGTCATTAAGCAAATGGCCTAAAGGTTAAGAAAAAAGGTGTAAAGTCATATTGACAATACCATTTCACTCTGTGTACGGGTTCTTTTTCCATAATAAAAAGGTTCTCCTGTGATTTTTTATTTTATCACAGAAGAACCTTTTAAGATTATTTTAAAACAAAGGTTTGAGAGACCCACCCCTGTTTTGGTCTGTGGATGGGTAATAAAAAAAATTTGAGAGGCTTAGGTTTTGTGTGTAAGAGTTGGAAAACCATTGATTCTCTTGTTTTTCTTCTTCATACTGGCTTAAGTGGTTATAAACATTATGAATACTTTCCAAGTAGAGAATAAAAGACTTCTTGTTTTTGTCTTTATTGTTATTCTTAATTTTAAGATATTCTTCTCTAATCATATTCCACCCTTGCTCATACTTGAGAATTTCATCACGTTTTGAGTCAGCATTATTCGAAAGCCTTCTTGGTTCAAACGAATACTTATTATTCTTCCCATTTCTGAGATACATATATCCCTTATCCGTGTCATCCTCATCGAGATAATAAATAATAGCCAAATCGCAGCTACGTATTATCCTGGAGTTTTTTTTATCCACTACTTTCATTGTTATAGCAGAAGTTGAGTCCTCCGGTGCCTTATAAGGTGTACCCTTAACAGCATCGGAAAATGCTGTCATAAATTGTTGCTTTAACTTTTGCGGACAATTCCATAGGTCGGATTTTTGCAGAATTAAGTTGTAATCAAAATCATATCCTTTGTTACCGTTTTTTATTTTGGTAACAAGATGTTGGTTTGCACTTCCAATCAATTGATATTGAAAAGTTGTATTATACCTTTTCTTCATCGTCTGCTGGGCTTTCCTAATAATTTTTTCCACTTCTTCTCTGTACGGCTTAAACTCACGCTTACTTACATATTCATACATAACAACACGTACCTTCCTTTCTGTAATCCCCATCCGACCATTTAGTAAATCTAAATCTTATTATTATACTTATAGAATAACTAATTGTCAAGTTTATATTTTTGTAATTGTAGGATTACAATACAGGCTATAATTTTTTGTACAGAAAAGGAGCTGCACACTAATTATTCGTGCGACAACCCCTCATTCCTTCCAAATATCGTATCCCAAAACTCTTATGTATTTTTTTCTTCTTTTCTTTCCTTCTCCTCTCCCGGATAGACAAGCTCATTTGTATTTTTATCCACGCGCACAAGCTCCACATAGCTTGCCGTGTCCGAGACAAGCCCGCGCTTCTTTAGTGCATAGTCTAAGAGATTGCGTACAATATACTGAAGCACTGCCATGACCGGAACACCAAGCAGCATTCCCGGAAATCCCCACAAGCCGCCGAAAATCAAAATGGAGGTGACGACCCAAAACGGCGTAATTCCCGTTGAATCACCAAGAATCTTTGGTCCGATAATATTTCCGTCAATCTGCTGTAAGATAAAAATAAAAATCAGAAAATACAGCCCCTGCACCGGATTTTGCAGAACGACAATAATAAACGACGGAACCGCGCCGATAAACGGTCCAAAAAACGGGATGACATTCGTCACACCGATGATCACGGCAAGCAACATCGTATCGGGCATCTTCATAATCGCCAGCACAATATATGCCAGCACGCCGATGATTGCAGAGTCCAACAGCTTTCCGGAGATAAAACCGCCGAAAATCTCATTGCTCTTGCGCACGGTCGTAATAACAATGTTGCCGCGCTCCGGCTTTAAAATCGCATAAATAATCTTCTTCGCCTGTCCTGCAAACGTCTCCTTACTCATGAGCACATAAACAGACACGATCACGCCGACCAATACATTTGTCAAAAGCTTCACGCCATAAATAACGCCGTTTGTGATCGACGCAAGATAGACCTTCGCCTGCGGCAAAAGCTCGGTCTGCACATATGTCTGAAACATCGTACTCGCCGTTTCGATACCCTCGCTGACCATCTCCGCAAGCTCCGAATCCCCCTTGGAAAATTCCTCGATCCATTCAATCAGATTATTAATCTCGCTCGGGAACACCGTGATCATATTCTGAATACTGCGTGAAACAGACGGAACGATAACGGAAAACAGCAAAATAAGGATGACTGCCAGGAACAGCAGCGCCCCGGCGACACCCACGCCCCTCCCCGCTTTTCGCGCGCGCCGTTTGTTTTTCACCCGCGGCATCAAAAACTTCACGACATATGCTTCAATAAACCTCACAACCGGATTTAACAGATACGCCAAAATAACGCCGATCGTAATCGGCTGCACAATCCAGACAAGCTTCCTCCAAAAGCTTGCAAACCCATGATAGCGGTATACCATAAAGAAAAATAAAATACAGCAGCACACCGTTCCAAAGGTCAGCAGCGTGACTGTAAGATACTGCCTCATATCCCAGCCTTTTCCTTTTTTCGTTTCAGAAATATGTTCCGTCCCTCTCTCGTGATCCAATCCTTCTTCCTCATTTCCTGTCAAATATCAGGGCAGCGCCGTGCCGTATTCCTAACGTGCCTGACACTGCCCCATGCATCCATTATAACCCATACAATATTTTTTTCAATCGGAAGAACGGTTATTTTATAATTTTAGCGTATCTATGACATTTTTTAGCTGCGCCGCGGATGCCTGAAGCTTATCGTTCTCCTCCGCGCTAAGCGGGATCTCAAGCACCTTCTCGATGCCGTTCTTTCCGATCACCGACGGAATACTTAGCGCCAGCCCGTCCAGCCCGTACTCCCCGCGCAGCTCCACAGAAACCGGAAGCACTGCCTGTTCATCCTTGACAATACTCTCCGCGATACGCGCAACTGCCATTCCGATTCCGTAATACGTTGCACCCTTTCTCTCAATGATCTGATAAGCGCTGTCTCTTACATCCTCGTAAATACGCTTCATCGAATCCTCGTGGCTGTAATGACCGCGCAGCTCACAGAAATGGTTAAGATCGATACCCGAAATATTCGCGCCGCTCCATACCGGCAGCTCGCTGTCGCCGTGCTCGCCAATGATGATCGCATGGACGCTGCGGCTGTCAACATCCAGATGGCGTCCAAGCAGATACTTTAAGCGCGCAGTATCAAGCACCGTTCCCGATCCAAACACACGCTCGACCGGATAACCAGAAATGCGCTGTGCGGCGTAGGTCAACACGTCGACCGGATTTGCCACCATCATTAAGATTCCCTCAAACGAGGTCGCCGTGATCTGCGGGATAATAGACTTTAATATCCCAACATTTTTCTCAATCAGATCAAGCCTTGTCTCACCCGGCTTCTGATTCGCCCCCGCTGTAATAATGATCAATGCGCAGTCTGACACATCCTTATAGTCGCCTGCATAAATATCCATTGACGCCGTGTACGGAAGCCCGTGGCTTAAATCCATTGCCTCCCCCTCCGCCTTTGCGTGGTTTGCGTCAATCAGCACCATCTCGGAAAAAATTCCCTTCTGCATCAAACTAAACGCAATCGACGCTCCTACAAATCCGCATCCGATCACTGCTACTTTTCTTGGATTCATCATAATATCTATATCCTTTCTCTGGCTATTTATTTTGATTGTTTCACTTAGTATACCCAATTTTTCCATAAAATTCCGTTGTTTTTACAACAAAAAAGAGAAAAAGTTAGCCTTATCAAACCAAAGACCACTTTTTCTCTCTCTTAAAATATCCTTATTCTCTATAATAATTGATCAGACAGCCCTTTAAGATGATCTCTCTCTCATCCTCTGTCATTGCTCCAAGTCTGAGGGAAATCTCCCTAAGCTCTGCTCCGTCAACCACATAAGCCGTAATCTCATCCTTGCCCTCTTTGACTGCGGTACGAATATCCGGTAAAAAGATATAATCCAGATTGGCAAACGGCAGCTCTTCCTCCGCGATCAGAAACGGCAGCATGCCCCAGTTGATAAGATTGGAGCGGTAACGCTTTGTCGCATACTCATTTGCGATATTTGCCCAGCCTCCGAGCACCTTCTGACAGGACGCCGCCTGCTCACGCGCCGAACCGTCTCCCGGCTTCACGGCAAAAATCGTACTTCCAAAGCCAAGCACGCCGGGCTTTTGCCCCTCGCCAAACCTCTTATCGGGAAACGCTCTGCCAATCGTTTCCATAACAGGGCGAAGCTCCTCATACGCCTCAACCGGGCACATTCCTTCCTCAAGCGCTTTCTGTGCCTTTTGTATCTCCTTTGCCCGTCCCACATAAAGCGGATCCTTTCTCGACAGTGCAAACTCTGCCAGTCCAAGCGGATTTGAGCGGAAAGAGGACGTCTCGCCGGAAGGAATCAATTCATCGGTTGTCGTCACCGGATCATGAATCTCCGACACCACCTTAAGCACCAGATTCTCCGGCAGCGCACTCATCGCCGGCCAGTCCTTGATATTTGGTCCAAGCTGTATCTCGACAGTCTCATCTGCCGTACCCTTGCTGTCAAACACGCGGTTCTCATAAATCGTTTTATCAAAGAAGTATTTTGGCTTTGTATACTCCGCGTCCAGATCAGTCGCCGCAGTCAGATAGCCCTTATTCGCCGCAGTCGCCGCAATCGAACGCGCATCCATAAGCGCCACAGACACCACCTGTCCGTTCTGTACCTTAGAGCCCTCACGGTTCGGGAAGTTCCTTGTGGAATGACGGACCGAAAACGCATTATTTGCCGGTGTATCTCCCGCGCCAAAGCACGGTCCGCAAAACGCCGTCTTAACGATCGCTCCCGTCTGCATCAGCGTCGCCACCACGCCGTTCTTGACAAGCTCCATATAAATCGGCGTACTTGCCGGATAAACACTGAGCGAAAATTCATCCGCACCGATCGACGCACCCTTTAAAATATCCGCCGCATCACAGATGTTCTCAAAACCTCCGCCCGCACAGCCTGCGATAATCCCCTGATCTACATAAAGTCTGCCGTCTTTGACCTTGCTCTTTAGATCGAGCTTGATCGCCCCGTCAAAGCTGACTGCGGCACGCTTCTCACAATCATCCAAAATATCCAGCAGATTCCCATTTAGTTCTTCGATCGTATAGGTGTTGCTCGGATGGAACGGCATCGCGATCATCGGCTTGATCTCGCTTAAATCAACCTCGATCATACCATCATAATAAGCCACACTGCCGGGATTTAATTCTTTATGCGCCTCTCCCCTGCCATGAATCTCATAAAACTCGCGCACTGCGTCATCTGTTCTCCAAATTGACGACAGACAGGTCGTCTCCGTCGTCATGACGTCCACACCGATACGGAAGTCCACACTCAGATTGGAAACGCCCGGTCCGACAAATTCCATGACCTTATTCTTGACATAGCCGCGGTCAAAGACCGCTCCGATAATCGCAAGCGCAATATCCTGCGGTCCAACGCCCTTCTGCGGCGCTCCCTTCAGGTACACGCCGACCACCCCCGGCATATCAATATCATACGTCTTGGAGAGAAGCTGCTTTACAAGCTCCGGTCCGCCCTCGCCGATCGCCATCGTACCAAGCGCGCCGTATCTGGTATGTGAATCAGAGCCGAGGATCATACTGCCGCCGACCGCCATCATCTCTCTTGCAAACTGATGAATGACCGCCTGATGAGGCGGAACATAAATGCCGCCGTAGCGCTTCGCGCAGGTCAGACCAAACATATGGTCGTCCTCGTTGATCGTACCGCCAACCGCGCACAGGCTGTTATGACAATTTGTCAGCACATACGGGATCGGAAACCGCTCCAGCCCCGACGCGCGCGCCGTCTGGATAATGCCCACAAACGTGATGTCATGTGACGCAAGCTTATCAAATTTAATCTGAAGCTTATCCATGCTGCCGGAAACATTATGCGCCTTTAAAATCTCATAGGCAATGGTCTGCGCCGCTGCCTGCTCCCTCGTCACTTCTGCCCCCGTCCGGCTCTTAATCTCCGCCAATGCGTCCTTCCCGTCCGCGATCAGCTCCTTCCCTCCCAGCAGATACACGCCGCCATCGTATAACTTCATAAAGCTTCCCTCCTTCTTTCTCATACCATTCTTCTGCAACATACCTCTGCCCAAATTATATAAGCAACCCGGCAAAAAAGCAACTGCTTTTATACATTAAATCGTTATCATTTTAAATCGCAAAACCCTTCCTGATAGATCGGAAATTTCAGTGTCGCGCGGAACAGATCACCGTCCACGGAAATCTCAAACACGCCGCCCATCAGATTCGTCAGATTTTTTGCAATCGAAAGCCCCAGCCCGCTTCCCTCCGTCGTGCGTGAAGAATCTCCGCGGATAAAGCGCTCGGTCAGATCATCCACATTACTGTTTTCCAGCGCCAGCGAACGCTCCGATACGTTTTTGATGGAAAAGACCGCCGCGTCCTCCTTCTGCTGAACTTCCACATATACCCGCGTTTTTTCCAACGCATACTTTGCCACATTATTATAAAGATTTTCTATGACACGGTATAAATGTCTTCCGTCCGACCAGATATAGACTGCGTGATTCGGCAGCTTTGTAACAATCGTAAGCTCCTTTGTCTCAAATTTTTCGTTAAACTCCCCGCCTGTCTGGCACACCAGCTCCACAATATCTATCTGCTGCATATCCAGCTTGACATTTCCGGAGCTGACCTTAGACGCCTCCACCAAATCCTCCGTCAACTGCTTTAGGCGCTGAGACTTCTCATCTAAAATACGCACATAATTCTTCACGCGCTCATTTTCAATATCCTCCAGCTTGATGAGATTTACATAATTAATAATCGAGGTGAGCGGTGTTTTAATGTCATGAGAAACGTTTGTGATCAAATCCGCTTTCATGCGCTCATTCTTCGTACTGTCATCGACTGCATGCAAAAGCCCTGCCCCGATATTATTGATCGCCTCCGCAAGCTTTTTGTCCTCTCCATGCAGATCCTCCACAGCGATCTTGGCATTGAGATCACCTCCCGCGATCTCCTCCACCCCCTGCAGCACATGATAATGCTCAACGGCGCACCGCAGCAGCAGATACGCCTCTATTCCGCAGAATATCACAAGAAAGAGCATGGCTGCGCCGCTCTGATAATGAAATGCACCGAGCGCAAGCACAAAGCAGATGAGCATATGCACCGAGAAGGCAAGGAGCACACGCACCGTCACGGAACGCTCACGGAACGTCTTTTCCAGTCCCCTTCCCAGCCAGCATACGAGGCTGTTTTCCCACATGACCTCTGCCTTTAAACGCCGCACCATGCTCAGATAGAAAATCAAAAATGCGGTATCCAGCAAAAAGCTGATGCTTCCCGATGCGACCAGAAGTCCCGAAACATCCCACTCCTGATTGGACGCTTTTGCCGCCAGCAGGAAAAGCTCACTCGCTACAAGCACAAAGCCTGCCGCCACAAGCTCCGTTTTTATTTTATCGATCGTGCTTAAGCACAGCTCCTCTGTATCCTCGCGCCTGCCAGCCGCAAGTGTCAGATAAACAAGACTGACGATCCATCCGACCATACCGATGATCGCCCCAACGATACTGACCTTGATCCACGGATGCAGACGGCTGTATTCCAGCTTCGCCTCCCAAAGGTCGTCCATCGCGGAAAGCTGCGTATCAACGCCAATCACCAGCACGACACCCTCCAACGGCCAATACATCTTTCGATTGTAGCCGTCAAAAAAATAGTTTTCCAGCCCCTGAATATTGGTGCTGAATTCCTTATTTTCCATATCATAAAGCAGATAATCGCCCATTGTCCTTGCTTCCATGACGATCGTCTGCGTATCAAACACCTGTCCCTCTTTTGTATCCGGCTGATTGGTATACCAGATGTCACCCTTTTTGTACCAATAACAGAAATTTGTGTCACCCTGCTTAAATTCATTGTTGTAGCGCAGATAAAGCTTGTCCTCCTCCGAATTGCGGAGCTCGCCCTTCTGCGTCAGCAGCATATATTCGCTTAGATCACTGCACTTTTTCTCCATACAGGAAAGATAATAACCCGAGCTTAAAAAATCCTCCGTTCCAATATCACGAAGCTCTAAAATATTCTTGCTGATCAGCTCTCCCAGCAAAAATACGCTGACCGTCAGTATTACGGTAAAAAAGGAATGGAGCAGCACGCCCGTGATTTTCATTCCATAGCTATAGGACTTATTTTCCATGAAAACTCCCCTAATTCTTGTCTATCTTATATCCAACTCCCCACACAACCTTTAGATAGCGTGGTTCCTTTGGATTGATCTCAATTTTTTCCCGGATATGCCGGATATGGACTGCCACCGTATTGTCCGCGCCGATGGCATCCTCATTCCAGATATTCTCATAAATCTGATTAATGGAAAAAACTTTTCCCTGATTTTTCACAAGCAGCAAAAGAATATTATATTCGATCGGCGTCAGCCTGACTGCCTCGCCGTCCACCGTCACCTCTTTTAGATCATCATGAATCGACAGCCCCCCCACCGTATACACCGCCTCGCTTGCATCCGCAGCATTGCCAAGCTGCGTATAGCGGCGAAGCTGGGACTTCACACGCGCCACAAGCTCTAAGGGGTTAAACGGCTTTTCCACATAATCATCTGCGCCGATATTAAGTCCGAGAATCTTGTCCGAATCCTCCGCCTTTGCCGAAAGAATGATGATCGGAATGCTGCTCTGCTCCCGGATCTTCAGCGTTGCGCGGATGCCGTCAAGACGCGGCATCATCACATCCATGATCAGCAGATGCACCTCATGCTCCTTCAGCATCTCAAGCGCCTCCTCGCCGTCGTACGCCTTTAGGACCTCATAGCCCTCCTGCTGCAAATAAATATCTATTGCCTCTACAATTTCTCTGTCGTCATCACATACCAAAATTGTCTGCTTTGCCATATTTCCCATCCTTTCGATCTTCCTGCTGTTCTTTGTTTATTCTAACAGGAAAGTTTAAATTGTAGTAGCGGTCATTTCTTAATGTATTCTTAAAATTTATTTTTACCGTTTCTGGGATTGAAAAAGAATTTCAGATATGTTATAGTGAGACTACAAAGGGAAACCCAAAAGCGGCTTACCCTTAACAGTTTATTTCCAACCTCTTACGAGGTCAGCCGTCGACTATTGGTGGTAGTTGGCGGCTATTTTCTTTTGTCCTCATAGATCTGACGGATCAGACTAATGAGGGACACAATGAATATACAGAACTGAATTAAATCAGAATATGTAACCATTGTCACCCCTCCTTTCTTTTGTCTGGAGGGTGAACCCTCCGAAGGAGGGCAAGCCGCCTCGCTCTGGTTTCCCTAATGTTTATTATAACAAGCTGTTTTTCTCTTTACAATACATTTTCCTAATTCATTTTTAAAAACGTAGTTTATTTGCCCTTACAATTCCGATTCCCGTATCTTTAATTCCTTGTAATACTGCTTGGGCGTCAGCCCATACTCCTTCTTAAACGCCCGAAAAAAATGATTATAGCCGCCAAAGCCCCCCAGCTGATACACCTCACTGATCGGTTTTCCCTCCTCGATATATTTACGGCAGACGTCCAGTCTTGCCTTCACAATGTAGGCGTGCGGCGTCTGACCCGTCAGCCGCTTAAATTCCCGACAGATATGATACCTGCTGACAAAAAATTCCTGCTCCAGCTCCCCGAGACTAAGCTCCTCCGTCAAATGCTCCTTGATATACCGAAAAATATCATCAATCATAATGCTGCGGCGCTTCCGCTCCTTTCTGACCTGATCTGCCCGGATGCACGCGCGCAATGACAAAATGAGAAGCATTGAGACAAGATTCCTCTCATAGAGCGCCTGCCCGTAAAATTCCTCCTCTGCCTGAAGTTCTTCGAGCTTCATTGCAAGATTTCTCATCAGCATGGACGCCCCGCTGTCTGTATGTGCCGCCGTCACGCGAAATGGTACAAACTCAAACCCGTCCACAAGCCTCGTCTCCTCATCCGAAAGCTCGCGCAAAAGCTCCGGCAGCACGCCAAGCCGCAGCACCTGCAGCGGATATTTTCCGCCCTTAAAATACAGCCTTGTCTGCTCGCCCGGCTTTAGGATCACAACCTCCTGCGCCCCGCAGAGCTTCTTTTTTCCATCAATCGTAAAATAACAGCTCCCGCGTCCGATATAAAAAAGCATATAATAGCTGCCCGCAGAAAACAGGCGGTCTGCCTCCTGCGTAAAATCATATCTGCATATACTATAATTTTTTCGTTCCATCCCTGCCTGCCTTTTCTCTGCCTTTCATTTCCCCTCTTAGGATAGCATTCCGCCACAACATCCGCAATATATCAATTTTTACAAGTTTTGATGCAAGAAATGGATATACTTTGCCTTTTTTGCACCCTATAATTTAAGAAAAAGAATTCGCTTTGCATTACCTTTCTGCCTGCGAATAGAAAGAAGGTCTTTTTCATGAATATTTTACAACCAATCAAAGTAGGAAAAACAACATTCAAAAACCGTGTGATGTTTCCGCCTCTGACAACCGGCTACGAGGAGCGGGACGGCTCCATCGGCGAGCAGTGCTTTCAATTTTATCGACGTCTTGCGGAGGGCGGAACCGGCTATATCGTTATCGGGGATGTCGCTCCCGTCGCAACCTTCACGCCGACGCCAAAGCTTTTTCGCGAGGAGCATATTCCTCCTTTCCGGCGGCTTGCAGATGCCTGTCATTCCTATGACTGCCGCCTTGGCATCCAGCTTTTCCATCCCGAGTATGACGTAGACGCGCTCAACGCTTTATTTGCACAGGGCAAAATGGCGGAGGTAAGACAAAAGCTTCACCACGATTTACAGCATTTTATTAATGAGGTGACGGAGGAGCAGCTGCAGCTGCTGCTTGACCGTATGGAGGTCTGCGCCAAGCTTGCCGCGCGCGCAGGTGTAGACTGCATCGAAATTCATGGCGATCGTCTTGTCGGCTCGCTTTGCTCTAAGATTTTAAACCAGCGTACCGACAGCTACGGCGGAAGCTTTGAAAATCGTACACGCTTCGCGCTTGCACTCGTCGCCCGCCTAAAGCAAGCCGTGCCGGATCTGGTCATCGACTATAAGCTTCCTGTCATCACCCCCTTAAAAGGAGGCGGTCTGCGCGGCAAGGGAGGCCTGGAGCTGGACGAGGCAAAACAGCTCGCCCTCCTTTTAGAGCAGGCGGGCGTGGACATGCTTCACGTTGCCCAGGCAAACCACACCGGAAATATGGCGGACACCATCCCTCCTATGGGAACGCAGCCCTACGGCTTTACGGTCTCCTGCGCGGCGGAGATCAAAAAGCTTGTCAGTATTCCGGTCTCCTGCGTCGGACGCATTGTAAGCCCCTCTGCCGCAGAGGCAATCGTCTCCTCCGGCAAAGCAGACCTCGTCGGGCTTGGGCGCTCTCTGCTGTCAGACCCCGACTTTGCCCGCAAGTGTGAGGAAGGTCATCCTGCGTGTGTCAGAGAATGCATCATGTGCAACAAAGGATGTACCGACAATATTCAAAACCGTGCCTTCTTAAGCTGTATTTTAAATGCAGAAAATGGCTACGAGGGACAGCGTGTCATTACACCGGCACAGACAAAGAAAAGGATTGCTGTCATCGGCGCCGGTGTTGCCGGACTGGAGGCGGCAAGAGTCGCTGCCGAAAAAGGACACACAGTTACCGTTTTTGAACAGTCGCTTCAGGCAGGCGGACAGGTGCTTATCGCCAGCGTACCGCCACGCAAGGAAGAAATGCTTCGTATTTTAAACTACTATGAAGCAGTATTTCAAAAGCTTCCGGTAAGCTTCCGTTTTGGAACGACGCTTCTTCCGGAGGATTATGCGGATTATGATGAGATCATTGCCGCAACCGGCGCTTACAACTTTATTCCGCCGATTCCTGGTCATGAGCTTCCTATTGTAGCAAGCGCATGGGACGTTCTCGCAAAGAAATCCATCGTATTCGGCAGGGTTGTGGTCATCGGCGGTGGTCTTGTCGGCGTCGAAACTGCCGAATATCTGGCAAAAGCCAGCTGTGAGGTTACCATCGTTGAAATGTTAGATGCCATTGCAAAAGAGGAAAGCAATACGATCCTCCCAACGCTGACGGAGGAACTCGACGCCTACGGGGTGATCCGCCACACCCGTACAAAGCTGGATGCCATTCACGCAGACTTTGTAACAGTAACGACCGAGACAGAAGACGCAGAGCCAAAAACCTTTGAGCTTCCTGCCGACTTTGTGGTAATGGCAGTTGGTGCAAGAAAGCAGCTTCCCGATCTCAAAGACTGCCCGCTTCCGATCCACTATGTCGGCGACTGCAGCGGGGAGCGTCCAAGTAATATCGAGCATGCCATCAAAAGCGCTTATGATACGGCAAATGCGCTCTAAACCAACGTCCATCTCCTTTTAGCGTACGCTTGCCCTTACGGCGAGAAGCCGCTGGAAAATAGTTTTACTTCCCGCGGCTTCTCGTTATTTACATACGGTCATCCTGCAAAACATAACGACCGTTATCTGTATACCTACTTTTTCTGCTTTTTCTGCTCTGTCCCCTCCAAAAGTCTCTGCCGTTCCTCCTCCGCTTTCCTTTCTCTCTCCAATTCCTCCTGCTTCCACTCCTCCATAAGCTTCCGAATCCGTCTCATCGCAAGCCCGGTGCGTTCATTCTCCTCCTCAACCCGCTCTTTTATGATTCGCTTTCGTTCTAGTCGGCGTATGAAGCAAAAGGTGATAATATCCAGAATAACATACGTCCAAAAGATATTTAATTCTATGCCGCTCACCATATAAATGTATATAATGAACGCACCCGGAAAAACAATCAGATTAGAATAAAATGATAACCTTAAAAGCTCCGGCATTTCATGAAACCAGCGAATGTCATCTCTCTCATCCATTCTCTCTATTTATCTCCCTTTAAAATTTTTCCAAAAAGTGATGGCTTGTCTGTCTTTTTCTGATTCCAGTCCGTCTCTCCCTGCATTGTCTCATCCTTCCGTTTAAAATATTCGGAATCCAGATTCACCCGCACGTCTGCCGTAACCTTTTTTGTTTCCTCCTCAGGAAGCTCCTCCCGCTCCGGCTCCTGCATGGCGATACCCGCCTTTTCAAAATACTCCATATTAACTCTGATTTCCGGCTTTGCGGCTGCATAGCTCTGCGGTGCGCGCTCCTGCTTTTGCGCATCATGCTTCTTCTTTAGCTGCTTATTTCTCTCCTCAATCAGATTTAAATATTTATTCGTATCACGCAAATCTTCCAAATGCCCCTTTAGCTCGGACTGATCCCTTTGAACCGCCGCTTTTTGCTTCTGCAGTCTGCCGTTCATCTTTTCGTAGACCAGCTTCATAGCATCAGACGCCTCCTGCATAATATCCTGCACATGACGCAGCGCCTCATCCGTATAAAGCACGGCTCCCGCATAAACATCCTCCGCAGTCTTATGCGCATCGGAAACGATTTCCTCACTTTTTCTCCGAAACTCACGCTCTGCCGCCGCGCGCTTCTGCTGCGTCAGCTCCCGCTCCTCCATCAGCTCATAAATGTTAAGATTCAAGCGCTGCAGCAGCTTTAACATTTCCTTCTTATCCACAATTACACGGCTGCCCGTCTGATCATACGCCTCGCTTCTGGAAAGCAAAATATGCATATCCCGCAAAACCTGTTCTATCTTATCCTGCGCGCTCATGTCCCACCTCTGTATCCGGCAAAAATTCCTTTTTCTACTTCCTTCTTAGTCTGCCCGCATCCTTTTGATTGATGCGCTTTACCAATTTTAACACTAACCGAATCAAAAGCACAACCACTAAAATGAGAATCAGAACAACTGCAGCGATCATCACCGCATATTTATTAGGATTTTTCAGCAGATCAAAAATATTTTTGCTGTTTTCCACCTGCTTACGCCCCTCGTTCTTGCTGTAGGAGACCGGAATATTGGAAATGCTGTCGCCATTGGTATCGGGGAAGGATTTCATATACCGCGCGATCGCATCCCAAGCCTTTAGCTCCCTTCCGTTTTCCATAATGATCACATCTTCAAAATTTTCAATCGGCGTGCCGTCCGCATGCTTCGGCACGATACTGAGCAAGCCATAGGACATGGCTGTGACCTCGCTTAGCATCTGACCGCTGTAGAGGTCTGCAACGACCCGGTAAAGCTTATCATCCTCCAGCTCCATACGTTCCCCGTTTTCATCCACAAGGCTTGCATCGGTCACCTTATTTAAAATCAGGCGGTTCGGATTAAAAGAAAACTGAAAGCCGCTCGTATATAAACGCGCCGTCGTCATGTAATCAGAGACAGACGCGTCTATCTCCGCTGCAATCTTTAACTCCTCCCCTGTTAAATACACACTGATCAGCGGATAACCCGGTATGCCGTCCGCACCGATCCCAAGCGAATAGGAATCAAACACCTTTTCTACCGTAATATCACCGATTCCATAGGTATCCCGCACGCATCCGCTCGGCACGACCGCAACGTCCACCGGCTCTCCGCCCTGCGCATTTTCTACCGCATAGACAAAAGCATCCGCCATCAGATTTCCGAGATTGTGCTCCGTATGTATCTCTCCCAGCTCCTCAAGCCCCGCAAATGCCACACTGTCATTCTGCGCCAGCACCATGTCCTTCGTATAGCCAAATTCCTTGAGATAGCCGTCATCCACTGCTGCCATAAAGCTGTTGACCCGCTCCTGCACAGCCGCATCCTCCGGTATATCCGCGGTGATTGCGATCCTGCCATAATCAGTGACTTTCCATCTGCCGTTCTCCTTTTGCTCCATTGAGATCGAACCAAGCTTCTTCCCATACTCTCCAACCGATACGATTGACGTATCATTATGAACGATCGGCTCCGACAGTTCCGTATGCGTATGACCGCTGATGATCAGATCAAGTGCAGGAACGCTTTTGGCAAGTATCTCATCCTCCGACTTACTCTCATCCTCCCATGTGCCGCTGTGTGAGATACAGACGATCAAATTGGCGTCCTCCTTCTCCTTGATCTCCTCCACTGTGTCACGCACCGCCTCAACCGGATCCCGGAACAGCAATTCACAGGTCGGCGCGCACGCCAGCGCGTCCTTTCCGAAAACGCCAAGCACAGCCACCTTGACATTTCCCTTCTGAAATACCTCGTAATCCTTGATCTTATATGCATCAAAGCCGGCGCGAAGCTGCTGCTGTCCCTCGCTTAGCCCAGCCTCCTCCATTGCCTCCCAGTCCACATTGCAGACCAGCATCTGCGGCAGGACATCCGCGCTGCCCGCTGCCGTCTGCAGCATATTGGCAAGCCCTTTGGAGCGATAATCAAATTCATGATTTCCCAGCGTGGTAGCATCAAATCCCAATTCGCCAAGCATCCGCAGCTCCGCTGCCTGCTGCTCATAAACTGTCTGTACCAGAGTTCCCATCGAAAAGTCACCCGCATCCAGCAGGAGCGTATTTGGATTCTTCTCTTTCTGCCCGTCGATCAGAGTCTTCATTCGCGCAAAGCCTCCAACCTCCTTTGTTCCCTCCTCTGTCACAGTCGTAAAGCTGTTCAGATGTGAATGCAGGTCGTGTGTAAACATGATGTCTACTTTTTTATTTTCCTTTGCTGATACAAGTCTCGTCTCAGCCGTCTGCGTCAACAGACAGACAGCTGCAAGCAGTGATGCCAAAAATCTTCCTCTCCCTCTCATTTCATTTCCTCCCCGGCTTGTTCTTTATCTCCTATCATCCAAAAGGGCTACCCCATTTCGATACTTCCGATTTTTTCATCGTTATTTGTTTTCAGCATAACATATTTTTCCTTGCTTTTCCATCCTTTCCTTACGGCACAGCAAAAGACTTTATGCTGATTTTTGTTCCGGGAATATTGGGAATATTGGGAATATCGTAAATAACGGTCATCCCTCCAAGCGGGATGACCGTCTGCTGCATTCAGCACAGCTGCCTAATGCCATCACCACTAGGCAGCTGTCCTCTCTTACATTAATTCCTTCTGATGTGTCGCATAGAGATATTCATCGATCGTATTGATAATACGATCCTCCATCAGCTCCACCGGATCATTTTTTAACTCGCCCTCGCGCACCTTCGTATACTGGATCGGCATAAACTGACTCAGCAGATTCAGCGGAATCCCCACTGTGCGCAGATTTCCGATCAGACGATCCGCCGCCTCGCAAACGGCAGGCGTCGGCATATAATATCTGCACCGATCGGAGAAAGAATATTTTCTCTTTAAGCGGATCTCAAGCTCTGTTCCCTGATAGTGCTTCTTCCAATACTTATCATCCCTGCACATTTCCGCGTCAAGTATTTCTGCAAACCTACTCGGCTGCATGTCCGTTCCGCAAAGCAATTCCTTCTCGATCTGCTCCAGCGCAAACATCCCCTCGCGCATGGCAAAGGTCAAACCCGGACCTACCTTTAAGATGCCAACACCATCCTCAACAAGCTCGCGCAGCTTAAGCTTCGTCTGATAATCGGTGGAATGCCCCTCAAACACGAGACTTGGAAATTCCTTAATTGAAGCCATGAGCTCTTTCGCCTTGCTGCGGTCATACTCTGTACATCCGCTGTCCTTTTCCTCCACGCCCGGCTGCACGACTACGCCGATGACGCGCTCCCACACATCCTCGCCAAGTCCGGCTCCCGTAAACGCCTGACGAAATGCATCGACCGTATTTTTAAAATCCTCGACTCTCGTCACCTGAACACCGTTATCCTCTGCGCCGACCGCACCGCCCGGAATCGGAACCTCGCTTCCGATAATATACACCGGCGGAATCGCCTCCGACTCCTGCAAAAGAAGCTCTTTGTATGTCTCCTCGGCAACCCTTGCCAGACGCGCGCCGCGCCGTGCGATAATCTCGTCCGACAAACGAACATCCGCCGGGTCGCTGTTAACCTTCATACTCGTATCAATATGAATCTTCGTAAAGCCTGCACGCACATAATGACGGATCAATTCCTCCGCATCTGCCATCGCCTCCGGCTCGTCCTTGGAAGCAAAGGTAAGCGGTCCTAAGTGATCTCCGCCAAGGAAAATCCTGCTGCGGTCAAACCCGCTGCGGTCAGCGATCTCAAAAACAAATTTTTTAAAATCAGCAGGCGTCATTCCCGTATACCCGCCGTTCTGATCGCACTGGTTCGCCGTACTCTCGATCAAAACACAGGACCCGTCGGAAATTCCCCGCTTCATCACAGCCTCAATTACATACTCGTTTGCACTGCATGCAGAATAAATTCCAACATTTTTTCCCTGCTTCTGCAATTCAACAATTTTCTTTAATGGATTCTGACGCATTGTATTTCTCCTTTTTTATTTTTATCCTAGCACTTTCCCTAACAGTCTACTTTGGATTAATTAAACAATCGTTTGCATTTTTTGAGAAAGTCAAAAATGCAAATGCAGATTCCGCAGATATGTGCTATACTTGTACTGAACATAAATTTTCTAAAGAATCGAGGTTACTATTATGCCATTAGTTACAACAAAAGAAATGTTTCAAAAGGCACAGACAGGACATTATGCCGTTGGTGCCTTCAACGTAGAAAATCTTGAGATGGTGATGGCAGTCATCCGGGCAGCCGAGGAGTTAAACGCTCCGGTCATCATGCAGTCTACCCCTTCCACTGTGAAGTACGCGGGACTTGACTATTATCTGGCAATGGCAAAGGCGGCGGCAGAGAGAGCCAGCGTTCCTGTTGCAATGCATCTCGACCACGGTAATACCTTTGAGCTCGCTATGCAGGCGCTGCGCACCGGCTATACCTCTATCATGATTGACGGCTCTCATGACTCTTTTGAGGAGAACATCGCACTGACCCGCCGCGTAGCGGAGGCATGTCTCCCTTCTGATATCAGTGTGGAGGCGGAGCTTGGAAAGGTCGGCGGAAAGGAAGACGATCTTGAGGCAGAGCACGACTCACCATATACCGATCCACAGCAGGCAAAGGAATTTGTAGAGCGCACCAACGTCTGCTCTCTTGCAGTTGCTATCGGTACGGCGCATGGTCTCTACCATGGCACTCCAAAGCTTGACCTTGAGCGCTTAAGCGCGATCCACGAGGTTGTATCTATTCCGCTTGTACTACACGGCGCTTCCGGTGTACCGGATGACGCAGTGCGCGAATCTATCAAGCGCGGTATCTGCAAGGTAAACTTCGCGACAGAGCTTCGTATCGCATACAGCGACGGCGTAAAGAAATATCTTGCTGAGAATCCTGACGGCTTTGATCCGAAGAAATACGGCGCTGCAGGTATGGAGAATGTGACCGCACTCGTCAAAGAAAAAATCTGCGTCTGCGGTTCCAATGGAAAGGCTTAATCTTAGAACGTTTATAATAATTGGAAAACATAACTTCTTTTAGATGAGGAACAATGCTTCCTAGCAAGCAAAAGAGGCTTCATCCAAAGCTTACTGCTTTGGACGAAGCCTCTTTTATTTCAAAAAGTTTGCTCTGTTTTAGGTTTCTTTTATTTTTACAAGAGCAATGATGTGAAGCACTGCAAAATAAACACCTACGAGTGCGATTCCGCCGCTGAATACAAACAATCCCACCGAATATTTCTCTACATATGCATTGAGCATAACAAGCACTGCCAAAAGCAGATAAAGGATGATCAGCGCGATGATCTTCCCTTTTCCTTTATTCTCCACAATGTATTGCAGTGCAGAGACACTCCGCTCAAAATCAATATCCGTAACCGGCTCCAGCTTCTTTAGAAAACCGAAACGGAACGAAATCTCCGCAACGATCATCATGACCGCCCATGCAATCGCTGCCTGCTGCCACGTCATAAAGGTTCCACCGAACAGGATTGCCGCAAATAAAAGCACGACAAAACGATTCTTAAAAAACTGTGCCGCATTTTCTCTCTGCTTATCTACCAGATAGCCCTTCTTGGTGATCCTGTCATAAAAAATGACGCGTCCCTTTTTATCTGTATAAATATTTCTTCCCGAAAGCCGGATTTTCTCCACCGGTTGTGATTTCTTCTTCGCCATATTTTATCCTCTTACTGCGCCAGCATTGCTTTCCCCAGACAGTAGGTCTCAAGCACCTTATAATCACGGTCAAGAACAACCAAATCGGCATCTAAGCCCACCTTGATTGAGCCCTTGCGATCCTCCATATGCAGGCACGCCGCCGGGTTTTTCGTGCAGGAATTGATTGCCGTCTCGACCGGAACGAGCGCTTCCTCGATCAGAATGCGCAGTCCCTCATTCAAACGGAGCGTAGAGCCTGCGAGCCCCTTTGTATCTGTTAAATGCGCACTTCCGTCCGGATAAATTTCAATCTCATTTCCCCCGAAAAGAAATTTCGTGCCGACCGGAGATCCCTTCGCCATCAGTGCATCGCTGACCATCATGCCATAATGCGGTCCCTTCGCCTCAAAAAATTGATGGAGAGCCGCCGGGGTGGAATGGTTTCCGTCACAGATAATTTCTCCGTACATACTCTTGATCGCATATGCCGCTCCCACCAGACCATTCGCACGATGATTAAACGGCGTCATGCCATTGTATACATGTGTCATGGAACGCGCGCCATGTCCGAACGCCAGCACAGCCTCCTCGATCGTAGACGCCGAATGCCCGATGCTCACGACGATTCCGTGCTCTGCACAATAGCGAGTTAATGCAAAATCCTCATCCGTCTCTGTTGCCATCGTAATATATTTGATGAGACCGTTCGCCGCCTCCTGATACTTCTGAAACTGCTCAACGGTCGGTTTTACAATGTACTGATGCGGCTGCGCTCCCTTATACGTCATGTCAAGATACGGTCCCTCAAAATGGATTCCCACGATTTCCGCACCCTCGTAGCCATCCGCAACCACCTTTGCCACATTCTTCAGCGCATTGGTCAGCACCTCCTCGCTCTGGGTGATCGTCGTTGGAAGCAGCGATGTAACTCCCTCGTCTACTACATTGCGCACCCAATAGCGCAGACCATCCTCCTTCGCATCGTTTGTATCAAAGCCGTAAGCGCCATGGCAATGTACATCAATAAATCCCGGAAGTATACGGTTCATCCCATAATCAACATCCGCCGGATGCGTTCCATATGCATAAATACCAACAATTTTCCCGTCATTTACCTCAATCTGTGCCTCCACAAACTGATCGGCAAGCCAAACCTTTTTACTCTGAATAATCATTCTCTCTCCTCCTATCTTCCTAGGTATGTCATTTCCCTATCTTGATTTTTGTCAAAACATATACTATAATTTTAAAAAGTACAAATCGATTTGTAGTAAAGGAGCACAAACATGATCAACCAATCATCCACTGATTCACTGGAATCCTTTGGCGTCTGCTATGATAAACCGCTGCATCTGCAGAAATCCGGTTTTATTTGTCATGAAATTTCTGCTGCCTCCCGAAAAATCAATCATTTACTGAATTTTCCCTGCGAAGTCCATATCGAATGCCCACCCGGACTGGCGCTTCTGCTCGTTGCTGCCGCCGATGACATTACAGACCTTCAAACCTTCCCGCTCCGGCATCATGTAAAGCTTGCCGCCGGGACGCGTTTTAATCTGATACCGCTTTCCGCTCCTTTGGCGTGGCGGCTGTTCCTCCCAAAAGCTTTTGCAGAACACATGGAGGCCTCCTGCCTGCTGTCCTTTACTGAGGAGCTTCCGTCCCCCTACACTTATCAGCCCGTATCTGTTCCGTTTTATCTGCGGCAGATTTTAGACTGCTGGTTTACCGGACAGACAGATGCCTGTCGTCTCATCAAGGCGCCTCATAAATTTTATGAGCTGATCTATGTGTATGAGGGTTCGCTTACCATAACGCTTTCCTCTGGGACGCATTCACTCTATGCACACGATCTGATCATTTACCACGCTGATGATGCAGATATTCATCTGACCGCTGGCTGCTCTTATCTTACGGTTGTGTTTGACGTATGCCAGAAAAACCATTTATATATTCTCGATCACATTTTTCATTGTACCAGCGAGATGCAGCAAATTCTCTGGAAGCTTCTGATCGAAAGCCCGGAGCACTCATACTATACCCGCACGCTGATGCTGTGCTATCTGCAAGAAGTGCTCTTGTTGCTCATGCAGTTCTATGAGACAAGAAATCATAAAACGCTGCTGTCCGATAATAAGGCTGCCCAGAATGATCTGCTGTCGGAAATACTTGTCTATATGAATGAGCATCTCACCGAGCAGGTAACAATGGAAGAAATCTGCCATGAATTTTATATTTCCCGTTCCACGCTTCAGACGCTGTTTAAGACGCATCTAAACACGTCTCCCAAGAACTATCTGCTGAATATGAAGCTGCAAAAAAGCAAGGAGCTCATTCGGGAAAACCAATATACGATCAGCGAGATTGCCTATAAGCTGGGCTTTAGCTCCATCCATTACTTCTCGCGTCTTTTCAAAAAATATTTCAATATAACACCAAGCGCTTACGCCCGCAAAGCGGCAAAAAACGAAAGCCCACAGCAAAGCGCACTTTAGGCGAATGATGCGTGCCGGAAATCCTCCGGCACGGTCAATCCCTAATCACATTCTGAATACTGTAGCGAGAAATAGAAATCACACTGCTCTTACTTACCTCAACGTCAATCACATCATTTTTAATCTTTACAATTTTTCCGTAGATACCGCCCGCAAACATAATTTTCGCTCCGACCTTGATATTATTTTGCAGTTCCTGCATCGTCTCTCTGTTTCTTTTCATATTCCGCGAGGATATAATGCCCAAAACAATCCCGCAGAGACCAATGAGCACGCCGACTGTCACGCATGTCCATAGAATCACATCCCAATTCATACTTAAAATTTCTCCTTTTTAATCAGAACATGGTCCGCCAAACGGCAGACCACATTCCTTCCGTCTGTCTTATTTTCTTGTATATGGATAAAGTGTAACACCCTTCACCACACGATTTACCTCGCCTGTCGGGCATGGATTATCCGGTGTGATCTGAAGCGACAGAGACTTTAATACTGCCAGTGTCTGTGCAAACATAATATAATCAAGACCAAGAAGGATATTCTCATAATCCTCCTTCAGTCCAAACACAACCGTATGATCTACGAGCCCTTTGACCGTCTCGTCCTCCTTGCTCATAACAGCTACGATCTTATTGCCCTTGCGCTGTCCGCTCATCTCCTTGAGCAGATCGATCTCATACTGTCTTGTGTAAGCGTCATCACTTAAATATACAACCGTAAGCGTCGTATCATCCACGATCGACTTTGGTCCGTGACGGAAGCCCATCGGTGTATCGTACATAGTCACAACGCGTCCGGCGGTCAGCTCAAGCATCTTAAGAGCCGACTCCTGCGAGGTACCCTTTAACGTATTGCTTCCAAGGTACACGATACGCTTAAAATCATAGGAATCCACAATATCCTGTGCAACGCCGTAGCCATTATCAAGGAAGTGCTGTCCAGCCTCAGCGATTGCCTGCGCCTTTGTAAATACCTCCGGAAGCTCATTCAAGTGGAAGCAGAGATAGGTTGCAAGATACATATTGGAATAGCTGGAAGTCATTGCAAAGCTCTGGTCATGCGTCTCATCGGTCAGATTGATCGCATAGCAGTTCTGTGTCTCTGCTGCACGCTTGGAAAGAGCGCCGTCCTTATTACAGGTTACAAAAAGATGGTATACGTTGTCACATACGCTCTCCGCCGCATCTACAGCCCCCACAGACTCCGGTGAATTTCCGGAACGGCCGAAGCTGATCAAAAGCGTCGGCTTCGTGCGTGATAAATATGCCTCCGGCGTAGCCACAATATCCGTTGTTCCATAGGACTTTACCTTGTGGTCCAACAGCTGTGATAAATGTGCAAATAATGCATTTCCAACAAACTCACTTGTTCCTGCTCCGGTCAGGATCACATCAAAATCCTCACATTTGATGACCTGATCAATAAACTTCTGCAGCTCGTCCTTGTGCGCCTTGATCTGGCGACAGGTCTTTTCCCATGTTGCCGGCTGCTGATAAATCTCCGACAGCGTAAAGGTTGCGGAGGTTTCTTTCATCTTTTCCTCTGTGATACCGAAAATTGTACTCATTTTAATACGTCTCCTTTCATACCGGGTCCTCCCGACAGTTTTTATATGGTACAGATATTTGTTATTACCTAGATGCCATCCTCTGACTCCTGCTGTACTACCTGTTTAAATTCGTATTTTGTTACCTGCTCTTTTCCTGTCTCAAGCGCAGTCTCAACTAACGCGTCGACATCCTCCTCGAATTTGCGCGCCATCACAATTTCTACGAGCATCGGCAGATTCGTTCCTGCAATAATGCGGATATTCTCTTTTCCATGTGCAAGCTGCGCCGAAACATTAAACGGCGTTCCGCCCATCAGATCAGTAAAGATCAGAATGCTCTCGCAATCCTTTAATTCATCCATCGCCTTTGTGAGCTCTGCTGACAGCTCCTCCATGCCGTAGGTCGGCAAAAAATCCACATAACGATATGCTTCCTGCTCTCCTGCAATCAGATTTACGGAGCTTGTAATACCTGAACCAAAATTTGCATGTCCTGTAACGATTAATCCTATCATAGTTCTCTCCATTCGTTCTGTTTGATTTCTGCAAATGCAGACGTCTTTTATTTCTTATTGCTATTATGCGTCGTTGTCTCTTAAATATTGCTCGACAACGGGCATATAGACAGCTTTGGGGTGAAAGCATGCTTTCGCACTCTGCATATATACAAGTGCATTCTTTTGATCCCCTAAATTGGAAAACTGCTTGGAAATCAGAAACAGGATCGTTCCCAATGCAAATCCGTAGTAACGCTTGGAATTTACATCATCCTCCATTTCTCCAATCAGATCATTTCTGCCCTCAAGCATGACTGCATATGCATTTTCATTATAATGAATAAATGCTTCGTCACCTGTCTTTTTAATTTCTTCCAATATCCAGTCTGCATATTTCCGATTTCCTTTAATAAGGAACGTGTGGAAATAAGTTTCCAAAAAGCTTTTCTTGTCATCCGGACGCGGGTATTCTGCTGCCAGCATATACCGGAGCATCTCCTCAAACTTATCCGTCCCCTTTGTCACATAATAAACTCTCAATTTATAGAGATCACAGGCATAATCCCCAAGCAGCTTTCTTGTCATCTGCATGTCCGCCGTTTTCTCTACGAGAATACTGTCCCTGTTTTTCAGCCCCATATTCATGGTGCGCAGCTGAAAACCTTTTATGCCCTGAAAGATAAAATATCCAACAGCGGCAGCCACTATAATAAAAATTGTTATTGTATTCAAACCGCCACCTGATTTCTTCCAAAAATAACGTAAGGGGGGGATTAAAATCCCTCCCCTTACTTATAGCAAATACATTACTGCTCTTATAGCTCCCGAATAGCTTCGCCCTACTCAGCAGGTTCTTCCGGAATCTGATACCACTCAACAAGCGGCTTGTATCCGCCCGGAATCGTGTTTCCTTCTGCGTCCATAGCTTTGGAATCACCTGTCCAGATACCGAACGCACATCCGAAGATACCTACCACAAGGATCAAAAGGATACATTTCACCGGAGTCCATCCTTTTTTAATCAGTACATAGATTCCAAGTGTGATCAGCAACGGAATCAGCTTCGGCAATACGCCGTCTAACAGACTCTGGATGTTGATCTGTGTCTCTCCTGCGATGATACGCAGAGATGTGTTACCATAGTTTGCAATCAAACCACCTACTACGAAGATACCGAGGATACTTGCTGCACGCGTAAACTCTTTCGCACTTGAGGTTAAAAGCGTTACCGCCTTTGTACCAAGTCCATAGGACCAATACATCAAAGCAAAACGGATGACAAACTGCGCCACGTTAAAGATCAGCAGGAAGAGAATCGCACCTGCGATATGACCTTCCATCGCCATATTCGCTGTCAGACCTGCCGTGATCGGGACCAGTGTCAGCCAGAAAAGGGCATCACCGATACCGCCAAGAGGTCCTGCTGCGGAAATACGCACAGAACGAATCGTTGCAATGTCTGCCTTGTTCTGCTCCAAAGAGAGCACAATACCCATTACAAATGTTACAAGGAACGGGTGTGTGTTTAAGAAATCAAGGTTATGTGCCATAGAAGCCTTAAGGTCTTCCTTGTTGGTATGTATCTTCTGAAGTCCCGGAAGCATTGACCACAACCAGCCACATGCCTGCATTCTCTCATAGTTGAAGGACGCCTGTAAGAAACAGGACAGCCATACCATCTTATTCAACGTCTTCTTATCCAGCTGCGGAGCCGGAGTCAGATCCTGATATTTATCCGGAATATTATATGCCATCCTCGTCACCTCCTACAAAACCTGCGCCTGCACCTGCATTCTGCTTGATCTTTGTCTGAACCGTAAAGTCATAGATTGCGATTGCCACACCTACGAATCCACAAAGCAGAAGTGTTGCGCCGGATGTTGCTGCATTTGCGCCGCAAAGCAGAGCCATTGCAAAGCCTGCAAGCAGGAAGCCCCACATCTCACCGGACATCATAACCTTCATAAGGATTGCGAATCCGACAAACTTCATAGCGCCGCCGGCTGCGTCCAGACCAGCCATTACCCATGAGAACTTCCATGAGAACTCCTTTAATAATTCACCGAGCGCCGTACCGCCGTAAAGACCTGCCACTGCAAGCACACCGAACAGCGTACCAAGTACTGCCATCTCAATAAAATTTAGGTTGCGGATGCCTTTCACATTGGCTTCCTCCGCATACTTATCTGCCTTTGCCATCATACCGGACATGAATGTAAATGTCAGTGTAACTGCATACTGTCCGAATACCGCGAACGGAATCGCAAGACCCATTGCCGCACCAACGCCGTCTGCCGTCGCCTCCATACCAAGAGAAACTGCGAAAACAGTTGCCATGATACCGCCGAGGATTGCATTTGGCGGCTGTGCTCCACCGATCGGCATACTTCCGATCTGAATCAGCTGGTAAGCACCACCTACTACGACACCAAGCTCAAAGTTACCAAGAATTGCTCCGATGATCGGGCAGGTAACGATTGGCTGGTAAAGGGATTCTAAGAAGCTGAACTGATCGATACCCATGATAAAGGCTACCACAAAGACCAGTAAAGCTTGGATAATTGAAATATCTCCCATGTCTGCTCCTTTCCAATGAAACCATAAAATAAATTGTTATTTGAATAATTTGTCCGTGCTCTCTGCCGGTGTGTCCGGAACACGCTTGATCTCAAGCTCAACACCAAGCTCCTGCAGCTTCTTAAATGCTGCAACATCATCATCATCAACTGCAACAGAGGTCGCAACCTGACGCTTTCCATCAGCCATATGCATATTGCCGATGTTGACCTTCTTGATCGGTACCCCGCCTTCAACAAGCTTTAACACATCCTGCGGTGACTCGCAGATAATCGCGATATGCTGGCTTGCCGACGCCTTGTGGATGATATTGATTGTCTTCTCAATGCTGAAAAAACGCGTCTGCGCATATGCCGGAGCAGCCATGTTCATCAGACCCTGACGGAACTCGTCATTTGCCACTTCGTCGTTCGCAACAAGCAGAAGATTTGCGCCTACAACGCCGCACCACTGTGTTGCCACCTGTCCGTGGATCAGACGGTTGTCAATCCTTGTCAATCGAATATCTGGCATTTTCATATCCTCCTTCTCCCTTAATATTTCTTAGAGCCTAAATGCATTTCCAAGACATTCAAGGTTCTATTTCTTAAGATATTATACCAGAATTCTAACCATTTAATTTACACTTTTTATTACTTCATTTGCATTTTTGCTTATATAAATTTAATAAAATATTTAAACTTTTTTATTTCTTTATCACAAAACTGACAATCAAATAAAACTGTGTCCTTGTTTCACAGGGCAGTTTCCATAAAAGCCGGAAGGCAGACAAAAAACACCTGCGGACTCATATTTCAAAAACAGGCGGTAAGATATTTCTTACCGCCTGTTTTCTAAAAATAGCTTTTTGATTTCATAGTATATTATCCGTCGTCCCATCAAACAAACAACGCATTTTCGGCTGCCCTTATGCCACCTGCTTCTTAAGCTGCGTGCCTCCAACTATCAGCAGAACCGGTCCGACAATGCCCGCCAGCAGGTTGCACAATCCCATAAGATTCACACCCATACCGATTCCAAAGATACCGAACACCAGAAATACGGTGCCCCATACAATGAAAAAGTTATGGGAACGGTCTGTCTTTTTTAAGATCAGCAGACTTACCACAATCTTTAAAATGGAAAAAGCAGACGTAATCGCCAGTGTTACATATCCAATGGTCGACACCAGTCCAACGGCAGAATCCATATCCACGCCCGCCTGATCAAACTGGCTCTCTACCATCGCCGCCTCCTCGGGAGACAAATCGTTCATGGAAGAAAGTGATTTGTTCACATTCACCACACCGACAATGATGGAGACCGCCGCGAACACGGCAATCAATAATGCCCCAATACGAATTAATTTCTTTGCGTCCATACATAAACTCCTTTGTATTTAAGATTTGACCAATGCCTTCGCCACTCCTTGACCAAAGCCTTGAATCTAAAAATATTCTACCATACCCCCACTTCTTTCGCAAGACCTCCATTTCCATGTTTTTCCTGCGCTAAGACGCACCCGCATTCCCTCCTTTAAGCAGCTCGCCTCCACAACGACCTCCTGCTCCCGGTCTGCGGTAAGTTCCAAAAAGTCGAGCCGACCGCTCTCCATACCTGCCGATACGATGATCCCGCCGACCGCCCGAAAGCCGGTAAACGCCAGTCCCTTCTTTTTCCACTCCTGCGGGACTGCCGGAAACAGCCGTATCCGCCCCTCCTGCGTCTGGAGCAGCATTTCCTGAAGGGCGTCCGCCGCATACATATTTGCCTCAAGCGTAAACGGACGGTAATGGAATGAGCTGTAGCCCCTGTTTTTATAATCGCCATTCAGATGGAAACCGTTGACCGCGCAAAAGCTTTCCCAGAAAATCCGAAGCTGCTCCCATGCCCCCTCTCCGTTCCCCTGCACCGCATAAAGATGCGACATCCAGCAAAAGGAAAAACCAACCCACATTCCGGTACCCAGCCGTTCATAGTCTGCGATCACCGCATCCACGATCCGCCGTTCCTCCGGCGTCTCATAGCCAATCAGACAAAGCGGGCAAATCGCCATTGCATTAGAAAGATGACGATGCGACTCTCTAAGCGCCTCATCCGGCGCAATCAGTAAAACGCCCTTCTCGTCAACGGCAAGCTCCGGCAGCCTCTCCAAAATCTCCTTCCACCGGAGGCGCTCCTTCTCCAAGCCTAATTCTTTTGCGTAATCCGTCAGACGCTGATACAAATACCGCAGCAGAGCCAGATCATAGTTACTGTTCGGCGTCACCCATGCCTTTGCCTCATCATCGTGAATCTCGGGCGAGCTGGATACCGGCAGATAATATTTCCCATCTTCACCAAGCTGAAGCAGCTCCGTAATACAAAGCGCTGTCTCCCGCAGATAAACCCATGCCCTCTCCGCAAGGAACTTGCGGTCTCCCGTATATTGATAATACAGATCAAAAGACTGACAAAGCCATATCTGCTGCGTGGGGCTTAGCGAATACATCGGCCAGCCGCCCAGCGGCTTCCCGTCGATCGTCATGACGCCCGGCAGACAAATCCCGTCCGTCCCATAAAAATTCTTCGCAAACCACGCCGCCTCGGGACGCAGCCTCCAGAGAAAATCAAGAAAGCTCTCCCCCTCCTTCAAATGGTTCGCCTTAAAAAAATGAGAATAGCACAACTGGGTATTCAAGTCATTGTGATAGTCACCCTTCCACGGCGGCAGGCATCCGTCGTCCGCCGTCCATACCCCCTGCAGCGGCATGGGATAACACCCCTTCCGCGAACAAGATGCAAACAGATAATTCGTCATATCCCACTGCCGCTTTGCTAACGCATCCGGCAGCTTAACACTGCTTTTTTCCCAATATGCGCTCCACCAGTCTCTGTGCGTCCGCTCATGCGCCTCATATCCCTGCGAAATCTGCTCGCAGAGCAGCCTCTCATTTTCTGCGATCCAATCTTCACCGTCCCGCGAACTGATAATTCTCCAAAAAATCAGCGTACCTTCTTTCGTCTGCCGGATTGCCGCAATAACTCCATAAGAAAATCCAGCCGCAGCCGGCTGGATATAGCGGAGCAGTTCAAGCCTGTCCGAAACACTCCTGCGCTCCTTCTGCACAGGCGGGTAGTGGAGATTTTTCAGGCTGCCCTGTGATATTTCCCTCTGATCCGGGTCATACGTCCATATCTCCGCTTCCTCTGCACATCCAAACTGCGGGTTTTGCAGTTCCACAGAAAACTCCTGCCGCGGCGCCTCCACACGGATCATTCCCGTTCCATTGACCGCATGGCAGATTGCTTCAATTTTTATCCGGCGCTCCCCGGCACCTGCCAAAAGATTCGCCTGCGCGCGTTCAATATCAAGCGACGACGCCACCGAGGACGCTCCCTGAAAGCACAGTACAAGTCCTCCGGCAGGCAGCTTGGTCGGCGCGGGATACTGATAAGGCGCATCAAAAATACGGCGTATTTCATCGGTATCTCCCGCGTGCGCAAGACGCACGAGATTTTGATAGGTAAACTCCGGCGCATCCGTATTTTTCGGCACAGACAGATCCCAGATGTCCGTTCTGTCAAGCCCGAACCGAAGCGCCTGCGCCGTCCCCCAGATCAGGCATCCGACCCTGCCGTTTCCAAGCGGAATCGCTTCATCCCACCGCTGCACCGGCTCCAAAAATTTTAACTGCTCTCTCATGCATGTATCCTCGTCCATTTCCCGCCAATTATCATTTCATTCTATTTGTACTGCCTGTTATACAGCCACAGCAGAAAAATCAATCCCGCCAGACCAAGCAGCATGATGCCAAGACCTGCCGGACCGATATTTCTCTGCCCGATCACGACCAAAGCGACGCACACACAGAAAAAAATCCCCAGCAGAATACCTGCAACTACTTTTTTTGCACTCTCGCTCATAATTTCTTCCTCTCCTCCTTATCCCTTCAGTCCGCCTAACGTCATGCCCTCCGTCAGCTTCTTCTGTACACACATATACAAAATCAGCGTCGGCAGCATTACGATGACAAGTCCTGCATACATCTGACCATACTGAACGGCAGATCGCTGCGCCGCCATCAGGTTCATCAGACCGACAGGAAGGGTCTTTAGCTCCGGCTTTGTCAAAAGTGTCATGGAAATAATATACTCATTCCAAAACGCGAGGAAGTTAAACAGAATGACTGTAACGATGCTCGGCTTTGCCATCGGAAGGATCACCTGCACCATCGTCCGAAAATAACCCGCTCCGTCCACATAAGCCGCCTCCTCGTAATCCTTTGCCAGCGACTTAAAATAGCCGGACAGCAGATAGATCGTAAACGGCAGCGCCGTTGCCGCATATACCAGCGCCAATACAAACAGATTATTTAAAAAGAACGGCTTGCCGATCGTCTGCCGCAGATAGGTATCCGCATCGCCAAGCATCAAAAAGATCGGCACTACGATATAGTTGACATTGATAAAAAGTCCTGCCATAAACAATACATTCCAAAACTTTGACGAACGGAACTTAAACCGTGCCAGAACATACGCTGCCGGAAGCGAGATCACGATCAGCAGCAGGATCGCAAGCGCCGTTACGATCACGGAATTTAACATGAAAGAGCCCATGCTTGCCTTTTGCCATGCGTCAATGAAGTTCTGAAAATGAAATCCCTCGGGAAGCGCCCACGGACTGCGGTAAAACTCTGAATTTTCCTTAATCGAAGCCATGAACACCCACGCAACGGGAACGATAATAATAATTGCAAGGAAAAATAACATCAAATAAATAAAAACCTTCGCGAATTTTGATGTTTCCTTAATTGCGCCTTTATTTGTTTTACTCATTCGATCCTCCCCTTTAAAATTCAATCTCATCCCGCTTGGTCACGGCATTTAAAACACCTGCCAGCGCAAATGAAAAAATAAAGACTACTGCGCCGATCGCCATACCGTATCCATACGAGGAGTTTGTGTACGCCTCCTGATACATATAGCTTAAGAATACGTTTGACGCACCGTCCGGGTTGCCGTTTGTCATTGCCTTCACAAACAGGAAGCTCATATTGATCGTACTGATGATAAAAAACGTCAGCGTCGTGCGGATATTTGTCCAGATCAACGGCAGTGTGATCGAGAAAAACTGACGGATCCTGCCCGCTCCTTCCAGATTTGCCGATTCATAAAGACTCTCCGGCACATTCGCCATACTTGCCATATACATCACCATGTAATATCCGATCGCCTGCCACACCATCGCGATCGCGATACTGTAGATGACAAGCTTCTGGCTACCCAGCCAAAGAATCGGATCTTCCGCTCCCGCAGACCCCCGGAACAGATTTAAGATCGAATTTAAAAGACCCTGATTCGGATCGTAAATCGCCGAGAAAATAGCACTGATCACGACAACCGACAAAATATTCGGAATGTAGAAAATCACACGGAAAAAGTTTTGTCCCTTAATCTTTTCCCTGCTTAGAATCGCCGCAAAAATCAAAGCCAGCGCAAACGTGACGATCGTCACGACCACGATCAGCAAAATCGTATTCTGGAACGCCTGGTAAAATTTATCGCTTCCAAATAGGGTCTTAAAATTCTTCAGACCCACAAACTCCTTATCTGCCGTATATCCCCCCCACTTGTAAAGGGACATCCGAAACACATCAAAGGTAGGAACAATCATAAAAATGATAAACAATATGGCTGCGGGAGCCAGACAGAAGAATACAAATCTTCCCTTCCCTTTTCCTCTATCACGCATGAATTTCATCTCTCCATTCTTCTATTTCAAAACAACGAGCAACACGCTCCGTGCGCCACTCTTATGTCAAACAACGAGCAACACGCTTCGCGAGCCACTCTTATGTCAAACAACGAGCAACACGCTCCGCGAGCCACTCTTATGTTAACAAAAGCAGCCGATGTATGCTCCACCGACTGCTTTTTTATACCTGTCGGATCTCCTACAGGTCAATTTACAATTATTTCAAATTTTCTCTGAGAATATCGCTGTCTTTCTTAATCTGCTCTACCCATTCTTCCTGTGTCTTATCACCGGTTACCAGCGCGTTGACCGGATCAAAGAACGTACCGCGGATCGTAATACCCTCTACCGGCTCTGTGGTTGCAAATGCATCCATAACCGCTACCGCGCCTGTATCATAAATGCTGTAATAGGTAACTGCATCTCCCTCAAGCTTTGCAGACATTCCCTGGATCGGCTGTACTGCGCCGCCTTCCTTTGCAAAAATCTCTGCTGCCTTATCTGAATACATAAATGCGATAAACTGCTTTCCGGCATCCTGATTTAACGCGCCCTTCGGCATCCAGATCTGCTCAAAGAATGTATAGGAAGCTCTCTCGCCGCCCTCTGTGACAGCCGGAAGTGCCGTGAAGCCCCAGTCAAATCCCTCTGCGCGCGGAGCCTCTGCCATCTCGCCGATCACCCAGTTTCCGTTCGGCATGAATAATGCCTTATTGTCAAGCACAAGCTGCTGATTCTTCTGGAAGTCATTGTCGTTTGCATTTGCCGGAGTTGTCTTCTCTGTGTATGTAGCGAGCTTTGCAACAATGTCAAATGCCTGCTGTGCTTCCGGTGTATCCCAGACGCCCTCACCATAACGAAGCGCCTCCTGGAACTTCTCATTGCCCATGGTCTCATGAAGCAGCGCATAGAAGAATGCGTCAAAATATCCGGTTGTCGGGTAAGTAAACAGCGCGATGCCCTCTGCCTTCGCCTTGTCGCCTAACTCCCACATCTGATCCCATGTCTGCGGAACCTCCCAGCCCTTTGTCTCGAACAGGTTCTTGTTGTAGAACAATCCGCAAGGACCGTAGAACATCGGCATCAGATAGGTCTTGCCGTCACCATAAGGATTTGTGATCGAGTTATCTGTAAATCCCGGAAGGATCTTATCGCCAACCTTAACACTCTCACCCGGAACTGTCATACCCAAAACATCTGTCAGATCAACTACATTATTGTCCTTTACAAACGTCTCTGTAAGCGCCTGCTCAGAACCTACCGCACGCATGATAACATCCGGATAATTACCTGCCTTCATGTCCGGCGTGATAATATCTTCCAGCTTCTTGTCAACGATCAGGTTCACCTCAATGCCCGTCTCCTCCGTGAACGCCTTTGCCACAGATTCCCACATTGGCTTGCCGTATGCAGTCTCAACTGCTGCAACTGTGATCGAACCGCCTGCTCCGTTCTCTGCGGAGCCTGTTTCCGTGCCCGGCTCCGTCACTGCATTGTTCGTGTCCGTGCCGTTTGCATCTGTACCCTCCGGCGCATTCGTGCCGCCGCATGCTGCAACGCCAAATGCCATAACGACTACCAGCGCCAAACTCAAAACCTTTTTGAATTTCATACTGTAAATCCTCCTTTTCACTAAAAATGATCGACTTTTTAGTTACCCTTATCTTAACTGTTTCCAACTTAATCTTCAATGCTTATTTTGCTTATTTTTTTATAATTCTTGTCTTTTCTGTTTCTTTCCTTATTATATAATCTGTTTTTCTTTCTTCCCGTCTCTCCCTTCCCGCTCCGTCACTTTCACATAAACCTATGCTTTCTTCTTTCTTTTTTTCGTATATTTCTCCAGCTTTTGTAATGGTTTAGGATTTTCTTTTTATTCTCATATTCTTTGCCCCCACAGGAACTATTTTCCAGGAAACAAGATTTCTAAGATGCCTTCCTCCCATGAAAAATGATGCCAAAGACTCCCTTTCCCAAGCAGTTATCCGTAAACAATTTCTCCATTGATCACCGTATACAAAATCCTTGCATCTACTGCAAACGGGGACCCCTTAAGCAGCACAAAGTCCGCATCCTTTCCTTCCTCAATGCTTCCCACGCGATCGCTTACCCCGATATGCTTCGCAGGATTGATGGTGATCGCCTGCAGTGCGTCAAACTCCTTCATGCCATGATAAATTGCACGTCCGGCGCACAGCGGCAGATAACGCTGCTCGATCACCGGGGAATCCGTGATAATAGAAACCTGACAGCCCGCCTTTGCCAAAATCCCCGGCGTCTCAAAGCCCTTATTCTTAAGCTCATATTTTGTGGCATGACCAAGCGACGGTCCAACCGCTACCGGGAATCCCTCCTTTGCAAGATCATCCGCGATCAATGCGCCGTCCGTCACATGGTCGATACGCAGGTCGATCTGAAATTCCTTCGCGATGCGGATTGCCGTATAAATATCATCTGCACGATGCGCATGCGCCTTAAGAGGCATCTCCCCGTGCAGCACAGGAAGCAGCGCCTCAAGCTTTGCGTCATAGGCAGGAAGCTTCGTATAATCTATATGATCGGGATAACCTGCCGCCTCAAGCTTTTTTTCATAAATCTGCGCCTTGCGCAATGTTTCCCGCAAGCGTGCAGCCACCGTCATTCTCGAATATACCGCTTTATCCTTATAGCAGTTTTTCGGATTCTCACCAAACGCGATCTTCATCGCAGATTTCTCTTTCACGAGCATATCGTCCACGCGTGTTCCCACCGTCTTTATGACACAGAACGTGCCGCCGATGATATTCGAGCTTCCCGGTCCCGTCGACACACAGGTGACGCCGCCCTCACGCGCCATTTGAAAAGTCTCGTCCTGCGGATTGATCGCATCTACCGCAGAAAGCTGCGGTGTGATCGGATCATTCAGCTCATTATAATCCGCCCCCGCATAGCCTACCGCGTAGCCGTCAAGCCCGAGGTGGCAGTGCGCCTCCACAAAACCCGGATATACATCAAGTCCCATTGCATCAAGCACCCTTGCGTCATTTACCGCCTTGCCCTCCAAAACCGGAGCGATCTTTTTGATCTTGCCGTCCTCGATCAGTATATCCGCCACAAACGGCTCCTCTGTAATGGCATTATGAATCGTGCCCTGTTTTAATAATAAGTAATTTCCCATACTGCCTCCTTTTTTACGCGCTTTCTTTTTTATAGCTTTCCCAAGCCGTATATTCCTATTCTTTATTATAACACAAGCGTACCGGCAATTCTCTAAATTATTGCTCCTTTGCAGCTTCCCGTCTGTCCGGTGCAATAAGATCGCTCAGCGCTTTTATTTTCCATAAAACAAAAAGTCTCTGCACAGGGCTTTTGCCCAACGCAAAGACTTTTTCCACTCCAACATTAATCAAGCTTAAACTTTTGAACTTCATCACTCAAGGCATCCACAACCTTCAAATTGGTGTCCGCCTCTCCCTGTATATCACTGACACTCGATGTCAAATCTACAGACATCTGCGTAACACTCGTGACGCCCTTCGCACTCTCCTCCACGGCAACGTTGACTGCTGCTGCCGCTTCCTTGATCTGATCGACGTTCTCCTTGATCTCGCTGCTCTCATCCGCAAACCGCTGCATCATTGCGCCCATATCGCCTACATCGTCACGATAGTTGCCGCTCGTCTCCAGCAGCTTTTCATAACCGCTCATCGCAGTCTCATTCATAAATGCAAGCATATCCTCCGCATTTGCCGCCAGCTCATTGACTGCTCCCACGACCTCTCCGCTCACATGCTGGATCTTCTCTGCAATCTCCGCCGAATTTGATGCAAGCTTTCCGATTTCATCGGCAACGACCGCAAAGCCCCTTCCGGCTTCTCCCGCTCTCGCCGCCTCAATGCTTGCATTTAATGCCAAAAGATTTGTCTGCTCCGTGATACTGATGATATTATTTGTCAGGTCTCGGATCTCCTCGACTGCCTTTGACTTCTCAATCTTCTCACTCACATCATCCGCCAAGATCTGCGCCAGACGTTTCGCTTCCTCCTGACGTTCCTCTGCCTGCCGGTACACGTCCGCCGCCTTATCCATGATTTTTCCGGAGGTCTGCTTTCCAATATTTGCCTGATCAGAAATATCCTCGATCAGCGCATAGACATCTCCGATCGCCTCATTAACCTGACTCAGCGACGCGCTTGTCTCCTCCATGGATGCGCTCATTTCCTCCATTGTCGCCGAAACGTCGGTAATATTGACCTCTGCGCTGGAAATATTCGCTGCAACATTCTTTGCCGAATCATCCAGTTGCTTTGCATTCTCCGCTATGCTGGACATGATTTCCCGGATATAGAGCAAAAGCTTGTTGACATTATTCGCGATCAGCTCCATCTCGTCCCCTGTGCGGATTTCCAGCTTCTGCGTCAAATCTCCCTCATTATTTACAAGCTCATACAGCTTTCGATTTACAATATTTAAACTTCTTACGATCTGCGCTACAAAAATATTTAAAATAATGACTGCCGCGATCTCAAAAACAAGGATAATTCCCACTACCTCAAGCGTCATCTTACGGAACATCGCAACAATCCCCGACGCATCATAATCTGTTCCCATCACACCGACGATCTTCCCCTTATCATTCTCGATCGGCTCATAAACAGAAATCTGTGCCCCGTCCATGACGTTTGAAATATCGCTTACAATCTTTGCATTACCGTTAAAAACGTCTGCAAGCTCCTCGTAAGAAGCCGGATACAAATCTCCGACCGCAAACGGGTCTGTTTCATCCGTATCTACTCCATAATAGACAGCGCTTCCGTCTGTATATAAGGTATACAGATTTGTAATCCCGTATTTCCGCTGCACAGAACGCAACGATGCCAGCAACGCCTCATATTCTACCGTTCCTTCACACCCCGGCTCCAGCTGTTCGACAAGCTTCCGGTCAATAGCATCCACCGCAACCTTCGTTACCATGTCCGCTTCCTGCGCCCCCATCTGAAGCATCCTTGCTTTTCCCTTTTTGGAGGTGAAAAATCCGACACCCGTACATGCCGCTACGATCAGCAGTGTTGCCGGTATCAGAATCTTAAGACGGATACTTAACCTCCTTGTTTTTTCTCTCATTTCCATACCATCCTCCTTTGTAAAAAATTCCATTTCATCCTACCATAAAACTATGCTTTTGTACATAATTTTCTGTTATTTTTATCCCCCCCCCCTCAATTTTTCTGACAAATGTAAAATAACGCTCACAACGCTTCATAAAACGCCCTTATATCAACAACGAAAGACACGCTTCTATTCCGCCGCAGTGCGCTCCCCCGGAGGGGTTTGGTTTATAGGCAACGAAATTGCCTATAAACCAAAAAACCAGAGTTTCTCCCTTCTGAAAGAAACTCTGGTCTTTTATTATTTTGCAATATCAATACGCACCAGCGCCTTGCGAAGCGCAAACTCGGCACGCTTAATATCCGTCGTCTCAGCCTTTGTCGCCAGACGTTCCTCGGCGCGCGCTTTTGCCGCCTCGGCTCTGCTTTTATCAATTTCATCCGGCCATTCCGCGATCTCTGCAAGAAGCGTGACCTTATCCGGCAGAATCTCCGCAAAACCGGAATGAACCGCTGCTCGAATGTCCTCTGCCCCGTCACCATGAATCGTAACGATTCCGGGAGCGAGAACGGTGGTAAGAGGGATGTGCGATTTATACACACCAATCTCACCGGCAGCCGTATTAAATTCAATCATCGTTGCCGTTCCCGTATGGAAAATACGATCCGGCGTGATGATCTCTACCTGAAAGCTTCTGCCCTCGTCTGCCATAATTCTCCTCCTTACCGCTGCTTCTACTGCTGGTTGAACTTCTCGCGAACCTCGTCAATCGTACCTGCATTTAAGAAGTAGCTCTCCGGAATGTCATCATGCTTTCCTTCCAAAATCTCCTTAAATCCGCGCACAGTCTCGGCAATCGGAACATATTTGCCCTCCAGACCTGTAAACTGTGTCGCAACCGAGAACGGCTGGGAGAGGAATCTTTGAATCTTACGCGCACGGTTTACGACAAGCTTATCATCCTCGGAAAGCTCGTCCATACCAAGGATCGCGATAATATCCTGCAACTCCTTGTACTTCTGTAAGATCTCCTGTACGCCGCGGGCAACCTCAAAGTGCTCCTGTCCGACAATACGCGGATCTAAGATACGGGAGCTGGAACCAAGCGGGTCTACCGCCGGATAGATACCAAGCTCTACGATCGAACGATCCAATACGGTCGTTGCATCCAGATGCGCAAAGGTCGTTGCCGGAGCCGGGTCTGTCAAGTCGTCCGCCGGCACATAGACTGCCTGCACCGAAGTGATAGAACCATTCTTTGTGGATGTTATACGCTCCTGCAGCGCACCCATCTCCGTCTGCAGCGTCGGCTGATAACCAACGGCAGAAGGCATACGCCCCAACAGCGCAGATACCTCGGAACCTGCCTGTGTAAAACGGAAAATATTATCAATGAAAAGGAGCACGTCCTTACCGCCCTTGTCACGGAAATACTCTGCCATTGTAAGACCTGTGAGCGCTACACGCATACGCGCCCCCGGCGGCTCGTTCATCTGACCAAACACCATCGTCGTCTTGTCGATAACGCCGGACTCCTTCATCTCGTAGTAAAGGTCATTTCCCTCACGGGTACGCTCGCCTACGCCGGTGAATACGGAATAACCGCCATGCTCGGTTGCAATGTTGTGGATCAGCTCCTGGATCAACACGGTTTTTCCTACTCCCGCACCGCCGAACAGACCGATCTTACCGCCCTTCTGATATGGGCAGAGAAGGTCAACGACTTTAATACCCGTCTCTAACATTTCCTGTGAGGTCGCCTGATCCTCAAATGCAGGAGCCGGTCTGTGAATCGACCAGCTCTCCACGTCTGTCGGCGGGTCCAACTCGTCGATCGGGTTACCTAAGACATTAAACATGCGACCTAAGGTATTCTCGCCTACCGGAACACTGATCGGTCCTCCGGCAGCGACTGCCTCCATGCCGCGCACAAGTCCATCGGTAGGTCCCATCGCGATACATCTTACTGTATCATCACCCAGATGCTGAGATACCTCGACTACCAATTCTTTACCGTCTCCGGCAGCAATGCGGATCGCGTCGTTGATCTCCGGCAGATTGCCCTCTGAAAACTTAATATCCAGAACGGCACCAATAATCTGGGTAATCTTACCGATATTATTTGCCATCGCTTATTTCTCCTTACTTTTTGTTTTTGTGCCACTCCAAAGATAGGCATCGCGAGTGCACCGGCACTCGAAAACGCCCTGCGTTTTCTCGTTCTCATTACACTCTCATAACAGGCAGAGTACCTTCGCTTTTGTGCATGCACAAGCAAATCCCCTTTACCTGCTGCTTAGTCTGCTCATCTAGGAGATGGCGGATGCACCGGCAATGATCTCTGTCAGCTCCTGCGTGATAGAGCCCTGCCGTGCCCGATTGAACTTCAATGTCAAATCACTAATCATTTCCTCTGCGTTGCTCGTTGCAGAATCCATCGCCTGCATTCTCGCGCCGTTCTCGCTGGCAACTGCCTCCACGAGCGCGCCGTAAAACAGGCTGGTCACATACTTCGGGATGATCATATCAAGCGCAGCCTCCTCGTTTGGCTCATAATTCATAAGAACCTCCGATTCCGACGCAGCGCTCATCTCCTCCTCGTCAAATTCTACCGGAAGGAGCTTCAACAATGTCGGCTCATGGCTGACCGTATTCTTAAAATGCGTATATGCCAGATAGATTTCTCCGATCTCTCCCGCCGCATAAGCTTCCAGCACGCTCCTGCACAGAGCCGCCGCATCCTCATATACGGGAGCCTCGATCATATCCGGCTCATCCTTGCGAATCGTATAGCCTTTTCGCTCAAGCGCATCCTTTCCTTTGTTGCCGATCGCATAAATTTCCAAATCCTCCGGACGGAAATCTGCACACTCTGTCACAAGCTTTACAACATTGGAATTGTAGCCTCCCGCAAGTCCGCGGTTAGAGGTGATCACCACTACCGCCTTCTTTTCGGATGCCCCTTTCTTTAGATATGGATGGTCGATCGTTCCAGATTTTGCCAGCATTGAGGTCACTGTCTGATACATATAATTAAAATACGGATTCGTCTGCTCCGCCCGATTCTTTGCTTTCTGCAGTTTAACGGTAGAAACAAGCTTCATGGCTTTTGTGATTTGCTGCGTACTCTGTATGCTGCCTTTTCTTCTCTTTATGTCTCTCATTGACGCCATAACTTAAGCACCGCCTTTCTCTGCCATTTATTTTCTTCCCTCTGCCTGACCGATAAACTCCGCCTTGCATTCCGTGATCGCTGCGATCAGCTTCTGCTCTGTCTCCTCGCTGATCTCCTTTTGTGTACGGATCGCCTCCGGAATCTCCGGATATTTTGTATCCACATACTCAAACAGCGCCTTCTCAAACGGAAGAATCTGATCCACCGGAATATCCATCAGATACTTTCTGGTTGCTGCAAAGATGATCATAACCTGCTTTTCTACCGGCATCGGCTGATACTGCGGCTGCTTTAAGATTTCCTTAATGCGCTCGCCCTGCGTCAGCTTCTCCGTCGTATCGGCATCTAATTCAGAACCAAACTGTGCAAACGCTGCAAGCTCGCGGTACTGAGCCAGCTCGGTACGAATCGGCGCCGCAATTTTCTTCATTGCCTTAATCTGTGCAGAGCCTCCTACTCGTGAAACGGAAAGACCTGCATTGATCGCCGGACGGAAACCTGCGTTAAACATCTCGGTCTCCAGATAAATCTGTCCGTCCGTGATGGAAATAACGTTTGTCGGAATATATGCGGAAACGTCGCCTGCCTGCGTCTCAATAATCGGAAGCGCTGTCAGCGAACCGCCGCCCAGCTTGTCCGAAAGTCTCGCCGCACGCTCAAGAAGTCTTGAGTGCAGATAAAATACGTCACCCGGATATGCCTCACGTCCTGGCGGTCTCTTAAGGAGCAGAGAGAGTGTACGGTATGCCGCCGCGTGCTTACTCAAGTCATCATAAACAACAAGCACGTCCTCTCCGTTCTCCATCCATTCCTCACCGATCGCACATCCCGCGTACGGTGCGATATACTGTAACGGCGCAAGCTCACTCGCCGTAGACGCAACAACCGTCGTATAGGACATCGCGCCAAATTCTTCTAAAGTCTTAACGATCGATGCAACCGTAGATGCCTTCTGTCCGATGGCAACATAGATACATTTTACATTCTGACCCTTCTGATTGATGATCGTATCGATCGCGATCGCCGTCTTACCGGTCTGTCTGTCACCGATAATAAGCTCACGCTGTCCGCGTCCAATCGGCACCATGGAGTCAATCGCCTTGATACCTGTCTGCAGCGGCGTATCTACTGATTTTCTTGAGATAACACCGGACGCCACACGTTCAATCTGACGGTGTTTATCCGTCTCGATCGGTCCTTTTCCATCAATCGGCTGTCCAAGCGCATTCACAACTCGTCCCAACATCGCATCTCCGACCGGAACCTCAACCACGCGTCCCGTCGTCTTAACGGTATCACCCTCGTTGATATTCTTCTGGCTGCCAAGTAAAACAGCGCCGACATTATCTTCCTCAAGGTTTAATACCATTCCATATACTTCGCCCGGGAACTCTAAGAGCTCTCCCTGCATTGCATTGTCAAGACCGTGAATACGCGCGATACCATCTGCTACCTGAATAACCGTACCAACGTCAGCTACCTCTAACTGCGCTGCATATCGTTTAATCTGTTCTTTAATTACGGAACTAATTTCTTCTGGTCTTAAATTCATGGAGCGCATTCACCTGCTTTCAACTGTATTTTGGATAATTCGCGTGTCAGGTCATAAAGCTTTGTCCTGACACTGGAGTCAACGACACGGTCGCCGATCCGAATGATCATTCCGCCAATCAAAGCGGAATCAACCGCATAATGCATTTCAAATTCCACATACCGGGTCGTTTCCAAAAGACGCTGCTTTACCGCATCCTTCTGCGCCCCGGACAATTCCATTGCCGTCGTCACATACGCCGTGCCGATGCTCTTATGCTCCTTGACACGGTCTTCAAAATATGCGAGCACCTCGTCCGCCTCTGCAAAATGGTCTTTTTCCACCAGCATACGGAGCAATCCGGCAAGCTCACCGGAAATTTTTCCTGCAAATATGTTCTCGATAATCTGAATCTTTTCTTCTTTTACAATTTTGGGATGACCCATTAGCTTGAAAATCTCTGCGTTTTCGCAAAAAGCAGCTCTGACCGCCTTTGCTTCCTCCCAGTAAGCGTCCAACTGTCCGCTCTCTGCCGCAACGTCAAACAATGCATCACCGTATGTTTTTGATACTAGCTTTGCCATGTCGAATCACCCATTTCTTTCAATGTTTCTTCCACCAGCGTATCCTGCACAGCCGCATCAATATTGGCGGCAACGACCTTCGCTGCCATCATGGATGCTACTGTGATCATTTCCTGCTTCACCTCATCCATTGCACGCTTCTTGGAAAGCTCCGCTTCATCGTTTGCAGTGCGGATGATACGGGCAGCCTCCTCTTTGGCTTCGCTTTCAATGCGCGCAGCATTTTTCTGCGCCTTCTGACGCGCTTCGCTTAAAATTTGTTCCGCCTCTTTGTCAATATTTTTGAGCTTGGCTTCATATTCTGCTTTCAGTGCCGCCGCATCCTTTTTATCTGTCTCTGCCGTCTCAATGTCTGTTGCGATTCGCTTCTTACGCTCCTCCAGCATCTTGCGCGCCGGATTAAACAGCATCTTTGACATGAACAAAAACAGGAAGAATACTGCAAGCGCCATAAGAACTACATCATGAAGCAGCTGCATATCCAAGCCAAAAAGTCTTTGCATTTCCTCCAAAGTCTGGCCTCCTTTCCGTTATTATCATTCTATTGGCACAAATCTCCTGCCAATACCTCGGAAGAACGCTCCGCGTTCTTCTAATGAATCAAGCATCGCTTGATTCTATTGGCACAAATCTCCTGCCGATACCTCGGAAGAACGCTTCGCGTTCTTCTAATGGCACAAATCTCCTGCCGGTTTCTCGGAAGAACGCCCTGCGTTCTTCTAATGGCACAAATCTCCGATTTGTGACTATTTAGCCCAGAGGCTGTACGAAAAGTAAGAGCATTGCGATCAGCAAGCCGTAAAGACCTGTTGTCTCGGCTACCGCCTGACCAAGAAGCATCGTAGACATAATATCACCCTTTGCACCTGGGTTACGTCCTACTGCTGCCGCACCGTGACCTGCCGCGATACCCTGTCCGATACCAGGTCCGATACCTGCGATAACTGCTAAACCTGCACCAATAGCTGAGCATGCCATAATTAAATCATGTCCTGAAATATTCATAGAAAATTCCTCCTAAAAAAATTTATTCTGTTTCGTAGTTCTGACCGATGTATGTCATTGTCAACATACAGAATACATACGTCTGAATTGCTCCTGAGAACAAGTCAAAGTATACATGGAGTGCCGCCGGCCACACAAGAGCGATCTTGCTCAGCAATCCATAGACCAATGCCATCATGACGGTTCCTGATAAAACGTTTGCAAACAAACGCAGCGACAGAGAAATCGGCACCGCGATCTCACTGATCAGGTTGATTGGAAACCAGATGGGCAGCCACGGCGGAAGCGGAGAACACATATCCGTCCAAATCTGCTTCATCGGCAAATTTCTAAACTGCGCGATATGGATCAGGAAAAACGTAATAAGACCAAGCGCCAGCGTCGTACCGTAATCGGCAGTCGGCGGTCTTAATCCAAACAGACCCGAAATGTTGCTGACCAGTATAAAAATAAAAATGGTACTGATATAATTCGCAAACTTCGGCGCGGCAATCCTGCCCATTGTTCCCTCTACCATGCCGTCCAGCTTTTCAACGATCAGCTCGACCACGTTCTGAAAGCCCTGCGGTATTTCTCCCGCACGCTTCATCGCCCGGTTTCCCGCAATGGCAAGCGCCATCATCAACAGCACAACGATCAGGATACAAACGTGTGATGTGGTGATCCAGACTTCCTGCCCAAAGATTTCATACTTAAAGATACCATGTATCATGAAATCAATGTTTTCCGCCCCGGATGACATCAAAATTGCATTGTTCACTGTCTCACCTCCTTTAGATAGACGCGCTATCCTCACTGTTCGAAGAATCATCACATCTTCCTTGCAGCTTCAAAATTAATTTATGTGCAAAGGGCTGTAAATAGGCTGAAACCTTTAAACCCAAGACACCGATAAAAGCGGCAAACAAATTGCCCAGATTCCATTTCATCATGAAATAGAAAACAACAACCAAAACAACATAGCGCAGGACGGATTTTACAATAACTCTCGTCCGCGCGCTTGCTTCTCCGTAAATATCGACCGCATCCTGCAGCACGACGGCAATGTGGATCGCCATGCCGACCGCGAGCGCGATCCCGATCGCAAGCCCCGTTGTGTAGCGCAGCTTATCCGCGACAAACCAGACGCCGATCAGCTCTGCGAGCGCTCCATACACCAAAATTCCCGCGACAAGTCCCGGTAATGCATCATTTAATCTTTTGAGCATACTATCTGTCCGATTCACCATCCCGTCCGTATATTTTCTTTGCCATCTTAAAAACATTTGTAAATCCGGCAAGCGCACCGATCACAAACAGCGGTACCGCCAGAAACGGCATATCAAATTTCCTGCCCAGCCATGCGCCAAACAGGGTACACATAAAAATCGGAACGATCATATTCAGTCCGAATTGCATAATAAGCGTTAATGTCTGAAAAACCTTTCTATGCTGCTTCATCTTCATAATACCATATGGACTTCCCTGTTGGTGTGCTCATACCGCTGCAGTACGACGCCCGCCGCCTTTAACATCCGCTTGGACGCAACAACCGACGGCGTATTCTCGTATTTGTCACTATCATACACCAGCCGACGTATTCCGCACTGAATAATCGCTTTCGCACATTCACTACAGGGAAATAGTGTAACATACATTGTCGCTCTGTCAAGACTTCCGCCGCGATAATTTAAAATTGCATTCAATTCGCTATGCGTCGTATAAAAATATTTATTATCCAGCGGCTCGCCCTCCCGTTCCCACGGAAATTCATCATCCGAGCAGCCGATTGGGAATCCGTTGTATCCCATAGACAAAATCTTGTGATCCTCGCTCACAATGCAGGCTCCCACCTGCGTATTCGGGTCCTTTGAGCGCATCCCCGATAAAATGGCAACCCCCATGAAATATTCGTCCCAGCTAATATAATCCTGCCGTTTTCCGCTCATTCTATCCTCCAGACCTTTTCACTAACTGCCGTCTGTTTCGTATATTTACTTTGTTCCGAAAATCCGGTCTCCGGCATCCCCAAGTCCCGGCACAATATAACCATGCTCGTTGAGATGATCGTCCAAAGACCCGATATAAATATCTACGTCCGGGTGCGCGTCCTGCATCCTCTTTACACCCTCCGGCGCCGCAATAATGCACATCAGACGCATGTTTTTCACTCCCTTATCCTTTAACATCTGAATCGCCGCCACCGACGAGCCTCCGGTCGCAAGCATCGGATCAACCACAAAAACTTCACGGTTTGCACAATCCTCCGGCAGCTTGCAGTAGTATTCTACCGGCTCCAGCGTCTTAGGATCGCGGTACAATCCGATATGACCGACCTTCGCTGCCGGAATCATCGTAAGCATACCGTCAACCATTCCAAGCCCTGCCCGCAGGATCGGCACAATGGCAAGCTTCTTTCCCTTTAACTCCTTCACCGTAGTGGTGCAGATCGGCGTATTGATCTCTACATCGGAGAGTCTTAAATCTCTTGTCGCCTCGTAGCACATAAGCATCGCAATCTCGCTCACCAGCGTGCGAAAATCCTTAGAACCGGTCTCCTCTCTGCGGATAATTCCAATTTTGTGCTGGATCAGCGGGTGATCCATAACCATTACTTTTGACATATTTTCCTCCATAAAATGTTTTTCTGGTATCACAAAAGTGTGCTTTGCACACTCTCACGTTGTAATAAGCTGTAAAGGAAGCACACTTTTGCCGCTCCCGATATGACAGCGGCCCAATACGTCCTACACATCCGCTTGCGCGTCATCGCACGAAGTATTTTTTTCATCGCTCGCGCCTTCGTTTTCATTGAAAAGATTGACAAGCTTTAAAATCGTCTTGCGCAGCATCTCATAGCAAAGCCCGTAGGCCTGCAGCGTACCGCCGTAAGGATCGATGATCTCAAGCTCCTCTCCGACCAGCTCCGTCAGCACGCAGACGTTTTGCGGATTCGCGCGCTCATATTTCTCAAGTATCTTTTCAAGCTGCGCGTGCTCCATGACAAGAACCAGCGTGTCCTCGTCAAAATCCTCCTCCTCAAGCTGTGTTGACGTAAAACCCTCCACGTTGATCCCGTTGCTGATCATAACGGCTTCCGCCTTTTGGTTCAGGGGTTCGGGAAACAGTACCACAAGTCCTCTTGTCAAAATCTCCACCGGTCTTTTTAAGGGGTACTCCGCCATGATGCCCGCCGCCATCGGCGCTCGACAGGTATCGCTTGCACAGACAAATATGATCCTACGATATTCTTTCATCCAACACCCCTCCTTATACTTTTATCACCTGATGTCCTGCCGCCTTTAACAGACGGTTCATGATCGCTTGTCCGATCCGCGGCGTCGCAAAGCTCTCCGAGTAAATAATGTCGACGTCACGCTCGTCAAATTCACGCAAAATTCTGTAGAGATGCCTTGCGATCGCATCCTCATCCGCGCGCGCTCCTATGCTGACCGCATCCTTGCTCGCGTAGGCAGCCAGTGTTTCATCCGTCGCGATCACGCCGACTCGCTGCCCTGCCTTAATCCGCTCCTTGGAGAGCCGGTTAATGTGCGCAACGACCGCCTCGCTCTCTCCTTCCACCAAAACCAGCTCCGCCTTCGGCGCATAGTGCTTATACCGCATCCCCGGTGCCTTTGGTCTGCCGCAGTCGCCCACGCCGGTGATCGCCGGATCTGTCCGCACCTCCTGCCCAAGCGCCCTCTCTAACATCTCCTTTGTGATATAGCCGGGACGCAGGATCAGCGGTGTCTCCTCCGTCAGATCTATGATCGTAGACTCGATCCCTATACCGACCGCTCCTCCGTCCAAAATCAGCGGGATTTTCCCGTCCATATCGAGCGCCACATGCCCGGCCTCCGTCGGGCTTGGCTTTCCTGAAATATTTGCACTTGGCGCAGCGATCATACAGCCGCTTTCCTCGATCAGACGAAGCGCTACCGGATGATTCGGCATCCGTACAGCGACTGTGCTAAGTCCGCCGGTCGTCTCAAGCGGCACCCTCTCATTCTTCCATACGATCATCGTAAGCGGACCGGGCCAAAAGGCGTCTGCCAAAATCCTTGCCTGCTGCGGAAGCTCTCCTGCAATCTGTGCAAGCTGTCCAAAGTCTGCAATGTGCACGATCAGAGGATTGTCCGACGGCCGGCCCTTCGCCTCATATATTTTTGCGGAAGCCTCCGGTCTGAGCGCGTCCGCGCCAAGCCCGTACACGGTCTCTGTCGGGAATGCAACCAGCTCCCCCGCCCGGATGAACGCGGCGGCTTCCTGCATACTTGCCGTGTCTATGTCAGCAGAATTTATTTTCAAAATCTTTGTCTGCATACATTCTCCTGCCTTTCTGTATGATTATCGCACAATTCCAAAAAATAGGCAACCTACTTGCCATGTTTTTATAAATGTGGCATAATTATTTCGTTAAGGTCGTGTGATATGGATACAGCATGACTGCCCCTTTGGGTTTCTCATTGGGGAAAAACGGGATATGTCCCTTAGGAAAGGAGTTTCCATGAAAATTACAAAATCAGATTTTGGCACAACAAACACCGGAAAAAATATTCATATATACCACCTAGAAAATGCCAGCGGCGCTTATGTCGAGATTCTGGACTTCGGCTGCCGTCTTGCAAAAATCGTTGTTCCGGACCGCGAGGGGAATTTGACAGACATCTGCCTCGGCTTTGACGCAATGGAGGGCTACGAGCAGGACGACGCCAGTCTCGGCGCCGTAGTGGGACGTGTTGCAAACCGTATTAAGGACGGACGCTTCTCCTTAAACGGCAAGAACTATCAGCTTGCCGTAAACAATGGCTCAAATCATCTTCACGGCGGTCTGATCGGCTACGGCTCAAAGGACTGGGAGGCGGCGATCAAGGATGACAAGCTTGTTTTAACTATGGAATCCGCCGACGGTGAGGAGGGCTATCCTGGAAACCTGACGCTCTCCGTGACCTACGGCTGGTCGGAGGACAATGAACTTTCTATCTTATACGAAGCCTCCACCGATGCCGACACGCTGTTAAACGTGACCAGCCACGGCTATTTCAATCTAAACGGGGAAAGTTCGGGCGATGTTTTAACCCATGAGCTTTTTATTGACGCAGATCAGATCACAGAGCTGGACGAGACGCAGGCGCCGACCGGAAAACTGCTTGCCGTCGAGGGAACGCCGTTTGATTTCCGCACGATGCACGCCATCGGCAAATTTATGGCGTCCGAGCACGCGCAGTTCCGGCAATTCGGCACCTACGACCACAACTATGTCATCAACGGAACGGGCCTGCGCGAAGCAGCGATTCTTCAGTCAAAGGAAAGCGGCATCCGCATGACCTGCTTTACTGATCAGCCCGGCATCCAGCTGTATGTTGCAAACCAGCCGATCAAGGTGACAGGCAAGAACGGCAAAAGCTATGACAAGCATACAAGCGTTTGTCTTGAAACACAGCATTTTCCCGATGCTATCAACCATGAGAACTTTCCAAGCATCGTGTTAAAGCCAAGCGAGCCATTTCGTTCCAAGACTTTATATCATTTCTCAACCTTCTGATTTTGGGTACAAAAGTGCGCCTCCTCACACGAAGTGTGTTGTGCTGAGGACACTGCAAAGCAGATGGCACCGCCTATGTTTGGTATCATGTAAATATCAAATATGGGCGGTGTTTTTATGGTTGAACAGCAACGGAGCTTCGTATAAAGTCCCTATGTGGAAATATATGAATTAGTAGTTCGAAAGCATAATCTGCTTCAGCAGATGAACGAATCAGTTTATTTTGGTTTTATTTGAAATAATTAATTGATAAGTATTATCCGGATCATGGGCGTAATGCGATTTCTCCTGTCCGGATGTTTAAGTATCTTCTTTTATAAATAAAAAGAAGCATCATCGAAGCCAGCTGTAATCAGCAATAGAAAAGCATAAAATCCGCCAGAAAAGTATGCTTGTATCGGATTAAAGCAAAAAGATCAAAAGCAGAAAGAAAAGAAAGCCAAGCACAAGCCCGATAGCAGAGGTAATTACTCCCGCCAGCGCAAGCCCGGAATGCTGTCTGGTTCTCACCAGACTGACAATCCCCATGATGAACCCGCACAGACTGATGATCAGCGGAAGCACCAGACACCAGCTGAACACAATTCCCAATATGCCGAGCACCAGAGAGGTTACTGCAAGACCGTCCTTCTTTCTTTCCAGTTGATTGATCACCACAGGTTCTTGATAAGGGACTCCTGTAAAATCATTCTGAAACCGTTCTTCCATCATTCCTCCTTTCCCGCGGACGCAAAATCTGTATCAATCCCCGATCCTTGGCACATCCGCGCTGCCGCAGGATCGGGGGAGGCTCTCCTTTTGCGTATTACAGTCCGCTTACAAGGATGGCCACGCCGAAGCCAAGGATAAGCTGGCAGACCGTTCCAATCACAAAAGCGATGATAACAGAAGAAGCCTGTTTCTTTTTCAGGAAGGTCTTGAAATACAGTACACCCAGCAGACAGCCGATACACAGCCCCAGCCATGAATTGAGCAGAAAGCCCATCACACAGCTGATACCGCTCAGTACGGACACCCATGCAGGAATGCTTGCCAGAGGCTCGTAGGGCTGACCGCTTCCCAGATAAAGACCATTCACTGCCAGATCCGCCTTGGCGCCGATCACCACCAGACGGCACTGTACATCACCGAAATTCACAGCATAATCAATCATCTGCACAAACCAGTTAGCGCTTTTTAATTTATATTTCGCGCCGTCAACGAATAGAGCCCTGCCGTTGTACTCAATAGTATGGTTCACTCCATTGGCGTTCACTGTCCATGTTTTCTTCATTCTTTAGTTTCCTCCTCAAATTTTTCATGTATTGTATCACAGTATATTAAAATTATATCAAAATAGATGCTCTTGGCAAGAAAAAAGTGCAAAACCTTACTAAAATCCTTATTTTTTGCTTCTATTATGGTAGTACAGACGAGCGCGGAGGAGCGGGGACAAAATTTGTCCTAAATTGAGAACACAAAATTTTCTCTCTTGTAATACTCGCACTTTTGTATTAGAATAAGCTTAAAGCTACAGATTACTGTAGCTTGGTTAATGTACATTATTTATTTAAGGAGGAAGTTCAAATGGCATACGTTATTTCTGATGCTTGTGTAAGCTGTGGTACATGTGAGCCGGAGTGTCCGGTAGGAGCTATTTCTCAGGGAGATAGCCAGTATGTAATCGACGCTAATTCCTGCGTAAGCTGTGGTACATGTGCAGGTGTTTGCCCAACAGGCGCTATCAGCGCAGAGTAATTTCTGCTATGATCGCATCTATTGATATAGATGCACCCTTCAAGGGAAAAGCCGTCACGGATGTGACGGCTTTTTCTTCTGGCTTTTTTTCCAAAATTTCTTTTTTTCCTCTTTGCTCCGCAGGCTCTCACGAATCGCTGCGTCCAGCTTGCGAAAACGCTCCTCCTCCTGTTCCTCCCGCTCCCGCATGAGATAATTCATCTCCTTTAGCACCTGCTTGCCGACCTCCCCACTGATCTCCTCACTCAGCTTTTGATTATTTGCCGCCATTGCCGTTCCGACAATCTGCGTCATCAATTCCGTAAACTGCGCCATCTTGTCCGTGTTGTCAAGAATACTCTGCTCCGTCTGCGCCACCCGCAGCTCTACATCATCACAAGGCTCTGCAATATCCGGCATCAGTCCGTCGATCGGACCGTTATGTACAATCATACGAATTGCCTTTAACTGGTAGCCCTGCTCCTTTAATTCCTTTATCCGCTGAAATTCCTGTATGTTCTCTTTTGTGTAATACCGGTGTCCCATCTCATTGCGCGGGATGCTAAGCTCCAGTTCATCCTCCCAGTAACGCAGCACATGCGATTCCACATTGACAATATTTGCCGCATCGGAAATCATGTAACGCACCTTTTCCATTCTAAGAAACCATACCTTTCCGCAGCTCACAGACCTTCCTCTGCAGCCGCAAACTTGCGCGAGAAAATTCTCACCTTCTGCCTAACTTATATTATAAGCAAGCCATGCGTCTCTTACAACGAAAATCGCTCGTCTTATTCCGACAGTATTCTTTGATTCATTACATGGTTCTGCCTTCCTTTAGCATCAAGGGATTGACACCCATCTTCCCATTGATTATAATTTTGCAAAAGAACCGCAAAAAACATATTATATAGTGCATACCGTACTGCCATTTGGCATTCTCACCTCACAAAAGCGCTCTTGGCACAGCAGGTATCCGGAGGCGCAGCTGTATTGCTGCGAAAAGAGAATGTACGAATTACTTATAACAATTTTTATCCTCATGGTTTTCATTCAATTATGCAGTACCTTTTTTATCATTCGCCAAAAGGAGGCAATACCTGCGCTCTTGACGCTTGATTTGACAGAGATTACCCTGACAATCGTCATCGCATTGACAAATACTTCCCAAACGCATCAACGGTTTGGCTATTTTCTAATTGCATTCATTATTTTCATATTTTTAAAGATTGCCGCATCATTTATTTTTTTAAATGTTAAGATCGTCAAACGTTACAAGTGGTTTTTTGCCGCGCTCTCATTGCTCGCTGTCGGTGCAGTAATCTGGGCAGCCTTCACAATCCACACGCAGCAGGCTGAGCAACGCAATGCCAATTCTATCACCAGCACAAAGCTGCAGCAATAAAGCCGCTTGACACATCATGTTTATAAACAACCGGCGGTACGCTTTGCAAACTGCTCTTATATGGATCAAGGCGCCGGAAATTACCGGCGCCTTATCATTTCTCCATATTTGCAAATTTTGTGTACTGCGGCAGCCATACAAGATTAACTGTTCCAATCGGACCGTTTCTCTGCTTCGCAATAATAATTTCAGAAATTCCCTTCATTTCCGAATCATGATTATAATAATCATCACGGTAAATAAACATTACCACATCGGCATCCTGCTCAATCGCTCCCGACTCACGCAGATCCGAGAGCATCGGTCTGTGATCGGGACGCTGCTCGACCGCTCGCGAAAGCTGGGATAAGGCAATCACAGGCACAGAAAGCTCACGCGCCAACGCCTTTAGGGAACGGGAAATATCAGAAATCTCCTGCTGACGGGAATCTGTGGACCTGCCCGACCCAGACATCAACTGCAGATAGTCAATGATGATCAATTTTAAGTCATGCTCCAGCTTGTACTTCCGGCACTTACTGCGCATCTCCGAAATTGAGATACCGGGCGTATCGTCGATGATCAGTTCCGAATTACCGATCGTCCCCGCGCCCTCAATCAGCTTCTCCCAGTCTGTGTCCGAGAGATTTCCGGTTCGGAGCACCTGCGCATCCACTCTCGACTCCAGCGAAAACAGACGGTTCACAAGCTGCTCCTTTGACATCTCCAGTGAAAAAACAGCCGTACACATATTTTCATGAAATGCCACATACTGTGCAATATTTAAAACAAATGCGGTTTTTCCCATAGACGGACGCGCGGCGATCAATATCAGATCGGAGGGCTGTAAGCCCGCTGTCCGGTAATCAAGATCGATAAAGCCTGTCGGGATCCCGGTCACTGTGCCTGAGGTTTTCGCCGCATTCTCAATTTTCTCAAGCGCATTCATAACAACCTGACGGATCGGCACATAATCGCCGCCTCCGCCGCGTGAGGAAAGTAGGTCAAACACCTTCTTTTCCGTAATATCCATCACCGTATCAATGCTCTCCTTGCCCAGATAGCACTCATTTTCAATTTCCTCATTGAGCTTAATGAGTCTGCGGCGCATCGCATTGTCTTTTACAATCTTGGCATAATACTTTACATTTGCGGATGTCGGCACCGCCGTCACAAGATCGCGCACAAATTCAAGGCTTGCAACCTCCGGCGGCACATCCTTTTCCTTCAGCTTATTCTGCAGCGTAACCAGATCCACGGGAAGCCCCTGATTATACAGCTCGATCATCGTATCAAACAAAATTCCATACTGCTTATGATAAAAATCCTCGCCGATCAGCATCTCCATCGCTGTGATGATCGCGTCCTTATCCATGATCATCGAACCAATGACGGACTGCTCTGCCTCCACGCTGTTTGGCATTATCCGCTTAATCAGTGCATCTTCCATGCATGCCTCCTTACGCCTCTACCACATGCACGGTAAACTTTCCCATCACCTTCGGATGCAGCTTGATCGCAACCTCCGTCATGCCAAATGACCGGATCGGATCGGCAAGCTGCATTTTCTTTTTATCAAGCTCCATACCAAGCTGCTCCTTCTCAGCCTGTGCAATCTCCTTTTTCGATACGGAACCAAAGGTTCTGCCGCCCTCTCCCGCTTTCATCTTGAGCGTCACCTTCTTATCCTCAAGCTCCTTCGCAAGCGCAAGCGCCGCCTCATAATTCTCCTGCGCTACCTTATCCGCATGCTGATTCTGCAGCTTTAGATCATTCATATTTTTTGCGTTTGCCTCAACGCCTAATTTCTTTGGAAAAATTGCATTTCTCGCATATCCGTCGCTCACCTCTACAATGTCTCCCTTTTTTCCGAGCGACTTTACATCCTGTAATAAAATTACCTTCATTCTACAATATCTCCTTCCTTTAACATCTCATCCAGCGTAGCCTGGATCATCCGCTTTGCTTCCGCCACGGAACAATCGGTAAGCTGCGCACCCGCCACGTTCAAATGACCTCCGCCGCCCAGTCGTTCCATGATCAGCTGTACGTTGATCTCATCAATCGAGCGCGAGCTCACATAAATTTTATTCTGATATTCCGTGAGCACAAAGGATGCCTTGATGCCTACAATATTCAAAAGCTCGTTTGCCGCCTGCGCACCCGCGATCGTTGGGCTTTCCACATTATCCGCCGGACAGACAGAAATTGCAAACGCCTTGCGGTACACCTCCGCGTGACGCACAGCCTCCGCCCTTGCCTTATACGCCGCCATATCGTCGCGCAGCAGCTTGCGGACCCTCGTCACCTCCGCACCCGCGCGCCGCAGATACGCCGCCGCCTCAAAGGTACGCACGCCGGTCTTTGTCATAAAGTTATTGGTGTCGATCAGAATACCCGCATAAATACAATCCGCCTCATGCGGCGCAAGCTTGATATTCTCCGAAAAATACTGCAGCACCTCCGCGATCATCTCGCATGTGCTTGATGCATACGGCTCCACATAGGAAAGCATCGGTTTCTCGATCACCTCACTGCTTTGCCTGTGATGATCAAAGACACAGACCGTATCTGTGCGCTGTAACAGCTCCGGGCATTCCGTATAGCTTGGGCGGTTTACATCCACAACAACCACCAGCGTGTTGCGGTTTGTCATCATGATCGCTTCCTCGCTGTGGATAAACAGGTCCGCCGGATAACCATTCTCCTCCGAAAATCCCTCAATCAAAGGACGCAGTGAGGACGTCACCTCGTTTAACACGATCTGTGCCTTTTTGCCTAGCACGCGCGCCGCGCAGTAAACGCCGATCGCCGCGCCAAGCGAATCTACATCACTGATGCTGTGTCCCATGATCATGACATGCTCGCGGCTTATAATGACCTCACGGAGCGCATGCGCCTTTACGCGCGCCTTCACACGGCTGTTGCGCTCCACCTGTTTATTCTTGCCGCCGTAATAGGTAATTTCCTCCCCATCACGCACGACCACCTGATCTCCGCCGCGCCCAAGCGCAAGGTCGATTGACATGCGGGCGTATTCATATTTTTGGTTATAGGAATCGCCGCCGTTTCCGATACCGATGCTTAACGTCACCGCCATCTCATTGCCGACCTTAACAGTCTTTACATCCTCGATCAGACTGAAGCGATCCTCCTGCAGCTGCTTCATATATTGATTTTTAAATACGATAAAATACTTATCGCGGTCGATCTTACGCACCAGCGCGTCGATCTCCGAGAAATAATTATTTACCTTACGATCGATCAGCGCTGTCAGCAGCGAACGCTTCACATCCTCAATACTGTCAAGCGCCTCGTCATAATTATCAATATACACCAGTCCCGCCACCAGACGCTGGTCCTCATTCTCCTGCATGTAGCGCTCCAGCTCTGTCTCATCAAACAGATAGATCGCCGTCATATATTCGCTGCTTTCCTCCAAAGAGACGTCAAGATTACCATGCTCCGCGATGTCAAAATAAAGCCGCCTCATGCTCACACGGTATCTCCGCTCTCCCAGCGACAGCTTCATCGCCTCCGCCGCCTCCCCCCGCTGCAAAAGCTCCTTTGTCAGCATCGGAAAAATCGTGGTGATCGACTTATGATAATTTTTGCTCTTTCCGGTGATCTCGGTAAACCGCTTATTTACCCATAAAATCTTCCCGTGAAAATCAAGCAGCGCATACGGAATCTCAAACTCGTTTAAAAGCTGCTTCTGCACAGTCGCATACTGCGTCGCAAAATTCACCAGCTCCTCGATCAGCAACGGTTTATTGCGCAGATACACAATGAGCGTAATCAGAAAATAAAGCAAAACAAATCCGGAAACTACGAATCCGGACTTTACACTCTGCATATAAACGGGAATATTTATCATGATCAGCAACGGTGTAAGCATCACTGGTAAATACAAATACGCACGCAGTCTTCCGCGCATTCTCACATTATTTTTTTTCAACATCCGACCTCCTTAAAAGACAGTCTGTATCTTATAGTTATTCATTTTGAATTATAGCATTTTAACTGCACAAGATAAAGTCCTTTTTAACGGAAACGCGTTTGCGATATGCTGGAAAAGCTTTTATGGATATGCTAGAATCAAACAACGGGCGGCACGCTCGGTGAGCCGCTCTCATATAAAATAAGGCGGTCATACATATTGAGGTTAGGAATCATCTGTGCCGGAGACACCGAATTTTTTCCATTTCTCCACCATTTAAAAAATGAGCGTATCGCAGAACGTGCAATGCTCAGATTTCACGAGGGAACCATCGAAGGACTTGAGACAGTGGTACTATACAGCGGCGTATGCAAGGTGAATGCCGCCATCGCGACTCAGCTTCTCATTGACGCCTTTCATGCAGACGTTATCTTAAACGCCGGAACTGCCGGAGGAGTCGCAGACGATGTCCGTCTTTTCGACACGGTCATTGCTGATAAGGTCGCCTATCATGATATGGCAGATGATATTCTGACAGATTCTCATCCGTGGATGAAGTCTGTTTATTTTCATCCATCCCCAGAGCTTCTTACCCTTGCACAAGCCTACAGCAAAAGCAGTGCGCACCGCATCCGCTTTGGCACGGCAGTCACGGGGGAACAGTTTATTGATAATCCCATGCGCAGTATCATCCGCCAAAAATATGCTCCCTTGTCCGTTGATATGGAGACTGCCGCCATCGCTCATGTATGCTATGTCAATAAAATACCATTCTTATCGATCCGCTCCATTACAGACACCCCTCTTTACGAGGGCATTGAACAGTTTGAAAAGAACTGTCAGAGGGCTTCCGAAATCTCCGCCGAAATTACAATCGGACTCTTAAGGGAGCTTCGGGCCACCCCCGGCTTAACGCCCACCTGCGGTTAAGTCAGGCGCCAATGTCAGATAATCGCCCTTATCCATATCGTCGATCAGATTATCTGACAAAATACGCCTGCCTCCCACAGGCTCTATCTCATCCGTGATCTCGCTTAACTCAGTCTGATAACCGCCGTCGGGGTTGTAGCGGAAAATGCGGTAGCCGTCCTGCTCATCCCTGCCATGACCGTAATAGATCAGCTCATGCCAGCCGTTTGTCATGACCTCGCTGACCGTAACCGGAGTCTGTATGCTTGCGAAGGACTCGATCACCTCGAACGCATCGCCCTCCCCAACCGAGAGAATGAGCGCTGGATCTCCTGAGGGCTGTCCGGTATATTCTCCTATTACAACAGCGAATATCTCCTGTTCTCCATCCTCATCCAAATCTGTATAATTATAATAATATCTCGTCTCACTGCAGTACTCGTCAGGAATCTGGTAATATTCCTTCAGGAAAGCAGCCAGCGCCGGATAATCCTCATCCTCACTGTATACCACCTCGACCATCGGCACAGCTTGATCCTCCTCCGCCGAAATATAGTGCTCCTGCAATTCCTGCTCTGCCGCAGGCCCATCTTCCTTGGTCTGTCCCTGCATGTTTCCACAGCCGCCTACTGACAATGCGACTGCCATAATTCCAAAAATCCAATCATTCCTTCTCATCATTTCCTCCCGCCAACCACTCATCCCACTTCTCTTATCAAACCCATATTATATGATTTTGACACAAATTCCAAGATACTTTTCAAATATTAAGAAACTTATTTCAAATCCTTTTTCCATAGAAAAAGGAGCTGATGCTACGCACAGCTCCTTCCATCATCTTATTCACAAACGTATGGCATTAATGCTACATGACGCGCTCTCTTGATCGCTACCGTAAGAGCTCTCTGATGCTTTGCACAGTTGCCTGTTATGCGGCGAGGAAGAATCTTTCCTCTCTCAGAGATGTATCTCTTTAACTTGTTTGTATCTTTGTAATCAATTGTATTATCTTTGCCACAGAATACACAAACCTTTTTTCTTCTATGCATCGGGCGTCTCTTCATCGGAGCGCCTTCTTTGTCTGCTGCTTTATTGAAAGCCATGATAATTACCTCCTGTTGTTATCTGGAAATCACGCGGTGCTTTCCATTAATTAAATGGTAACTCTTCATCAATTCCGTCCGGAATATTCATGAAGCCATCACCAGCCGCACTGCTCGGTGACGGTCTGTCCGCAGGTGCAAAACCGGAATGATCTCCTCCGGCATTTTTGCTTTCTGCAAATTCCTGCTCCTCCACAACAACATCGGTCGTATATACACGCTGTCCGTCCTTATTCGTGTAGCTTCCGGTCTGAATACGTCCGGTGATCGCTACCTTTGTTCCCTTGCGAAAATACTTCTCTGCAAATTCACCGGCACGTCCAAATGCCACGCACGGAATAAAATCAGCCGTCTGCTGATCGCCGTCTCTCTTAAATCTTCTGTCAACTGCCAGCGTATATCGCGCGATTGCTGTTGCCTGATCGCCCTGAGAGTAACGTACCTCAGGGTCTCTGGTCAATCGTCCCATAAGAATAACTTTATTCATATGATATGATCCTCTCTATTATGCCTCGTCTTTTCTAACGCATAAGAAACGAAGAACGTTATCCATGATACGAACGTCCTGCTCAACTGCTGCAGGAACCGTGGACTCTGCATCAAACTGGATAAAATAATAATAGCCCTCATTCATCTTCTGAACTTCGTAAGCTAATCTTTTCTTACCCCAGTCTTCCACTTCTGTCACAGTACCGCCGGCACGAGTGATATACTCTTTTGCCTTCTCTACGATAGCTGTTCTCGCATCATCTTCGATCTTTGCACTGACTACGAGTGCTAATTCATACTTATTCATGCGAATTCTTTCCTCCTTTTGGTCTCTGGTCCACGCTTTCATTGCGTGAACAAGGAATTTTTATATCACGAGGATATACTATATCATGTTTCCCCTCTAAATTCAAGGCTTTTTCTTAATTTCCCTCGTATTTTTTTCCACAAGCTTTCTTGCAATCATAATCTGATGACCGCATCCCATACACTTTAATCGAAAATCCGCGCCGACACGAAGAATCTCCCATTCATTACTGCCGCATGGATGCTGTTTTTTCAACCGGACACGATCGCCCACCTCATATTTATCCACAGCCGCTCCCCCTTTCATTCCTCTATCTGCGAAAAAACCTCGCCAAGCCCCGCCTGAAGCAGAAGATCTGCCCGCCCGTCCATCGGCGTTGTCGTCTTATTGATGAGCACCAGCTTGTTTCCTCTGTAATAGTCGACCAGTCCGGCAGCCGGATATACGGCAAGCGATGTCCCACCAACGATCAGCACATCCGCATGACTGATATAAAACACCGCCTCCTCAAGCGTCTGCTGATCCAGCCCCTCCTCATAGAGCACAACGTCCGGCTTGATCTCTCCGCCGCACCTGTCGCAGCGCGGTACCTGTTCCGTAGAGCCTAACACATACTCCGCGTCAAATCCTTTCTGGCACTTGCGGCAGTAATTGCGGTGTACGCTCCCATGCAGCTCCAGTACCTTGCAGCTTCCTGCCTTCTGATGCAGTCCGTCAATGTTCTGCGTGATGACCGCCTTCACCTTTCCCTCCGCCTCAAGTGCCGCAAGCTTCTGATGCGTAATGTTCGGCTTTGCATCCAGACACAGCATCTTTTCTCTGTAAAAGCGGTAAAACTCCTCCGTATGACGCATATAAAAGCTGTGGCTTAAAATCGTCTCCGGCGGATAGTCATATTTCTGCTTGTACAATCCGTCCACGCTGCGAAAATCCGGGATGCCGCTCTCTGTGGACACGCCTGCGCCGCCGAAAAACACAATGTTGTCTGATTCCCGTATCATCTGTAAAAACTTCTCTGTTTCCGTCATTATCATTCCCTCCCATTGCATCAATGACCAAAAGCATGACACATCCGTCAAATGCTTTCCTTCCGGATTAATTGCTGTCAATTCCAGAAGCAGCTTTCAAAAGAGGCTGCTCTGATACTTCATTCTACAACAAATACAAATACTTTAAAACGGCAAAATCCAACTTTTCTGATAAGGGAGCAAACGTGTGTTTTTATGACATAGGATTTGCAGCGCAATTTCCTACTGTCATAAAAAAGCGCCCTGCCGCAAAACAATATTTCATGCGGCAGGACGCTTTTGGCGAACCGGAAGGACGACCCGCAGCGCGCATCATCCGTTATTTTATTACTGCACCGTAAAGCTCTTGGTTGCAGTTCCTTTGTTTAAATTAATCTTGATCTGATACTCGCCGTTCGGAAGGATCATGCCAAGATTTTTAATAAATTTAATCTCTACGCCACTCGCATTTGTGGAAACCTCAATATCCCTTGATCCCGTATAGACGGTGCTGCTTCCATTCTGCGTAATTTCAATATCGTCTGCGGAAACATACATCTGATCTGCCTGTACGTCGTAATCAAATGTCAGCGACAATACTGTGCACTCATTCTTCGGACCAAAATCCTTAGAAACAGTGAGGTTCGTGATCTGCACAGTACTCTGCGGCGGCTGCGGAGTCTCCGGAGCCTTTTCCGGGATCCTTACACCATCCACAAATCGAACCCTGTTTCCAAGCAGATCTTCATAAACATAGAACAATGTTTTGCTTGCAGCCGTTACGCCGTTTAGCGTTATACGGTTGTTACCTTCCACAAAGCTTATCATGGTTCCCTGTGTGAGCACCTGATCCACAGTCACATCAGAGTTTATCAGATCCTTGTCAAGACACAGATACCACATAGTTCCCTTCTCATTAGACTGGAAGTCAAAGATTGCCTCTGTATCAGAATTTCTTGTCACCGTCGGCATAGAGAAGGTGGGACTGGAAAGGTCTACAAAAAACTTATGCTTGCTGATACTCTTATCGCTGTAAGTGATAATTACGGTGTAATTATTCATATCCTGGAAGAAATATCCTTCCTGCATATGAAGGCGATATTGTGTATCGCTTAGCTTTTCCATCCTTCCAAGGTGCAGGCTTGTGGACGCCGGGCAGGAAATACTAAAGTTTGCAAGGCTTAATTCCTCAGCAGGCTTTCCACTGAGCGTTATATCGAAATAACGATCCGTCGCCTTTGCGTCTACAATCTGTATCGCATTCTGCTGCGGCTCCTGTGCAGGTTTCGCTGCGATATAAACAGGTCCCTGTACCAGACTTTCTTTTCCATTGTGATCCACTGCGAGATAGTATACCTCATATCCAACGTCTGTCTTTAAATTGGAGATACGAATATTGTTTGCCTGATAGTTCAGGGTTGTCTTAATTCCCTGTGATTTCACCTGATCTGCCGTAGGTACGCTGCGGGCTGCTCTTAATGCAGAGCTTTCCTGCAATAAATAATAAAACTCTCCCGAAGAATCAGAAACGAAGAATAGATCCGCATTTCCCTCATTGATTCTGGTTGCCTCAAGCTTCGTGAGCGCCGGCGCGTCATTACGCACCTCAAATACCTTACTGATCGTTGTTCCGTCCGGCAGCGTCATGTAGATTTCATAATCATTATCCTTATACACTGCGGTTGAAATCTCATAGGTCTTATTGTCTGTCGTTTTTACATTTAAAATCGTCATATCGGAACCGCCGCTGTTGCAGAGAATCGAAATCTGCTCCTTTGCGACCGGTGCTGACGTCGGAGCGCTTAAGGTCACGATCACCTTTGCATATTCACTCTGCACACGCTCAATAACGATTTTTTCAGTGGAAGGAGCTGACCCTGACGAATTGCCGCCGGAGCCTCCGCCCTGCGGCGGATTTACATTTCCGTCTACTACGGAACCATTATTCTGTCCCCCCGCATTTGAGCCGGAATTATTTTTATTTGCTGGCTTTCCCGGATTCTTTTGATTCTTATTCTTATTTGCTGTCTGACCTGTCTTACCCGGCTTTGCCTTTTCATTTACCTGCAAATCCGCAACCTTATCCTTACCGGTTAAATTTGCAAGCTTCGCCTCTGAAGTAAGACTTGCAACGCTTCCCTCTACGAGAATGGATGATTCCTTTGCAGCATCTGCAACGTTCATCTTCTCTACAGTTCCCTTAATGGTAAGCTCTGATTTTGCATTTACCTGAAGCTGGGCAATCTGTCCCTCTGCCTCCAAAACGGTCTGCTCGTCGAGGGATGCCATATTGACAGATGATGCAGCGTCCAAAACAACACGAACGGCATCCTCTTTTCTTGCAACCACCATGTTTTCCACGGTCGTGCTTTCTATATGGATCGAATTCTTACCGCCTCCGTAAATCTGGAGATTTGCCGCCGTCACATTTCTAAGAGTCACATCTCCGTCCCCTACTGCGGCGTCAATCTTTAGGGTCTCTACAGATGCATTCTCAACCGCAACATCCGGTGACGTAATGGTCAGCTCCTTGTACTCTGTCTGATCGCTGTAAGTACCGGGAGCATCCAAAACCAGTGTGTCGCTCTCCTCTGTCTCCTCCGGCAACTCTGTCACATCATTTTCCGTAACAGCCACTACCTCGTTCTCATTGCCGTCTGGAGGCGCCGGATTACCTTTTGGAAACAAAAGAATCCCAAGCACCACAACACAGATTACAACCGGCACAAGCACATAAAGTAATTTTTTGTTGTTCATACTTTCTCCCCTTCTTATGTATTTCATCAATATTCGTAAGTACACCCAAGCAGTGATACTATCCTTACTACTATAACGGACAATCATAAATTTTTCAACATGTGATGTGAAAAATTTCCCATTTTTCAACAAAATAAGCTTATGCTCCGCTGACAGAGCGCCATTCTTATATGAAAAACAACGAGCGACACGCTTCGCGAACCACTCTTATGTCAAACAACGGGCGACACGCTCTTATGTAAACAAAAAACTGACAGCTTCTGCAGCATCTGCAAAAGCTATCAGTCTATGAATTGCGGGAATAGGATTTGAACCTATGACCTTCGGGTTATGAGCCCGACGAGCTTCCAGACTGCTCCATCCCGCGGTAATATAAGTCTGCCAGATCGGTCTTGACTTTATTTACAGGGTATTATAATCCTTTTTGTTATGGTTGTCAAATCTGTTTTTTGCTTTCCCTGCTCTCTTTTATACTTTATGCTATTACCATGGTTTTTAGAACTCCAATTTTTATTTTCCCTTACATCCATCCGGCAAGCACAATGCTCGCCGCCGTTCCGGCAAGCGTTGCAAGCAGCGCTCCTGCCAGTGTGTAACGGCTCTTTTTTATTTTTGCCGTCATAAAATAGACGGACATCGTATAAAAAATAGTTTCCGTGCTGCTCATCATAATCGAAGCGATTTTCCCAAGCATGGAGTCCGCGCCGTACTCCTTATACAGATCCAGCAAAAGCCCTGTCGCCGCGGACGAGGAAAACATTTTGACAACAGTGAGCGGGAGAAGCTCTGACGGAAAACCGATGCGGTCTGTGAAAGCAGCAAAAAGCCCTGCAAAAAATTCTAAGAACCCGGACGCTCTTAAGATGCCGACTGCCACCATAAGTCCGATCAGTGTCGGCATGATGCCGATGACCGTCGAGAATCCGTCCTTCGCTCCCTCGATAAATTCCTCATAGATATTTTGTTTATTTAAGATACCGTAGCCGACAATACAAAAAATCAAAAGCGGTATCATCACGTTTGATAAAAACAGCATTACGTTCATTCTCGCCGAAGCCTCTCTTTTATTTTGCAAAATATGATCGCCGCCAGCGTACTGCAGCAGGTCGCAAGCAACGCCGGACCGACGATTGCCGCCGGATTTACGCTCCCGTACTGCCCCCGGTAGGCAATGATATTAACCGGAATTAGCTGTAAGGATGAAATATTGATGATCAAAAAGGTACACATTTCATCTGTTGCAATATCCGGCGCCCGTTTTTTGGTGCGCCCCCTGCGCTTGCATTCTTCTATATTGATTTCCTCAAGCGCCTCCATTGCCTTAAGTCCCGCCGGCGTCGCCGCCCATCCAAGCCCAAACATATTGGCGATCATATTTGTCGCAATATATTTATTGGCAATGTGTTCCTTTGGCAGATGCGGAAATAAAAATCTAAGCAACGGTTCCATTTTTCTCGACAATCCGCCAATCATCCCGGAATTTTCCGCTATTTTCATTAATCCCACCCAAAATGACATCACTCCCGTCATTGCGATACACAGCGTAACAGCCTCCTTTGCAGAATCAAGCGCCGCGTCCGTGATCGCCGGAAGGGTGCCGTTAAACGATGCATACACGATTCCGACGAGTATCATAAATGCCCACAGATAATTCATAGGTCAACCACCCTCTGATGTTTCTTTTTATCGTATGCCCGAGGGGCTTTTCCTTATCACTTCATCACGCATAAGTCCCTGTTCTTTTTCATACGATGTGCTAATTCCCTTCTTATCATGAGGTTTGTATTTTGTATTTTCGTTTTAGGCAGAGGGTTCTTTTGCCCATTCTTCTTGTATGTTGTCTGCTTACCGGCTGTGGCGCCAAGCTCCTTCCCGGCACCGCCCAAGGTACGGAGACAGCGCTTTCCTTTGACGAGTTTTCCGAGCATTTTTTCCGCACGGAAATTTCCTCCAATACGATCAATCTTCATTTTACCTTGTCCGAGCCGGAGGACTACGGCATCACAGACCCGCCGATCAGTCTCGGCAGTCTCACGCCAGAAGCGGCAGATGAGTCCCGCGCGTCATTGGAAAATGCACTCGCCGTCCTAAAAACCTTCGATTATGACAGCCTTTCTGCGCGGGAAAAGCTCGACTATGAGATTCTCACAGACTATCTGCAGCTGACCTGCGATTCGTCTGAATTTACATTCTATGATGAACTCCTGCGTCCCTCGACCGGAATCCAGGCACAGCTGCCTGTTCTATACGAAGAATATCGTTTCTACGAAAAACAGGATATTGAGGATTATCTTGCCTTGATCGCCTTGACCGGCGACTATTTTGACCAGATTATTGAGTTTGAGCGCCAAAAGGCTTCCGCAGGACTTTTTATGTCGGACTTTGCCTGCGATACGATCATTTCCCAGTGCGAGGCATTTTTGCAAAACCGGGAGGAGCATTATCTGATCACAACCTTTGATCATAAGCTCACACAGATGACGGAGCTAAGTGACGCCGAACGTCAGACCTATCAGGCAAAAAACGAAACGATTGTCAAGGAAACCATTCTTCCGGCTTATGAGAGACTTGCGTCTGCGCTCACCGAGCTGCTCGGCAGCGGAACGAACAACGCCGGGCTTTGCCACTTCCCGGACGGCACGGAGTATTACGAATATCTGGTGCGTCACAATACGGGCAGTGATAAGTCTGTGCGTGAAATTCAAAAAATGGTGGAGGAGCAGCGCAGCGAGGACCTGACTGCCGCCGGTGTCCTGATACTGCAGCACCCGGGGCTTGAGGAAAAATGCGCAAGCGTTCGGCTTGACGGGATGGATCCTGTCGCCACGCTGCATGTTCTGCAGGAGGAAATGCTCGCACAGTTTCCGGCTGCCCCCGATACGGAATTTACGGTCAGCTACATTGACGAGTGCATGGAGGACTACATGGCTCCGGCATTTTATATCACAGCTCCTATCGACAACTACCGCAAAAATTCTATTTTTATCAATGCCTCGACGGACACCTCAACGATGCGCCATTTTACAACGCTGGCACACGAGGGTTTTCCCGGTCATCTCTATCAGACAGTGATGTCCTACGAGGCCGGACTTTCCCCTGTCCGCTCCATTTTAAATTACCCCGGCTATGTGGAGGGCTGGGCAACCTATGTAGAAATGCTCTCCTACCACTATGCCGGCTTGGAAACGCCGGTTGCTGATCTGTTGTCTTTCAACCAGTCCGCACTGCTAAGTCTTTATGCCACAACGGACCTTGGAATCCACTATGACGGCTGGTCCTTTTCCGATGTGCTCGCTTTCTGGGCAGATTATGGCATTACCGACCAAAACAGCCTGCGCAATGTTTATGAGCTGATCGTGGAAGAACCTGCGCATTATCTGAAATACTATGTCGGTTATCTGGAATTTCTGGAATTAAAAGAAGACGCAAAAAAACGCTATGGGGATGCGTACAGCGACGTCGCCTTTCACCAGGCCATCCTTGCGATCGGCCCGGCTCCGTTTCCGATTGTGGAAAAATATCTGGATACCTACTATTTTGTGGATCAAACGCCGTCCACGGAATAGCAGAAAAGACTCTTATCTTTCTTTTTTCATATTTTTAATATTGCCGGCAATGCTCTCATACAATTTTTTTCCATAAATCAAAAAGAGAGCAACAAACCTAAAAATATATGGTTCGTCACTCTCTTTCTCTTTTCCGGTTCTTGTTATGATGATCCGATCTTACAGTTCATCCTCGGATGCCTCTGCCTTTTTTCTTCTGATTATGAAATATAAGGCTCCCGCTCCAACGATGACTGCCAGACCAAGGAGTCCTACGATTGACGTGCCACCACCTGTCTCCGGTTCAGCGGCAGGTGGCTTTGGCTGTTCCGTCTCCTTTTTTGCAACGCTTAATACTGCCGTATCGGAAGTAACGTTTCCTGCGGTATTACTGATAACACACCGATATTTAAAGCCGTTATCGTCTGCATCGGCGGCAGGAGTGGTATAGGATGCTCCGTTTGCATTGGCAAGCTTGACAAAGCCTTTTCCGTCATTTCTGTCTATCTGCCACTGATAGCTTAATCCTGTTCCCTTTGCCGTTACCGTAAAGGCTGCCTTTTCTCCTTCTTCTACCGTTACATTCAAAGGTTGTTTTGTGATCACCGGCTTTTCTGCAGATGTTGCCTGAACCTTCTCAGTCTCTGTCTTTTTTGTGTCTTCAGTCGCGCCAATGGTGTCTTTTTTCTTGTTGATAACGAATAATACTGCCGTATCGGAAGTAGCGCTTCCTGCGGTATTACTGATAACACACCGATACTTAAACCCGTTACAGTCCGCATCTACAACAGAGGTACTATGCGATGCTCCGTTTGCATTGGCAAGCTTGACAAAGCCTTTTCCGTCATTTCTGTCTATCTGCCACTGATAGCTTAATCCTGTTCCCTTTGCCGTTACCGTAAAGGCTGCCTTTTCTCCTTCTTCTACCGTTACATTCAAAGGTTGTTTTGTGATCACCGGCTTTTCTGCAGATGGCGCCGGTGCCGGCGGCGTTTCTGTTCCCGGTGCCGGCGGCGTTTCTGTTCCCGGTGCCGGCGGCGTTTCCTTAAAAGTTGCAGCAATCGTATGGTCTGCCTGTACATCTGTAAATGTATATGCCGCCACTGCCTCTACGCTGTTTCCGTCTACTGTAAGCGTATCGATCTCGTACCCGTCTTTCGGAGTTATAGTAAAGGTCTGGTTCTGTTCTTTTTCTACTGATACCGCTCCGCTCGGGGCAATACTTCCGTTTTCCCCTGCGGTTGCTGTAATGACATATTTCGGCACAGGCAGGTTAATAGTATATGTAATTGCCACTACACTGCTGTTCTGCATTCCGTCTTTTACTGCAATCGCTTTAATGGTTGTGGTCACGCTCTGTCCCGGTGTTCCCACAATGCTGATTGGCGCTGTGTATTCCAGAGTGCTTGCGTTTGCCGGAGTAAAGACGGTATAGCCGGTAATTTCGGATACGGGCGGTACGGCGTTTTCCGATACTGTGGCCTGAGTATTTTCCGATAACGTTGGCGATTCGCTTCCAGACGTTTCAGACACACCCGCGGCTTCCTGTGTCCCGACAAATTCAGCGTTAAGCGCCGGCTCACTGCCGTCTAAGGTATAATAAATCTTTGCTCCTTCTGTGGAAGAAGAAAGCGCGACGGTCTGATCCTCCGTAAAAATTCCTGCAGCAGGGCTGGCTGTCGGTATTCCTGTAAAGCCTGCTTCGCTGACCGTTACTGCAATGATCACTTCCAAAGGTATACTTCCTGTATTGGCGATTTCTTCTGGAAGACTGATCGTACCTTTTACCTCAAAAGCCTGTTCTGTAACTGTCTCCGGATGATAACTGCCGCTTACAAGGTTAGCCAAATCCCATGTCACACCTGCAGCTGTAACGTCTGTTGCTTCTGTCTCGATGGTTACTGTTTCCGGAAGTCCCAGCGCTTCCGCCGTCATTTCCGTTCCGTTTGCCACTCCGGTCAATGCCTGCGGACTTGTAATACCAAGAAGCTCTGCTTTTCGTGTGGCAGCAAATTCATAGG
>Avalanche_p1__coassemble_593_pt1 | contig 124391 bp, 104 predicted proteins | sample Avalanche_p1__metabat2_low_PE_018 | metagenome-assembled genome bin Avalanche_p1 | reverse complement strand
GCATCCGGATTAATCTTCTGCACCAGTTCGATGACCGTTTCCACTGAGGACGTATCAAAATAATTCTGCTTCGGATCATAATTGGTCGGCGTAGAAATGATCACATAGTCCGCATCGCGATATGCAAGCTGCGCGTCTGTCGTCGCCGTCAGCCGCAGCGGTACCCGCGCCAGATATTCCTCGATCTCCTGATCCACAAGCGGCGACTTTCCCTGATTGATCAGCGCGACCTTCTCCGCGATCAAATCCACCGCATACACGTCATGATGCTGTGCAAGCAAAATCGCATTTGACAATCCTACATATCCTGTACCTGCTATTGCAATCTTCATATGCTACCTCCGCTCCCCTGCGCCTGATTTTAACGTTTCCGAAAACCTCCATGTTTTTCTATAGTACCATTTTCTAATATTTGTTGCAAGTCTTGTGTTTCTCCGTTTACATTTTTTCTTTTTTTTGATAAGGTATAAGATATTATAATATAGAAGAAACGGAGTTTATACTATGAAACATCATCGCAAAAAACTGCTGCTTTGCTCCCTTGCCGTCCTCCTGATCTGCTTAGGGAGCGCAGCTTTTCTCCTTTTTCACAAACCTAAGAAAGATTCCACCGGCTATACACCGGATCTTGCCACGGAATATGTCGTGACCCAATACCCTGATGCCACCGGCGTACAGGCAACCTGCTATACGATCAGTAATGAGGATTCACTCATCATTATTGACGGAGGCTGGGCAGAAAATGCAGACGCCCTGCGTGCCATCATCGCCGAGCACGGCAATACCGTGGACGCATGGATCATCTCCCACCCGCATAAGGATCATGCAGGCGCATTTAATGAGATCATGGCAGATCCGGGTGATATTGTCGTGAAACAGATCTATGACAATGGCTTTGACTATGACTTTATTATGGCTGCCGGAGAGCCATACGATGATATTACAGTGCTTGAAAATTATTATGCGCTCACAAAGGACGCGCCAAACGTCACACACCTAAGGCGCGGCGATGTACTTGACATCTGCGGTCTTACCTTCTCGGTCTATAATGCCTATGACGATGCGTCGATCGCCCATGTCGGGGAGGAGAAGGACTATCAGAACAACGCCTCTCTGCTGCTTAAGGTCAGCAGCGCCAACAGTAGCATGCTCTTTTGCTCGGACATCAAGTATGATATGGATGAATTCCTTCTGACAGAGTACGGCGATGCGATTTCCTGCGACTATGTACAGGTCGGTCATCACGGAAACTGGTCATTTTCCGAAGCCTTTTATGAAAAAACAGGCGCCTCCGTCTTTCTTTTTGACGCACCGGAGGAAATTACCGAAAATCCCGATTTCCCGGCAAGCAGTCTCAAGGACGCGCTGGAAGCAAAAAAGAAGACGGTGCTTGATTTTCGCACCGCCCCTAATACTATTACTTTAAAATGATCCGGGAGCCTGACGGGATTATTTCGCAAAATAAACGGTCACGCTGCTCTCTCTTTTGTATGCTTTTGTTCCTGCGGACGTTTGATCCGTCTTACGGGGTATAAATAAAATAGCTTCCCGATGCTGTCAAATCAGATGTTCCAATGTTCTCCACAAAGACGCGGTAAAAGCCGGAATCTTCAACTGCAAAGGCATGACCAAAACTTCCTGATCCCTGAACATAACGCACGGAATTCTTCGGATCCATAATGCCAATCCAATAGGTTGTATTTCCCGGAACTGCTGACGCTGACATGCTGATGCTCTGCCCTTTCTTTACATAAAAGGTCGTGGACGCTGTGCGTGTCTGCGGAGCAACTTTCCAGTTAAAAGAAACGAGTTCATTTTCATTCATCCGGTCGTCTATCGCTTCCTCAACTGTGTCCTGATATTCGATCCTCTCATATGTATGAGCCTCTGCCGCCGGGAGGAAGAACTCCTCAAGCTCCATCTCCTCACTGCTCTCCTCAACCCTCGGCTCCATCATGCGATACAGCACATCGTGCACCTTCGCCGCCTGACTGCCGGCGGCGTAAACAGTCGTTACATTTGTCAGCACAAAAACTGCTGCAAGGGCGATCGCCGCTCCGTTCAGCTTTTGTTTTACATTTCCATATTTTTTCATATAATCCATTCTCCTCTCCAAACGCAACCGCTGTTCGCTCAATCCCGAAAAATGAATTTCCTCCTCCCCTTCTTCTGTCTCATCTGACAGTGTGTTTAAAATCATCTCAAAGTACCGCATTGCACCAATCTCATCACGCATCGCTTCCATAGCTCTTAAATCACAATTATACTCGCTCCACTCGTTGAGCTCCGCTTGTATCAAGCGCTTCAGCGGACCGATATGACCAACCATCGCAACGCCTTCCATAGCCAGCTTATAAAATACATCAAAGCTTTTACAATGCATCAGCTCATGGTGAAAAATAGCGATCAGCTGTTCTTTGCTATAGGTGCGCTCCGGAAGAACGATCACACAATGAAATACGCCGTAGGTTCTTGGTGAAAAGACACTGCCGCTGCGGTATACATCAACCGTTCTGCGCAGTCCAAGCTTCGTTTTGATACGGGCAAGCTCTGTGAGTACCCGTTCATCCTCCTCCGGAATCAGAATATGCTTCCGCTTTCTCCTCTTATGATAAGAAAAAAGGCAGACATAGATTTGTCTGCCCGTCAGCAAAAGCCACCCAACTACCACGACAACAGCAAGCCCGCGCATTGCGCCTGTCAAAGCAAACTTCATCTGCCATACTCCTGCAATTCGCACATATCCGCCTCGCAGCCCAATCTGCATACAAATATAAGCAATTGGTAACAAATACAACAGACAAGTAATGCGAAGCAGCAGATATGGCAGCCTCGGATGACTCCTTATAGAAAAATGGCAGCTCCACTGCCACACAGCAAATGCAAGACTCCCCGTTGCCACCATCGTAAGGATGGCATAGACAATCTGACTAACTAAGTTCATCAAGCTTCTTCTTCAGCTTTGTGATGTCCTCCTTCGAGAGCATCTCATCGCAGAGGCAGCATACAAAATCCTCCGCATCTCCGTTGCTGAACATACGCACATCCTCGTTGACAGTTGCCTTCCAAAACTCTCTCTTACTAACAAGCGGCTTATAGTAGCAATATCTGCCCTTCCGGTACATACTTAAAAAGCCTTTTTTCACCAATCGGGAAAGAAACGTAGAAACAGTCTGAGGTTTCCATGATTTCTCATTCTCCTCATTGACCTTTCCCATAATATCCTGTAACGCTAAATCCTCCGTAGAATCCCAGATGACTTTCATGACAAATTTCTCGCATGTAGAAATATCATTGATATCCATAAAATCATTCTCCTTCCTACGCCCGCAGTGCAACTACGTCCGTATTAGTATATCACTTCTTATTTGTTTTGGCAACAAAAAATCACGAACCATTATAACCTATTTTTTTTCAGAAAGCTATCTTTTCTGTGATTTTTCTTTTCTCTTTTGTATTTCTTCTGCGATTTTCTGCCTGTAGGTGATTGTTTCACTCTACAGTTCTTTCCTCAACCACAATTTCATCATTGCTCGTGTCTCCAAGACTGACCTCGATACATTTCAGATCAGAGCCGACCGCACGGATGCTGTGCTCCTTTCCTGCCGCGATGCTGACTGTCACGCCTGCCATAAGGTCAATCTCTGCAGCTTCCAGCAGCAGCTTTCCCATGCCGGAAAGCACGGTGATCGTCTCCGTATGCCTGCAGTGCTTGTGTCTTGGCATCGTCTTTCCGGCAAGCACCTTGACGCGCTTTGTCACACTCCTGCTGCCGTCATCCTCCTCACGGTCGATCGTTTTGACCGTGCCCCAGCGGCGCTCCTCATATTTAGAAGTATCCTCAAGCTGGGTCAGGCAATCCTTGATATAAGAGCTCTGATGCTTATCCGCCACAAGGATTCCATCATGCGATGCTGCAATGACCATGTTCTTTGCCCCCATCACGACAAGCGGGATCCCAAGCACATTGATCGCGTGGCTGTTTTCACAGGTATCGTCCCATGTCACATCGCCGATGCTGTTTTCCTTCATCTCCTCCGTGAGCGTGTTCCAGGTACCGAGATCCTTCCACATATCGCTGTACTTCATTGCCCCGATGCGGTTCCAGTGCTCCAACACCTCATAGTCAAAGCTTTTCTTCGGAAGCTTCTCATAATCTGCCGCCAGACTGTCATAATCCATGCAGACGCCGTATTTCTCCACCCACTGCTGCGCCATTGAGAGCGTAAAGCAGAACACGCCGCAATTCCAGAGCGCGCCGCTCTCTACAAGCTCTGCCGCCGTCTCCTCGTCGGGTTTCTCGCGGAATCCTTCTACTTCCAAAAACGTACCCTCACCCTTCTTTGGCACGATGTAGCCATATTTCGTGGACGGGTAGGTCGGCACGCCGCCGAGCAGTCCGATCGTCTGCTCTGTCCTTGCGATCTGCTCTCCCAGCTGCTTGATGCAGGAAAAAAACGTACCTGTCGTGTACGGGTCTACCGGAAGAAATGCCACCACATCGTCAGGCTTTGCCCCCTTTTTAGACAGCAGGTAAGCACAGGAAAGCATCACCGCCGGAAACGTATCGCGGCGCATCGGCTCTACCGCGACCTCCACAGCGCTCGCAAGCTGGCTCTCAATGATCTCGACCTGCGCATCGCTCGCACAGACGATCGTATTTTCCGCAAGCCCGGCATTTTTCAGCTGCCCGAACACTCTCTGCAGCATAGAGCACTTTGCATTCCCCTCCTGCGCTGTCTCCTCCGCGTTATCGTGATTCATTAATTTGATATACTGCTTGGAACAAAGGTCGTTGGAGAGCGGCCAAAGACGCTTCCCCGAACCTCCCGACAGTAACACAATATACATGGCTCTCCTCCTTATCTTTAGCGCTCCGCACGCATCGGGTTATTTAAAAAATCCTCATAGGCAAGGCGGATTCCGTCCTCAAGCTCTGTCTTATATTTCCAGCCGAGGCTTTCAAGCTTGCTCACATCCAAGAGCTTTCTGGGCGTGCCGTCCGGCTTGCTCGGATCCCACTGAATCTCGCCCTCATAGCCGATCACCCTTGCCACGATCTCGGTCAGCTCTTTGATCGTTAATTCTTTGCCTGTGCCGAGGTTGACCGTCTCATCCCCGCTGTAGTGGTTCATCAGATACACACATGCGTCTGCAAGGTCGTCCACATACAGAAATTCCCGCAGCGGCGTGCCAGTTCCCCAGCAGGTCACTTCCTTAAGTCCTGCCTCCTTTGCCTCATGAAAACGACGGATAAGCGCCGGAAGTACATGGCTGTGCTCCGGGTGATAATTATCATTTGGTCCATAAAGATTTGTCGGCATCACGGAAATGTAATCTGTTCCGTACTGCTTGTTTAAGTACTCACAGTATTTTAAGCCGCTGATCTTTGCGAGCGCATACGCCTCGTTTGTCTTTTCCAGCTCGCTCGTCAAAAGGCAGCTCTCCGGCATCGGCTGCGGCGCCATGCGCGGGTAGATACAGGAGGATCCGAGAAACAGCAGCTTCTTACAGCCATTCTTCCAAGCCTCATGGATGACATTCATCTCAAGCATCATATTTTCATACATAAAATCAGCCAGAGCCTCGCTGTTTGCCATGATCCCGCCGACCTTCGCCGCCGCCAAAAAGACATATTCCGGCTTTTCCTTTGCAAAAAACTCCTCGACCTCATTCTGGCGGCAGAGGTTTAACTCCTTATGCGTTCTTGTAATAATATTGGAGTAGCCCTCCTTCTCCAGCCGACGGATGATCGCAGAACCGACCATGCCCCGATGTCCCGCCACATAAATCTTTGCGTCCTTTTCCATGTTATCGCTCCTTCTGTTTTGTCTGCTCTCTACGCTTCCTTTGCAACCAGCTCCATGTCATGCTTTACCATGATTTTTACTAATTCCTCAAAGGTCGTCTTTGTCGGATTCCAGCCAAGCTCTGTTTTTGCCTTCGTCGGGTCTCCCCAGAGGTTCACCACGTCGGTCGGACGATAAAATTCCTCCGCCACCCGGATCACGACCTTGCCTGTCGCCTTATCGATGCCGACCTCATCCATGCCTTCACCCTGAAATTCCAGCTCAATGCCTGCCTCACGGAATGCATATTCGCAGAACTCACGCACCGAATGCTGCTCACCGGTCGCGATCACAAAGTCCTCCGGCTTGTCATTCTGCAAAATCAGCCACATACACTCCACATAATCCTTCGCATAGCCCCAGTCACGCAGGGAGGATAAATTTCCAAGATACAGCGTGTCCTGCTTGCCCTGTGCGATCCTTGCCGCTGCAAGGGAGATCTTGCGCGTCACGAACGTCTCCCCTCGGCGCTCGGACTCATGGTTAAATAAGATGCCGGAGCAGCAGAACATATTGTAAGCCTCGCGGTACTCCTTCACGATCCAAAAACCGTACTGCTTTGCCACTGCGTACGGACTGTACGGGTGAAACGGGGTTGTCTCACGCTGCGGAACTTCTTCTACCTTGCCGTATAACTCGGAGGTAGACGCCTGATAGATGCGGCAGGTCGCCTCCAAGCCGCATACGCGCACTGCCTCAAGCACGCGGAGCACGCCGGTCGCCACCACGTCCGCCGTATACTCCGGCACGTCAAAGCTTACACCTACATGGGACTGCGCCGCAAGATTGTAGATCTCATCCGGCTTTACGGAGCCGATGATCTTTACAAGACTTAAGGAATCCGCCAGATCGCCGTAATGAATATGGAAATGCGGATTGCCATTCAAATGATCAATACGCTCTCTTTTCTCAGTCGAGGAACGGCGTACCATTCCATGTACCTCATACCCTTTCTCCAATAATAGCTCTGCCAGATAGCTTCCATCCTGTCCGGTTACGCCTGTGATCAACGCTGCTTTACTCATCTTGATTCTCCTTTTATTTCTATAATTATTTTGCCAATTTCTTTTTCTTAAGCCGCTGTCTAGTATAGTCTAAATTTTTTGATTTGATAATTGATTATATTGCCCAAAAATAGTATTATATTGCTATTATGATCATAAGGACTTCCGGCGCGCCATGCCGGTTTTTCATTTTCTTTTGCAAAGGAGCACCGCTATGCGCGATTCTTTTTTTGAAAAATATAAGACCTCGGAGGTGACCAATACCCGTCGTGTCATCAACACGCCCGCCCCGTTTACAAGGACCAACTTCTTCTATATCCAGGAAGCAGGATACCTCAAAAGCTTAAAGCCCCATTTGAGCCGACGCAGCGGTCTAAGGTCTTATCTGTTCCTGATCGTTCTCTCCGGAAGCGGCAAGGTTTCCTATCGTGACAAAACAAAAACGCTGTTGACCGTTCCCGCGCAGCCGGGCGACTGCTTTTTCCTTGACTGCAAGGAGGAGTATACACATATCAGCAGCGAACATGATCCGTGGGAGCTTATGTGGCTTCATTTCTACGGTCCGCAGGCAGACGCCTACTATACCTGCTTTCGGGAGCAGAAGACATGGCATTTTCACACGGGACATTTTGCCGAGCTGACCGCCGCCATTCAGGCAATTATCCATTTTCACGAAACGCCTGCGGACGATACCGACCTGCGCACTGCGCAGCAGATCGTCAATATCCTGACGATCATCTGTACCGAGACAGACGGGAACAGTGCGGCGGACTCTGCGCTAAGCGGCAAGCTTGAAAATATTCTGCACTATCTGGATGAGCATTATACGGAAAGCATCTCGCTCGACCTGCTTGCGGAGCAGTTTTTTATCAGTAAGTACTATCTTTCCCGCGAATTTAAAAGGGAATACGGTACAACGATCATACAGTATCTTCTGACAAAAAAAATCACCAACGCCAAGGAGCTTCTGCGCTACAGTAATTCCTCCATTGAGGAGATCGCAAGGCTCTGCGGCATTGATGACGCCAGCTATTTTAATAAGGTTTTCAAAAAAATGGAGGGCTGCACCGCTTCCGAATACCGGAAGCGGTGGTAAGCTGCTTACTCTCTCATGAAATGCTTCTCATAATATTTGGACGATTTCAGCAGCTCGCCATCCAGATATTCTTTTCCGTATTTCTCATATAAGGTTTCTTTCTCAGAAAACAGGTTCACTCCAAGTCCCAGCTGATCCCCCTCGATTTGCGCACCAAGCGCCGCAAGCGTCGTCGGATAAAGGTCAAAGGTCGAGTAGCCTCTTTCCCGCTCCTTTTCTTTGCATCCGTCTGCAGCGTTTATGATCGTGACATAAACTCTCCTGTCATAATTCTGCGCATTCCGGCGTTCTATGTAGCCCGAATCCATCGTCGGATGATCCCCGGCGATCACAATCGTCGTGTTCTCATAAAAATCCTGTTCCAAAATCCACGAAATCAACTCCGCGATCATCTTACTTGAGCAGGCAATGACATTGCTGTACTGCTCGCTGTACGCATCCCCGCACTGCGGACACAAATAGCCGTCTGTAAAATGTGTGTCTGCTGTCAGCATTGTAAAATTAAACGGCTCGTTTCCCTCCGCAAGCTTTTGCAGCTCCTCTTCTGCATAGGCGATCAGCTTTTCATCCTCATAGCCCCACCATACATAATAGTCTTCGGGGATTCTTCCCTCTGCAAGCGCAGAATTATAATCCTTGATCTCATAATCTCCATGCGCTTTCATATAGGGACTTCTCCCTCCGAACACTCCGTTTGAGCCGATCAAAAACATTTGGCGGTAGCCTTCCTCGTGCAATACATCTCCCAGCGTCCACACGCCCGGCAAAATACTTTTTTCTCCGTAGCTCCATGCGTTCACGGTCTCATTCGACATTAGAGAGGTATTGATCGGCGTTCCTGATGTATCTGCCACGATCGCCGCCGTTGTAAAAGTCGTTCCGCTTAAGGAGTGCGCTCCGTTTAAACAGCCCTCTGCGGAAAAATCAATATTCTCCATTGCCAGCGCAGTCAGCTCCGGTATATAATTCTCATCCATCGCTCCGCCGACGTCTTTCGACGCATAAGTCATTTCCATGGATTCCAGATAAATGTAAATCAAATTTCGTTTTTTCTCCGGAAATTTGATCGCCACGTCTCTGGCGTCCACATAATTTTCTTCATAGAGAGTTGTTTTCTCATGCGTAAACTTCCAATAGGATACAAAATCAAAATGCGCTCCGGCAATCACGATTCCATAGATACCCGCCGCAAGTCCCAGAGACGCCATCCACCCCGCGCACCAGCTTTTCTGTCCCATACGGCGCGCCAGCATATCAATTCCTGCCACTGCGCATGTAATGATGAGTGCCAGCGCTCCAAGCTCATAAAATAATTCCTGAAATGACGATACATTCGCACCCTCCAATGGCATTCTTGCCTGAAACAAAAGCTCCTCGATGCTGACATTTCCAAAATGGCTCATCAGATATTCTGCGCCATAAACGATTCCGGCGCCTAATATCAGAAGAATATCTGCAACGGCAACCGCAAACAAATGCCGCTTCGTCATTGCAGCAGGCGCATGCTCTCTATGCCTGAAAAAGAGAAGCATGCCGCCCTCCAGCCACAAAAACAGGATAACAGCCCACACTATCAGCTTCTGCTTTTTCGGTGCGATGCTCTCTTTGTATTCCTGCAAAATCCTTTGATTCAATTCCGCATCCAGATATAAGCGTGCATCCCCGTTGTCTGCCTCAAAAAAGCCGCCGTCCTCCGTCGCCGAAAATTCACAATTTTCCGTGCTTTTTATATATTTGACAAACTCTCCCTCGGGCAGAGTGAGAAGCAGTCTCTCCCTATAGAGTACATCAAACGAACGAATCGAGAAATCATCCTCGTTCATAAAGGGGTCTAACCGAAAATCCGTATGTTCCAGATCAAGCTTGGGGAGCGCAAACTGCACATACATCCCGCCCTCGTTGATATTGCATAGAAGCGATTGCTCCTCCGAAAACGCCTCCCCGCTTTTTGCATAGAATAACTGGGAGGTTCCTCCTTCTGCATTCGCATGATCCTCTCCGTAATTTACACGGATCTCCAGCCGATCCGTTTTTATCTGATCACTCGAATACCAGAAAAGCCCCATCAGCAGAAAAAAGATTACGTTTGCCGCTGTCAGCAGCATTGATTTTTTTCTTATTTTTTTCATCGTATTTTCATCCTTATCGGTTTCTTTTTTGCATATTCAAAAAATACGATCCCACCCAAAACGATCAGTGAGACAGCCTCCGCCATGCGCCAGTACAGCGGCTCGGAAAATGCAACCGTAATCTCTCCCTGGTAATCTGCTGGAATCCTTAGCATCATGATATTCTGATAATCACAGTCGATCGGAAGCTGTGCGCCGCTTGCGTGATCCTTCGCCTGATAGCCCTTGTAGGCAAAAAACGGCACGCTGACATGACCTTCGTTTCCTCCGGTATTTTCCACCGAAAGCGTGATAACGCCCTTTTCCTTCTTGTAATCATGGATGACAATTCCCTCATCTGCCTTCGGTCGCACGTCATTGACAGAACCTGCATAGGTATTTTCAAGCAGATATTCTCCGGTGATGACTGCATTCCTCGTATCAAGGCCGCCCGCACCAGTCACCTTGATCGGCTCCTGAAGCGCAAGGAGCATTCCACTGTAAAATAAAAAATGAAGGACCGCAAGCATACAAAGACCCGCAAACACAAGCTTTGCCGTTATCCCGTCACACAGAAGCCTTAGATTTTTTAAAGCATACGCCCCCAGGAGCACGGCAAAAACAAGCGCCATTGCCGTAAAGCGCATCGGAAACTGATACGGTGCAAGTATCGTTGCAAGCTGCGGGATCCGCTCCGGTATATTCCACGGAAAGAAATAGGTGCTCATCCAAAGGCTAAGCAGCACAAGCAGGAACAGCCTTGTTGTGAAAAAAGCCTCTCCCGCGCCGTTTATCTCAAGCAGCCGCTTCTTATGGACCAGCCGCTCCCACAGATACAAAAAGATGACTGCCATGACGGGAAATCCAATCCCGATCACAAGCTCATCGCTGATCCCATAGGAAACAGGCGCCATGATCCCGTTGTTGACGCCTCTTGCCCCATAGGTAAACATCTGCATCAGCTGCGGAAGAAACAATCCCGTGTCCTGCATTCGGATGTTTCTCGCATAAAATACATGCATATCCTGCGTCAGCATATAATCAAGAAACGGTACAAGGTAAAACAGGTTGACGCCGATCGTCACAAGCCCGGTCTTTACCAAAAACATACATCTTTTGACAAACCGTCTTCCCTGCATGAGACAAAAAATCACTGAAAACAAAATCGCCATCTCAAAGCTTAGCAGATGCGACTGCAAAATTCCTGTATATCCAAGGATCAAAAGCCCTGCGCCTCGTCTTAGCCGACTTTTATCCTCCCCTTCCTCATAACTGAATATCTGCCACAGTCCCAAAAACACGAGCGGCAAAAACGCCATTGCCGTAACCTCCCCCAATGCCGCCCGATAAACAGCATTCGTCAGCCGGTAACCGGAAAGCGTATACAATACGCTTGCAATGATTCCGATATTTGTGCTCTTGCTGATTGTTTTTCCGCAATGATAAGAGACAGCAGCCGTCAAAAGGTTCATTCCAAACAAATAGACCTTATATGCCGTCTGCACCGTAAATCCGCACAGGGTCAAAAGCGCCGGCACATACAAAAGCGCATCCCCGTACATCACAGACACCGGATAACCATGATCGTTGACCCACAGCGGCTGCATCTTTACAGGAAAGCTTCCCTGCCGCAGCCCCTCTGCAAGCCCCTCGATCCGCATCAGATGAAAGCTTAAATCTGCACCGTTTAAAAGGTAGTTTGTAAAGAGCGGCAGGGACGCCAAAACTCCGATCGAAACTACCGCCACAATACTGCTGCGTCGCTCCTTAGGCAAATTCTCCCACCACTTTTTCTGCCTCTGCCAAAGATATGCATCCACCAGAAGCATACTAATTACAAGGAGTGCGCAGATCATCCAGTGCCACTGCGCCGTCCGGCGGATCGTCATCTGCTCTGCCTGCAGAGACATATCGCCCGACAGCAGATAAAAATCTCTCACATCACGATAAAGCATCAGCTCAAATGTCTTTTGCTGTGCTTCTTTTAGGAGGAGTACCTTATCCCCGTAATCCTCCCCATATGCCGTGTACATAAACGGCTGGCAGACTGTCTCGTTCTCCGTTTGATAGGTGAGCGTGATCTCATAGGAGCCGCGCTTTAATTCCAAGCCCATCCCCACGGGACTTTGCTGCTTCTGCGTATAGACCGGCACCGATGCTCCTATAAAGGTCTCCTCCGTCACATCACTCTGCGCCCAAACTGCCCACAGCACGCCAAAGGCAAGCAGAACAGCCTGTACACAAATAACTATCATCCAGCGTTTTTTCGTATTCACCTTGTATTCCCCTTTGTATGAAATCCTACTGTCTTCTTTTTCCAAGCGCGAGCGCCTTTCTCCCTATGCCGCAAAGCTTCTGCGCCGCCAGCTCCTCCAGCCGCCCGAACAAAAGCGTGCGCACCTCGTCGATCAACGTTCCCATCACGACAAGCAGCACAGAGACCCCAAGCAGGATGAGCTCATGCCAGCTGCTCTCCCGCCATGCGAGATAATCAAACATATAATTTGTGATGATGCCGCGCAGCGTCCACTCCATGATAAACACCGCCGGAACGTGACTTGCCACACGATTGATAAACGGACTCTGAAAATGGATCTCCTTAAAAATCAAAAAGATACAGACTGCCTCTGTGATCGTAAAGAGCGTATTGTCACGGGCAAAACGGTTCTGCACGGTTCCCGTCACCACATAGAGCGCACCGTTTAGCGCAATGCAGGCAGCCGTAACAGCCGTATAGATGCCAAGCAGCTTCGTGCGGTTGTAAGCAGCCTGATCCTTGTACATGCGTATATATCTTCCGATCAGATAAAGAAGCGTCATATTCACAATGCCCTTGCCGCCGTCCTGCGTAATATCAAAAAAGAAAAAGGTTGTAATCCCTGAAAATACAACAAGCATCGTAAGCAGCAGACGCTGAAATGTCTTTTGGTCTGCTTTCTCCACATATTCATTGATAAACGGACTGAGCAGCGCCAGCGCAAAATAACAGGTAAAATACCACGAGAAACGCCCGATGATCGGAAACAGGTAGGAAAGAAGCTGCGAACCGCCGTAGAGCTGCGCCTCTCCCCAAACAAAACGTAAGGCAAGTCCGCTCCAGCAGTAAAACAGGATCATAAATTCCAGCTGCACAAGCTTCTTTGGCTTGAAACGAATCCCAAAATATCCCGTAATTAAAATAAATAAGGCTACACCGATGTTTCCCACCGATTCAATGACAATGCACAGCCATGCGCTCAAATTGTTATTGCTGTAGCTGCTTGCTCCATGCATCCAGAAAATCAACACAATTGCTAAAATGCGTAACAGCTCTAAACCCGAATCACGTTCTTTTTTTTCCATTTGATCCTCCTGCACGAATGATTTACTTGCTTTTTTTTATTTATCTGGTATAATGAATTCGTAAACACATATTATAAAAGTACAAGGTATATGAACTCTTTGGATGGTTCCTCTCTGGGGAATCTGAATGAGAGGGATTGTACCTTCTTTTATTTTATGAATATTTTTTATAATCATATAAGGCAATCAGCTTCCGAAACAGAGACCTGTACTTTCCATATGTGTCCGTGTAAAAATACTTTTTTAGATAAATCTCCAAATCCTCCACAGTTATCTCACGGGCAAATTTTTTTATGTAAGCCGCCTGCTTTGGAATATGATCGGGATAAGTCTCCTCAATGTCGCTGATCTGCGAAAATATCTTTCCCTGTTTTATGTAGCTTTTTATATCTGTTGTTGTCGGCAAAATATCCGGATCATCATACCCGTTAATGATATTGTAATTATCAGGGATTTTTTCGATCGGATAGCCTAACTGTCTGATATATTTATAAACCGGCAAAAGCCTCGTGCCGGCACTGCTTCTGATATTTTTAAAGGTTTTATCTATCAGCTGACGATTGACAAGGTACGGCTTATTATTGTATAAAACATCCTCCAGAATCTCATCAATACTAAAATAACTAAAGCCCATCTGCGTAACTGTATCAGCCTTTCCAAAATAGATAGCAGCCTTCTCGTCATCAATATCAGGACTGTTTATGTCTCCGAATAAAATATGGTTCTGTGCCTCTGTGGAATAGACAAAATTACAGACCATATTTTGTAGTTTTCTTGCCAGCTTCACCGGCATGGAGCTTTGAATCTTAGAAAGCGCCTGATATAAGACACTATAATCCTCTAGAATAATTTCTGTAATAACAATGGAATGTTTTTCAAACACAAGTTCTCGTTTTCCTATACTCTCTTTTTCGCCAAACGCAGGAGAAATAAATATAAAATTATCCTTTATTTTAGCAAGCTGATCTGTGGTAAGGCATTCTGCAATCTCTTTAAAAAGCCTTCTGATATTGACATCTCCCATGCCGTATCCAATAAAAATAATCGGATGCTCCACGAAAATAGTAAATAGCTTCGCTGACAAATACTTTAATTTATGCTCAAATACTGCATAATCATTTTCTGTCAAAACAATTGAGTTCGGACTGCCGGCGCATCCATGTATTTTAAAAATTTCAAAAATATTTAATGTATTGGAAACCAAAAGATTGTCCTGCCCTATCACAACCGAAAAGTCCTGAAATAATTGCTCCAATACAAAATCATAGTTTGTTGTAATTACACCCGCAAACTTATTTTGATTTTGTATGAAATATCTCAGTTCATGAGAATCGGGCATGGAGGAATCAAGCTTCACCTGCGCCAACTGTCTCGCAATATAATATTTAAAAGGATTATATCTCTTTGTTAGGATTTCATCGTTTTCTTCTTCTGTAAATATCTCCGTATCAAAATCCTGCATCGAGTAATAACGAGAACAAAAATCTTCTTCTATTTTCGATGCCAGCACCGGATTTATGTAATATTTCTTATCTTCCTCCGTTAAATCGGCGTATTTAGAATAAATATCCCGTTCTATCCCCTGCTTTAGCTTCTCATAATCCCGCATGTCCCGTAATGGATTTATCATCCTCCAAATCCCATATAACAAGGCATCCCAGCTTGGCGCATGCGCATACCGCATAGATACTCCTGTTCCTACAAATAAATACGGCAGCTGCTGAAATTCTACGATTCTCCGCTCAATTTCCCGCTTTAAATGATCCTCCACCAAACCTCTCCTTCACTCCCAAAACATTTTACGATTTGCTTTTCACCTGTGAAAACATTTTCCCTATTTTATCACATCGCAAATACCACAGCAAGTACCGCTTCTTTGATTGACAAGTTTCCCGAATCCATTATAATAAAATCATTCAACAATTTATCGCAGTGCAAAGGAGAATTTTATCGTGCGGAAATCGAATTTAGAATTGCTTCGGATCGTAAGCGTACTTATCATTATTTTATCCCACTATGTCGGTCACAGCGGCTTTGACTTCGCCGGGGAGGGCTTTTCCTTCAATCGTCTGTTTATCGAAAGCTTCCGGCTTGGCGCAGTTGGCGTAGATATTTTTATTCTGATCAGCGGCTATTTTCTTGTGACAGCTGAATTTAAGTTTTCCAAGCTGATCAAGCTGGAGTGCGAGGTACTTTTCTACTCCATTTTACTTGGCGTCGTCTTTTTCTTTACGACGGACCTTGTGGGCATGAAGGAGCTTGTCTTTTCCTTCCTTCCGTCGTTATCCAATTCCTACTGGTTTATTTCTACCTATTTGTTGCTGTATCTGCTGTCACCGTTTATCAACAAGATGATCCATGCGATCGGGCAGAAAGGGCACGCAAGGCTTCTCGTTATTTTATATGCTGTGTATGTATTGATCCCGACTGTCACGAATCTCACACTTGCCGGAACGAGCAATATTATGCTCTTTCTCCTGCTTTATCTGACAGCGGCTTACTACCGCCTGTACGACGGACCGCTGGGCCAAAAAACTGCTGCCAATTTTCTCATGGCGCTCTTTAGCTTCCTTGTCATCGCAGCCTCCACCGTATTCTTCGATGTGCTTGGCAGCCGCTTTGGCATCACGCGCTACGACGCCAGCTATTTTACAAGCGCCTACTCGCTTCCGATCGTACTGTGCGCACTCGGTCTGTTTTTAGGCTTTAAGAACTTAAAAATTTCCTATCATCTGGCAATCAACTGGGCGGCAGGCTCAGCGCTGGGCGTCTATCTGCTGCATGACAATCCGGCTGTGCGCACGTTTTTGTGGAAAAACCTCTTAGACTGCCAGAGCTATCAGGATTCCCCGCTTCTTATCCTGCACGCGCTTGTGTGCACCGCGGGTGTATTTCTTGTCTGCCTCCTGCTCGATAAACTGCGCATTGTGCTGTTTGAACGTCCGCTGTTTCATCATTTCTCCGAAAGGCTGTCAGCATTGGACCAGAAATAGCATCGCGCGAAGCGCTTTTTAAGTCATAAAAATACAGTAGAGGAAATCCTCTACTGTATCTCATCCGAAAGCTTTAACACCACAACGTCATTGATAATCTGTATCGAACCGTCTGCGGGGTAGCAGGGCATCGCCTGTACCTCCTCCCACTTCGCGATCTCACTTGTTTTATCATCAAACAAAAAGGTAGGATTATATCCCAAATACTGGATCAGAATATGCCATCTGGAATATCCGTTGATATTTGACTCTAATTTTCCCGGCAGGTTAAATTCTGCCCCGATCAGGCTGCCTGTCGTATGCGCGCTGTCCTTGATCTCTGCGTTTCGCCCGATAATGGCAAACGGCAGTCCATCCCGATACCCTTGTGCGCTCCGTATCTGCGTCAGCATCGTCTGAAAATAAGCAATGTCATGCTGCTGCGTATACCACAGGGAAAGATAATTTCCGTTTGCATTCCAGATATAGATGACTGCGATCAAAATCGCGGACAATGATACCACCCAATGCATCACCTGACCTGCAAGCTTTCGATACCACAGTCCCGACGTCTCCGTCTGAATGCTTTTATCTAAAAGCACCAGAATGAACAGATAAATAAACACAACCGAATACGTCATCAGCGGATAAATATAGCCATCCGGCACCATCACATAAATGAAAAAGACTGCCACCGGAAATGCCGCCATGGACAACAGCAGCAGCACCAGCTTGCCGGTCTGCCTGCGCAGACGGATGAGCGCATAGACACTGAGTACGGCAGACACCAGATACATCAAAAGTATTGCGCCCTTCACAAGCACAGTCGGATTCTCATAGAAAATATCGGTTCTCGGAAACCAGAAAAAGCTGTGGTAGCAATCATAAAGCATCTGCGGGATCGCCTCCAGATTCAGCTTTCCCATGTTCTCAATCCCCTGATAACCGCCCAGCGCCACGTCCCAATGCAGGAGTGAAAGCTTCATGCAGATAAAATAGCACGCCATACCGGAAATCAAAGATACGACATAGCGGACCGAGGTCAGGAAAATATGCTTCGCCGTTACCTCTGTTCCGGAAAATGCAGCCAGCATCACAACGCTTAACACCAGAATGCACAGCGTATTAACGAAATATGCCTGATACGTTCCAACGGCACATCCAAGCAGAAGCACTGCCAGAATCTGCAGCGGGATATTTTTACCGTAACGCACCATCAGATAACCTGCAAGAAAGCTAAAAAAGATACCAATCGCATAATAGACGAGCGTAAACATAAAAAAGTTCATGCAGACCACAGACGGAATCGTGACAAACAAAATGCCGACAAACGCCGCAAGCGTCAAATCCTTCACGTCAAACAGGCGCGTCATCATAACGGCGCACACCGTCAGCAAAACAAGCCCGAACAAGCCGTTAAAAAGCGGAATGGAATAATTTCCGAGAAATTCATTCATCCACTCGCCCATTAGCTGCAGAAACCACCTGCCGTACTCCACCCCTGTCCCAAAGCCTCCCGGATTGGTAAACAGATCATCGTAGTTATACAGCTTATTGGTGTATTGATACAGATGCGCCGCCAGCCCCGAAAGCAGGGCGGCAATCAGTGTATAGCGCTCCGGCTTCGTCAGCTTCATCGGCGCCTCTGTCAGCATCTGTGTCAGTGTCTTGATCTTAATTTCCCTCATTTGACGTCCTCCCCTTTTTCATTCCTGCCAAAGCCCCCTTGATCCAATCCAAGCCTTTGGCAAAGACCAGACAGCCGCATACCGACGCGCTCACACGTAAAATGACATAGAGCGCCTTTGCAGCTCCTCCAAGCGCCGCCACGTCGATCACTTTTGTGGCAAGCATCTCAAAAATCTCCAGTCCAAGAATATGAAACGCCATCAGAATGATCGTATTCTTTCCGATGTATTCCACCGCCCTGCCCAAATGCGTGCGCGCAAGAAGCTGCGCCGCCCAGATGCAGAGCATCGAGCCGGAAATTCCGATCAGGATAAACGCAGGGACGCTCCATCGCTCATAGACGCCATACTCGCGCACCGACATATTGATGCCAGGATTTGCATAGGACATCAGCATATAGGCCACAAAGACACAGACCACCCGCCAGATTTTCGGCGTTCCCTCATAAGAACCACTTTGTGCCAGAAGCTTCCCGACAAGCATAAAAATCGTTCCCACGCAGGCAATGTCAATGCTCCACGGCAGCAGCACCGGAAGCTCTGCCAGAGCCATCGTCACTGCCGTAAGCGCCGCCAGCACAACAATCAGATTTTTCTTATTCTTCAGCGCAAAATCCGCAACAAGATGAAAGACCAGACTTGTCACAAAAAATGCCGTCAGATACCACATCGCCCCGTTTGCGATCGTAAACAAAAACACATTGTCGGAGTGTGTGCTCATATCATAGAGACAAAATCTGGAATAAAAAATGCCAAACAGCGAAAGCTTCGTCTCCTCCATGCTCCGCCCAAGCAGCATATAAACGCCGAGCAGCACAAAGCTGTACACAAAATACGGTATCAAAAGCCGCTTTGCCTTTTTGGCAATATTCTCCCGATAGCTCCTCCCGCTATGATAGGTAAAGCCCGAAATCACGAAAAATATCGGGATATAATAATTGATCAAATAGCTGCTTAATCCGTGGGCGTGGGATATGATGACAAGAAGGATACCGATTCCTCTTGCAATATCAAGATACCGGTATCTTGTCCGCTCCATCCCCACTCCCGTCTGCTGTATCTTCTCCATGGGTATCTCCTTGCCCGCCAACTCTTATTTCCAGTTCTGCTTCACAAACGCCTGCTCCCACAGATACGGCTGTATCTGATTCCAGACGTCCGTCGCGTCGGAAAACTGACTCTTTTCTCCGCGGATCACCGCCTCAAGCGCCGCCTTTGTCGCCGCCGGATCCTCAATCAGGTCACAGCTTGCAAAGCCCGCCGAATTGACGGTATCTAAATAGAACTCCTTGTAGATGCCCCTCATCCAGTCAACTGCCGGCGCGTTAAAGCCGATCTTGGTGCGGCGGTACGCAATCTCCTTCGGCGCAAACGGCGCGATCGCATCGCGGATGATCGACTTTGGATAGGCGTTGTGAAGCTTCGAGCGCCATCCGATCGAAAACGCAAACTGCACGATCCGGTAGTCGAGAAACGGCATACGGATCTCCACACCGTTTGCCATACTATCCCTGTCGTAATTGCGCAGCATCGTCGGCAGGATCGTCTCATGTGTCGATACGAACAGGGTCTTGTTTAAATTGTCAAGCTTCTTCCAGTTCTCATGGGAGGAATAAGCGCTCTGTACCGTCTGTCTGCCAAGCGCCTTCTTTGCATAATAGCGGAACATCACATCGCGATGAAGCTCGTTCCTTTTCTTCTCATATACCTTTCCCGTCACCACATCGCTGTTTTCCGCCTGATTTAAGTAGGCGCGCGTGATCTCATCAATCGCCGTCTTATCAAAGCCGGCGTCAGGATAAGCCTTTAGCACGTCAAATCCATAGCCTGCAAACAGCTCGTCCGCCGCATGTCCGTCCACCGAGACGCGCGTGCCGTCCTCCCGCTCCTTGCGGTAAATCTCCATCATCGGAATCTGCGGATTTTCCCACAGCTCCTCAAAGAGATAAAGCTGCTCGAAAAACCGGCTGTCACTGATGCGCATATTGATATCCAAAAATGTATGGTTGATGCCAAGATAGTCCGTCACCATCTTCGCATATTTTGTCTCATCAAGAGGCGTGCCCGGAAAGCATGCAACATAGGCATGCTGCCAGTCATTGTTCATCCGTGCATCTTCACTGTTTTTTGACAGATGCGCCATCGCACAGATCGTTGCCGACGAATCAAGCCCTCCGCTTAACGCTGTGCCGATCGTCACGTCGCTGCGCATCCGAAGCTTGCAGGAATCAAGAAACAGCTCCCGGAACAGCTCCACCTGCTCCTCGTAGGAATCCGGTACGGTAATGAGGTGGTCTAACGTATTCCACCACTTTGTGATCTCCATCTCATCGCCGGAAATCCACGCATAGCTTCCCGCCGGAAAACGGTAAATCCCCTCGATCAGGCAGTCCTTTCGCATCTCATAGTGACGGCTCGTCTTATAGAAATCAAAGAGCGCACGATTTGGTCTGACCTCATCCATTAACGGCGTAATTGCCTTCATCTCCGATGCAAAGGCGATACCGCCGCCCGCAAGCCTCGCATAAAACAGCGGCTTTACGCCAAAGCGGTCCCTGCTTAGGAACAGGCGCTTTTCCTCTCTGTCCCAAATAGCAAACGTCCACATTCCATTGAAACGGTCAAGGCATTTTTCCCTCCACTCGACAAAGGCTGCGAGAATGACCTCCGAGTCACTCTCTCCGCGGAACGTGTAGCCATTTTCGATCAGCTCCTTTCGGATCTCGATAAAATTGTAAATCTCACCGTTGAAGGTCAGCCAGTAGCGCTCGTTCGCATAGGACATTGGCTGACTTCCGTTATTTGAGAGGTCTAAAATCGACAGCCTGCGGTGACCGAGCGTTGTTCCCTCCTCCTGCCAGATGCCATAACCGTCCGGTCCGCGGTGCGTCATGGTATTGATACAGTCGATGGCAAGGTCACGGTCTACTTTTCGATTTATCACTCCATAGATTCCACACATACAAAATCTCCTTTTTCTACTTTCCTCTCGTCAGCCACAAATACTTAAAGTTCGTTTTCAGGTAACGCCCAAACAGACGCTTTGGGTCCTGAAGCAGACGATAAAGCCATTCAAGGCTTGCCTTCTGCATCCAAAGCGGCGCGCGCCGGATCGTTCCGGCATGATAGTCAAATCCTGCGCCAACGCCGATCATCACGCCGTTTACCCTTCCCTGATGCGCATACATCCAGTTTTCCTGCTTTGGCGCGCCAAGCCCGACCCAGACAATATCTGGCTTCGCCTCATTGATCGCGCGAACCGCAGCCTCATCCTCCTCCGCTGACAACACGCGGTAGGGCGGAGATACCATCCCTGCAATCTGAAGCTTGGGGTACTTCTCCTTCAGCTTCGTCTCAAGCACCGCGATCGTCTCGGGACTTCCCCCATAAAAATAGTGGCGCAGTCCGTTATCTCTCGCGAACAGCTCGCCCATCAGATCGGGACCTGTGACGCGTTCCGCCTCCGGAAAGCCGTGCTTTCTGCTGTAAACAGACAGCGGTTTTCCGTCCGGCAGCGCCACCGTGGCCCCATTTTGCACCCTGCGGTATGACTCATCCTCATATGCCATAACCGTAGTATGCACATTCGACACACAGATATAGCTGCCGCGCAGCCGCTCCAGCTCCCGCTCCAGAAACGCCACCGTCTCTGCCATTGTCGTAACCGCAATATTTGTTCCAAGAATCTCACATGTTTTCATCTCTGACATCCTCTGCTTCCTCTGCCCTTCCTATTCGGCAAGCGTCATCGTCTCAAGCGGGATCCCGCCCATGATCGATGGAATCAGGCTAAAGGTACTCTGGTAGCTTCCGAGAATTTTACTGCAGCGTGAGAGCGCCAGCATATCAATGAGCGCATCCTCGATCCCCGCCCTTGAATCGCGGTCCAGCAGCTTCCCCTCATAAAAAACCAGCCGCTGTGGCGCGAACCTCGCGCGCAGCGCATCCTCCACCTTTGCGTCATCCGTCGTCACATAAAAATTCGCGTCATGCGCCGCAATCTCCTGCTCCATCCGCTCATAGAATAATTCCAGAGGGCTGTGCTTGATGGCGTCCGCATGGTCTGTCCGGCGGATATGCACGCCGATCGTGTTTTCATTTAGCGCGTCAAAAACCGCCCTTCCCTTCTGCTCGATCGCCACGGAAGGCTTCAAAAACGCAAAGCTCTCCTTTGACAACGCACACAGATTCGTGTACGACTTGATGTAGCACACCGGTTCCCTGGCAATCAGCTCCTTTAATTCCTCAAACTGCCCTTTCTGCTTGTACGCATCTATCTTTTCACATGGAAAAAATACCGTCCCCTTGTTACGGTATTTTTTCTTGATCATATTTCCCTTGATTGTTCCAAAAAAATCCTTGCGGTAGCCGTTCTCGCTGATCTCGATCACACGGACGCCGTCAAACGTAAACAGATCCGATGCCTTCGCATTGCACCCCGCCTCCCGCTTCCAGACGATCACCAGCTCGCGGTTTAACGCCCGGCACACCTCGTGCGCCGAAGCCATCGCAAGAAGCCGGTTTCCAAGCCCTGCGCACGGTTCTAATATCACCATAAAACTCTATCCCTTTCTTCTGTCCACAGTCACCTGACCGTTTTCAACCTTATATACAATATCACAATTCTGGATCGTCGACAATCGATGCGCAATGATAAACATCGTCATTTTACCCTGCAGTCGGTCAATCGCCTCCATAACTGCCGCCTCCGTCTCATTATCAAGCGCCGAGGTCGCCTCGTCCAACACTAATACCTCCGGTCTGCGGTAAAGCGCACGCGCAATGCCGATGCGCTGACGCTGTCCGCCGGAGAGACGCACGCCCGCCTCGCCGATGACCGTATCAAGTCCGTCCTCAAGTCCCTTGATAAAATCCTCAAGCTGTGCCTGACGCAGCGCCTCCCACACTCTCGCATCGTCAATCTCACCCGCATCACCAAAGGCAATATTATTGCGGATGGTATCGTCCAGCATGTAAATCGTCTGTGGGATGTAGCCGATCTTTTCATGCCAGCTTCTTAGCGCCTCGTGAATGTCCGTGCCGTCCACACAGATGCTTCCCTTCTGCGGCGTTAAGATGCCGAGGATCAAATCCACGAACGTCGTCTTTCCTGCGCCGGACGGACCGATAAACGCCGCCGAGCAGTTCTTTGGGATCACCACATTGGCATCCCGGATCACCGGTTCCTCCGTATTCGGATAAGAAAACTCCAGATGCTCTACTGAGATCTCCTTCTCCAGAGAAATCGTCTTTTCACGGTTCTTCGCAGCACTTTCTTTGCTCTGACCGCCGGACAGCTTTGTCTCCTGCATCTCGCGGTACTCGTCCCTCACCTTTTCGATCACGACTGCATTGTGCACGATCGCAGCAAAATACGAGGAAATCTTATTGACAGACGGCAGCAGCTTAAACGCCGCCGCGGCAAACACACCGAGCACGCCGATAAACTGTGTCGTGTCTGTTGTTCCGTTTGCAACCTGAATGGCGATCACCGCCATCAGACCTGCAATGCATAACGCCTCCATGACAGGCTTTGGGATCGCGCTTAAAAATGCATTCTGCTTGATGACATGGGTATAAACCTCATTCTGCTTCTCAAAATCATTCTGGAAATAGCTCTCACGGTTCGCGATCTTAATCTCCTTGATGCCGCCGAATGCCTGCTGCATACATTTGAACATATTGGCGGAATAGACCCGTCGCTCATCGCCGTAGCGCGCCAGAACCCGGCGCAGTCCCTTGAGCATCAAAAGAAACATGATCCCGACGCTGAGCGCAACGCCAAGCGTGATCGTGACATCCGTAAACAGCAGGAAAATCACAATGATCACACTGACGCAAAGCTCAGACAACAGCTGAAGCGCGTTCTGCACCGCCGTGTAAAACATTTCCGGGTCGGTATTGATATTGCGGATCAGTTCAGAGCTGTTCACATTTAAAAAGAAGGTATAGTCCTTCCCGATATAATAGCGCATCAATTCATTCTGCATCTGCTTCTTGCCGTAGTAGGCAAATTTATACTGCAATTCATAGACGTAGATTAAAAACAGATTCTTTAGGATATACACAATAATGATCAAAACCGCCAGATAGATGATCAGCTCACCGGTGGACTCCATCCCGAAAAAATCGTACGCCCAGCGAATTGGTTTCTCCTCAAGCAGCGTCTCCGGCGCGACCACCGCATTGATAAACGGCAGAATGACCGAGACGCCCAGCAGCTCCGCGAACGACTGTAAAAAAATGATGATCGTCACATAGACCAGATTCAGCTTCTGTTTCCGGTCAAATACCTCTAATGCACATTTTATCTTATTCATCCTATAACCTAACCCTTCCTCACTTTACGCCACCGGCACATACACTGCCCAAACATCGCTTATTCGTTATCATAGTAACAAAGCCTTTGCTTGTCAAATGATTTCTGTATTGATATAATAACCTAAGAATCTATAATTGTACAGAAAAGGATAGAAAACTCATGCAAAAAGAACGGGAATCCAGCTTTGAACTCTTACGCATCCTGTGTATCACGGGAATTATTTTTATGCATACCTTCGGACCGCTAAACGACAGCCTCACGGGATTTAACCGGGGCGTCAGTCTGTTCATCAACGCACTGTTTAATACGGGCGTGACCTGTTTTATCCTGCTGTCCGGCTATTTTGGCATCCGCTTTGACCTCACCAAGCTGATCCGTTTGGACCTTGTGATCATTTTCTATACGGTGCTTGGCACGCTGCTCTCCGGTGCGGTCACGGCAAAAGCACTGATTTTGTCCTTTATCCCGGTCCTATCGGGACGCTACTGGTTTTTGACCTGCTATTTTGCGCTCTGCTTTCTGTCTGTTTTCTTAAATAAACTGGTGGAAAAAACAAAAAAGGAAACCTTAGCAGGAATACTGCTCGTTTTCATTTTCCTCTTTTCGTTCATTCCGACCTTCTTTTTCTACGAACTGATCGCCGATTCCGGCAAGGGCATCGTACAGATGGTGATCGCCTATCTTTTGGGCGCCTATCTGAAAAAATATCATACCGGGCATTTTTCCAAGAGCCGTCTGCTGCTTTTGCTCTGCGGCTCGACATTCCTGATCTTTGGCTTGAACACAGCGCTCACGGTGATAAAGGGCGTACAGATGGGTATGTTTGCCCGCGATAATTCACTGTTTATCTTATTTTCGGCAGTGATGCTGCTCTTATTCTTTCGCGAATTTCATTTTCAGAGCCGCCTTGTCAATCACCTTGCCGGAAACGTCATGCCGCTGTATGTGTTTGAATCCTTTGTGCGCCTGTTTGTCATCGACCGTTTCTTTCCGCTCGGCGGCTATACCGACAGTCCGCTGCTCATCCTGTATGTGACAGGCTATGTGCTGCTCACCGTCATTGTCTGCATGGCGTGCAACGAGCTGCGCAGACTTACCTTCGCCCACCTTGACGATCTCATTGCAAGGCTTTGCATGAAGCTGTATCACGCGCTTGCCCCTGTGGCGCAAAGCTTTTGGAAACGTCTCTGCAGCGGCATGTTACGGTTTCTGACTGCCACAGAAACAGACACAGCAACAAAATAATCGGAGGAATCTATGAACTTAAAAAGCATTTATAAAAAGTATCGAAAAGCAAAACAGCTTAAGGCTGCCGCCCCTTATATCAGCCTTCACCCGGACGCTGTGCTCGGCGAGAATTTTAATCTGGAGCTTCACGCACCGCAGAACGGTCATTCCTATCTTTCCATTGGTGAAAAGAGTATGATCGACGGCTCCTTTGTCTTTGAGACAGAGAGCGGTCATATTTCCGTCGGAAACCGCGTCCATATCGGCGGCGGCACACAGCTCATTTCCCGTGACGGCATCACGATCGGCAACGATGTGATCATTGCATGGAGCTGCACGATCTATGACCATAATTCCCACTCGGTTCTCTGGGAAGAACGAAAGGACGACGTTACCTTGGAATGGGAGAGCGCAAGAAGCGGAAATTCTCCGCTCTGCAATAAAAATTGGAGCGTCGTAAAGAGCGCTCCAATTCATATCTGCGATAAGGCGTGGCTCGGCTTCGGCGTCACCGTCCTAAAGGGCGTTACCATCGGCGAGGGCGCCGTTGTCGCAGCCGGGAGCGTCGTCACAAAGGACGTCCCCCCTTACACGGTAGTCGGCGGCAATCCCGCCGCCGTTATCCGCACACTAGGCTACAGCACAACATAATTCTGTTCCCCCTTCATGGAGCGAAGATACATATCCACACAGGATTGGTTCGAGCCGATATGGAGGTCTGCCTTGACGCAGACCTCTATGATCGCCAGAAGCTTGATCAGATTTGCCTTCCGAAACTCCCAGTCCTGCTTGTTAAATTCATTGTTATAATAACCTCTTTCATCCTGTCCTGTCAGCGTCATAAGCTTCCATTCCGGTCTTTTTTCCCTAAAATATGTCACATTGCGGTAATCATCGGTAAAGATAAATAACGGCAAATGCGACAATCCCAGCGTCTCCACCTTTTCGATAAAGGCGTCCGCCTCAACCAGCTTATCATATTCCAGATACTTATCGCCTCCGCGTACCTGCATGGAAATATAGTGCTCCGGCAAATGCAATTCCGCAATCAGCGCATCCATTTTCTGCCGGATTTCCGGCTTCGGACAGATTGCCACGGAAGAAAGCTTCGCAAACTCCGTCTCACAGGCGCCGTCCATTCCAAACAGCTCCCATTTGACCCTGCTCTTTTTGAATGCATCACTGATGCACATGCACCAGATGTCCTGCGTCAGATAATCCGCTCCCGTATTCTTTTTTAGCTTCCGCGGGTAATAATGCCCCTTCATCCACAGGCGATGCGGACGGATCTGGCTCAGATAATCGGTCGGGCGGTAATTTGCCTTTTGATTTAACGGATCATGGCTGATCGGACAAAACGGCTCAAACAACTCCTCCCAGCCCTTTCCACCGGGCTTGGAAAAATTCGCGTCGTCTGCATACAGCTCAAAGCGGATATGATGCTGATAACAAAACAGCATAAACTCCATCATGCTGTTTAGCTCGGAATACAGCCCGCCGCCAAAGCCCACATGAAAAATCATGCGTTTTTTGAAGGACTCATTGATCCTGCGATATTCTTTTTTTTTTGCCTCTAATTCCTCCGCAAGACTCATCCCCGGCTCCTGCACGCAATCTGTCGGCTCGTAAAGAGACGCGATCCGCTCGCGGTTGATCTCCTCAATATCCTTTTTTAAATCCTCACTGTTGCGGTAACAGATCACCATTTCCGGCACTTTTACCGGATGGCGCAGCAGACTGCCTAAGGTCAGAAAAAAGTTTTGAATTTTTATCAGCTTCTCTTTCATAGCATCCTCCATTCACTCCCCGCTTCCCGCTTTTAATAGCGTGCTCTCTGATATTCCCGCGTCGCGTCAAAGCCCACCGAATCATAGCGGCTTGTATATTCATCATAAATCATCACATTTACGCCATGCGGAGCAACCACTGCGTTTATGCCGTCCAATGACATGCTTTTTTCTACTGCCCTCACACGCTCTCCCGTGTAAACATCGCTCTGTTGCATGATCGTTCCATCTATCACTATCGTTTTACTTCCCCAGTCCATGTGGTAATGGTAATCCTCTGCTGCGGTATCATCCCCGCAGAAAAGCACCTCACCGTCATGCACCACGGCGACGCCGCCGTCATTCATCTTGACGCCATAGTCCTCTAGCATATCCAAAACGCCAAGCTTTCCGTAATCATACTGACCGTCAAGCGAGATCAGCGCCGTATACCCCTTTGCCTCAAATAACAGGTTCAAATACTCCTCCATGTCCTCCGTATTGCGCAGCTTAAAGTAATAGGCAATCCGCTCATAATGTTCGGCGTTTTTCTCCCATGACTCATATCCGTCCTCACCCCTGCGGTCCGGCAGCTCATAGCGTGTTTTTAAATAAGAGCCGAGATACTCCGAAAATTTTTCACTCCCGTCGTAATTCAAATGGGACGACTCTGCACAGTCACGCATCGGGTCTAAGCCGATTTCTGCATAATACTCATTAAAATCTATATAGGGAACATCATACTCCTTTGCAAGCGCCTCCACCTCATTAAAAATCATCTTATCGGAAGGCATGATTCCCTGATATGGGGCAACGATAAGAAGTAATTCTGTCTCAGTTGCCTTCGCCAGATCCATGATCTTCCTCAGATACTCCTCGCTCTTTTTTGTCAGCGCAAGCCTGTCTTCAATCCCCGTCACATCAGAAAAGCTCTCAAACGGCGTGACACTGATGCAATTCTCATTAAAACCTTTATAATTCTCTCCATTTGGGTCGCCGTTATACCGTTTAAAATCACTCTCCTGCAAAGCTTCATAGCGTGTGTGGTAAATAGGGTAGCCAAGCACATAATCAAGCAGAGACGCTCCCTCCGGGATACTCGCCCGAATATTCTCCGTTCGGTTCTCCCCATAGGCAAGTCCAAGCGTATTCATTGCGATACGCGCGTCATCGATCACATCTCTTGCCTCCATCGCCCGGTATAAGTCGACTACCACAAGCTCAGGCGACTGCTTCTCAATCGCTTCTTTCATATAATAATAGGTATTCCAAAGCGGCTGGTTTGAACCCGCGAGCGCATAGGATGCAATCCCGTACTCCTCCCAGAGCACCGCAGGATTCACGTCCGTATAAATATGACTGCTGCCCACAAACACAACATCCACGGTATGCGGAGCCTGTTTTGCAAACATCTGCGCCACATAATTGCCATCGGGCGATTTGAGCTTCAATACAAAATTCGCCCACAAGAGAATTGCCGCCGCAAGACCGAGAAATACCAGTACTTTTATGGTATTTCCCATCACAGAAAGTACTTTTTTCATTCGTATCTCCTAAAACTGGAAGTAAATAAACTCTTTTGCATCAAACGCATAGCCATAAGCGCCGTAGACCACGATCATGACGAGAAGCACCAGTAAAACGAGCCAGCGAAACCACAGATTCTGCCTTTCCAAAAAAGCGTCAATGCGCAGTCCCTTTCTGCTGCGGATCAAGTCCACAAGCAGTAGGATGATAAGCGCTGCAAACAAAATATTTGACTGAAACCGATTGACCCCAAGCTCATACATACTGCCGTCAAACAATACCCACGGATTCCACCTGCTGCACATCCTCTGAATATAGGAAACTGCATCCTCAAGCGTCGGTGCACGGAAGAAAATCCATGCAAAGGTCGTAAGCACAAATGTAACGGCAATCTGTCCCAGTCGATAGCTCTCACAATCTGTTCTTATCCTCATCAGGGAAATCAGCTTTTTTTTGACAGGCAAAAGCAGCTCGCCCACGATCTGATACAGGCCGTGCAGACCGCCCCACACGACATAGCTCCACGAAGCGCCATGCCACAGACCGCTGCATAAAAATGTCAGCATCAGATTACACCACTTACGAGCCTTCCCCCTATGGCTGCCCCCAAGTGGAATATAGAGGTAATCCCGAAACCATGTACTTAGGGAAATATGCCATCTGCGCCAGAAGTCACGGATGCTGACAGCAAAATACGGCGTGTTGAAATTTTCCATCAGCGTAAATCCAAGCACCTGTGCAGCGCCGATCGCGATCAGCGAATAGCTTGCAAAATCACAGTAAATCTGAATGGCGAAGCAGACTGCCGCCAGAATGAGCTCAAAGCTGCCGTACATCCAATAGTGTTGAAAGCCCTCGTCTGCAATGATCGCCGCACGATCCGCGATCACAAGCTTTAAAAAATATCCGTAAAGCATGACGATCAGTCCGCTTGTGATCCGCCTGTAATTAAGCAGCGTCTGGAGCGGAACCTCCTGCAGCTGATGGAGCAGGTTTTTGGAACGCTCGATCGGTCCTGCTACAAGCTGCGGAAAAAAAGAAACAAACAGCGCATACCGGAACGGATTCTTCTCTGCCTCCACCTCTCCCCGATAGACATCGATCATATAGCCGAGCGCCTGGAACGTATAAAAGGAGATGCCTACCGGCAAAATAACGTCAAACCGATTTTCAAGCGCCGTCTGCCCAAGGGCAGCGCGGACGCCATTGATATTTTCCAGCAAAAAATCAAAGTACTTATAAAAGATAAGTATACCAAGATTACTGCCCACCCCAAGCGCAACGATCGATCTGCGCCACAGCAGACTGTGCCCGCACTCCCTTGTTTGCACCTTATGGAGCGCAATGCCGCACACATAGGTGATCATTGTCGAAATGGCGATCAGGGCCGCATATCCGGCATTCCAGCCCATATAAAAATAATAGCTTGCAGCCAAAAGCCACAGATAACGCACACGCTTTGGCATCAAAAAGTAAATAAGAACTACAACCGGAAAAAACACGAGAAAGTCGATTGAATGAAATAGCATATCCCCTCCGTAACGTCTTTTTCTTTTGTATTTCTAGGTCTCTCCCTCCAGATCGATCAGCTGCCAGCCCTCCAGGCACATCTGCGCCGCTCCCTGATAGGACGGTATCATCACAAGCTGCTCCTTATTTCTGCACAGATACGCCGCCCAGGTCGAATAGGAGCTGTTGGAGATCACATGATTTTTGCAGGCAGACATCAGCAAAAACTCCTCCTTGTCCGAAAAGCTTCCCATATCGCTGATATATCGGACGTCTTGTGCATTCTCTGCCTGTATGCACTCCGCCGCCTTTTCCTTATCATTTGTAAAAACGATAAAACGCACGCCGCGCCTTGCCTCTCTCATGCGGCGCATCGCCTCACGAAAATACGCGGGAGACGGACCGTTGATGTCCCCGCCCCGCACATGGACCGCGCAGGTATTTCCGGCTGAAAGCTCCTCTAAAAGCCCCGCCGTCTCCTGCCGCAGCGGCTCCCGCGGCACATACATCTCGCGCAGCTCTTTAAGATAATCCTGAAAGTACGCCACATTCTGCCAGTACCCGTGCAGATAACGGCTGCGCCATGTTTTCTTATAGATACGCGTATCTACGGAAAATAAATCCTTTTCCATAATGACATGGTACAAAAGATTCCTCCTAAGGCGCTTATATAGCTTCTGCCAGAAATTACGGTTTGGAAAAGACTCTTTCGCATCGTAGCGCACGCGGAAAAAATCAAGCTCATAATCGCGCAGCGTGGAATTATCACACTCGGAAATATCAAGCTTGAGCGTCTCGCCTTCCCTTCTTGCAAGCGCGTAGCCGCAGGCGTAATTAAATAACTGATTTCCCATGCCGTCTCCGATTTTTACAACGATCATCTCCGCACTCCTATTATCGCATCACAAATCATATCCACCTGCTCCAAACGCAGATCCGCATACATCGGCAGCGTCAGTACCTTCTTCGATACCGCAAGCGCCACAGGCGTATCTGCCGGATCATAATTATTTCGATAACACGCAAAGGAATTTGTCGTCGGGTAAAAATATTTTCTGGTAAAAATATGCTTCTCCTTAAGCGCGTCGTAGACGGCGTCTCGGTCACAGCCGAATATCTGCGGCTCAAAGACAACCGGGAAATAAGCGTAATTCTGCTTCACATCCGGCTGCTCCTTTACAAGGCAGATACCCGGCACTTCTGACAGACGTTCTCTGTAGCGCAGTGCGACCGCCCTTCTCTTTGCGATCTCCCCGTCTACATGGCGCAGATTACAAAGTCCCATCGCCGCCTGAAATTCATTCATCTTGGAGTTTGCACCGACGGCGTCCACTACCTCCTCGCCGCGGATGCCGAAATTTTTAAGCCCGTACAAATCTTCCTTTAAGCTTCCCTGCCCTTCGCCAAAGCAGATCGCTCCGCCCTCGATCGTATTGTACACCTTCGTGGCATGGAAGCTGAACATCGAGGCGTCACCAAAGGATGCAATTCCTCGTCCTTTATACTCCACGCCAAACGTATGCGCGGCATCATAGATAACCTTTAACCCATGCTTTTTTGCGATCCGCCCGATCTCCTCCACATTACAGATATTTCCATAGACATGAACCGGAAGAATGGCGCTTGTCCGATCTGTGATCAGCGACTCAAGCTTTGTCACATCTATTGTGTAATCCTTAGGATCAATATCGCAGAACACGGGCACACAGCCGTTTCGCACGATCGCATGGGTCGTCGATGCAAAGGTATAGGGCGTCGTGATGATCTCTCCGGAGAGCCCAAGCGCCTGAATCAGCATTTCCAATGCCATATGCCCGTTGGAAAATAGGGATACATGCGCAACCTTTAGGTACTCTGCCAGCCTTTCCTCCAGAAGATTATGCTTGCTTCCCATATTTGTCATCCAGTGAGTATCCCAGATGTCTTTGATTTCTTCGATATATTCTTCAAATTCCGGCATGGAGGACCGGGTTACCAATATTTTGTCCATGCTTAGCCTTTCCTGATACACGCCCCTTGCAAAAATTGCAGACGCTGCCTAATCATACTCTAATGATACGAAAAAATGGCGGTTTTGTCAATTTTCAAATAGGAATCTACTGCCGCAGACTTGACAAGTATGACGGATTCATTATAATAAAGAAACAGTTTTGCATCATAAGGAGAGTATCTGATTTTATGAGACAGCGATCGTTATATATTTTTTATTATCTGAAGCATCTGCACCACAGAGTGCGTGCGAAATTTACCCACAGCTACAATGACCTTTCCGCGCCTTTTCTCGGAAAGCGCCCTCCCTCGGACGAGGAGGCAAATGCTCTGATCAAGCGCTATCTGACAAGCAATGAGCCCTTTGCACTCTGCCGTCTCGGAAGCGCGGAGTTTACGCTTGTGCAGCTCTACGATGAGTACCGGCTCTTTCACTCCAACCGTCTGCCGCAGAGTAATATGTATGATATTTTCCACCGAAACCCCGACGAGGTCGGCGCATGGGTCGAGCTTCTGCGCAGGGACTGCAAGGACATTGATGTTATGGCGTATTTTGACGACCACCCGATCGAGGAATATGTCATCCGCACCAGCTGCCGCAGGGAAATGGAGCAGATCCGCTTAGAGCAGATCGAGGCAATGCTCTATGAGGAGCCGTGGACGCTGGCCCTTGAGGGCAAAAAGGTGCTGCTGATCAGCCCTTTTGTGGATTCGATGGTTGCACAGTACCCCCATATAGATAAGATTTACGAGGGACGCAAAATGCTTCCTGCCATGGAGCTTAAAACCTTAAAATCCGTTTGGTTTTCCGGCTCTCCTGAGGATGATTTCGATACATGGTTCGACGCCTTAGATTACCTGTATGAAGAAGCCATGAAAATCGACTTTGACGTTGCGCTCCTAAGCTGCAGCGCCTTCGGCTTTAACCTTGCCCCGATGTTTAAACGCGCCGGCAAGCAGGCAATCCAGTATGGCGGCGCACTGCAGATGCTCTTTGGCATCCGCGGCGCACGCTGGGATAATTATCCGCCTTATATGAAGTTCTACAATGACTATTGGATCCGTCCCCCAAAGGACACAACACCGTCCAAAGGCTTTGTAAAAAAAATGGATGACGGCTGCTATTGGTAAGCAGCCGCCATCCGTTTTTATTGCCTGTCATTCGTATTCTGTCAGTTTAATCACAACCACGCCTTCGACGATCTGTATCGCTCCCTCGTCCGGGTAACACGGCATCTCCCTGACAACGTCCTCCTTCATCAGCTCCACGGTTTCCTCATAGCTGCAGAACCGCGGCGCAAAGCCGAGATATTTCGTGATAATGGAATTCCTTGAATATGCATTGACGTTTGATTCCGTCCTGCCATCCAAACCGAATGTGCTGCCAACCATACTGCCCATATTGTTCGTGGCGTCTGAAATCTCATTCCCGATCATAGCCACCGGCATCTCGTCGGTATACCCGTCCAGACTCTTGATCTGGGTCACCATCGTCTGATAATAAGCAAGATCATGATACTTCGTGTATTCCAGCGCCATATAACAGCCATTTCCGTACCAGACATACAACAGCACCATCGAGATCGTAAGCAGGGCCGTCACCCATTGCGCAAGCGCTGCCAGACTCTGCTGAAACGTAATATTCTCACAGAACTTTTCCACCCATATCACAAGAAATACCGGAAGAAAGACTGCTGCATATCCCATCAGCGTATATGCCCATGCGCCCGGAGACATCGGGTAGATCAAAAACAGCGCAACCGGAAATATGGCAAAGCCAAACAGCACAAAAATCTTTTTGATCCATGCCCCCTTTTTTAAGAAAAGCATACCCACGATACTTGCCCCAAAGATCAGGTACACGATCTTAAATGCCCGATGAAACAAGCGTGTCGGCGACAGGCTCATAATATGCCCCGCTGCCAGCTGCTTCATACTCCAGTAGCAATTTTTCAATGCGCCAAGCAACTGCTCTGCCGTCATCTGCCCCATCGAATCCATACCCTGATAATTGACCATCTGTACATCCCACAACGCGACAAAGAATTTGTGCAGAAGCAGGTAGGCAATAAGCGCTGCGGCAAGCACAGCCAAGTACCGGACTCCGGTAAGTACAATCTCTTTTACTGTCGTCCCCTCATCAGAAAACGCACTCACTAAGATCAGATGCATCACAAACATGCATGCGGCATTTGCATAATATGCCTGATAGGTGCCGAGCGAACATGCCAAAAGCACGACCGCGATCAGATGCGGCAGCAGCTTTTTCGGATATTTCAAGACCAGATATGATGCCAGCACGCTAAAGAAAATCGCGAGTGAATAAAACGGCGCTGCATACATGAAATAAAACATGCACACGACAGGCGTGAAAACCGCCATAAGACCGCCGATCGCCGCCGCAAAAATCCTACTTTTCACATGGAATACATCTGCAACAAGCGCAGCCGAAACCGCCACCAAAAATAACGACATCATACCGTTTAACAGCGGAAGGGAATAGTTTCCAAACCAGCTTGCCGTGTATCCTCCAAACAGCTGCAGGAACCACCGCCCCGCCTCTGCACCGATCCCATAGCCCGCCGGCGTGATCGCAAGCTCGTCATAATTGTAGAGCTTGTTCGTAAATTGATATAAATGGGTCATCAATCCAAATAAAATTGCCGCGAAAAATGCCGTTTTCACCGCTGCTGGAATCTTTTTCCACCATTCCAGAAGAAACCGATCCGGTGTTTTTATCTCTTTCATTTCCTAAACCTTTTTCCTCTCTCTCCATAAAAGGGGCTGTCACCGCGGCAAATGCCGCATGACGCCCCTTTTCTTGACATAAGAGCGGCTCGCAAAGCGTGTCGCTCGTTGTTTTACAAATGATCCCTGACAGACCAAGCCTGCTGCCAGCGTTTCCACTTAGCCGATTACTCAATCACTAAATCTGTCCAGTCATCCACCGGCACAAGTGCAACATAGGTCTTTCCCGTATTAAGCGAAATCTCCGCCCCATTTGCATCATAGTAACGGGTTGGCTCTGTCATGCTCTTTTTTTCCCATGTGACCGGAATTGCCTTGCCATTTGTCACATAATAGCCGCCGCCCTCACTAATACAGTCAAAAATCATATAACCATTCTCATCGTACTGTGTAAATCCGCAGCTTTGGATCAGCAGATTCTTAAACGCCATCTGTTTGTCATCATTGCCCGGATCTAAATGTGCTTTTCCATACTCAAAGTAATTGTATACCTGCGCATCTGCATCGTACTCAAGATACGAGCCATTGTGCGGGAACGGAAGGTCCACAAGCGATGCATCTACTGCGTCTGTACTCGCAGACAAATCTACCGGATTCTTCTCGTCTGCAAACAGATAGTGTGGTCCCTCATAATAGGAATTATACTCTCTGTCCACCTTTGAATTCTCAAAATTCGTGTCCATATCTCCCTCAAGAATATACTCCGTATACTCTCTCGGCTTTCCGTTATCTACACGCGAGAACGTTCCGCTGAAATGATCTGTACTCGGCTCTGCGAGATATTCATCAATGTAAAACGGTCCGCCGTCATGGCAAAGGATCGCATTCCACTCCGCAGAAAGGATAACGTTCGTCGGTCTTACACTGCGGATGCTTCCAATCTGGTCTATGCTCTCATAATCCTTAAACAATGCCATAAACCGTGTAATTCTCCCATTCTCGGTACTGTTCATCATCTCATATACGACATCCGCCTCTGAAAGACCATAGTGCGGAAGAGCGATCGACTCATTATCCACCATAGCCGCGATCGGTCTCTGGTTCTTTAATGAATCATCAATCCACTCGTTGGTAAGCTCACTGCGGTACTTTCCATCGACAGTCTCGCCAAAGAGCTCGTCGCCAATCTCTGTTCCATCGACTTCTCCCACAATCTCCTGCTCCTGCTGCGTCTCCTCAGCAGTCTCTTTCCCGCATGCTACAAGTGCTGTAGACATTGCCAATGCAGCCAATAACAATATTGTTCTTCTCTTCACTTGTAAATACCTCTCATACTTTTATTCTGAAGTTGTCTACTTCTGCCACCTATCATACCATATCCAACCGCCGTAGGGAAGTTTTTTATCAAAAAGAATCGGTTTAGTATGCATTTAACTCCTGATACAGATTTTTTGCATACGAATCCGTCATTCCGCTGATAAAATCGGTTACCATCAAAAAGCGCAGATACAGATCATATCCTGTGTCACCCGTTTTGGCACGTTTGTAATCCTCACGCAGATTATCCGGCAAAAGACTGCACAGCTTTTTCTGCGCTTTTGTCAGCCTGTACGCCTCCTCCGTCTCATCCATATAAATAACAGCGTAAATGAAATCATCTAACAGACTGGAAATAATCTTCTTTGCTGAAAGCTCTAGCTTAACAATTTCTGCATCCTCATAAACAAATTCCACCATAGCGTTCTTAAAAATCTTCATAGACCGCTCATGAAATGTTCCCTCCAACAATTCCTGCAAAAATTCTCCTCTCATAATCGCTTCGTAATTTTTGGAAAAATTAAATGCCGCACAGTACATCAGCCATCCGCGCGCATAATCCATCCAGTTTTGAAATGCGATCATCCGGCTCTCATCATCGCTGATCCCCTTCACGCGTTCCTTTAAATTTTCGATTAAAAGTACTGCTTTCTTATCTGCCTGACTCTCGCGCTCAAAATAAGCGATAAATTCTTTCAGATTAAAGAGCTGTTTCTTAAAAGCATCCTCCAAATCTGCCGTTGCATACGCAATATCATCTGCTGCCTCCATCAAAAATGTCAGCGGATGACGCGCAACATCGCCCTCTCCCATCCATGTTCCAATCTCTTTGCTTATCTTTTGAAAGGTCTCCTTCTCCGCATAAAAATACCCCAGCTTGTGCTTCCGAATATCTGCATCCCGCTTTCCGGTAAAGTCCAAGGAGTCGGTCGGATACTTGATCAGTGACCCGATGACGCCTGTTGTCAGATTGATTTCATGGCTTTGCCCTTTATTTTTTATCTTTGATAAAATTCTAAGCGCCTGCGCGTTGCCCTCAAAATTTTCCAGATCACGCCTCATCTGCTGTGACAAAATATTTGCAGCTGCCGTGCCCTTATAGCAAAATCTCTGCTTCTTAAACTCATTCTCAAACCACTCACCAATGACAACCTCGCCAAAATGACCAAATGGCGGATTGCCCAGATCATGCAGCAATCCGGCGCAGGAAAGGATTGCCGGTATCCGTTCCACCGCCTCTTTGGTCTGCAGCTCCTCCTGCAAATATCGCGTATGATTCTGTGTGACCATAATGCCAAGCTGCCTTGCAATCGTTGAGACCTCAAGAGAATGCGTCAGTCTTGTCCGCACAAAATCACTCTTATCAAGCGGAAATACCTGCGTTTTGTCCTGCAGTCTGCGGAACGCCGCGCTCGAAATGATTGCCTTATAATCCTTCTCCAAATCATTCATCGGATATTTTTCAAATTCCTCCGGTTCCGCCCCGCGCGGCACCTGTGTTTGTCCCGATAAAAGCTGTCCCCAGCTCATTCTTGCTCCCATAAAGCCTCGTCCCCCTTATCACTTGTGAGATTTTGTCTGACTATACCCGTCCTGTTGCTCCTACATTTTTAATTATGTTTTTATTTTACTGAATGGTGAGCCTTTCCGCAAGAGCTAACTGCATATTTCCAAAAATAAAGTGGTTTCTCATCACACCTCACGAATGCCCATAGATTAATACAAAAAGCACCGCCACTCCAGCGGTGCTTTTTGCTACCTCTTTCCCCGAATCTCTTTATCATTGTCTTGAATCTTCCCAATTATCTCTGCCAGATGGCGTTCCTCCTGCCTGGGAAACAAGTAACCGGTGATCATTTTAGGAATAACCATATAAGTGCCGATCAGAACCCCTGACGCTGCAAGAAGTCCATCCCATACCTCTAACTCGATTACTCCATCACATCAACGTCTACCTTGCCAGATACTTATAAAAAATATTTTTATCCACATCACCGGAAAAATTATCTGCCCCCATAATATCATCCTCCGGGACCGGCTCCGCCATAATATATTCCCGCGCCTCATAGAGCCTGATCGTCTCTGTCGCCGTGCGGTTAAACTCATGCAGGGAATTGACGCTTCCAATTAAGAACAGCAAGGTGATTGCTCCCGCCACCGCAAAGTCTTTTGCCCGAAAACTTGTCTGCCATGTTTCCATCACAAATAAATACAGTATAAATAACGCGGGTATGGATGCTCTCATGCAAAAATCAATGCCTGAACCAACTCTGATCAACGGACAAACAAATAATACCACAACCGTAATCCAATACAGCGCCTGATTCTTCTGATAACGATAAATACTAAAAAAATAGAAACCAACTTCTATGATAAAGAAGATCAGATATAAGAAAATATATCCCTTTGTAATCTTTTCCGGCATGGAGATAACCGTCTGCGCTGCCGTATTTCCCATAAGATACAAATAAGAAATAATTCCGATACATCCGCCAACAAGTACATTCTCTATCGTAAAAATGCCAAAAAACCACGATTTCCACTGCGCTTTTATCGAAATTGAACTGTCAAATGCATTCGTCCATATTTTATAAAGCACAAACGGCAGCATGCCGACAAATGGCAGCGTGCACTCTAACAGACCACAGCTTAAAATCAAAATAATGTGGCGGTTATTCTTTTGGTGCATGATCAAAGCAGTCAAAATCCACGCGTAAATCGACTGATTAAACACCCAAAACAGCTGGGTCGTCATTCCCGAATATTGAAACAAAAAACTCCATGCTTCTAAATGAAGCGTATTCGTTAATTGCCCCAGATCCCTTCCGATCATATAATATCCTAAAATATCGAGCCCGCTAAAAAAGATAAAGCCAAACAACGGCCAGACAGAGAGTTTCTTTAAATAAGCACAGATATAATAATAGACCAATCCCACACCGAGTGCCGCCCACAAAATCTGAAAACAATACCCGGCTGTCAACCCAAATAGTTTCCCTACGCAGGCTGCCGGAAGCCAGAATCCAATATAGTAAATGAGTCCACGCGTATGAACGCCATCCCCCATCATCACCTGTTTCGTCACCGGCCAATCATATTCCACCAAAATCTGAAAGGTCTGATTCCTCCACCAATGATCACTGTTTTGGTAGGTCATTCCTCCGATTCCCGAAAAATATACCCAAAGTCCAATAATTCCTGCAATGATACAGGCGAGACGAATCGTGTCCTTATTCCAGACTGGATACCAAAGCTCCTGCTCTGCCGCCGAGGCCTTCCAAAAGGCGTACAATATCACCAAGCATACGGGTAATGCAAGATAGAGTTTCATCCATCCCAAAAAGAAAATGAGCACAGGCAGTGCAATATAGATGTATGAAAGAATTGTGATGCATTTCTTAGTTTTCATGATTCTTCCCCTTAGAGGGCTTCTTTTTAAATGCCCAAAACTTATTCATAAAAAAGTTGATCGGTACGCTGACCAAAAGATTGATAATCGGTGCGATCAGCTTTGACATATGCAAAAGTTCTACCCACAACAGTGACAAGATGCTATTTAAAAACAGTCCTGTAAACGCATAAGAAATATATGTTTTCACCAAAGCCTGAAACATATTTCTTTTCTCGCTCTCCTCCTCTGTAAATACATATTTATTATTCCAGTAAAAGGACCAGAGAACGCTTAACACGAACGCAATGATCTGCGCCACGAGATAATCTGAATTCTTTAACACATCCAGCTTCTGGAAAAGCACAAGCGAAACAATATAGATCACATAGGAAACCACCGTATTACTCAAGCCGACAATCCCAAACTTGACAAACTGCATCAGTCCCTGCGCCTGTTCCTCCTTTAATCTGAAAAGCTTTCTAAAAATAAAATCCATCATACGTTCGATAAGCTGCCATAAAGTCCCCGATTGCTTGTCCATGTGTATCTTACAACCTCACTTCTCATTTTCCTGCGAAAGTCTGTCCATGACCTCGCCATAGTCATTATAATATATCATACCTACCGCTTTTTTCCAAGTCTCGCACTGTGTCAAAATATGCTCTATCACATCTCTGACAGCTCCGTGACCGCCCTCTTTCGAGGAGACATAATCCGCAGCAGCCAAAATTTCCTCACAGGCATCCTTGGGGCATGCAATATATCCTGCTAATTCCATTGCCGGCAGATCATTGAGATCGTCCCCAATATATCCCACCTGCTCTCGGCTCATTTGCTTCTCCATCAAAAACGTTTTGAGAAAATCCCGTTTATTTTTTACATTTTGATACAGATAATCAACCCTTAACTCCCTCATCCTCCGCTCAACTGCCTTGCATTTTCTTCCGGTGAGTACCATAGTCTGTATGCCTGTTGCGCGTGCAGCAAAAAATCCTGCCGCATCCTTGGTACAGAACTTTTTTAATTCATTTCCATGCTCATCATAATAGATTCCTGCATCTGTCATTGTTCCGTCTACATCGATCACCAATAATTTTAAACTTTTTAAATCTTTCATAATGATTTACTTTCTCAAAAATTTTATCGCAGCATTGCCGCCACAACCGTAAGCACCGAAAAAATACCTGCTCCTGAAAATAGAATCCTTCCACAGACTTTTCCTTTCCTTTGGGAAAATACTCTTACTAATTCTATAAACATCAACAATGCCAACCAACATAGTGCAAGATAATAAATCAGCATCGTATAGGAAACCGGAAATTTATAATCTGTAAATATAGGTATAAGCCTAGACGGCCATGGAACTAATACAATTGTAAACATAGCCAATCCTATATATTCCACAAAACTCCACTTTTCTTGCTTAGTTTGCCACTCATTTAAAAATTCAATAAATGGAAGCAACATAAAAATCATTGCATAATAGTAATTTGTCTTAGGAAAGAAAATCAAAATGAGTGTGATACAAAGTAACTCCTGCCACTTCTTTTTTAATACGAAAAAACTAATTAAAAGCGCTCCTATAACAATTCCATATATGATATAAATAATTGCATTACTTATATTTATATCATATATGATACTAAGCGTCTCAATGATATTATATAATGATAAATTGATTCCATATCCAATTTCACCCGATAAATTTGTTGTATACCCTAATGCTTGTATCATAATCTTGATGGACTCAAATCCATCATAGTAAAAAAATGGAATTACAAAAGCAAGCAGCCCATATACCACGAGACGCAATGTCTCTTTCACATGCTTTCTTTTTAGCAGCAAAAACCCAAAAATGGCCGGATATATTTTGATTGCCGCTGCCAGTGCTAAAGCAATAAATGAAATCTCACGAAGCACCTTATTCTCACTCTCAAAATAAAATGTAAAAAACATTGTTAATGAAAAACTTAAGAAAATAAGATTTCCTCTTTCAATCGTAAAAATTACCGGTGCAGACAATAGTAAAAGCATCGAAAAAAGTGTCCTGCTTTTCTTTTCTAATAAACTTTTTTCAGTGACAATCATCTGAATAAGCCAAATCACCAGGACATTATAAACAATAAATGGAATCATTGCTGTCTGAATATTTCTCAGCGCAAAACCATCGCCTCCTCTAAACTCTGCCGGAATCATGGACAAAAACATCTTATACAACAAACATGCCATTGCCGGATAATTTGAAAACTTATCTTGGTATGGATCAAACTTTGCATTATTTAAAGAATTAAAATGATCCATAAAAGTATCATCTGATACATTGGGAAATACGGATAAAAAATACTGACCATCAAACACTATTTCCAGGAAGTAATAGCTCAAATATAATACACCTATCATTATTAAGTAGTAAAAAATTATATTTTCCTTACTAATTTTTATCTTTTTCTTATTCATCATTCGCCCCTTTGTTACTTACACGAACCATGCTATAGTAATATGCAAACATTCTTCCTTTCTCCCTCTTACTTAATACAATTATAATTTCCCTCTGCATTAAATCCAGCCGCTTCCACAAACATATTGGTAAAGTTATCATAAACCAAAATATTTATACCATCCTCTACCTTTTTTTGATTTACATTATTAAAAATAATCTGTTTAGATTCACCAGCACTTTTTTCAATAGATAAATCATTCTGTCCCAGCTGCATATGATAAAAGTATTCCTTCCCGCTCTCACTCCATATTGTTTTACCATCCTGAATAATCCATGTTCCTTCTTTCCCTTTCTTAAAAACAGATTTCGGAATGTTAAAGTGCTTGCTCATCACATCAGACAAATCAATTTCTTCGTTATTATAATCGCCATCCAACGATACAACGACTGTATATTCATGAGGGGAGGCTGCTATTGTCTCAATATATTGTTTCGGCATCCCAATATATAAAAACTTAAAGTTATAGATCATCTGATTGATATGCTGCGCATTCACTTCCCATGATCGATATTTTTCATCCTCCGATCGATCAGGTAACGAAAATGTGCTATCAATTACTTTCCCTAAATAACTCGTCCACTTTAAGCAGCCACTGTAGTTCAAATGATCTGCATCAGCAAAATCCTGACTGAAATCTATTCCCAGCACATCATACAAATTATTTCCATTTATAAATTCTACCCCATACTCATTTGCAATTTGCTCTGCCTGTGTAAAAATAGCATAATCCTCGGCAGAAACAGGATAGGGTGATACAACGACCATGATCGGTATCCCGTATTCTTGTGCCAATTCAATACACGCTCTGTAATAACGCTCATTCTTTTTTGTCATCGAATGTTCAACAGGATTTTGTTGATATGCTGCTATATCCGGTCTAATATTCGAGGGATATAATCCAAAACTCATTTCCGTTCCCTTATATTCCTTAATATATGGAAATGAGGTATTTGCTCCAAAATCATTCTTGTCAATTTCAGAATATCGATTATGATACTGCCCAATTTCAACCATATAATCCACATACTTTGATTTTGGAACACTCGCTTTTATGGCATCCATCTTATTTTTAGACCACTTCAATCCATATGTATTTTTTATGACAGAACTCTGATCTCCATAATTCTTGTCAGATGTCAATGTATAGCCTTCTAAAATAATCAATTTAAGAGATTGCGTTTTCAATGCCTCTTTCAGATAAAAATATGTATTCCACATTGGCTGACCACTTCCCCACAGAGTATAAGATGCTATACCATATTCATCCCACAACATCGCTGAATCAATATCAACCGTTGTATGGCTGCTGCCCAAAATCAATAAATCAATCGAATTTTCTTCCTGTTCATAAAATCTTTTTAAGGTATATATGCCATCCCTTGACTTAAACATAAAAACATTTCTGATTAAACCAAAAAAAAGAAACAGTAATATGCAAAAACATCCTATTTTTAATACTTTTGCTTTCATCTATGTCATCTCCTAAAATTGAAAATAAATAAACTGCTGAGCATCATAAGAGCCGCCATATTTTCCCCAAATTATGACACAAAAAATCAGCGCAAATATAACACTCCATCGAAACCACAGACATTCCTTTTCCAAAAACGCATCTATTCGTAATTTATACTTATATTTTATAAAATCTACAATAAATAGAACTACCAAAGCAAATATACAAATATTCATTTCTGGCCTATCTAACCCAAGTGTATATAACGTACCATCAAATAACGCCCACGGATTAAACTTGGCAAATATTCTATAAATATACTCACCCGCTTCCGTAATCGTATTAGCCCTAAAAAATATCCATGCAAAATCTACTAATACAAAATTAATAATACATTGCCCTAACTTATAACTAAACTTTTGCTTGTCAATTCCTGCTTTACATATAAATTTCTCTTTCATTGGAGCTAAAAATCCACCAATTACTTGATACATGCCGTGGATTCCTCCCCATGCGATAAAAGTCCAATTTGCCCCATGCCATAAACCGCTGACGAGAAAAGTAATCATTAGATTCACATTGTTTCTAACTTTAGAACATCTATTCCCCCCCAACGGTATGTATAAATAATCCTTAAACCAGGTAGACAGAGAAATATGCCATCTTCTCCAAAACTCTTTGATAGACAACGAAAAATATGGTGATTCAAAATTCTCCATTAACTGGAATCCCATCACTTCTGCTGCACCGCATGCAATTGTGGAGTAACTTGAAAAGTCACAATAAATTTGCACCGCAAAACCAACTGCTGCAACAACCAATTCAAATGAAGAATACATATAATATTTGTCAAAGACAGTATTTACAAGTACCGCTATGCGATCTGCTAAAACCATCTTCAAAAAGAACCCCCATAACATTAAGATAAGGCCATTACAAATTCTTCGATAATTAAATACCTTTATATCTTCTATGCTGTCAATTTGTTGCAAGAGATTTTTAGAACGCTCAATCGGTCCTGCAACTAACTGCGGGAAAAAGGATACAAAAAGTGCATATTTAAAGAAATTTTTTTCTGCTTTAATTTCTCCTCTGTATACATCAATGCTATATCCCAAAGCTTGAAAAGTATAAAATGAAATACCTACAGGTAAAATAATATCAAACGGACTGTGTATGACTGTAACATTTACTTGATTTAAGACCGCATTAATATTTTCCAATATAAAATCAAAATATTTAAAAAATCCCAGCAAAAATAAATTAATGATGACATTCAGAGATACTATCCCTTTTTTCCAAGAACCGTATTTTGTGTTTTTATTACAAAAATCTACTGCTACTCCACAAACATATGTTGTTAAGGTGGAAAAGGCTATCAGCAATGCATATGTTGCATTCCAACACATGTAAAAATAATAGCTTGCAATTAAAAGCCAGATATATCTTGCTTTCTTAGGAATAAAAAAGTATATGAGAACCACAATGGGAAAAAAAACCAGAAAGCTATATGAATTAAACAACATGATATTTTCCTCTTTCCTTTTCTCTTACAAAATCAAACATTTTTTTCATCAAATATGCCAAACATACCGAGAGTACAAAAGAGACCCCTACGATTTTTAAATGAACCAACAACAAATTACTTCCAGAGAAATAAACAAATATCTGCGATATTACCATTGAATGCACCAGATAAAACTCGAACGAAATCCCTGCGAACAAATCCAGTAACCGAAATGGATTTTTCATCAAATTTCGACAGTTCAGTCTCTCCTGCGGCAAATAACACATTTCAGCCACAAAAATATATATGCACACACCAACCAGATAAAATGAAGGAAGCACATACTGATAAACAAAAAGATACGTCGTTGAATAATCTGCACGGTAAGCAATATAGCAATTTATAATAATTCCTATCACAAATGCCGCCTTTATCAGACTCCCAAAAAGCAGTTTCTTTCTCTCACTCTCCATTTTGGGGATTTTTAAGTAATTCAAAAGGATTCCGCTGATATACAAATCCAAGTTTGCATAAAATGGAACATATACCTGCGATGACCAGTCTGCCCCCGTCCCAAACATATACACTCTATAACAAAACCCCAAAAGCCCCAAGACAATTATGCTTAATAGAGCAAATTGTGTCACATATTTCTTCATCCTCCTTGTAGCTGCATCCACAAGCAAACATACAAACGGTGCAAGCATATATAACCACATCAATGTTGACACATACCATGTCGCTCCAATACAGTTTGAAGAAGGAATATTATAATATGTAAAAGTCAATATCCGAAATATGACTGTTGGATTTTCTACAATAAACTGCGGTTCCACAATTGTACAGGAAATAAAAATGAAAATCCATGTTGGAATTCCGACCTTTAGTAATCTTCTGAGATAAAATTTTAAAAATCCTCTAGGACTAAATTCATATCCCCCCTCCCGATAAAATCCTTTACCAATGAAATAGCCGGAAAGCAAAAATAGTATCCATACTGCAGACCATGCCGGAGTCTTTAGTATCCATGTCCGTTCAGTATACACAAATCCCAACTGTCCACTAAATAACGAAACATGTAACAAAAAAACACATAGTACTGCCAAACTTCTGATATAATTAAATGGATTGACACAATTATATTTCTTTAAATTTTTATTTTCCATTATATATTTTATCTCCCTCTAAGCAAAATCGCTTAACACACGCTAATTTTAAAATAGGCTTTTCCAACAGCTTCTCTCTTAACCAATCAATGATCACACCAATCACAAAGATACCAACGGTTGCAAGCAAGACATAAAAGAGAAAATATGGACTATAATACCAATTCCCCGTCTTTAGTAACTGCAGCCATAAAATTGCCCGGAAAAAATTATTGTCATGCATTAACAAAACTCCAAAAACATGTTTGGATATTTTGTTGATTACCTGTATAGATGGCAGTTTTATATTATAAAAAATAAAAAACAGAGCATATCCACCGACAATATTAAAAATGGAAGATTCATCTTTTACTATATTCCAAAAATAATTTACCACCGGATTTTGGGGCATTTTTACCAGATATAGAAATACAATAATGAAAACTGCCATCCAGCATATAAGAAACACTGTAAACATTGCCAATTTCGACTGTTGGATTCTTAAAGGATATTTCTTCAAATAATATGCAATAAAATAGCACATGATAAATAAAAGTAATTCACTTGGTATTGGTTGGAAATACTGGGTAAAGTTCCCGATCAATTGTGTTCCCACCTCAAAATACAACAGGGACAAAACGATTATTTTTGCCTGCTTTTCCGTCAAATTTTCAGTGATCATCTTTAAAAAGGGCGTCAGCAAATAAAATGCTAAATAAGATGCAGCAAACCCATGTGAATTACCTGCTATAGGGAAAAATATGCTGACCCAGTCTTTCAATTCCATCGGATTTCCCAAAAAAAATGCTATCACTGCAAAACAAACAGAATAAAACAATACCTGAAGCCATGTTTTAAAAAAACGCTCCAATTTAAATGTCTGATCCACCATAAACCATGCACTGATTGCCAGAAAAGCATTAAAACATATTTTTCCTCCGGGGATTAAAAGTAATCCCATAACCCTATTAGAACAGGTCTCCATATAAGCAGCGCCGCCATGCCCAATACAATGATGCGCAATAATCAAAAGCATACAGATAATTCTTAGCAACTCTATACTCGTCTGTCTTTTTGAAGCATTTGAAACAGAATTTATTGTTTTCACCTTACAATCTCCTTTTGTATTTCACTTCTATTTTTCTTTTGATTCAACTTTAAGTATAAGAGCAGCATCACTCCCGTCACTATAGATACCATGACTCCCAGATAAAACATTTTAGGTTGATACTTTAAAACAACAAGGTGTTCTCCCTCTGATATTTCAGCTCCGAGCAAAGAAACATTAATTTTATGTGTCTGAACTTCTTTTCCATCTACATACACATGCCAATCTTCGTCATACGGCATAGAAAAAGATACATATTCGGCACCCTTATCTGCATAAATCTTAAACTCTATCTTGTCGTTTCCAAAGGATACTAACTCAAACTCTGCTCTCTTTTTCTCCGAAGACTTTACTATGTCCATTTCTTCTGACACCTTTATTTCTTTAGCATCATCTGTTTCAATAATCGTATTATTTAACAGCGCACTTACCTTATCCTCTTGGCTTAATTTTTTAAACTGCTCCAGTGACATTGTTCCATAATTAATAAATGCCAACGGATATACCGCATGGTTCTCATAAACAGATATACCCCCCATATTTCCTAGCCTATTTAAGAAATTTGTACTAATGGGCTGCTCACCCTCAATGAGCAAATATTTTACACCCAAATAGCTCATCAACTCATAATTATCATACACCCCGTTAATATAATTAAGACTCGGTCCCGTAACATCCTTGGGTTGTATTCCGGTTTCTTTATAATGATCAATAATAATTGGCAAAGCTACATAAACACCCAATTCCTGCAAAAAAGATACATAATTAGGATTGTTTACAGAACAATAGCTTTTTAAGCCATAATACTGCTGAGCCATTGCATCATTGTCTGATGGAATTCCATTTAAGTCTACCACAGAGTCAAAATTTTTATTAATTCTATAAAAGCTCTGATCCCGCTCTTTTATTTCCCTGATAACCGAAAGGCTGGCATCTTCATATCCACTGTAAGGCTCTGTGTTGTAATTACTTGTAGCATTTTGGCTTCCATACCACAAATAATAATTACTGTATGTATCTATAGTAAGAATCGCCATCGCTAATCCTATGGTCGCACTATATTTTATTGTCTTGGAAAGACTTAGGTTCGATACTATAACAATTATACTAAATGCTATATAAACAAAAACGATTGCACAAATATATACCTTACCATTTTGCCATGTATTTAAAATAATATCTCTTACGGAAACTTCTCCTAATTTTCCTAAAAGCAATACACAGACAACGATTCCTATTACAGAAAAAATTAAACTATAAATATATGCCGCAACACTGATCCTCTTTTCCGCAAGAATCGTGTCTATTGAAAGCGCAATAAGAACTGCAGAAAAAAAAGTAATAACAAACATCCATCTGTAGTTAATAGTGGAAAATGCATTCATAACATAAGAGAATATGGGAAATGCTGTGACAAGAAAGCTTAATCCGATATAAAACATCACCTTTTTTCTCTGCGGCTTTTGATAATATAAATACTGAAAAATAAAAGGTATCATTAATGCCGTTACATACCAGTCTGTCTGAAAATAATCATGATTTGAATCGTATGCATAGCCAACATATGGAGCAGAAACTGCATCTCCTAAAAAATTGTTGCCAAAGATTCTTATAAATGCCGTTGCCAATGTTTTTATTTCAGGTATGAGCAGACTGGCTCCAAAACCAACATCACTCCCAGTATTCATTCTTGAGCTATTAAGCGTCAACTGAATCTGTGGGAACAGGATAAATGCTGACAAACATACAACAACAATACCAATGACAACTAATCCAGCCATTTTAAGGCACAGTTCCTTTTTATTTTTATAACAGCGAAATAATAGATAAATGGCAGCTATAATACCTATTGTATAAAAATAATAATACGAATAAATACATGTCAAAAATAGTGAAGCTACCAACAACTTTTTTCCTTTTTTGCTGGCATAGGTCTCAATCCCCCGGAAAACGAGAGGCGCGTATACTAATATCGTTCCTAGCGCAAGATTTCCTCCCATGATCAAAGAATATCCGCTAAATGCATATAAAACAGAAGCAGCTATTATGGCAAATTTATTGATTTTAAAATAATCTAAATAATAACCAAACGCCAATGCCTCAAAAACAATTTTGACAATAAAAGACCATATCAGCATTTGCGGGATGTGATTCCTTCCACCTATGAAAATAATATAAGTAAACGGATCACAATATACGTCTGCATGTGCAAACATACTTGTTCCTAATCCCATTGACCATGACCATAAGTTTCCATCTACCAGCAAATTATCATACATATGGTAATAGGTGGGTAGGTTCACCCTTAAAATATCCGACAATACGCCTTTTGGCAAAAATAAATTACCCTGTACAATATATTGATAAAAAACAATTACAGATAATAGTAACACTAATATTACTATCGTAATATTAGTGTTTATTTTCTTTCTAATCACAAACTATCTCCTCATTTATAAAAACTATCAGTCCGTGTACACTACCCGAAAAGTCCACCACTCGCCATCCGGTAAGGTTGCAATATATTCTTCTGGAACAATTTCAACAGAACGATTCGTAATACCTTCAATATAATTATCAAAAAAACTTGCAAACTCTATATAACCCAAGCCTTGATTGGAAATGATTCTTAACGTATCACTATCCGGAAGCTCCAATGCAAGCCGATCTGGATTTTCTATATCATAATGACTTAGCAGATCATAATACGGCACGCTAAAGGTCTCCCAATTTCCAATTAGATTCCATCGAGCATTTTGTCCCGCAAACTCCAACACAGGGCGGCACACATCAATAGAATATACTGAGAGATTTCCCGAAAGATACAGCTTATCCTCATTTGCCTCTAAATATTTATAAATTTGCTGCCGTTCCTGGTTATGCCTTGTCACTTTATCTAACTTCTGTTCAGGATTAAAATAACCAAAACTTACAACTACCATAATAGGCAATATGCAAACTATCAGGTTCGCGCAGTAATTCCATACTTTACTTTTATTTTCACATGAATCACTACTATTTTTTTCGCTCTGAGCATTTTGTAAAATGATAAATAAAATGAGCAAAGCTGCCAATAAATAATTTGGCATAATTACTCTATAAACAGGTCGTTTTATAAAATAAAATAACCATGTTGTACACAGTGTCGATAAAACCAGCAAAAGTATTTCAAGCTTTTTGTGTCTGGAATTAATAAGTGCAAATATAACCGTTCCAAGCAGTAAAATCAGATAGAACCTCTCATAGTATAGAAATCCTCTTTTAATACCAAATAATTCACCCAAAATTTCGAATAAATTAAAATTATATTTTTCCGTTGCAGAGTTCATTTCTTTGAGATTTGAAAAAATATCTTTACTAACCGCTTCATAATCAAAATAATATTGATTGTAAATCATCTGGTAAATATTTTCATCCACCCCTATCTGCTGAAACTCATCTTTATATGTTTCATAATCGACAGGTGCACTATCAACTGCCGCAGAACGTATTTCTCCCCACTGCCAGAACTCTTTTTGCACATCGTTCATATTATAAATTGCTGTATGTGCAGCAGTCATTACCACCATTGCCATTAACGGAACAACAGCCACAAACGCTGCTTGTACCATTTTCTTTTTTTTATAAGCCCAAAATGCCAGCACCGGAATGAGCACCAGTATTAACGACTTTAAGACCTCCGCGCGGATTAATGTAGACACAAAAATCAAAATTGCCCCTGAAATAAAAAACTTTTTTTCATTTGTTTTTAAAAATAAGCTATAAATCCAACATAAGAGCCCCGCAATTCCACATACATATGACACAATCGTGAAAGTAAAATATGTGATTATCAAGAACCAACAAACCTCAATAATTGAAAAAGCCGCCAGATAATTTGAAAGCTTACTATCTGGCATCAATTTTGCAGCCATGCAATCAATGGAAAAAAATGAGGCAAACAGCATTATGATAAAAAAGATAGTAATCCAGTTTACAACCGGCAAATAAGTAAATAGCAGTTTAAAAATATAACTCAAAAACACATGTATATTATCTAAGTATATACTCGGACTTCCATATGCCCCGCTTGCTAGGGCGATAATCGTTGTGTCATCATTCGTTTGATAATAAAAATTTGAAGATATGATCGCTCCCACAAAAATTATGATCTGTCCGATCAGCAAGCCAGCGATAAGCAATCCTTTTCTCCGATTTTTCATGCTATACTCCTCCAAAATTGCAGTAGCCTCCCTACTGCAATTTTTCAAACACATATTTCACCGCAGCTTCAATCTCACCCCGTTTCACGTCATGCACGATCACAAGCTTCATATCATCCTTCATAAGAACTGCCGTCAGTTCTTTTCCTATCTGCTTTTTATCTTTATGAATGGCGCTGATGATCTCATCCATATCCACTTTCATGTGTGCTGCGTCAATATGGATAATCTTCCACAAAATGTTTTCGACACGCTCTGCCTTATCTTTTTCCAACCATCCTCTGGAAAGCGAAATGCGGTTTGCCACAACCGTTCCCATCGCCACCGCTGTTCCGTGAGGAATCTCATAATTGCTCATCGTCTCAAACGCATGTCCAAAGGTATGTGCAAAGTTAAGGTGGATCCGCACACCGCGGTCAAACTCGTCCTCCTCAATAAAATCCTTTTTAAACAGCAGAGAGCTGTTGACAAACTCCTCCAGCTTATCATCCGAACGCGAGATCAGCGCATCAATATTCTCCTCCATGTTCCTGATGCCGGATTCACCAAACATCACGTTAAACTTAACAACCTCCCCAAGACCGCTCAAAAAGTCTTTCTCCGATAATGTCCTAAAAAACGGGGTACAGATTATGATCTCATCCGGCGGGAAAAACGTTCCCAGCAAATTCTTAAACTTCTTATAATTCAAAGAGGTTTTTCCACCAATACAACTGTCACAGGCAGCAAGCAGCGTCGTCGGGAAAAACGTCCAATGGATCCCGCGATATAAGATATTCGCGACAAATCCTGTCACATCCTGCACAATACCGCCCCCAAAGGAGATCAGCCTCGCATTTCTTTTCGCAGGGATATTTGTCATGATCTCGCAAATCTCAAGCGCTGTTTCGATCCGCTTGTTTTCTTCCGTCGCCTCCAGAATATAGAGCTGCTCCTTTGGTATACTGCTAAACATTTCTTCCTGATACAGACCGTATAAAAGCTTGTCAACTACAACAAACGTATTTTTATCAATCCCGATTTCTTTTGCCTTCGCAAAATCCCTGTAAATATTCACCTCATAATCTTTTGTGCTGGATTTAATGATCATCGCTCCGTATAACCTCCATCTACCGCAATCTTCTGTCCTGTCAGATATGTATTTTTATCACTTCCCAGAAAATACACCACCTCGGCAATCTCTCTTGGCAACGCCATTCTCTTTATGGGAATCTCTGAAGAAATGTTAGAAATTTCCTCATCTGTATTATTTTTCTTTGTCATCTCTGTAAGCGTAAAGCCCGGACATACCGTATTCACAAGTACATTATATTCTGCCAGCTCTACTGCCAAAGTATTTGTCACTCCATGAATCCCGTTTTTTGTCGCACTGTAAACACAGCGTCCTGCCTTTGATACGATTGCCCAGATCGACGCTATATTTACGATTCTCCCATATCTGTGCTCTTTCATTGCTCCTGCAAACCCACGCAGCAGCTTAATCGGCGCAACAAGATTCAGCGCGATCATAGACTCGATTTCCTCATCTGTGATATGCTCGATCTCATGAATATCATTGCAGCCCGCATTATTGATGATGACATCAAAATACTCGTTTTTATGCAGCTCTACATAGGCATTGATGGACTCCGCACTGCCAAGGTCAAGCTCTCCTCTCCCAGGCGCTACAACCTCATAACCATTCTCCGCAAACACTTCGGCAATCGCCTTTCCTATCCCACGCGATCCGCCTGTAATCAATACTTTCCGCATAATTCTTCCTCATTCATCCGTATCATCAAAATTGATACGTTCTTCCTCTATGATCATAGGACGCTTTGTAACCCTCGTTAAAATTGCGCCGACATATTCCCCTATGACGCCAATAAACGCAAGCTGGATCGAAGCCAGCAAAAACATTCCGATCAGGATCGGCGCTGTTCCCATCTGGAAATCATACCAGTTCACAAGCTTCATGATCAGGTACACAAGCGCCACCAAAAAGCTAATGACAGACATGATAAACCCGAGCATCGTTGCAATCCTAAGCGGCTTTTTCGATACATGCGTCAGACCTGTAACCGCAAAATCAAAATATCTGCTGAAATTATAGCTCGATTTCCCAACCTTTCGTTCCTGCTGTGTATAAGGCACCAGACACCACTTATACCCAAGCTGAGTGATCAGACCTCTGATATAGGGCTCGGGATCATCCATCCACTTGATCATATCAAGCACCTCTTTATCAAAGAGACCATAGCCTGTGACATTGGTCAGGTGCTCTGACTCTGACAGCCACGACATAATCCTGTAATAGAGCTTTCTGATCTGGAACATGAGCGGATTCTCTTTACTTTTTGTTTTCTGTCCCATCACAACCTTGTAGCCCTCCTCCCACTTTCGGAGGAATTCAGGAATCATCTCAGGAGGATCCTGCAGGTCGCACACAATGCAGATGAGCGCGTCCCCTGTTCCCTGCATCATACCGTAAGTACCGGAACGGTTCGGTCCAAAATTCATCGCATTGAAAATAACCTTAACATTTTTATCCTTTGCGGCAAGCTCTCTTAGAATTGCTCTTGAAGCATCGGTTGAATAATTATCAATAAAAATATGCTCATAGGTATACTGCGGTAATTGCTCAAACTGCTCCTTGACTGCAGTATAAATATTTCTGATATTTCCCTCCTCGTTGTAACACGGAGTCATCACGGATATGTGCTTCATTTTACTTCTCCCTTATACCACTCCATAGTTCTGCGAATACCTTCCGCAAAATCAATCTCCGGTACAAAGCCCGTGTCCTCTGTCAATTCACTGATATCTGCCGTTAATCGCATTACCTGATTCGGATAATAATCCCGCTCTCCAATACCGATCTCCAGGGATGGATTTACAACATCCCGGATGATCTCTATATACTCCCGCAGAAGCTTGCTTTTTCCAGAACCGATCGTGTATGCTTTTCCGTGCTTCCCATACTTGCCGATCAGATAAAATGCCCTGGAACAGTCACCTCCATATACATAGTCCCAAATCTGATCGCCCTTCGTAAAGCTCATCCGCTCTCCGTTCAACATTCCGATCACACTCGACATCACCATCGTATAGCTGTTATCCCGTGGTCCATAGGTACTCACGATTCTTCCCCACGACTGACGCATACCAAGTCTCTCGCACATAATAGCGCTGAGCCGTCCGGCTGTATATTTTGCAATTCCATAGCCTGTCACCGGATTCTTCGGAATCTGATCGGACAGCTCACCCTCTACAAAGCCAAACTCTGCCTGTGAACCCGCTCCGACAAACACCTGACATCCAAGCGCATGAGCAAGCTCGACTGCCTCTAACGTATTGCGTACATTTTTTTCCTGGAGCATCGCATCATTTCTGCTGTCTCCGTAAGTTCCGTCCCACGCAAAATGGTAAAATGTGTCATACGTCCCCGTTAATACTGACTTTAATGTCAAAAGCTCGTCAATATCGCATTCTACCACTTGAATATTTTCATGGTCGATCAGATTTCTTCTTTTCTTTGAATTTGGTCTTATGACCGCAGTTACCTTAATACCGTCCGCCACCATCTGCTCGATCATGGAAGCACCCAGCATTCCCGTTGCTCCTGTTACAATCACCTGATTCATTTTCTATCCTACGCTCCTTTTACGAATGAAAAGTAAGCAGAAAAATCTCTCTGCCTACTTTTCAAATAATCACTATTTATTTTCCCACATTGGGATGATCATAATCTTTTCCAGCTCCTCGCGAGGTAAAAACGGAGCAAGATCCTCCAATGGCGGAGATACCAGCGTCCCGTCCGGCAATTTTTTTGTTGCGCTCTTTGGCTCAAATTTTTGATTAATATCAACAAAAATCTCACACATCGCATAGCCCTCTGCTGCAAGCATCCGATCTACCACATCCGGAATCTCCTTATTACAGGAAGCCGACATATACGGGATACCGTATGCCGCCGCGATCTTCTTCATCTCAGGAAAGCTTAAATCTCCGCTCTCCGGTCCGATTCCAACCTTTGTATATTCCGGGAACAGGTTTCCCTCTGTCTGTCTCATGGAGTGATAGCCCTGGTTATTGACTACAAATATTTTAATCGGCAGCTTATGGAACACGATCGTCTGCAGCTCCTGCAAATTCATCTGGATACTGCCGTCTCCCGTCAGGCAAATGGTATCTTTCTTACCAATAGCAAAGCAGCAGCCGATGGCAGCCGGCAAATCATATCCCATACTTGCTGCACCGCTGTTGCTGATAAGCCTTGTATTGTTTTTTATATGAATGGCATGCAGACATGCTTCCACTGTTCCGTTTCCAAGCACGATAAACTGATCTTCTGCTGCCCTTCTGCTCACCTCATTTAAAAAGCAATAAGCGTTTGTCAATCCCTCGCTGCTGTAGTGCTTTTCACTTACGACAGGATAATTCTTTTTCCAGCCCTGACAAATCCTGGTCCAGTCTTCATGACCTGTCAGCTTCATCTCTATGGCTTCGTCTAACACCTGTAAAAACTCCTTTGCGTCCGCATGAATCGGGAGCTCCACATGAATACTCGGCTTGATCAGCTCATACTTGTCAATATCCACCATAATGACATAAGCCTCTCTTGCCCATGATTTCACATTATACCCCACCTGTCTGCAGCTTAATCTGCATCCGACAGACAGCACAAGGTCGGCATTTTGAACTGCCCAGTTACCGGCGCGATCTCCCAAAAGCCCTGGGATACCGACAAAAAGCTCATTGTCATGCGGCATCAGATCAGAAGCGTCCCATGCAACGGCAACCGGAATATTTAATTTTTCCGCCACCTTTCTCATTAATGCGACACTGTCCGTGCTATGTATTGCACTGCCGACATTCAATACAGGCCGCTTGGCATTTTTTATTTTTTCAAGTACCTCTGCGATCGTCTCTTTTGTCACTGCCGGCGGAAGCTCGCCTGCTGTCTCTGCCGGGTCAAATTCCACAAATTCTGCGGGATCGATATATCCACCCTGAATATCCAGCGGAATATCCAGCCAGACAGGTCCCGGTCTTCCGTGTGTTGCCAGATATAACGCCTTTTGGATATGATATTTTACCATTTGTGGCTCAATGATCATCTCCGCATATTTCGTCATATGGGAAACCATCGGTGTAATGTCATACTCCTGATCCCCCATCGCACGAACAGGGATTCCCGCCGCTCTTGCCGTTGTTGCATAACGAATCTGCCCGCTGATGATCAGCATAGGAATACTGTCAAGCCATGCGCCTAACACTCCGGTCAGCGTATTCGTGCCTCCCGGTCCCGTCGTACAGCAGACCATCGGTAATTCGTTTGTTGCCCGAAAATAGCCTTCTGCTGCAATCGCTGCACTCTGTTCATGCTGAACAAAAATATTTTTCAGCCCCTCCTGATGACCAAAGGCAACATTCAAATGCATCGCCCCGCCGCCCGGTACCGTGAAATTATATCGAATCCCCTGCTCAACCAGATACTGTGCGATCCAGTCTGCTATTTTCACTTTCATAACCTGTATTTCCTTTCCTTATGCCCTATTAAGCATACAATGATTCTGTAATAAATTCGATGTCCAGCTTTTTCCCAAGCTCCTTTAACGTTTCCTTGACATATTCATTTAATGCCTTTGCCTGTTCTGCATTAAAATGATATTCCATATTCGGATTGATGTAATTGCTTGCTGTATCTCCTACATAGCCGTCAAAGCCGGCCAACGCCACATGACCAACGCCAAGTTTGATCATAACCTTTAACAGCATGATAAACGAATTATCAATTACCTCAGCATCCTCATCCAGCAATGTACTGTATTTTAAAGTATAATCAAATTTCCCGCTCGTTTTCGTTACATTTGAGGTTGCGATCACCTCAAAATCAAGGTTTTCGTCTGCCAACGTGCTCGCCAGCTGGACATAACGCTTGGAATTGCTCAGGAAAATATAATCTACCTTCATCTGCTCCGGTACAAAATTAACGGAAACAGTCATCGGCTCATGTTCCTTTTGATATGCCATCACTAGCTCTGACTGCTTCTCAATACTAAGTCCCGGTCCGATCAGCAGCACATCGCGCCCCTCAAACAGACGGCTAAGCGCAGCAACATCTTCCTTATCGTCAACATCAATGTCCTGATACTCCTTGTAAAGCCGCTCTACATAATCCTTATCATACAGCAGCTTCTTCTCTCCAGTCAGCTTTCCTAATATCTCATTGATCGCCTGAACGGAAAGCGTTCTCTTATCCATCAGATAAGACACATAGCTTGGATGACAGTCATTGGACGCAGCCAGATAAAAGAACATGCTGTAGCCCCATGTCATCGTCTTGTAAAAATTCATGATATTAGAATCGATCGCCTCCAGAAACTGGCTGATGTTATAGTTCTTTCCATATCTGTCATTTAAGTACATCGCAATCAGCTCGATCGGCGCATTTCCGGCGCTCTTGCCCATACCATAGATTGTTCCGTCCACCGCCATCATACGGTCTGTCTTTTGGGACATCATCGTAATGCAGTTGGCATATCCCATCTGGAAATTGTTGTGCGCATGATAGCCGATTGCAATCTCCGGAAGCAGATTTGCGTCCAGAAGGTCAAAATAATGCTGCAGATTATCCTGATGCATCAGACCATAGGTATCTACCATAGACACGGCATATGGCTTCACCTCATTTGCAAGGCGGATCAGATCCATGATCTCATCATCCTCATAGCTTGTCACAGAGACAAGCTGCGCGAATACCTTATACCCCTTCTTCTGAATCTCTGCACAATACTGCAGGGCTTCTTCCCGCAAATGTTTCTTAAAAATAACGCGGATCGCATCCAAGTAAGATTCACTGCATGGCTTAATGTTCTCAAGACGGCAGGTTCCGTAATCGATCATACCAACCACCATCGCCTGCTTCTTGTCAATCTTGCCGTAAATCTTTTCTACACAGTCTGTATCGGGCATAATGCTTCTGTTAATATCAAAGCTCCTCGAATCATCTAAAAAGCCAACCTCGATAATATCGACATTCGCATCGATCAGACGCTCAAAAATACTCACAAGATTATTATGCCCAAAATTCCAGTCATTTAAATAGCCGCCGTCACGCAGCGTACAATCCAGTAATTTAATCTCTCCCATTATTTCTCCATCCTAAAAAACTCATTGATCTGTCGATCCATGCATACGGACACATCTCCCTTTTCCATATACACCTGAAACCACTCTACGGTCTTCTCTATCGCTTCTTCTACATGCCACCGCGGCGTCCACCCGAATACCTTTTTCACCCTTGAGCAATCCAGCTTTAAGAAATTTGCTTCGTGCGGTCCCTCGTCACAGCGGTTCACCCACTTGATGCCCTTTCCCCACTTTAAGCAAAACAGATCGACAAGCTGCCCCGTTGTCACGCAGTCGCAATCATCCGGACCTACGTTATATGCCCCTGCATACGTTCCATCCTCATATTGTGCCATCGCAATCATAAGATACATTGCCAGCGGCTCAAGCACATGCTGATACGGCCTTGTAGAATATGGATTTCTTACAATGATCTCCCTATTTTCTCCGGCAGCCCTCACGCAGTCGGGAATAATACGGTCATTTGCAAAATCACCGCCTCCGATCACATTGCCCGCTCTTGCAGTGGAAACGGCTGTCCCAAGCTCCGCAAAAAAAGAATTAATATAGCTGTGCGTGATCAGCTCTGAGCAGGACTTGCTGTTGGAATACGGGTCGAATCCATCCAATGCATCCTCCTCGCGGTAGCCCCACTCCCACTCATTGTTCTTATACACCTTGTCCGTCGTCACATTCAAAAAGGAGCGCACGCTTGCAGTCTGCCGCACACACTCACAGATATTTACCGTTCCCATCACATTTGTCTCGTAGGTATAAACCGGATCCTTATAAGAATCACGCACGATCGGCTGTGCTGCCAGATGGATCACGATCTGTGGGCGAACCTCCGCAAACACTGCTTTTAAATGCGCTAAGTCCCTGATGTCCCCGATCTCTGACCTCATCCTGTCCTTGATACCGCATAATTCAAAAAGATTCGGCTGGGTAGGCGGCTCTAACGCATATCCCGTCACCTCTGCCCCTGCCTCTATCAGCATCCTGCAAAGCCAGCTCCCCTTAAATCCGGTATGACCTGTTACTAATACTTTTTTGTCTTTGTACCATCCAATATCCATCATAGCTATTTCTTCCACACCATCCACGGCGCACGACCGCTTTCTATCATATTTTCAAGCTGTTCCTTCTCACGCTGGGTATCCATGCACTGCCAGAATCCGTCATGCTTATATGCCGCCAGTTCTCCCTTTGCAGCCAGCCTCTCTAACGGCTGTTTTTCAAATACCGTTGCGTCCCCGTCGATATAATCAAAAATCTCCGGTTCAAGCACCATATAACCTGCATTGATCCGCGCGCCATCCGCTTCTGATTTCTCACGGAATGCCTTGATCTCATCCTTGGCGTCTATATCCAGGACGCCAAAACGCTGTCCCACACGCACCGCCGTCAGCGTTGCAGTCTTTCCCTTTTTCTTATGGAACTCTACCAATTCCTTAATATTGACATCGCACACGCCGTCCCCGTACGTCATCATAAACGTCTCGTCGCCAACGTAATCGCGGATGCGCTTGACGCGTCCTCCTGTCATCGTGTCCAACCCGGTATCGATGATCGTCACCCTCCACGGCTCTGCCACGTTGCTGTGCACTTCCATCTTTCCGCCGTTAGAGAAATCAAACGTAATGTCGCTGTTATGCAGATAATAATCTGCAAACCACTCCTTGATCACATGCTGCTTATAGCCCGCACATATGATAAAGTCATTATAACCATAGTAAGAATACTCTTTCATGATATGCCAGAGTATCGGCTTTCCTTCGATGTCGATCATTGGCTTTGGTTTTAAGTGACTTTCCTCACTGATCCTCGTTCCAAATCCGCCTGCCAGTATTACTACCTTCATATCGCATTCCTCTCATGTCAATATTTTCTTGCCAAGACAGCGTCTGTGTATCTGTCTCCCAATTACACACCTGCTGATATTTTTCTCTTTCTATCGCTTTTCTACGACCTTACTTTACCCCCCCCACTATAACTTATAGTTCGACAAAAGGCAAGTAGAAAAACGCCAAATATCTGCCTGTTTTTGCTAAATTACAGCATTAATCCCTCTTATTTTTCTCCAATCTGCCCGCAAGGATAAGATAAAGCACGGATGCAAGTACTCCCGCAATGCTGCATACGGCTCCTGTCTGGATCGGCAAATACTCATATTCAAACAAAATACGGTTTTCTCCTCCATCAATACGAACCGCCATCAGCCCGTTGATATTGAGAACCTCACGCTCCTCTCCGTTTACCTCTGCCCTCCAGTATTTGTCATACGGCACAGCGAAAAATGCATATTTTTCGGCATCCGCCGTGATAACAGACTCAAAATAATTGTCACCTGTCCGAAATTCTTCGCTCGTCTCCCTGCCGCGCTCTGCAATGGCTCCCGGCAGGCTGTCCACATTTATCACCTCGCCGTATTCCGGGTAATGAAACAGATATTTACTTACCTCCGCCTCATTCTCATCCTCAATGACCAGTGTTTTTAGCATCACGACTGCGCGTACATCCGTTCCCAGATTTTCAAATTCGCTGCGCTTGATGTAGCTGTCATAAGTAAATCCGATCGGAAGCGCAGCTTCGTTTTCATAAAGATACATCTGCTGCCCGTTGCTGTTTTCTAAGGTAGTCAGATACGTATATGCCGGCTGCTCGATCGCTGATACGATATAACGCGCCGACAGCAGCTCTCTGACTCCGCCGACTGCTCCGTTGGTCCATGTCCCCCTTCCGATGCCGAGCTGATCATAAAACTCCGTGATCGACGCGTGCGCCGTACTGATAAAGGAGTTAATGGACGGCAGGGAATTCATCAATTCGAGGTTATAATAAGTATGCCCAATTCCCTCGTCAAAATAATAGCGGTATGGCAATATATCCCGCTCTAATTTCTGCGGTATCTCTGTCAGATAATTCGCGACATTTTTTGCATAGCTGTTCGGATAAGTCTTAAAATCAAGATTCGAGTTATCGGTTGTCGACTGGTAATGATGGATATTGACCCCCAGCGTTCCGACCGAGAACACAAATACAAGCAAAAGCAGCACCGTGTTTCTGTTCGTCTTCACCCACCGGAATACCGCGTAAAGAAGCACGATGCCCACAAACGCAGTGATGATGCCATACAAATACCAGCCCCTGTTATAAATAATGCTTTCCTCCTGCTCACTCCATGGCACTACACAGGTCAAAAGCAGATAAACGCCAAACAGCGCTCCCCATACGCCAAGCGCCTTTTTTATAGGATATTCCTTTGGAGCCTCGATGACCTTCGCCGTTGCGACCACCATGACCAGAATGAACATATAGTACCATCTTCTGTATCCGCCCGGCATAAATGTCATAAACACACTGTTTAATACCGGAATCAATGCGATCACAAAGCAGGTCTTTATTAAATTAGAGAGCCAGTCCTTCTTTTTAAACAGGTAGGCAAGCACAAAAACAATGCTAAATAACGGCAGATACGCCGCATTTGTCATCCAGTCTGACGTTGTGACACTGGAATAATCATCCATCGTCTCTGCCGGCATCAGGAATGCCTTAAGCAGCATCAGCCAGTCCTTCGTCTTCATCGTAAGCCACTCCTCCCCAAGGATATGACTTGTCACCCGCTCATTGGAGAGCGTGCTGATGATCGACGGAATCAGCAGGATTCCCGCCGCCATGCACCCAAGCGCCCCCTCGATCATACAGTCAATAATCGGAGTCGCATAATGCCTGATATCTCTTTTTCCTGCCTGTATATCGGGTATCATATATTTCACGACATAATAGATGACAAGGAATATCACACCGCTGATAAAAAAGCTGTAATTGCAGAGGACATTGACAACGCATGCCGCCAGCAGTCTGCCTCTCTTTTTCTCCTCCACGAGCAGCTCAAGTCCCGTCATCATAAGCGGGAAAAATGCGACTGCATCCTGAAAATGATAAAAGACAACGCTGCTGCACTGAAAGCCTGAAAATACATACAGTAAGGACGCAAGCAACACGATCGTCCTATTCTTGATATGACGGTTTAGATAACCGGCTGCCGCTGCACCCGCCACGGCAAACTTAAGTATCATAATAACGCCCATGACGCGCGGCGTCAGCTCAGGTGGAAACAAAAACGAGATCCATGAAAAGGCGCTCCCCAGATTATAAAAGCTAAAGCTCTCCACGAAATTTCCGCCGAGATCAATCGCCCAGTTCCACAACAAATTTCCCGACCTTACCGTCTCGTTCATAAAGGTGTGGAATGCGATCTCCTGCGCCGTAAAATCATGCGACATTGCGATATATCCCTCATCACGCAGAAGAAACGGCAGGATCGCGATCACCGCCCCGACAAGACTCAGCAAAAAAGCTGCCGCCCAACAGGGCATTCTCATCGTTTTTGATTCCTTCCTATCTAAATTAATTTTTTTCATTGATACGACCTCCATACACGAACCTTTATTATATGCATAATCAAAAAACCTGTCAATCTCTTTCCGCTCTTGCCTTAAAATATAGCGTTTTCCTGTCTTTGCAAAAATTATATTTTGTTGTATAATAAAAATTATACCATATAATAAATTTTAAACAAAGGAGCAAAAGATGATGAAACGTTCAAAATGCAGTCTGCTCGGCTTGTTTTTGGGAGGAATCATAGCCGCAAGCGGATTGGCACTCACCTCTCCTTCGGTTGTACAGGCCCAGCAATACCCCTCAGAGCTATTACTGGGAAGTTTTTGGGAGAGTGACAGCAACACAACCGACACACTCTACTGGTCTACAGACGGGATAAACTTCTATGAATTGGCGGAGGCATATGTAGATGCCACACCGAATGATCCAAACAGTAGCTGGATACCAAGTACCCCTTATAATGTATCAACTCTACATGATCCAAGCATCATTTATAAGGATGGCTATTTCTGGATGCTGTCCGGCTTTAGTACCAATAATGAACATGGCAGACGCTATGTTCCAATGATGGGATATTCTAAGGACTTGGTTCACTGGAGTTACCCCAACAGTGGAAGTCAAATTAATGTCGGAGTTACGGAAGCGCCTCCCGGCGCAGACAAATACGGTGCAAACTGGGATGCTGTCGCACCGGAATTTTTCGTCGACGACGACGGCACGGTATGGTTGACTGTCTGCATGGGATATTACGCAAACTTTCATAATGACTCCTCGGCAAACGACGTAATGAAGCCTTACCTGATTAAGTTGACCAACCTTTCCCCAGGTGTCGAAGACCCCTCCACAAATCCAGGTGCGCACCCAAATGTTACCTACTCCGATGCGGTGCCCATCAACCTGCCGAAATACAACACAGATGTGCATAACCGCATCGACAGCTCGATTTTCAAGGAAGGCGGCTACTATTACTTCTGTGTGAAAAAGGATGGCGTTACGAACGAAATCTGGCGGACACGGACGCTCACGCTCGATTCCGTACAGCAGGAAAGCAGCTGGGAGCTCGTATGCGACGACGCTGTGACCGGATTTGAGGGTCCTTCTCTCACTAAATACAACGGAACTTATTTTATATATACCGACAAGCTAAAGGATTATCCGCCTGACAATCATGATGGCAAGGCAGGCGTACATGTAAATATCGCGTCAACGGCTACCACCGGACAGCTGGATAAGTATACCGGTTGGCTTGAAGGAAACCAGTTTAAAATCAGGGCGCATGCTGCAAACGGCGGTCTAAAGGAAACGCGTCATGGTACAGTCATTACACTGAAAGACCCAGCTGCCATTCAAAAAGTTTGGGATCTAAAGGCAACCACACGCTATGCCGGGCTAACCGGACATGAGGAGACCCCGGCTCTTGCTTCCTCCGGCTGGTATCAAAAAGAAAGCTTTAAGGGACCTGCCTACGGCGGCGTCGAGGTCTGCTACTGGTATGACAATCATGTCAGACAAGGGCTCGACGGCAGAGGCAAGGAAATTTACGATCCGGCAACAGACGGATGGTATTGGATGGACAGCATCTCGGATGGTCAGATGGCTGTCAACAAGGACGTTTACCAACCTTACACCATTCAGGGGCAGGATAATAACGGAAAATGGGTGCGCTACGATCAGTTTGGACGCATGCAAAAAGGGCAGGTACATGCTCCGGTAAATGGTTCCAGCGAATGGGGCTACTGGTGGTTTGACGAGACAACCGGCGCAATGAAAAAAGGGCTCACTGAGGTCAATCAGGTGCGCAGCCGTGAAGTTCCACTTACAGACAGATATGGCAATGTCATGAAAAATCCCGATGGCAGCACCGCCATGAAAACAGAATGGTATATGGTCGATGCAAACAACAACGAGGTTACAAACCCAAATGACGCCGCAAAAAAATGGGTGTACTATGATGACAATACAGGCGTTATGTTAAAGGGCTATCATACTATCGGAGACACGCTCTATTACTTCGACGAGCATGACGGAACTGCCATCGACGGCTGGCGCAACGATTCCAACGGTACTCAGTTCTGGTATGAAAAAGGCGCCAGACAGGGCTACAACGTCAACGATCCTAATTACCGCGGCAAGGAGATTTACGATCCGTATACTGACGCATGGTACTGGCTGGATAATGTACAGCAGGGCGCAGTTGCAAAGAATAAGGACGTCTATCAGGAATCCTTTGCCGGACCATTTGCAGACCGCGATGACGGCACCGGAAAATGGGTGCGCTATGACAACTGGGGCAAGATGATCAAGGGCTGGGATTGGGGCGCTCTCGATAATCACGGTATCAGCCAATACTTTGATCCGGTAACCGGCGCTATGGCAAAGGGCGATGTATGGATCGGAGATGAGCATTGGTTCTTTGACTGGCAAAATGGTCAGGGACGACGTTTAAATTAAAATAAAAACAGGATGCGGCAGCTTGCCGCATCCTGTTTTTATTGTTTTACATAACCTTATTATTTTATCTTCTGATCCCCGTTATCTCGTCATAGTAGGCTCTTGTTCCGTTCGGAAGCGTTACCCAGCCATGTGCCATAATACCGGTGATCTGGTCATAGTAATACCAGTTCCCATTTCTATAGTATTCTCCATGAACCATTTTTCCGGTCCATTCATCAAAATAATACCAGTTCCCATCGATACAGCTCTCGCCGTGGTGCATCTTACCGTCTACTTCGTCATAATATACCCACTTGCCTTCTGTACCTGCCTCCGGAATAAATACAAAATCCTTTATCATCTCGCCCGTGACCGGATCAAACCAGTACCAACCGCCATAACGGTAGTCTTCCCCCTTTTTCATTCGTCCGTTAACATCATAACGAACCCATTTGCCTTCCGTACGCTGGTCGTTTGTCGGGACAAACACATCCTTATTGGTCGCCATACTGCCGTCGCCCTCGAACCAGTACCATGCATCTGTCTGCGGATCGTATACCTCCTTATCACGCGCCATCGTGCCGTGATCGTACCAGTACTTCTTTCCGTTCTCTACATGCCAGCCTTCGAATTCCTCTCCGACAACCGGAGGCGTATCCCTGTCGCTTACAAGCGTGAGCCGGAATCTCTGATTTGCACCCGCATTTCCATCCCACAGATGGATATTATTTCCCATGTTTACCGAGCCTGCTATATCCGCATACAGACCGCTTGCCGCGGAAATGATATAATAGCTTCCATTTCCTGCATCCTTAAAATACCATTTCTGGTTGTCTGCACCGTTTCCGTCATACTGGATAATATTTGCGCCCGCATGACCGCCGCCCCACTCAGCATCCACATATTTGCCGGAATGCTTTGCAGAAATGGTGTACTTATTTCCGCCGACATGATTGATATAGAACTTCTGGTTATTCTCGTTCTTCGTCTCCCATATACCGATATTTGCGGAATTATGTCCCGCTGCATCGGTAACATCCCACACAAGGTTGGCATCCTGCTCTGCAGAGATCATATATAAGCCGTCTGCCACAGACTGTGTATACTCGACGCTCTTAAACTTAAATTTCTGATTCAAGCCGCCGTTATAATTCCAAAGGTGGATATTCGCGCCATTATGCGCGCCTCCCGCAACATCCATGCACATCTGGCTTAACGCAGAGCGAATATAATAATTTCCGTCTCCCGCGTCCTGTATGTACCATCTCTGATTATCTCCGCTGTTGCCGTCATACTGCACGATGTTTGTACCCTCAGTCGTACCGCCCCATTCGGCATCCAGATATTTGCCGGAGCACATTGCCATGATCGTATACTTGCCGTCTCCGACGTACGTCACCTTAAAGTCCTGCTGGCTTGCCGCATTCTTTCCAAGAAGCTGCAGGTTCGCGCTGTTTGCACCGGAGCCATCCTTAATATCAAGCACCATTCCCTCGTCCAGCGCCGTCGCTATGGTATAAATACCGTCCTTGACTGTCTGTGTATAGATCTTTGGTTCATACCAGAAATTACAGTCGACTCTGCCCGCGATTCCACTTACATATCCGCCGCTGGTATACTGCCAGAATTCATAACTCCCGCCATATCCCGCTGCAAACGGCGCAGACTGCGGATAGCGCGCAAGCCATATTTTATAAGGAATTGCCCAAGAATTTAAAGAATTTTCAAGCATATTCTTATTTGCGTAGATCATTGGCTCATAGCCTGCATTCCTGATCGTCGCTCCAAATGCATTGACGATCGCAGTATGCTGATCCCTGCTCAAATGTGCTGCTGCAAGTCTTCCCTCTGCTCCGTTAGAATAATAGGCATACTCAAAATCCATAACGATCGGCATCGTGATGTTATATCCCGCTACCTGCTGTAGTGCAAACTGTGCCTCCTGAATTGCCTCTGCCTCATTGACTGCCTGTGAGAAAACATAAGCGCCTACCTTTAAACCCGCGTTGATCGCTCCCTGAAGATTCTGCTTTGCATAAGGGTCAACTGCCATGTTGCCCGCCGGCGCATAGCCGCGGTAGCCGACACGCACAAATACAAATTCAACACCGCTTGCCTTTACGGCGTTCCAGTCAATATTTTTCTGGTAATAGGATACGTCAATTCCATGACGGATCGTATGATTGGAGAACTTTGGATCATGTGTATATCCCTCTCCAAGCCTCGGATGGACCGCCGTAAAAAAGCTGCTCATCTGATCATATGTCTTCTGCTGCTCTAAATATTTCAGATATTCAGGGTCATCCGGCAGCGACTCAATCTCTGCGCCTTTTTTGTCCTTCTTTTCTGTTGTCTCGGTCTCCTCCGTCAGCTTGTCCTTTTTCTTTTCGGTAGACTCTGTGGATTCCGTCTCCGTCTCCGTCTCTGTCTTTTCTGTATCTTCTGTCTTTTCCGTGCCTTCTGCTTTTTCCGTACTCTCGGTCGTCTCCGTCTCTGTCTTCTCCGTGGACTCCGTCGGCTTTGTCTCCGTTCCCGGTACGCTCTCGGTCGTCTCCGTCTCTGTCTTCTCCGTAGACTCGGTCGGCTTCGTCTCCGTTCCCGGTACGCTCTCGGTCGTCTCCGTCTCCGTCTCTTTCTCCTCCGTGGACTCTGTCGGCTTTGTCTCCGTTCCCGGTACGCTTTCCGTTGTCTCTGTCTCTTTCTTTTCCGTGGACTCCGTTGGCTTCGTCTCTGTCCCTGCCACACCCTCAGTCGCTGTCGTATTTCCTTGCTGCACGCCCTCGGTCACTCCGGTTTTCATGGACGCCTCTGCGTGAATATCCGGCGTCACCAGGCTAAGCGTCATCACCACCGCCAGAATAGCTGCTATTTTTCTTCTCATACCTTAATTATTCCTCTTTTTTCTTTGTTCGGTCACTAATAATGTATCTTGGTCTCTCTTTTACTTCCATATAGATCTTACCGATGTATTCGCCCAATACGCCGATGCTGATCAGCTGCACCCCTCCAATGAAGCAGATAATGCTCGTCATACTTGCCCATCCCGGTACCGCCTCTCCGATCAACTGTACGACAATCGACCAGATCACGGCACAGAAGCTTAACACGGCAATCCCGCATCCCATGCCTGTGATCAGATGCAGAGGCTTTACACTCAGACTTGTGATACCGTCAAATGCCAACGCCAGCATTTTTTTCAGCGGATAATGGCTCTCTCCGGCAATGCGCTCATGGCGCTCATAGTACACGCTCGTGCTCTTAAATCCGACCAGCGGGAACATTCCCCGGAGGAAAATGTTCACCTCCTTAAAATTTGCAAATTCCTGCAGCACTCTGGAGGAAACGAGACGATAATCCGCATGATTAAAGATGACCTCCGCCCCCATCCAGTTTAACAGCTTATAAAATCCCTCTGCCGTAAAACGCTTAAAAAAGGTATCTGTATCACGCTTGGAGCGCACGCCGTAGACAACCTCACAGCCGTCCGCATACGCATCGATCATCTCGTCCATCGCATCAATGTCATCCTGACCGTCACAGTCAATGGAGATCGTAATATCACAGACATCCTTCGCCTCCAGCAGACCTGCCAGCACCGCATTCTGATGTCCGCGGTTTCTGCTCTGACTGATTCCCATATAATGCCTGTCCGTTTCTGCCAGCTTACAGATGATCTCCCAGGTCTGATCCTTGCTTCCGTCATTGACAAACAGGATTCTGCTCTCATCGCTGATCTTCTCTTTTTCTACCAGTCCGGTAATCTTTTCCAAAAACATACTGCATGTGATCGGCAGCACCTTTTCCTCATTATAACAGGGAATGACAATATATAAGATTGGTAGCATTCTTTTCCTCCTCTGCTTCCTCCAATTACTCAAGCGTAAAGCTTAATGTGCCCACATTGGTATTATTTCCAACTGCACTGTTAAAGTAACTGCTGAAATTCTCAACCGAAAACTGCGTGCAGTCCAAAATCACATTGTCAATCAGGTCGTTGCAGTAGCAGTCCTCCCCGATATAAATTCCCGAATAATGATGACCGGAAATGATATTTCTTGCAAGGATATTTTCATAATCTGCCGTAAAGTCCAGTCCCTTGACCGGCTCGTCCGGCGTGCTCGCGTGACCAAGCTCGATTCCAAAGCCGTGATATGCCTCGTTTTGCCCGGCGTTATTATCCGTGATCAGATTTGACAAAATTACATTCCGGTAACCTGATCTAACCATTTTCACCCCGCTTCCTGAATTCTCATTGATATTATTATTATATACAATATTATAGGCAGAGTTATCAATGGAAATGCCTGGCAGCTTTGCTGTAGAGGAACCATCCGGCAGTCTTCCGGCGCCGAGAATGAAGTCAGCCTCAAGATCCTCGTCCGTCTGGCGGTTTCTCTCCCCGTTTCTTTGGATCGTATTGCCGCTGACATAGGTTCCGAACGTTCCATAGTCTAAGCACATCCCCTCTTTTTCATTATCCTCGATCACATTGTCGATCACATAATTGAGATATGCGCCGTCCGAATAGAAGCCGGAGGAATAATTTCCCTGGATCAGATTATCCATCACCACGTTATGGTTCGGCGTCTTTTTCAGATCATAGAGATATTCATCCAAAAATTCATTGTACGGCGTATAAGGGTCTTCCACGATCATAGAGGAAAATACGATCCCCGCCGTCAGATTTCTCGTACCGCGGTTCTGATACACCGCATTATGCTGGATGATACAGTTTGTGATCTCTCCGTTTAAAAAAATAGAGCCGTTTCCATTCTCATGGATCGAGTTTCCCACAAGGTTTACATACTGATTATCGTCCATGACACAGAGCGCCTTATGAACCGCATTGGTGATCTCATTCCCATAAATCAGCACTTTGTTTGAGCGAATGATATAAATCCCCTGCTCAAAGCCGCCAAGAAACCGCATTCCCTTGACTGCAGCATTCTCGGTGTTTTCCAATAGGACTGCATAGGGAACGTTTGCCTCTCCGTTTACGATGACGCCGTTGCCCTCAATGCTTACATTGGACGGCACGCGGATCGTCTCATCCAAAAGAATCTCCTTGGCTGCAATATCGACAACGACATTTGCGCTTGTCTGCAGTAACGCGTTTAATTCAGACGCCCGCGTTCCCGAAAAAGTCACATGCTCCTCAAAAGAAATCGCGTCTTTGACTGTCGTGATCGAATCATTATAAATTTTCTTCCAGTAATACTCCGGTGTATAAAAGGAGAGCACATCCGCCCCAAGCGCCTCGATTCTTTGAAGCACCTGCAGGTTTGACATTTTCTCCGCCGCATCCTTCTCGTCCATTCTCACAAGCGGAGGAAGATGATAGCGTGAGAGAAGACTCTGCTTATCCTCCTCCAACAGCAGCAGATCCTCTGTTTCCAGATACAGCCCTGACTGCCCCGGCGCTGCATATTCCAGCGTATTTTCAACCAACTCAAACGTTCTTTCGGCAAGAGCAGCATCAATCGGATCTACCTCCTTTGGTTCCTCCTCTGCCACTGCGGGCGGCTCCTCCTTTTTCTCAAAAATACCGGAGACGACTGCCGCTGAGAGCCCCAGATATGCAACGAGCACGGCTGCAATTACGATTTTTTTCTTCATATTTTTCTCCATTCCAAGGTGTCGCAATTTTTTCTCTTAGGAATCAAGACCTAAAAACTCATTCCAGAACGCAAGCGTGCGAAGGCGCATACCCTCCGTGCGATATGCCTGCTGCGCCTTTTTTAACCGGAACGGCAGCACGCAGATCAGCCCGAACACCTTGCCCATATATTTTAGGGATGCTCCCACGGACTTCTCGGTAATAAATGCTTTCCTGCTTGTGACATCATACTGCATGACGCGCTTTTTCCTGTAAAAATGGACCGGTCTCGCAGCCGCCATCGGAATGATATTGGTTCCCTTCGCCCGCAGAAAAAGCCCGTTAAAGGTTAAAAGCCGCTTGATCTTTGACTTTTTATTATCGACATACTCATAGCTTTCCTGATATACCGGGTAGCTAAATGCCATATCCAGCTGTTCCAGCTCCTGCGCCTTATATCCGGCTGCCATCACAGACTGATGCAGCGCTTCGCCGTCCTGCTTCATGAGCCACTCCGGTCCTTTTAGGAAGTCCCTGATCCCGCGCAGATACAGGTCGACATTTTTATAGCGGTAGAACATGATCTCTCTCATACAATGACCGAGCATCGCCTTTGTAAGCTGCTTTGCGCCGTACCACTGGCAATGGAAGGAGTTGTCTATCAGCTGATTGCGCATGATATAGTACTCCAAAAACGAGGAATATTTATTCTCAAACGGCTCATGCCACACGCAGATGCCGTTCATCAAGATCAAATGCTTCATGTTGCGAAGCCCGTATTCCAGATCGTCTCCGCGGATAAAGATCGGCAGAGGCAAATTGTCCGGCGTCACGATCTTCATCGGGAAACAGCAGTACCACCATGCGTTGAACTCCGTATATTCCTCCACCTCGTTATAAAGGCAGGACTTGCATTTCTTCAGGTTCAAGTTATGTTTTAAGGAATTTAAGTACCCGCCATTCCATGAGGCTCCCGCCTCTACCTGGATCGCCTGCTTGTCAAGGCGCAGCATCGCGCCGCCCACAAAGGCGTCCGCATAGTCATCCTTTAACAGTGAAAGGATCCGGTAGGTCTTTACGAGTGCCTCCGGCTCGATCACAATATCATCATCCATTAACAGCGCGTGTGTGATCCCAAGCTCCTCGTTATGATTCATCATCTCGATCAGATCGCGCGTGAAGCCTCCGGCTCCTCCGAGATTTCTGTTTGGATTGATACAGATATGCTCAGACGACAGGCGCTCTCTGTCAAGAGATTTTCCGTTATCGGCAATAAACACCTTCATGCGTCCATACAGCGGAGAAGCAGGATTATTTAAGATCTCCTCGTTTAAGATTCTGATATTTTTTTCGACAAACGCTTCTCGTTTAAAGGTACAGATCGCGATTCCGAGCTTCACATCACGAACGCGCTCCTTGGCAAGATCGGTGATATATGTGCCCCCATAAAAGCACCCCCCGTCCGAAAGCGCCTCCAGACGGAAGGTATACATCCCCTTCTTTTCTCCAAGCGTATAAGGAAATTCAAATTCCCCTCTGCCGTCACACTCCACGACGGTCTCACTGATCACCTTTGTTAAGACATCATTATGAATCTGATCCTTACCAAGCAGCGTCACCTTAAACTTGCCGGACAGGGACAGCCGAAGCGCTAACTCCTGCAATACTGTATACTTCATCCATTTTTCAATCGAAAATCCATTGAAATATGTGTCGAAGGTCACAACCGCATGCTTGCGAAAGGTAATGCTTTTTTTGTCTCCGCGATATTCGGTTTTCTTTCCCAATCGGAAATACAGCTCTGTTTCGGTGCACCTTCCCACCTCCGGGAATAAAATCTTCTGAATATCCATACCTGATTCCTCTCCTAACTATTTCAGCTCGCTCTCACACATCTGTAGCGCCGCCGCAATGACCTTATCCATGTCATAATATTTATAACCGCCGAGACGTCCGCCAAAAATAACCTTCTGCTCTTTCTTCGCCAGCTCCTCGTATTTCTTATAAAGCTCGTTGTTTTTCTCATTATTTACCGGATAATACGGCTCGTCTCCCTTTTCCCATTCCTTGGAATATTCTCTGGAGATCACGGTCGTCGGCTGCTTTCCGAATTCAAAATGCTTATGCTCAATGATCCTCGTATACGGCACCTCGCGCTCTGTGTAATTCACCACAGCATTTCCCTGATAGTTCTCGCAGTCCAATTCCTCTGTCTCAAAACGAACCGTCCGATACTCCAGCACGCCGAGGCGGAAATCATAAAACTCATCGATCATGCCGGTAAATATCGTCTTTGGCGCTATATTTTCATGCTCCTTGATAAACGCGAAATAATCCGTGTCTAACAGCACATCAATACCGTCCAGCATCTTTTCCACGATTGCGGTATAACCGCCGATCGGAATGCCCTGATACCTGTCGTTGAAATAATTGTTATCATAGATAAAGCGCAGCGGAAGCCTTTTGATAATAAAGGCGGGCAGCTCCTTGCAGTCGCGTCCCCACTGCTTTTCCGTATACCCCTTGATCAGCTTTTCGTATACATCTGTGCCGACAAGCGAAAGCGCCTGCTCCTCCAGATTCTTCGGCTCTGCGATATGAAGACTCTCAATCTGCTCCCTGATCTTCTTCTGTGCTTCCTCCGGTGTCCGCACGCCCCACATCTTACTGAACGTATTCATATTAAACGGGAGATTGTATAACTCATCCTTATAGACAGCCACCGGTGAGTTAATGTAATGATTAAATTCTGCAAACTGATTGACATAATCCCAGATTTTTTTGTCGGAGGTATGAAAAATATGCGCGCCATATTTATGCACATTGATCCCATGCACATTCTCACAGTATACATTTCCCGCAATGTGCGGCCGCTTATCGATCACAAGGCAGCTCTTTCCCTTTTTCTTTGCCTCATAGGCAAAGACTGCTCCGTAAAGCCCTGCACCAACTACCAGATAATCATAACTTGTTTTCATTTTGACGTCCTCCTAACTCTAAATATCTGCTCCAAAATGTCTCCGAGCCAAGCTCCTTCCTGTGCGCACAATATGCTTTCACCACAGGCTTGTAATGTTTTTTCAGTTCCATATAAATTCTAAAAACCGTTCCCGCAAGGGAAAACAGCTCTCTGATCTCTTTTCCTGTATAAAATCCCAGTCCCGTGTCGGGATCATAGATAAACACCCGCCTTCTGCGGTAGCACGCATGGGGGCTCTCCCCTGCCATCACCGGCGTCGGAGCATCGTCTTTCCTTGCCGGAAGCAGCCAGCCGTTCAGGGAGAGCAGCTTCCTTCGTTCGATCTGACTCGAATTACTTCTTCCTGCCAAAAGCCCGGCAAGTCCCTCCTCGTTTCGCTGCTCCCATTGCCCCTCATACTCCTCACAGTAACGGTAGCCCGCTGCGGCGATCTCCTGATGAAGCTTCTCGGCATCCTGCTCCATAAGCCACTCTGGTCCTCGCAAAAAGTCCCTTACGGCGCGCGCACTCAGTCTGATGTCACGATAACGGTAGCGAAACAGATTTGTGAGCATCCGCCGCACGACCATACGAACCGCACTGCTGCCGCTCTCATCCTGCCCATACAGCGCATTTACGATCAGCGCATTGCGAACGTCGTAATACTCATTTGCCGAGGGGCGCTTATGCTCAAATGCCGCATGCCAGACGCAGATCCCATTCATTCGGATAATCTCCGTACCGCAGCGCAGTCCGTACTCAACATCATCATTGTGGAGAAATAAGGGCAACGGCAGTCCTGCTTTTTCTATCACATGCATGGGGATACAGCAGTACCACCACGCATTGTAATCCGCCCTTTCAAGACTTTCATTTTTTATGACTGCTTCCGCCTCCCGCAGATCAACTCCGGTGTGAAGCGAGGTGATGCGCCCCGCCCGGTAGCAGCCGCCCGCTTCCTGCTGCACGAAACCATAATCAAGACGGAGCATCGCGCCGCCGACCATCGCATCCCGATACGCAGGCTTTAGCATGCTAAGAAATACATAGGTGCGCTCAAGCGCAGCCGGATTTATCCGTACATCGTCATCCATCAGAAGTATATGCGTAAAGCTCCCATTCCTTTTTGCCTCTATGATCCCTCTTGTAAAGCCCGCCGCACCTCCCGCATTTTTATTTGGATAAACAGAAAGTCCCTCCCACGTTTTCTCCGGTGCGATCGACCTTCCGTTATCGACAACGATCGTGTGCAGCTTATGATACAGAACGGAATCCTCATTCTCCCACAGCCTTTGATACAGCAGATCCAGATTTCGATAGAGATACTTCTCTCTTTTATAGGTGCAGATCGCGACCGCCAATGCAATGTCCTGCACTGCATTCTGCTCTGTCACATACTCACCGCCGTAAAAGACCGCTTCCTCTCCCTGCGACGCTTTCAATTCTGCATAGAGAATGCCCCTCTCACATCGATCCAGCGGAATCTCTATCCGGTACGCCGCCCTTTGCTCCTCTGCGGCGGAAAGAGAGACAAGCTTCGCTTTTTCCAGCGTTCCATCCTCTTTCTCCCACGCATTCCACACCGTCAGCAAAAAATCTCCCGCTGCCTCAAAGCAGAACGCCAACTGCTTTAATTCTGTATAGTATTTCCATTTTTCAATCGAAACTGCATTAAAATAAGTATCAAAGCGGACAAAGCCGGGATCACGCACCTTCACTCCTCCCGTTTCCGTCATTTGTATGCCGTTCTCTGACCCATGCAGGTACAGCTTCCCCATGTCCGCTTCCATACCCTTTGGAAATTCAATTTTTTGGATCTGCATCCCGCCTATACTCCTTTGACATATGCCTCCGTTACCGCCTGCACATCGCCGCTCATTTTCAGCACGCCCTTATCCAGCCATGCCGCATGATCGCAAAGCTTCAAAATATCCTCCATCGAATGCGATACCAATAGCAGCGTCGTTCCCGACGAGAGCATCTCCTCCATACGCGCATTACATTTTTCCCGGAACTTAAAATCTCCGACTGACAAAACCTCATCCACGATCAGGATGTCCGGTCTTACCATCGTCGCAATGGAAAATCCGATTCTCGCCTGCATACCGGAGGAATAATTCTTGATCGGAACATCTAAAAAATCCCAAAGCTCTGCAAACTCTACGATCTCGTCAAAATGCTCGTCCATAAACCTTCTGGAATGCCCCAGCAATGTGCCATTCAGATAGATATTCTCTCTTGCCGTCAGCTCCATATCAAACCCTGCCCCAAGCTCAATGAGCGGCGCGATCGTTCCGTTCACCTGCACGCTGCCCTTATGCGGCGTTAAAATGCCGCTGATAAGCTTTAGCATCGTTGACTTTCCCGCTCCGTTCGTGCCGACCAAGCCCCATGCCTCGCCCGGTCTGATCTTAAGCGACACATCCTTAAGCGCCAGAAACTCCTGAAACATTAGCTGGTGCTTTAACATTTTTACAAAATATTCCTTGAGATTATCTACCTTTTCCGACGCCATATTAAACCGGACCGTAACATTATCGACGTCAATCATATACTTTTCATCCATCAGTTTGTGTCTCTCCCTTTAAATGTACAAAATAAACTTATTCTGATTCTTTCGGAAAAACCATGCCCCGATCGCAAAGACAAGCAGCGAAATGATGCACCCTCTGTAAAACAGCTGGAAGGAAGGCATCGCACGCTCCAGCACAATGCACCGGAATTGTTCTATATAATAGTACAACGGATTTAGATGCGTCACAACCCACTGGATTTTCGGCGGCAGAATACTTACCGGATAGAAAATCGGCGTCGCATACATCCATGCCGTCAAAAATACTGCGTAAATATATCTCATATCACGGAAAAATACAGTCGCCTGCGACAAAAACAGGCTCATTCCGAGAGTAAACACATATAGCTGCAGCGCGACATACGGCAGAAGTACCAGATACATCGAAAACTCTGTTTGCGTGATCACCATAACCAAAACCATCGCGCCAAGCGAAAACAGAAAATCAACCATATCGCTCGTCACCTTAGAAAACGGGAAAATATATTTGGGCACATAGACCTTTTTCAAAAGAGAGCTGTTGTCCGTGATCGAATACATGGCATGATTTGTCGCATTTGTCACATAATTATAAATCGTCTGTCCGATGATCAGATAGACCGGATAATTTTCGACATCAAAGCGAAAAATGCTGGAAAACACCAGCACCATGACGAGCATGATCATCAGCGGATTTAAGATACTCCACAAATATCCCAAAATGCTTCTGCGATACTTTAGCTTAATATCCTTTGCTACCAGCTCATACATCAGATCCTTGTAAGCTACCAAACCCTTTTTCTTCATCTTTTAGAACCTCTCACAAAATAGTAACGAAATTATACCGTATCTTCCGGCGCTTGGCAATATTTCCCTGTGTTACCCCTTTACCAGCCGGTATACAAATGTGCCGAACGGGAGCGCCAGATACCCTGTCCGCCGAAGCAACGTAATACTTTTCTTTCTTGTCGCCGCATAGATGCGCGGATAATTTTTTTTGAGCGCCTCATCCCAGCGCCTTAGCTCCGAAAAAATGCCCTTCTGAACGCCCATGCTGATATAAATCTGAAACTGATTCTCCACCACCTGCGCAATACATTGTTCGATATAAGCGCGCTTTCCCTCCGACAGGGCGGGAAGTTTATCATAAAAGCTTAACAGACTGCTTAACACCTGCATATGCTGCGCCCGGTTTCTTTGCATGCTCCGAATCTCCATGCTCTGCCCGTTTCTTCCCAGACGATACATATAAATAAACTTATGATAAAAATAGACCGTTCCGGCATAAGGAACCGGATAGGTGATATACTCGCAGTCCACATAATAGCAATGCTCGTCGATCGTGATCCCGTGCTCCTTTAAAATGCTTGTGCGGATCGTGAGCGCATGCATTTTGATCACCTCGTCGACCTCGCCTTTGGAGAACTCGCACAGGCTTCCATATTGACCTTCGTTCCTTGTACAATATTTTTCCTGCAAAATCCGGTCTGTCTCATCCTCCACACACAAAAAATCCGCCGCTACAATATCGGCATCCGAATCCTCCAAAAGACGCAAAAACTCCGGCAGCTCCTTCGTATTCAGCCAGTCGTCGCCGTCCACCACCTTAAAATATTTCCCCGTTGCGTTCTGAATGCCATAATTGATCCCAGATCCATGCCCGCCGTTTTCCTTGTTATATAAAAAATACGTCTGCGGATATTTCTCGCAGTACCGCTTTGCAATCTCCGGCGTCGCATCGACGGAGCCGTCGTTGATGATGAGCACCTCAAGCTTTGTGAGAAACTCCTCCACCTCCAACGACTGTAGGCATCGCTCCAAATATTTTTCTACATTGTATGCCGGTACTGCAATACTCAATATTTTTCCCATAACGTCCTCTTATTTACGCAATAATCTTCGATAAATCAATTTTCTTAAAAATCCGGGCTGCAGCGTGATCCCAAAGGTTAAGCACAACGAAACAAGATACTCGCCGCGTGTCAGACGCCCAAGCGCACGCTGCTCCCTGCGCAGTGCAAAATAATTGCGCGCATAGGCAATCCCGCCGCGCCGTTCATACACATCGCTGTTATTTCGCATACGCACAAGCACCTCCTGCAGATTATAAAACACCATACCGTCCGCAAGCATTCTGCTCCACAGCTCATAATCCTCCAAATACGGAAAGTGACGGTAATTTCCTGCCCGAAGCACATCGTCCTTCCGCATCATAACCGTCATGTGGTTGACCGGATTGCGGTAACGCCCGTATCTACGGATTTCCTCATTTTTCTCCGGCATCTGCTTAACGCTTTGATAAGTCCCCTCATCGTTAAATTCTTCCATCCAGCCGCCCACAACGGAGACCTCCGGATGCTGCTGCAAAAATGTATACTGATGTGCGAACCGATCGGGCAGCGCAACATCGTCCGTATCCATCCGCGCGATCAGCTCCATGGTGCATAATTTTACGCCCTTTGCCAGCGCCCTTCCAAGCTGTACGTTTTCCTCAAACGCAAACACGACCATGCGCGCAAAGCGCTCTTTCTGATCTGCGATGACTGCTTCTAACGCCTCTGTCAGAGGACCATCCTTGATCAGCACAACCTCGTCGGGCAGCAGCGTCTGGGACAACAGGCTCTCAAACGCCTGCCTTAAATATTCCGGTTTTTCTTTGCAGTACACTGACATTAATACTGAAAATCCCATCTCATCACCTAGCGCTTCATCGCGGTCTGCTGCTCCTCGTCGACCCCTTCCGTATTTTCCTTCTGGAATAAAATCTTAAAGGTCAGCAGCAGGATCTTAATATCAAGCCACAGAGAATAATTCTCGATATAGGTCAGATCAAGCTTCAGCTTATCATACGGCGTCGTGTTATATTTTCCGTATACCTGCGCATAGCCGGTCAGACCTGCTTTCACCTTTGTGCGCAGCACAAATTCGGGAATTGTCTCCTCATACTTATCCGAAATCTCCTGCCGCTCCGGCCTTGGTCCGACCATCGACATATCACCCTTTAAAATATTAAAAAGCTGCGGCAGCTCATCAAAATGAATATTGCGGATCACCCGTCCCACCGGAGTGACACGCTTGTCCCCCTTCGCCGCAAGTCTGGCGCCGTTCTTTTCCGAATCCATCTCCATGCTTCGGAACTTATAGATCAGAAACGGCCGACCGTCTCTCGTCAGACGCTCCTGCTTATAAAGCACCGGACCTCTGTCGTAAAGCTTTACCGCAAGCGCGATCAAAAGCATAAACGGAGACGCCAGAATAATTCCGATCAGGGAAAGGAGCACATCGCAAATACGCTTTACGATCCTCTGATTAATCGACAGCCCCTGATTTCTGGATAATAAAAGCGGGGTGTCAAACAGGTGGATATCGTCTGCTCCGCGAAACAGAATATCCGAAATCTTCGGCGTCACATAGGTGCGGACCGACTCCTGATAGCAGTACTTCATGATCTGATTTCTTGCCTGTGACGGCAGATCGCAGAGCACGACCGCATTATATTGACGGATCATCGGATACAGGCTCTGATATCCGATCCGGTAGCTGACCGATTCACAGATGTTGTACTTATCCTTCCTTGTATTGATCTTCGCGATCAGGTCGTCGGGAGAATACTCCCCGTAAATCACAAGCATCTGACGCGGCGGATAAAGCCATGTATATATTTTTCTCACCACATAGATCCACGGCAGAATAAATAGGATCTCAAAGATCATAACCCCAAGCACCGGATTGATACTGACATAATCCCTGCAGACCAGACACAGCTCCAGATAACCGATCACGCCGCTTAATAAAATCGACAGGACGTGAGACAGCGCAATATCCGCAATTCTCATATAGCCGATATTATATCCGCCCAATACCTTTGTAAAAAAGAAAATGATCAATACATATAAACCGATAACCGCCCAGTTTCCTCTGCGGAAAAATCCGTACGAGTCCTCATACACGTTGTACCAGATAAAGGCAAAGGCAGCCCCCTCTACCGCCAAGGATATTAAATTGGCGCTGTAATTGAGCAAATGCTTGTATTGTTCTTTGATCCTCATTTACATCCGTCCCTCTTTCTCAACAAGACATATACTTTGCTATTATAGCATAGACAACATGCAATATCTATATTTATGTTGTCTATATTTTCTATTGCCTGAAATACACGGCATATTTCTCTGTTCTTCCCAAGCAGACAAAGCCCGCCTGCGTAAGCTGTCCGGCATCCTCATACTCCGTTTCCAGCAGAATGCAGTTTCCGCCATAAAGCTCCGCCGCCTGTATCTGATACTCTACGGCAGACGGAACCGCAACGATCGCCGTGCACAGCTCCACAAATTTCTGCATTTCCTCATCCTCAGGCTGCAGTGTCTTATCCACCATTTTCTCGATCATTGCTTCCCCGTACATCAGCTTCACCTGAGGATTCACCTCTCGGATCAGCCCGCAGATTTCTCTCGGCGCGATCATATTCTGCGGCACGATGCCGGAGGTCTGAATGAGCTCATTCACCGCCGCGGCCTCGCGCTCCTGCTGCCCCCGATCATTCACCGCCTGCACCGGCTTCCCGTCAAATGCAAAAAACGAAGCTGCTGCGGTCACGCCTATGCAGCAGACAAGCATCACCGCACCCTTTAAAACACTCTTTAAGCCTGCGGCAAGCTGTGTTGCGGCAAACGCCACAAACACAAAGGGAAGCGCCGCCATAAACAGCTTCCAATAGTCCTCCATCCAAAAGGAGCGGATGATCTCATAGCCGAACGGATTTGCCAAAAGCAAAAAAATCAACATCCCATACTGCGTCTGATTTTTGGCACCGCCTCTTAGCCGTTCCCGCTGCGCCATGCAAAACAACAGCGCAGCCCCCGCCAGCGCCGGACTGATGCTGCTTGTCCCAAAGGTATGAAATTGCTCTCTTAACGCCTCAAATGCTTCTATCATCCTTTTTCCATTCTCCCTTTATCCATTCTGCGATCGCCGCCACCGCCCAGAGAAACGTTATGATAAATCCGCCGTGCTGATACAAAAGCTGCCCTGCGCCGGCACAGACCAGATAAGACAGTCCCCACATCAGGCGATTTTCCTTTCTTTGCAAAAGCCACACTGCAAACGGCAGCAATCCCGCAAAAAACAGTGTCTCCCCATTCCAGCAGCTTGCAAAAATCTGCACCATGACCGCCCGGTCCGAAAACAACACAGACACATATAACAGCCATAAAATACACTGGAACAGCACCCGCTTGCGCTTATTTCTGCCAAACAGCTCAAACGCCCAGATGTGATATACGCCATAATAAAACGTCATCAAAAAAACAGGGAGCAAAAGCTTCATCAGCTTTACCGGATTTAATCTGCATATCCGCCCGTTCACCGCATAATATGCCTCCATCGGAGACTGTGCCGCCGCTTTCAGCTCCTCGATCTGCACGGGAAGCATCTCCTGTGCCCCCTTTCCGGTCGTCGGATCATAGACATACAGGGTATCTGTGGCATACATCGTAAGCGCCGCCTCCGCCGTATATTCCTTCTGACCGCTGCCCCCAAACACAAACGCCAGTCCTATGAGAATAAGCAGCGCGGCTCCCTGCCCAAGCCACTCCCATTTCCAGACAAGACGCTTCCGTCTAAAAATACGTCTTTTTATGCCCCACGCCACCGCAAACACGGTCAGCGCCAGCTGGCAGATCATCCAGAGCCTTCCAAGCTCCTGCACCGGCAGCTCCCTGTCAATCGCCCATTTTGCCAGCACAAAAAATATCGCCCACTGTGTGACAAGTCCGGTCAGGTAGCTGATCAGAAGCTGATTTCTCATTTTGCCATCCGGTTTTCTCCATACGCTCCCCAGCAGAAGCGGAAAGATCAGCCACAGATAGATTACCGCAAAAATTTTTACAACGATAAGCAACTTCCTTCTCCTCCTTAACCGTGTATACAGCGATACAGCTCATATCCGTCGACGCTGTCTACATACTCGATATTTAACTGCTTTAGATATTCCTCGGAATAAAACCCGGTATTACGCACAAAAAAATCTACCTCCCGGGTTTCGATCGCCCGATTTACCGTCTCCGGCTCTACCTCCACGCCCCGCACAAACATGGAGAGCGCACGCCCTTCGCTCTCATACTGCTCGTTTGGATCGATGTCCTCCTTTACGACCCAGCGGTACAGCTGCATTTCCCCCGCATTTACCGCCGCGATCAGGGATGCGTCATACTGCCTGATCCAGTAGTAGAGCTCCTCATCATAAAAAACGACCGGCCGCTCGTTTTCTGCATGCTCCCCGATCAGCTCTGCGACCTCGATCACCTGATCATCGATTTTATAAATGTTATCATCAAGCTGCAGACCTGTCGCACTGCCGCCGCTCAAAAAAAGCAGACAGACGATCAAGAGAACGGCAGCCGTTTTCTGCCGTCCGTCCTTTTGCCGTTCAATCAGACAGGCAAGCAGATAAGCGCTTAAAATCTCTGCCGGAAGCATCCAGAAAAACCGGCTGTAGCGGTCTCTGAAATCCGCTGCATTTCTAAGAACCGGCTCCACCACAAACGGGTTAAAGACCGTAAATAAAAAAATCAAAAACGGCGTCACAAACACCCGCTTCATGAGCGCGTCCCTCTGATATACCACATAGAGCAGACCGCCCAGATAAATCACGAAGAACAGTCCGTACTCCCAATAATTTGTAAAAATCCCCCTGTAAAGCTCAAGATTCCAATCCATTTCCTGCATATTGCCTCTATCCTCACATCTACAACAACAGCCTGATGATACCGACCAGCATTCCCGGCAGCATACAAAGCGCCGCACGAACCCAATACTGCCAGCGCCGCTGATAGCAAAGAAGCGCAAGCAGACCACCGCCGATCATGACGCACAAAATAAAAATCCCGCTGATCGACAGCGAAGCGCCTGTAAAAAAGACAAGCGCAAGCAGCGCCCAATAATATCGCCCGCCCATCTCCTTCGCCAGCAAAACAAGCACAAGCAGCGCAAGCGGCAGATAAAGATTTGCCAGCATAGACTTTGACTCTGCCGTCCTCTGCCACAGATAAAACCCGCGTCCCTCGTCAAATTGATAACAGAAAATGCTGATCCCCGCATGAAGTCCGACCGTCCAGTTTCCAATTCTCCGGTTTCCGTTTGACAACCGATATGCAATCTCATACACGACCAGATTCATTAGAATGATCTCCACACAGGCAAGAACCCTGTTTGCCATCACCAACGGGTGCATCCAAAAGATTTTTGACAAAAAAGCGATCAGCATCGGATAACCGTCGTGCACATAGCTCTCGGAGCCGATAAACTCTCCCGACCGCGCGCTGTACTGATACATTGTGTCGGTGTAAAGCGCGTTGATGGCATGTCCGTTATAGTAGGAGGTGTCAAAGCCGTTGATCCGGACGCCGTTGTTCATTCCGTAGATCACCTGCAGCCCAATGAGCAGGATCAGCGCCAATGTGACTGCATCTATCTGTACCCATTCCCTTTTTTTTCCAAGCATCCCTTCCTTCCGGCAAAAGCGAACGCACCAAAAGAGCACTGCCGCAAAAGCGGCAAGCTCCAGATATACAAGCATATGAAAGGGAAGCTTAAGCTTCTCTGCCGGAAGCTCGATCAACGAAAAAACGGCAAAAAACACGACTGCTCCGACCAGCAGCTGAAACGAGGGGCGCTCCTTTCTGTGAAAAACGCCGCAAAAACAATGACCTGTCAAGAAAAACAAAACGCCCAGTATGAACAGCACAACGACTGTCCCGATCACCGAATTCATCTCATCACCTCACTCATAGTCCTCAAATGATACCATTTCTCTGTTCTCTCTGCAAACGTTATCCCCTGCCCGCCTTATGCATCCTAAGCTTTTGGATCAGCTCCATCAAAAGCTCATTGCGAAACAGAAGCAGACAAACAACATAGCAGACGGCTCCCGCTGCGATCACAAGCAGCACACCGCCGGACATGCCCCGAAAAAGCGCGGACATCCCAAGCACCACACCTGCCATGACAAGAAGCGCTGCGCCCGTGCTCCACAGATAATTGCGGCCCACGCGGATCGTATAGCAATCCTTTGCATACCACAAAAGAAGCGCTGTCACCGTAAGCTCAGACAGCACGGACGCCGCCGCCGCGCCGTCCTGCCGAAGTCTTGGGATCAACAGGAAATTTGCCGCTGTATTGATGACTGCACCCGCGACCGTGGCACGCAAAATCATACGCTCCCTTCCGGTTGCCGTCAAAACGATATGCCCCAAAAAATAAGCAATCGAAAACACGAGCACCAGAATGGCAAGAATCCGAAGCGTGCCAACTGCCGGCAAAAACGCCTCTCCGAAAAGCAGAGGGACGATCTGATCCGCCGTCAACAAAAGCCCGACTGTACAAGGCAGGGCGAGCAGCAGCAAAATCTGCGTCCCCCGGCTAAGCAGTTCATTACACGCCTCCTGCCGCCCCTGTTTATAATACATACTGATGCGCGGATAAAAGACCGCCACAAGCGCGATGACTACGGTATAGGTCATGCGCACGATCTTAACTGCATTGGAGTAATACCCGACAGAAACATCACCGTGATAATATTCAAGCATCACCGTATCCAGCATGGTATAAACCTCTGTCGCGATCGTTGACGCAAGCAAAATAAATACCGGACGCAGATGCTGCCCCATCCCCCTTCCGCTCTGTGTCTGCTTTCCGTTCTTTTTCGTAAAAAGTACGGAAAGCGTAACATATTTGCGCAGCTGGAACGCATTGAGCAGATTGTTTCCGGCAGTCGCAAGACAGAGAATAAACGCATAGATCAGGTAATCCCCGCTGTCCTTTACAAACAGAAGCATCAGCACAAACGATGCGATCTTTACGACAAAGCTTCTTGTCGCAATGTAGGTATACTCCTCCATGCCCTGATAAAACCAGTCGATATTAAAAATATTAAGGATCAGCAAAAGCCCCATCACCCAAAAGAGCTCTCTGCGGTCCGCAAAGTGCGGAAAATAAGTGACGAACACATAATATGCCGCAATACACAAAAGCGTCGCCGCCAGATTGATAAAAAACAATTCAAAGAACGTACGGCTTCTCTGCTCCTTCGTCTCATCATTCTGCGCGATCGCTTTCACGCCATAGCTTGGCAGTCCAAGCGATGCGAGCAGAACAAAATACGCCACGATCGTATTGGCATACGCCACCTTTCCGACGCCCTCCGGCAGCAGCACATGCGAAATATAGGAGGTTGTCACCAACGGGAAAAGGGCTGTAAAGCCCTTATACGCCATGTTGAAGATTGAATTTTTTACCAATGATTTCTTTCCCATCTCTCGTTCCCGCTTTCATGCACTGCGCCCTTGCATCTACATGCGATGCAGCAAAAACAGCAATTCTCTTTTCCAGTAAAACAAATTCCGGTGCAGCCAGTCCGTTCGCACCGTTCCGCACACCGTTCGGATGATTGAAATCCTGTGCTCTCCCGCGCTCCCGCGCTTATCATAATGCGCCGCAAGCCTGCGCAATCCCACATTATAGGAATGGTCGATATGCCCGCCGGATTCATGGATGAGCGGCAGTCTGCACACCCATACCCTGTTTCCCAAAAGCCTTGCGCGCAGACAGCGCTCCACCGCATACAGATGCCAGCTGTCACACAGCTTTTCGTCAAACGGCTCTTTCAAAAACGCGCTTGTCCGTCCCCCGAAAAAACATTCATCAACCGTATCACATGGCGCAATCTGACAAAACTCCCATTCTCCCGGACAGGAACGGTTTTTTCCGTGCAGGATATAGGACAGCACACAGGTTCCCGCCCGATCTCCGACAACGCCAGCCGCCAGATTTTCAACCTCCGCAGCCCCCGCAACGCCGACAATATCGTCCGGTCCGACCTGCCTTACATACTCCACAAACTGCGAGAGCATATCCTCCTTTGGCAGGCGTATATCCTGATGCGAATAGATCACATACTCTGTCCTGATCTTTGGCAGCACGGAATTTAACGCACTGCTGCAGGAGGAAAACTGCTGCCCGCGGTTGTCGATCCCCAAAAGCTCGTATGCGATTTCCTGCTTTTCCAATGAGGCACAAAACGCCTCATATTGTCCGCTGTCATTGTAGCAGCAGACAATCGTAACAAATGCTTCTTCTCTTTTACTCATATTCTCTCATCAATTTCAAAAACTTCCGATATGACCTTGCCACATTGGAAAAATAAAAAATCTTAGCGTCGCAAAAATCCTGATAGAGCTGCTTTGTCGTCACCGCCTCCTTGTGCATACACGTCACCTCCGGCGAATAGAGCAGCCGAAGACCTTTTTTCCTTGCCAGATAATAAAGAATTTCTTCCTCGGCATATAAAAACGTCTCCTGCCAGAACCCGTCAAGCTCCGCAAAAAAATCTCGCGAAAACACAAGACAGCAGCCGTGGAGCAACACGTCAGAAAGCTCCTCGTCAATCCGTACATCCGCCGCCACAGACCTTCCCTCCACCTCACGTGTCGTAAGATTCTTTCCGCCGCCGCACACATCCGCGCCCGCTTCATTTGCAGCAATCCCATAGTGTCCCGCCACCGCTTTTTTCAGATGAAACAGCTTGATCGCGCGAAACATCCACGCCTTAAGTTCCGATACCAGCGCCTGCTTTCTCATATAAGGGATTGTGTAGACACGCTCCCTTGCCACCGGATTAAAATGCTGGGTACGGCTTGCGTCAATAATATCGCCTCCCAAAACCGCAAACGGTTTCCTGCGATAAATCTCAAACAGCTTCTGACAATAATCCGGCTGTTCAAAAATAATATCACTGTTTGCCGCCACAAGAAAATCCGGCGAAAAATGCTCTCTCGCATAGGCGATTCCCAGATTATTTCCCTGCGCGAACCCCAGATTCTTCTCCGCCGCGATGATGTGTACCCGTCCCTCGCCGCAAAAGCGCGCCTTTAACCGCTCCACGCTGTCATTTCCCGAACCGTTGTCAACAATCACGATCTGAATGTCGGGATAAGTCTGCGTCTTTAGGATCGACGCCGCGCAGGCAGCCGCCTCCTCGTATGCCTGATAATTTAAAATCACAAAACCGATCGTTCCCATGCCAACTCCTAAGCTTCTTCCAGCTTCCTGATATCCATCTCCAAAAGCGCCTGACTCCGCTCCTTGATACGCACGCACTGATAGCCCATATAGATGCCCCACGGCTTCGTATCTCTTGTTGCCAGTGTCATCGCACATAAAGCGCAGCCCTCCGCAATCGTAACGCCCTGCAGGATCGTAGAGCCGGTTCCGATGATCGAATGCTTCCCGATCACCACCGGCGCCTCGATCACATGCGTAAACTCCTGTGGAACAGTCGGATTTGTCATAAACTCACCGGAATAATCATCCGTTGTCGCATACACGCCGCAGCGGGAGGAAATTCCCGTATAATCCTCAAACGTAATGCCCGCCGCTCCTCCAAACAAGACAGTCGAAACTGCCACATGCACATAATTTCCAATCGTAAGCTTTCCGCTGAGCACGCAGAAATCATCAATTCTCACATGATTGCCGATGTGCATCTGCGCAGCCCCGTAGATACTCGCCTTCCGGCTGATTTTTACATCATGGCCGACATATGCAAATCCAAGCTCCTTTAACTCCTCGTCCGTATAAAAGCTTTCCGCCATATTTCCTCCATTCCAACGCCCCAAAGCTACTCCCACACAATCGCGTGCAGCGTCTCTTTTTTCTCTCTCTGCCTGTACTCCTCCAGAGTCAGCGCATATTCCTTCGCGTTCTCATCCTCGCTCACACATACAAATCCAAGCGCATCCCACAGATGCTCTACCGGCTGATTCTTTGCTGTCTTATGATAAAAGGCACGCACGTCTGTCACGCCCTGCGTAAAAAGCTTTCTAAGGATCTCCTCGACGATCGCATCCTCAATGCATCGTCCCATCACGCGGCAGCTCATCAGGAAATTATCCACAACGGCGGTCGTCTTATCGATATGATATAAAAATTCAGCCACCCAGCCGCTGCTGCCGTACTTATCGGAAACCTCCGCCATCAAAAGCCGACCGTTTTGCTCTCTCTGATACTGCTCAAGCTGGAGCTCATCCATGCGCAAGGTGCAGACGTTAAACTGGTTTGTCTTGTTCATCAGCTGCACGGCGCGCGCTTTGGTTTCCTCTGTCACCTCTGCAAGACGGATATTTATCTGAAGCGACTTTAAATACTCCTCGTAGGAAGCAGCCGCCTGCTGCTCACTGCGGCGCAGCTTCTCCTGCCGGTACTGCACCGTCTTCTCCATATCCTCCCTCGTCAGACGAAAGCTCCAGAAATATTCCTCATAAACCTCACGCATACAATCTGCCAGCCTTGTAATATCCGACGGAAAATCAACAACCGCTACCTGCGGCGCATGGATCTTCATTCCCTCGCGCTCCGCCTCGTTATCATCCACAAAGACAAAGGCATCCAGAGCAAGATTAAGCTCCTCCGCCATCCGCCTTACATTGTCCCACTTCGGATTCCAGTCTGCATAAATAGCGGCAAAATCATCCTCCCTTAAGATCATATGCGGATGCTCCCGAAGGACGGCACGGACGTCCTCGCTATTATTTTTGGACGCAATCGCAAGAAGCACACCCTGCCTTTGCATTTTCTTGATCTCCCGCTGTGCGTCCCGATAGATTGCTCCCTGATGTGCAGCGTCAAGACAGATCCCCTCCATGCCGTCCTCCCCTAAAACGCCGCCCCAGAGCGTATTATCCAGATCTAAGACAAGCACCTTTTTGCGCACAGCCTTTAATTTGCTTATCGTGCGTCCGATCTCGCCCGCCAGCGCGTGCAGCGCTTTCATCTCATACGGGATCGAGCCCATGTACCAAAACTTTTCGGAATAAAATGATTTTCTTCCGTAATTCTCGATAAAATCCCGCAGCTCCAGACGATGGACGCCATCGTTTTCCTCCGCAAGACGCGTCAGCTGCTCATCCCAAGCCGCAGAGGCGCGCAGACTAAAATCCGCGCCGTCCCTCTCTCGGATCCGCTCCTGTCTCACGTCGATCGTCGATACAAAAAGATGGCTGCCCGGATAATGCTCTGCCAGCTTTTTTACATAGACCTCCGTCTGCGCCAGCTGCTCCTTCACCGCCCCCCATGAGGCGCAGCTTCCAAGAAGCTCGTTTCCCTCAAGCAGCAGGAGGATGCACTCCGGCGCAAACGCCAGCAGCCGTGCATCCGGCTTAAGCGCATAGGTGATCCACCCGCCATAGCCCTCCGTCTGAAATATTTCATGTTCTTTTTTCAAAAGTCCGGACAGCATATCCAGATTCACATTCGATAGAACCGAAATTCTCATCTTGCACCCAAACCTTTCCCGTGTTACTTTACAAACTGATAAAAACCGCCGAGCGTTGTGATCGTCGAGACAGCATCCATCGGGATCATCACGCCGTATTTTGCCTCCACCTCACCAACAAGACGCAGCTGCATGAGAGAATCCCATGTCTCTACCTCCTCCTGCGTTGTCTCAAGCGTCAGCTTCTCCTGATCCGTCTCAAGTATTTCTGCCATAAAGCCTAAAAATTCTTCCATATTTTCCTCCATTTCAAGCATCCGCCTTTATTTTTGTTTTCTCTCCACAGTATAGCACATTTCTATGCCCCTGAATATCTCGTCTTTGTTCCGAGCAAAATACGGATGTACGGCGTCATCGAACGGACAATCGCCGTTCCCAGCCCGAAATTTTTCCGCAGAAAATGAAACCAGTCCGCAAACGGCAATCCCTTTCTGCTCTCCTTAAGCCGGATGCGCTCCATTCTCGGAAGGCTCTCATCCTGCCAGGTCCGCTGTAAGGTATTGTCATTGCACTCGCCCACATATTTTTCAAACACACGGATCGCATATCCCTTTTTGCTGATCTGCAACCCGTAATCAAAATCGCCGATGCTGTGCTGATAGAACGGGTCAATCCCCACCTGCATAAAAATATCATGCGGGATCACGGCACAGTTGGCGTTGAACGTGTCAAAGCAAAGCTCCTGCTCCCCCGGTCCGTATTTTTTATACTTGATGCCCTTTGTATATTTGATGCCGCCGTAGCTTAGACTGCCGTCCTCGTTGCAGATTGCTCCGACCATCACCGTATCTCCCTTTAAGGATGCAAGCATCTCATCAAAGACGCCCGGAAAAAATTTTGTGTCGTCGTTCATCAGCATATAATAATCGTAATCGGGATGATGCTTTTTCGTGTGCTCGATCGCCTCATACATACCGCGATTCCAGAACAGTCCGCCATCGCCATTGACTACGTCGATCTGCTCCGGCTGTGCCGCCAGCATTTCTGCCGTCCCGTCCGTGCTCCCGTCATTTACCACGACATAATCAAAGATTACCTCCTGATTCTCCCGCAGTGTACGGATACTCCGCTCCGTCAAATCCCTCCGGTTAAAACAGGTAAAAATCGCCAAAATCCTCATATCTGTCTCCTTATATCATTCCAGCATCCGTTTGCGCAGATCATAAATGCTTTGATATACCCTCTCGTTTTTCCAATCGTAAACGCCTGCATATAGGGTGCTTGCGATCGGAGCTTACGGTTCTCCTACATAATTTCTCCGAAACACCTTATGATACACGCGCTTTATCATGCTTGGCTCCGAGATCCGGATCAATTCCTTTTTCAGTCTCCGGCGCACATCCGGCAATTCTTCGATGCGATCCGGAAACGCTGTGACCGCCTCGGCTGTCTTTAAGGCATGTACCGCTGTCGGAGCAGCGCCGTCCCCACAGTGGACACCCGAACCGTCCCAGCCGTCGTTTGCCACAAGCGACCTTGTCGGAGCAAGAATCAAGCCGTCCTGCAAAAACGTCGTATAATACCAGCGGATCGCCCACGAATTTGTGCCCGCATCCTGCTGCTGCGCCTTTAAAATCTGATAAAAATTATAAGTATTATCGTAATTAAACCGCTTACGGTAAGCCGCATCTGTGATCAGCCGCTCCCACCCTTGTGCATTCGCGTCAAACGTTTCCCAACGGTCTGCCCAGGTCGCCCATGACCAGCTTGTTCCCGTCAGACCGCAGAGATAAGAAGGCTTATCATAATCGGCGCCATCATCCAAAAACGAATATCCCGTCACACCCGTGACTCTCTTTTCCTTCTCGTAACGATCCAGCCCGTCGTTCATGAAACGAAGAAAAAACGGATTTGTCACAAGATCATCCTCTAAAACGATCACCTTTCCATAGCGATCTACGATCTCCGTCACGCCCTCGATGACATTTCGCGCCAGACCATAGTTCTCATGCCTTTCCACCAGCGTGACGCTTGCAAATCCGGTGATGTCTGCCGCATAAGCGCGGATCTGCCCCACCTTTTTTACATTTCCCCGCCATGCCAGCTCTGCCGCCTCGCTGTCATCCTTTTTCGGCTTCGCCGCATCTGAAAAAATATAAAGCTCCGTTTCGTCTGCCAGCTCATTTGCCGCCAGCGCTTCTATGGTATTCCTTGTATGCTCCGGTCTGTTGTAGGTAAACAAAATCACCGGCGCCGTTTTTCTTTCACTCATCCCTTACCCTTCTGCTTTGACCCAGTTTACATAATCAAAAACGCCTGCCTCAAGCTCTTTCTGCTTCTGATAGCCGATTTTTTTCAGCAGGGAAATATCCGCGCACCAGTTCTGCGGGTCACCCACCTTTGTCTCCCCGGTAAACGCCACGATTTTCTCATCCCTGCCAAGCTGCTTCGCATAAATCTGCGCCAGCGCGCGGATAGAAACCTCCTCGCCGTTTGCCACATTAAAGACCTCCTCGTCTCCGTCATAAGCAAGGATCAGCGCGATCGCACGCATAATATCCGACACATGGATAAAATCTCTCGTCTCATTCCCCGTGCCAAACAGCTTGATCTCTCCGGTATTTTGATATTTCTGGTACATATCCCATAAAAGCTGCTTGCGCAGTCCGCTGCCATAGGCAGAAAAAATACGGATCGCACGCGCCTGATAGCCGTGCACCCTGTTATAATAGCGGCACAGCTCCTCGCACATCAGCTTATGCACGCCATACGGAGAAATCGGCGCAAGCGCATCCGTCTCGCGGATCGGCAGGTGCGTGGGATTTCCGTAGACAGCCGCGCTGGAAAAGAAAATAAGCTTCGGTCTTTTTTCAAATGACTTTAATGCCAGCAAAAGCTGATAAAGGCTGTGCAGATTTCCGTCCAGATCGGCCATCGGATTGACTACCGACGCACCGACGTTTGCACTTCCCGCACAATGCAGCACGACATCCGGCTGCATATCGGTAAAAATATTGGCAAGCTCCGCAGGATTCTGCGACATATTGCACTGATAATAGGTAAAACTGCCGGCGCCGTTTTTCTGACCGCAATAATTCTCTGCTAAATCAATGCCGATGATCTCATAATCCTGTTCAAAATATTCTTTGGCGCTTCTTCCGATAAATCCATTCACGCCGGTAATCACCATTTTTTTCATTTCAACGCTCCTTATAGAAATACACGCTCCAATGCCTTCGCATATTCGCACGCTTCCCGATACATATTTGCGATTCCCTGCTCGATATTCCCCGCAAACTGCTCCGCCGTCTTGGGGCTTTGCGCTTCCCCTGCCAACTGCTCCATCAAATCCGCAAGCTCCCCCGGTTCGTTCGGGTCGAACAGCCGGCACTTCTCATTCATCTGCTCCCTGTGCACCGGAATATCAGACAAAAGAACCGTCTTATCGAGCACCTTTGCGTCCTCAAGCACTGTTCCCCAGCCCTCGCAGAGAGACGGCTGCACAATAAACTGTGCGTTTTTCATAATGCACAGCTGCTCTGTGCGGTCCACAAAGCCAAGCAGACGTATCGCATCCGCCACCTGCGGCGCTTCCATAATTTCCTTTAAGCGGTTGATATACGCAGGATTGCGGTAATCCTCCAGATTTCCGGTAAATACAAAATCATGATCAGCTAAGGCACCGCGCTTTTTTAACTCCTCGATCGCCCGCACCGCCACAATATGATTTTTGTGCTGCCAGAACTGGTTCGGCAGATAGATGTACTTCTTTTTCAGTCCAAACTTCTCCCGCACCTTCTCCTCAAGCTCCGGCGTGATCGCGCGGATTTCCGGCTCTATATAAGAGACAAAATGCACGACCTCAATCTTGCAGCGATAACCGGGATAAAAGCGTTCCAGATCATTCTTTGCATCAAGACTGCTTAACACCATTGGATTTTTGCTCATCACCATCTCGGTATCCTTCTCCTGCTTTCTGGCAAGCTCCTCCTGCGAAAAAAATTCCGGCAGCGTCCGATGCTGGAAATCGGGTATCCAGAAAATCCCTTTGCGCTTAAAAAAACGTCCGATTTTGTTTAACTCCAGCGCATAGCAGTATTTTACGCCCTGCACCCAAATCAGCCGCATCTCATAAAGCATCAGCTTCCACTTGCTCTCGCCCGCAAAAATACGAATCTCAACGCCGTCCGTATCTGCAAAGCAATCAAAAATATCCGCGTGCTTTGGGTCGATCAGCACAACCATGTCCAAGCTGTTTTTAATTTTTTCACTCTGCAGACAGCTGAATATAATATTTTTCAGATAATAAAGGCCGCCAATCCAGCCGCGGTTTCCCAAACCATTAAATAATATCTTTTTTTTCATTTCTTCTTCCATTCCATCTATTCGCCAAGCACATACCGAAGCGCCGTGATACAGCCTTCTGCCACCCTCGCAAACGAAAACTGCTGCGCCCTCTCATAGCTGCAAGCGCCCATCTGCGCAAGCCTGCCATCTGCAAATATGCCATCGATCGTCTTGGCGAACGCTTTCGTATCCTCCGGGTCTACCATATACCCGTTCTCCCCCTCTGCCAGCAGATCTCTTGCGCCGTCCGCATACTTTGAGGAGATCACCGGAAGGGACGCGCACATCGCCTCTAAGATCACAAGCCCAAAGCAGTCCTCCCTCGTCGGAAGCACAAAGACGTCCGATGCGTGGTACAGCTTTCGCAGTGCCTCGCCCTCCACAAAGCCCTTCCATTCTACCCGGTCTGAAATACCAAGCTTCTCTATCTGTTCGCACAAAGCCTGCTTCTCCTGCCCCTCCCCGACGATCACAAGCCGGATATCCTCCGCCGTTTCGGCAAGCGCGGGCAGCAGCAGATCAAGTCCTTTTCTTTGGATGAGACTTCCCACATAAATCATCTGGCGCGCCTCATAGGAATCTTTTTTTGCAAGATATTTTTCAATATCCACTGTCAGATAAGAAAGAAAACACTTCTTTGGGTCTGCGCCGTATGCCGTCTGCGCCTCCCTTGAGGCAGTGCTGCTCGCCACAAACGCCGCCGCGCGCTTTATGATGTAGCGTCTGGAAAGACGCTGCACGCGCCCGATATTTCGCTCGGAATAAAGCGTCCCGTCCGTCCAGCTCACAAACGGAACATGATGCCGCACGCACCAGTGCACCGCGCGCAGAATCGTCGGATTGTACTCCATCGCAAATACCATATCCGGCTTTAGCGCTGCCAGCGTCTTTTCCACCCCGACAGGCAGAAAAATATATCGGTCGTCATACCGCTTGCGGATCACGATCGTGCGCGACTTTAAAAAGACGGCATTCTCAAGCTCCCGCAGCTCTACGCTCCACTGGCGATTCTCCATGCCGGCGCCCGAAAATATCACATGAAACTCATACTCCGGAAAATTTTTCTGCAGATAGACAAAAAAATCAACGCGGTACGGCGATGGAATATTAGTAATAAAAACTGCTTTCTTTCTCATCCGGTCTCCCTCCTCTCCTCTAGGTGTGCTTCCTTAAAATATCCTGATAGATCTCCTCCAGCTTTCGATAATTATCCTCCGGTCTTAACCGCTTTTGATAAAAGGCTCTGGCATTCTCCTTTAGCTTGTGTACATCAAGCGTCTCAAACTCCCGCACCTTCTCTGCAAGCTCCTCCGCCGAATTGTACTGAAACTTCACACCCGTGATCCCTTCCTTCACCATGCCGTCCATATTGCCGACACTTCCGGCAATGACGGGCACGCCGTAGGAATATGCCTCTGCGATCGTCATCGCAAACGCCTCATAGCACTGCGAGGTCATGATCACCGCCCTTGCGTGATAAAAACGCTCCGACATTTCCTCCTTCTGCAAATATCCCAAAAATCTGATATTCGTCAGCTGATGCTCCTTCACATACGCCTGCATCTCCTCCATCATCGGACCTGTTCCCGCAATATAGAGCTTTTTCTCCGGGAGCTGCTCAAACGCCTTGATCGCAATATCAATGCCCTTTAGCGCCTCCACACGCCCGGCAAATAAGAAATACTCCTCCTGCCCGCTCTCATTGCTCGGCGCAAGCCCCTCCGCAAAGGTGAAATTCGGCTTAATGTAAACACGGTCCGCATCCACCGCCCAGCGCCGCTTTGGCACGCTTGGTGCATTGAGCGCATTTAACAGCTTCTTTCGGTTAAATTCTGTCAGACAGATAAAATTTACCCGCCGGTAGGTGCCAAGCATCCGATGGATCTTTAAAATCATCGCGCTCACCACGGTCTGCGCCGTACTGCCGCGATAGCATTTGTGGCGCACGGCACAGCGCAGACCGTCGGCAACGCATTCCTCACAGATCACATTATCACGGAAAAAAGACCCTGCCGGACAGAGCATCCGAAAATTATGCAGCGTCTGCACGACAGGCACATGACACCGGAAAGCCGCATAAAAAACAGACGGGCTGACCATAGTCAGCGTATTGTGTACATGCACGATGTCGATTTTATTTTCCCTTATGATCTTCTTGACCTCCCGCACCGTCCGAAAGGAATAGACCGAGGTAAAGGGCAGACAAAGCTTGCCCCAGATCCCCTTTTCCTTCAATTCCTTATTCGTGCGGTAGTAGGTAAAAACCGTATGCCCATGCTCCTCCAGCAGCCGCTTTTCATTGCGGACCACAACGTCCTCGCCGCCCGGAATCTGATAAAAATTATGCACCTGTAGTATTCGATATTGTTTCATATGACGCCTCATGCCGCTCCTGCACTGTTGCAGGCGATTTCTCAAGAATATTCGGGTACAATAAAATTGCTCCCAGTAAAATAAACGGATTCATAAAACCGTTCATGACAAACTGCTCCAGCACTCCGTATAATGCGAGCGTTCCGATCATGACAAGCTCCTTATAATGTCCCAGCTTATAGAGCCGAAACAGCGTCTGGCACATCAGAGCAAGGAAAAAGATTGCCACGATCCAGCCGCAGTAGAGGAGCACAAACATGTAGGAATTATCAATCAGTCCATAATAGCTTGCATAAAAGGACTCCTGTGTACGCGGATAAAGTGCAAGCCCCTGATCCCTGAAATAGCTGTTCATAATATAAATTCTGCCCGATACATAGTGATTGAGCAGCTTTAGCACCGGATTTTCCGCGTTATAAATGACCATCGTACAGAAGCTAAACAGCGCGCCGACCGGAACGGATAACGCCAGTATGAATTTTGCTTTTTTATTTTTGACGCACTTCTCAAAAACGATCAGACCCCAGCAGAAGAAAAATACTGCGATCCCGGTACGGCAGAAGGTCAGCTTATAAAAGATCAGCGCTACCGCCGCAGTTCCAAAAAACCACCATTTATTTAATTTTTCATAATTATAATAAAGGAGCAAAAGCATCGTCAAAAAGACGCATAAAAATGCGTAATTCGGTTCTCCCATCGCAAAGCTGTAGACCGGAATCTCCACATAGCTCGTATCAGGCGTCGTCTTATATCCGATGTCATACACACCGAAGGTCGATCCCAGCACAAGAATACAAATGCTGAACATACGGATATAGAGCGCAATTTTGATCAGATTCCGGTAGCTGCAATTCTTCATCCCGATGATCGTCAAAAACAAAAGCAGCCATGTATTTGATTTTGTGATAATGGATAGCGGAACTGCCACACCGATCAGGATGCCTGCCCAGCAGATCTCCCGCAGCGTGTATTTTGTTGTGACCAATTTGATCACAAGGAAAAACATACCAAACACAAAAAAGTATTTATAAATATTGTCACCGTGGTCATAGGCAAACGCCTTCATCAGCATATTGACTGCAAAATAACCGTAGTACGAGGCAATGCCTATTCCGCCCCAGTCCGTTTCCTCATAAATCCTCTTTATTCTCTCCATCTGTTCTCTCCAACCTACTGCTGCACCATCCTGCGGTAAACCGCGTAATCCTCCTGCACCACCGCGATTTTTTCATAGCCATATCCGCTTAGATCCTCAGGTATCCGGTGAAAGGATGTGTTAAATACAATATACCGGCACTCTCTTGCCCGCGCCACCTCTGTGACAAGCGAAAGGTCCGGCTCCTCCTTGCTCATCTCCTCGTAAACCATCTGCTCATCCGGCGCAATATCAGAGATAAAGCCTCCGGCATTTCTGCCGTAGAGCAGTCCGACCGCGCTTGAATACTGGCGCACATCACAGAGCAGCTCATTAGGCACAATGATATTCTCCTTCCAGCTCAAAAGATTTTCCGTCACAATGTCCGATATTTCCACTGCCGCCTGTGCGATCTCATATTCATTTTCTTTTTCCTGATAAGTCTTGGCGGAAAACTCACGCTCCCCGGTCGCAATGATGCAGACGCAGGCAATCACGATCACCGCAACGCGCACCACATCCTTGTTCCAGCGATACACAAGCCTCGTGAGCGCATATGCGATGACAAACGAAACCGGGAGCATCCATAAAAGCCGCCAGTAAACGCCGGACAAAAATTTTGTTCCGATCGTCGCATAAAAAAGCGGGTTAAAGAAAAAAAGGAGCACCAGCACCGACGGCCAGAACAGCCGCTTCCTGTCTCCCTTTCCCCAAAGCGCGCAAAACAGCAGCGCCGCGCAGAAAAAAAGCCAGTGCAAAAGCCCGTTCCTTCCCCCTATAAAGTTAATAAATTCATTCCAAACCGCATAACAATAAGTAATCATGAATCTCCCTATCTGATCAGATAATATAACAAAAACGCAGCGTTGGGCACTGCCGCCATCAAAATCGTAACTGTTTTTTTTCTGTCACGGTAAGTGATAAAATCAACAATTCCATACAACAACAGGATCACGGGCACCGTCGTAATCCCGATTCCAGACAAAAGACACGCACCCGTCGCCGCAACATACAAAAGCGCCAGCCAGCCCCTGTGGTACTCCCTGTGCATCAGGCGGTACATCAGGTAGAAAAACAGCGGTATGAGAAAGCTTGCGCAGACTGCCTTTCCCTGCCAGATGCGAAGCAGCAGCATCGACGCGAGCGTGTGTGTCGACGTATAGCCCCACAAATGAACGACAGACAAAAAGATCAAAAACAAAAATGTCTTTTCCCAGTCTCCCCGCAGTAAAACGTGCCCGATCAGCAGATACACCGCATAGCATAATAAAATCAAAAAAAACGGCAGATAGGTATGCGACAGCACTGCCGGATGAATCCCGCTGATCCGGCTGCACATTGCAATATACATTGCCCAGGGAGAAGTCAGATCCTTTTTCACCTCTCCCTGATCCCAATACATCTCGCTTCCCGAAATCGGATCATCAATATACATCGTATCATGCTGGACCGCGGATACCTCCTCGGAAATAAACCGTGCATCGTCATCGTCGCCGTGCTCATAGCGCGCCGGAATATATGCCTGCAGCAGAATCATCACTGCCGCCAGCGTTCCAAATACATACACCCAGCCCCTTCTTGACGTATCCCTTGTCTTTGTATGGCTTTCTTCCCCGGCGCCCGCACTTCCAGTAAGAAATCCCAGCTTTCCGCGTTTCCAGCGCCGCAGCAGCAGACCAAACGATAAAATCGACAAAACTGTCAGCGCTATTTTCCATAGGATCATCGCAGTTGTCAGGGTCTGCTCCAATGCCACAAGCGGCACCAGAATCACCTGCGCCACCGCAAGCATCGTGACAAATCCAAGCACCCATGCGTGCAGAAGACGGTTCCAGCCCTCCCTCAGCCTTAAAAACTCTACCCAAAGATAGCCGATCCACATGGGGAGCAGCACAAACAAAACCGTCATAGCTATGATGTCTTTATAATTCATATACTAAAACTCCATCAATGCGGATACCGTTTACCTCTGCCGTATTTTTCGCACGGTATAAATTCTCATTGGTCACGGTTTTTCTTCCGCAGGTCACAAAAGTCTTATTACACAGCTTTGCCGCGGCATAAGCATCGGCGCTCTTTACGGCATCGTGACTGTTGATCACGATACACTGATATTTTTTACTCATCTCATCCATCAAAAGCGCAAAGCGCTGATTTCCGGCAATATCCATCCCCTGCTCTCTTGTCTGGCTTCTGCACACAAGATCAAGGTAGTCGTTCATCTGCTCCGGGATCACCTCTGTCTGCTCTCCGAGCACATAGCCGCTGATCGAATTTTCACTCTCGCCCTCCTCGCTGGCAAGGTCTACATAAAGTGTTTTCTTCTGCTCATTGGCATAGCTCATGGCAAGCTTTAACGCCGCATCCTTCTTCGGACACTGCAGACTGATGCAGCTGATCCTATTGCAGGTAACATTGGAATCACTTAAATAAAGCGCAACCTTTTTAAACGCATCCTCATTATCCCCGTCCTTTTTGAGCACATCAATGATATTTGCGTCGAGACTCTCCCTTACTTCCTCGGCATTCTTTGGCTTTTTATACATCAGCATCCAGAACGTGTAGAATACCACCTCCACAATGATACCAAGCAGAACGCCTGCTGTCACCGCTTTCATCAGAGCCTTGTTGAAATCCTCCTGTGTGATGGAATAATTTTCAATCTTCACAACCTCCTGCGTCGCATACGGATCATCCAGAATGCTCACACAATCAGCCCCGATCATCTCCTCACTGACTGCGATCGTCGCATTCATAACACCCTCCGCGAACTTTGCGGCTGTCTCCTCATCCCCAATGGTGATCGAGCCGACTGTCGCAGGGAACGTCACATAAATGGAAGCGACGCCGGACGCCTCTCCCTGCATCATCTCAAACAATCCCATATATTCATCGAGTGTCAGCGTCGTATCCATATCCGAGACAAACTTTTCATAGGTTCTGCTGCTCTTTGCGATCTTAATGACATTTCCGACGCGCTCCACCACGCTTGCCTGACTGTAATCGCTGACAAATAATGACGCTACGACCTGCTGCTTATTTTCGTACATCTCATTTTCCACATACTGATGCAGCGTCTTGTACTTATATCCGCCGAGCGCCGCCGCACACAGCAGCGCAAAAATAACTGCCAGCCACCACATACGAAGATTGTAGCGCACAATCTCCAAAAAACCATATTCCTTATCCACCTTGTATTCTCTGCTCATAATTGTCTCCTCCCTTATTCTCCGCCTTTTTCAAATACGACCCGGATCGTCTTAAGTATGATCTTGATGTCAAGTGCAAGACTCCAGTTGTCAATATACTGCACATCCAGCCGTACGACATCCTCAAAATCCTTGATGTTATTGCGCCCGCTCACCTGCCATAGCCCTGTGATGCCCGGCTTTGCGCTCAGCCTTCGCTTTTGATGCGCCTCGTACTGCCGGAACTCATCGACCGTCGGCGGTCTCGTTCCGACCAGACTCATATCTCCCTTTAGCACGTTAAAAAACTGCGGCAGCTCGTCAATACTTGTCTTTCGGATAAACTTTCCCACTTTTGTGATGCGTGGGTCATCTTTCATTTTAAACATCAGACCCTTCATCTCATTTTGATCTGCGAGCTCTGCTTTTCGCGCCTCCGCGTCACGGTACATCGAGCGGAACTTATATATCTGAAAGAACCTTCCGTTTTTTCCCACACGCTTTTGCGCAAAAAACAAAGGTCCCGGCGATTCGATCAATAACGGCGGCGCCAGAAAAACAGTGATGACCGCTGTGAGCAAAAGTCCCACGATCGCTCCCACAATATCCATCAGCCGCTTCACAAACAGTCGCTTCCAATCATACTGCTGATTGGAAAATGTCACAACCGGAATATTTCCCATCATATTAAAGCTTTTGTAATAATCGTCAAACTGATTTAAAATCTCTATGCTGACATGGACGGTCGCCCCCATATCCTCAAACGTATTGACCACCTTGGCAAGTGCGGCTCCCGTATCATAGGGCACGTTGATGAACACCTCATCCACGATCTGCTCCTTTGCATATTGGTACATATTACTGTAGGTTGCCACAACGGGCACTCCCTCATACCATTTCCCAACCTGATTGTCGTCAATGACCGCAATGCTCGCCAGACGGTGCACCCAGTCGGATGAGCTTTCCGCTTCCTTGATAATGCCCTCCACACGGTCCGCAGTCGTCACCAAAAGCACCTGGTTTGTCGCCCGCTTATTGCGGTACACCTTGAGCAGATAATATTTAATTCCTGCATGGGCGAGGAAAAATAAAATCAGGTTTACGCCGGCAATGCAAAAATACACGCCGCGCGATGCGTCCGCATTATTATGGAGCAGAAAAATCGTCAGCGACGTCACAAAGATAATGACTACGCTCGCTTTGATCGCCGCCCAAAAATCCCGGTAAAGATTTCTCCTGATAAAATTCCTTTCAATATCGGAAAATATCATGACCAGCATATAAATGACCAGCACGATCCCAAAGCTGTCGAGAAGCTCCATCTTCATATTTTCTATGGACACATTCCGGTAACCCACCAGCCAGAAATAGCCTCCGGCAAGATAGCTTATGATAAAACAAAGCAGATCTGCCAGCAGCAGAATCACATCCTGAATCCTTTGTCTCGATTGATACATGTCAAATCCTCTCTCATCTTATGCCCAAAACCGCTTTATTTCAGACTCTCACAGCGGTATGTGCACTCCTTCCTCCCCAGCGAGAAGATCATCTCCCACTCCTCGCTCTGCGGCGCCAGAAAGACACAGTCAAAGCCCCATGCCGGACTCCCCGCGCACCGCAGATGAAACGCCTCCGCCACATCCTTGCGCGCTCCTCTTACAATCTCCGCCGGCAGCCTCTGTCCTCCGTGCCCTCTCACCTGTATATGCACCGGAAGGCATCTGCCGTTCCATGTCTTTGCAAACGCCCAGCCCGAACAGATATGACTGCCGTCCTGATATTCCAAACGGTCAATCTGATAATAAATCCTGCGCACCAAAAGCGCTTCCTTAAGCCCCTCTGTGCTCCCGACCGGCTGCTCCTGCCTTGCTTTGCAAAGCAGCTCCTCCAACGGAATAACCGCAGTTCCCAGCAGCCGCTGCATATTGCGCACCGGAATCGTGTCTCTGCCGATATACGCCTGAAAATGCTCCTCCATCTGCTGATAGACCGCTGCCTCCTCCTTTGTGATCCCTGCCAAAGCAAGCACATCCGCAAGACTTCGCCCCGTATCATGCAGGATCTGATAATATGCAAAATAAAGCCCCCGGTAGATCAAAAAACGCTTCGGGATCGGAAACGAAAACGTCCATTCATAATCAATGACCTCCCACGGAGCATTTTCCTCCCCGCCGTCTCCTGCATTGACAAAGAGATTGGAAAAGATCATATCAATATCACTGATACACGCCGATACCGGTACGCCTCCGCCGCCCTGCGGCAAGCCTCCACTTGGAAGCGCTCCGAATATTTCTTCAAATTCATCTGTCACGACAAAGGGGCGCTCCCCGCCCTCCGTGCCAATCCTTCGCACATACTCGCGCAAAAGACGATCCACCCGGTTCTCATCCTGCGCCTGTACCGCGCGTTTTAATATCTCCTGCAAGGACTCTCCGCTTAAGAACGGAAAGACCGCACACACATTGCCGCCGGGATCCGTCTTGCTGCTGCACGGGCAAAAGCGCAGAGCTTCCTCGTCATAGCTTTCCGTTAAGCCTTGAAAGCTCTTGGTAAACCGCTCCACATGCGCCCGTCCGCCGGACAGAAGCGCCCATTTATAAATCCGCCTTGTTCCCTCATGATCTGACGTAATGTCCGTTCGGATGCAAAACCGCTCCGCCCGCTCATTGGAATATTTGGAATATATCGTCCGCTCCAACGCCTCACCTCCCGTCACAGCCTCTCTATCCATATGCCTCGATCAGATAGGAGTTTGCGAATGTTTCAAACACTCCCTCTGCCAGCAATGTATCATAAACTGCCCGCTCATCAAAAAGCTTAAGCCTGTCTCTTTCAAAATTTCTGCGATTATCCATCAGCTCTCCCGCCTGCGGCAGCCAATCCTGCGAATAAATACAGCTTGGAAATTTATGGTCAGGATAGGGATAATAAAAATACAGCTTCCCAAATCCAGCCTCCGTAAAATATCCTGCATATTCGCCCTTCGTGTAGCATCTCGGTGTCTCTCCCGTATCAGGCGTGCCGCCATACCCTTCCACACCGGAAAAATAGCCTGCGCCGTATTCCTCCTGACATCCCGCAAAATACCGCAATCCCATACGATTGCCATCTGCGGCAAAAAGTCTGCCCCCCGGTGCAAGCTGCTTTCGCAGCAGCGAAAGCGCTCTGCGGCGGCGATAAAATCCACCCACCAGCAAAATCACATCAAACTTCTCCCCGCCTTGTGTTTCACCGGCAGAAAGAAAGCTTTCTGCCTCGCCGACAACGATGGTGAGCCTCTCTCCTGCGTCTTTGCAGCGTGCCCGGATGATCTGGGCATGCATCTCATCCTCTGCGAGACAAGTTACCGCCCCCGCCTTTTCCAAAAGCTTTCCGGTCAACGCGCCGCACTCAGGATGACATTCCAGCACACGCATCGTTTTCTCCATCGGAATCCAGTCAATGAGATTTTGTCTGATCTCCGAGAGATGATACAGATAAGGATAGGACGCCTTTTGCCGGATCACCTGTCCATAGCTGCCGCGCTCATAATTATTTATTATTTCATGCAGCTCTGTCAAAAACTGTTCATCCTCCATCGCACCCTCCTGCTGCCTATGCCTCTACACGCTCCACCGTCGTCCTGGAATTCATATCGTAAAAGCCGACCGTGTTTTTATCGGAAATTACCGTCACTCCGACCACGTCATACAACCTGTGGTATGCCCGAAACTCACCGCCGACATAGCCCGTACAGCTGATGGAGAGCAGATACTCACCGCCCTGCAGATCCATATTCTGCTGAAAGGAGGCGACATAAATCTCCCCTGCCTTCGCCAGACCAATGCCTGCCTTTTCATACATCGTGTTTGTTCCGGTCACTGCAGTCCCCTGCACCGTCTTAAATGTATAAGTAAAAATGGGGTCCATAATATCTGTCTGGAAACGCACCTTGGAACGAATCGTAAAGGAAGTTCCCTTCTGAATACAGTTCGTATAGCTTCCATATTCATCCACCACTGCAAAATCAATGATTTCCGCTTCTCCCGTTCCATATTCATTTACATCGGGATTCAGTTCATAATGGCTTTTCCAAAGCGCTGTTCCAGCCTCCGTCCCCGCCGTCTCCTGCGCCGTAAGCACCTGTCCGCTCGTGATATTCTGCGACTGATTTAAGAGCACCTTCTTATACAGATCAATGATCTCCTTTGGCTTCCCCTCTGCCAGCTTCACACCCTGATTTAACAAAATTACACGGTCACAGTACTTTGCCACGCTGCTAATGTCATGACTGACAAAAATGATCGTCTTGCCCTGCGCCTTAAAATCATCAAATTTCTTATAGCACTTTGCCTGAAAAAACGCATCCCCTACCGAGAGCGCCTCATCCACGATCAAAATCTCCGGGTCGATATTGATCGCAACCGCAAACGCAAGGCGCACAAACATTCCGCTCGAATACGTCTTGCACGGCTGATGAACAAAATCCCCAATATCTGCAAATTTAAGGATCTCCGGCAGACGCTCGTCCATCTCCTCCCTGCGAAAGCCCATCATCATCCCGTTTAAATAGACATTCTCAATGCCCGTATATTCCATATTAAAGCCTGCGCCAAGCTCAAGCAGCGCCGAAATCCTGCCGGAAATCTCCACCACTCCCTCGGTCGGAGAGAGCACGCCGGTGATGATCTTTAAAATCGTCGACTTTCCGGAACCGTTTGTGCCGATAATGCCGATCGTCTCCCCCTTTTTCACCTCAAAGGAAACATGGTCAAGCGCCCGGTGCTCCTTAAAGCGGTTTTTCCCTGCAATTCCAAGCGCATCAAGCAAACGCTCCGAGGGCTTATGATATAATTTATAAATCTTGCTGACATCCTTTGCCCTGATTGCTATCTTATCCATCTCACCCTGCTTCTTTCCTCTCATTTCTTCTCTCTTAGAGCACATCCGCAAAATGCGGGCGCAGCCGCTTAAATACAGAGGTTCCAACGATCAGTATCAAAATCGTAACGACCCAGAAGTAGATCGTCAGACCCCAGTTTTCCCAGAAACCGATTTTATGGATCAGCGCATTGCGGTAACCCGACACGATATAATACATCGGATTCAGCTTCAAAAGTGCAGCCGCCCATCCCGGTATCTGCGTCATCGACTCAAAATTCCACATGATCGGCGTCACCCACATGCCAATCTGAAGAAGAATTGCAACGACCTCCTTCATGTCACGGAAAAATACAGTCATTGCTCCTGTCGCATAGACAATCCCCGTCGCAAGCACGATCATACAAAACGAATAATAAATCACCAAAAGCGTATACAAATCAGGCGGATAACCCATGACCCAGAATACCGCAATGGCGAACAACACAAAAAACAAATGCGTAAACAGCGCCGAGATCATCTTAACGACCGGAAGCGTATCGATCTGGAATACAACCTTTTTTACGAGATAGCTATACTCAACCAAAACGCCCGTTCCGCCGTTCATCGCCTCCTGAAAATAAAACCACGGTACAAGTCCCGCCATAAGCCACATAACAAACGGTATCTCAATGCCCGTGCGAAGGTCGCTTGCCTTCTGATGCAGACCAAACTCAAACACAAACCAGTACAGCAGCACGGTGATCACAGGCTGTACAAATGCCCAGACAATTCCGAAATAAGAACCTGCAAACTTTTTTTTAATATCATTTTTTGCAAGATTCCATATCAGCCCCCTGCTGCTCACAAGGTGTCCAGCCAGCGACGCGTCCCTTTTCTTTTCTGCCATCATTTTCTCCTAACCCTGCGCGCCGTGCGCCTTCTTATACGCGGCAAAGCTTCCTAACAGCCTGTCCTTATCCGATAAGAGCAGCTCCTCTGCACACATTCCCTCCGGCATCGGCCACTCCACGCCAAGCTCCGCATCATTCCAGAGAATACCTCCCTCGTCATTCGGATGATAAAAATCAGTCACCTTATAGCAGAACTCCGCATAATCGGATAATACGAGAAAACCGTGCGCAAAATTCTTCGGCACAAAAAACTGCTTTTTATTCTCCACCGATAAATGCACGCCATACCATTTTCCAAAGGTCTTAGAGCCCTCGCGCAGATCGACTGCCACGTCAAACACCTCGCCGCTTATTACACGCACAAGCTTATCCTGCGGATAAGCGATCTGAAAATGAAGTCCGCGCAAAACGCCCTTCTTGGACGCCGACTGGTTGTCCTGCACAAAGGTACAGTCAATGCCCGCCTCGGCAAAATCCTGATAATTATAGGTTTCCATAAAATAGCCTCTCGCATCCCCAAACACTGCCGGTTCGATGACCTTAAGCCCCTCTATCCCGTTACAATTTTCTGTTACCTTGATCTTTCCCACGTCTTATTCCTCTTTCCTTACAGTCCTTCCGCAATCTCCATCAGATATTTTCCGTAATCGGTCTTAAGCAGCGGCTGCGCCAGCCGTACAAGCTGTTCTCTGTCGATAAAGCCCCTTTTATATGCGATCTCCTCAATACAGGAAATATAAAGCCCCTGCCGTTTCTGGAATGCCGACACAAAATCCGCAGCAGCAAGCAGCATATCGTGATTGCCGGTGTCAAGCCACGCAAACCCGCGTCCGAGCGTCTCCACGCACAAGGTTCCCCGTTTTAAATATTCATTGTTGACAGACGTGATCTCTATCTCGCCTCTGGCAGAGGGGACAACATTCTTTGCAATCTCCACCACATCATTATCATAAAAATAAAGTCCCGGCACGGCGTAATTCGACCTTGGCTGCGCCGGCTTCTCCTCGATAGAGAGCGCCCTGCCGTTTCCGTCAAACTCCACCACCCCATATTCTCTGGGATCTCTTACATAATATCCGAAAATCGTCGCGCCCGCCTTCTGCTCCGTGCGCTCTGCGGCGCTCTTTAGCACCTTAGAAAAGCTCTGTCCGTAAAAAATATTGTCCCCAAGCACAAGCGCCACCGCATCTGCTCCGATAAAGTCCTCCCCGATAATAAATGCATCAGCAAGTCCTCTCGGCTCCTCCTGCACAGCATAGGAAAAACTCATGCCAAGCTGGCTTCCGTCTCCAAACAACTCCTCAAACACCGGCAGATCACGCGGCGTTGAGATAATGAGTACCTCCCGAATGCCCGCCAGCATCAAGGTAGAAAGCGGATAATAGATCATCGGCTTGTCATAAACCGGCATAATCTGCTTGGAAATCGCTTTTGTCAGCGGATAAAGTCTCGTACCGGAGCCTCCGGCAAGAATAATTCCCTTCATAATGTTCCTCCAATTTTAACAATATATGGCATTTATCTTAATATTTCCATTTATCTGCGGTTAATTTTTTCTTAAAATTCCCGGCACACTGCCCTTATATTAACGCAAACAAGCAGTATCGCCGAATGGCGGTACTGCTGTGTGCCTCTCTTATCTGTCCCGATACATCTCCTCATAATACTTCTGGTAATCGCCGCTTGTCACATTTTTCATCCAGTCCTCGTGTTCAAAAAACCACGCAATGGTCTTTCGGATCCCCTCCGCAAACATCGTCTCAGGCTCCCAGCCAATCTCCGCCTTAATCTTATCAGGAGCGATCGCATAACGTCTGTCATGCCCTTTTCTGTCCTCCACATAGGTGATCAGATCCTTGCTCACCAGCGCCCTGCGCGGATCGTCTGCCGGAAGCATCTCCTGCAGCGTCTCTATGATGATATTGACGATCTCAATGTTCTGCTTCTCATTGTGTCCGCCGATATTATATGTCTCGCCCAATCGTCCCTTCTCCTGCACCATGTCGATCCCCTTTGCATGGTCATCCACATAAAGCCAGTCGCGGACATTCCTGCCGTCTCCGTAAACCGGAAGCTTCTTTCCCAAAAGCGCATTGTTGATGATCAGCGGGATCAGCTTCTCCGGGAACTGATACGGTCCGTAATTATTGGAGCAGTTCGTAATATTCGCCGGGAACTTGTAGGTATCAATATACGCCTTCACCAGCATGTCCGAGGACGCCTTGCTCGCAGAGTAAGGGCTGTGCGGCGCATACGGCGTCGTCTCATAAAAATAAGTGCCGTCCTCCTCCAGGGATCCATAGACCTCGTCCGTCGACACATGAAGAAACTTCTTGTCCGCAGCAAATGTACCGTCCGGCTGCTCCCATGCCGCTTTTGCACAATTTAACATCACGGCAGTTCCGAGAACATTTGTCTTAACAAACACCTCAGGATTCTTAATGCTGCGGTCCACATGGCTTTCCGCGGCAAAATGCACGACACGGTCAATCTCATTCTCTGCAAAAATCCGCTCCATCGCCTCTTTATCCGTAATATCCGCTTTCACAAACGTATAGTTTTCTCTAGCCTCCACATCCTTTAAATTCTCCAGATTTCCGGCATAGGTGAGCGCATCCACATTAATGATGCGAATCTCATCTCCGTACTTACGGAACATATAATGAATATAATTGGAACCGATAAAGCCGGCTCCTCCCGTCACCAAATAAGTTCTCATAGCTTTTCCCTTTCCAGCTCGCATATTTTCTGCCAATTACAACCAGATTCCGTGATAATGATTATGATTTTATCACATATTTTCCGCTAACACAAGTTTAAGACAACTTTTCGCCGTCCCGCTCCTCCTCGTCAGTCGCCGTCTCCTTTGCGATATAGACCGGACGGTTCTTGACCTCCAGATATGCCTTTGACAGATAAAGACCGAGAATCCCGATGCAAAGCAGCTGTAAACCGCCGATCAGTATCACGATACACGCCATCGAGGGCCAGCCGTAGGCAGAACCCCCAAACAGCAGCTGCCTTATGACGATAAATAAAATCGCCAGCACTGCCACCCCGCACATCCCCGCGCCGAGCACAGAGGAAATATAAAGCGGCGTTGAGGAAAACGCGACAATGCCGTCGAGCGAATATTTAAACAGCTTCCAGAAGGACCATTTTGTCTCCCCTGCGACACGCTCCACATTTTCAAACTCAATCCACTTTGTGCGGAAACCGACCCATCCGAACAGCCCCTTAGAAAAACGGTTGTACTCCTGAAGGCTTAGGAGCGCGTCTACATATTGCCGGCTCATCAGACGGTAATCCCTTGCCCCGTCCATCAGCTCCACATCACTGATACGGTTCATCATCCGGTAAAAGCAGCGTGCAAAAAAGGAGCGGATCGGCGGCTCGCCCTTCCTTGTCACTCTCCTTGTCGCCGCAGAATCATATCCCTCCTCCGTCACCGCGCGGTACATTTCCGGCAGCAGCGAGGGCGGATCCTGTAAATCCGCGTCCATGATCGCCACATAATCGCCTGTCGCATGTGTAAGCCCCGCGTAAATCGCCGCCTCCTTCCCGAAATTGCGGGAAAAGGACACATACTTCACACGCCTGTCCTTTTTGCGAAGCTCACGCATACAGCCAAGCGTCCCATCCCTTGACCCATCGTCCACGAACACATATTCAAACGTATTTTCCGGCATCTGCGCCGCAATCCGCTCCATCTCCTCATAAAAATAATGGAGCGCCTGTTCCTCATTGTAGCATGGCACAATCACCGTGATTTTCTTCATCCCTATTTCCTCCTACCACCAGTCAGTTGCCGGCGGTTCTTCCTGTGCAGACAGCCGCACCACGACAAGCTCGTCTGTCACCGCAATACAGCCGTCTGCCGGAAAATCCGAAAGCGGCTGCGCCAGCTGCGCCGCAGCGAGAAGCTGCTCCTCTGTGACGGCCTCCTCCAATACCGCTCCGGTATGTGCCTGTATCAAGCCTACGATCCGGTGCGTTGCTCCCGCAGGTCTTTTACTGTCATAATCCCACTCGTAAAACGACCAGCCATACATCTCCGTCCGCCTGCACCATTTCGGCAGCTCCGCCTGCTGATAACCGACAAACGCGATTGGCTGTGTCGGCAGCGTCCCTCCGTTTGCCTCCGCAAGCAAAGTAAGAAGCTGCTCGGTCTTTGCCGCATCGTCTTCAAACCGCACCTGATCCGTATAGGCAAGCCGCAGGTCATAGGTGCACTGCCCAAGCAGCACGACAGACACACAGACGATGCCAAGCCTTCTCGCCCACACACCAAAGCACGCTGCTCTTTGGCACACTGCCGCTTTTTCACCGCTTTTGCGACATTCCGACAGCCCGTCTATCGCATACATACCAAGAAACGCCGCTGCAAGCGGCAGTGCAAACTGCGCGCGTGTCACCAGCATTTCTCCCATATAAAGCGTCATAAAAAGCGGAGATGCCAGCAATGCGGCCAGCGCCAGAAGCCACAGCACAAAACGTCTGCCGCCTTGCCTTCCATATACGCCCGCGAACATCCTCACAAGCCACACCGCCGTAAATAAAACTGCCGCAGGGTAAAAAGAAAAGTTGCGCGGACCGACCGCAAACAGCAGGTTTTTCGCCGTGCGCAGTACGTTTTTGATACAGTCAGTCACCGGGTATCTGCCCCATCCCGACTGCGCATTCATATAGTCTGCCCCCGCCATAAACCATGTGTCTGCGATAGCCGCATAAGCTGCATATGCGCAGACAAAAAACAAGACAAAGCCAAGACAGCTGGGAAGCAGCCGCCCGCACCTTTCCTCCTGTTTACTCCCTGTCTCCCGCATGATCCAAACCAGAAAAAAGATCAGACACGCCGCAATGTAATAGACCGCCAGCGCCTGATATGCGCCAAGCCCCAGCACAAGCAGGACAAAGGATACCAAAAACCGCCAGATGCAAGCAGCTCCCTTTTTCTCAAATACCGCCTGTTCAGATAAAAACGCTGCCAACACAAGCAGCAGCATCGCACATGCCACCTCCGCCTGCTGGACCGAAAAATAAACCTGATAGCTCCAGATATTTGACGTACTGTAAAGCAGCAGAAAAATCCAATACGAATAAGGCTTTCCACCGGAGAAATGATAAATGCCAAAGGTCAGCAGATTTGCTCCGAGCCAGAAAAACAAAAAGAACAGCAGACCGCTCCAGACCATATGATGCGTCTGCAATCCCAGCATATCCTTTAAAAAGGCAAGTCCGAAGCGACCGATCGAGAGCCAGCCTAGCTTTGAACCCGGATGGTTCATCAGCTCCTCCGTATCAATACGGATCGTCCCGGAAAAAACAAGAAAGCCATAGCAAAGGACAGCTGCTGCCAGAGATACTAAGAGCAGCATCCCGTATTGCTTCCCATAATTCCGTATCTCCTCTCTTATCACAGCGCTCCTCTGCTTTGGCTTTTCCATATCTTATGCTCCAATATTCTCCAATGTTTTCATATACTCATCCAACGCACTCCGCCAGTCTGCCATCCGATAGCCATCTGTCAGGCGCATCATATAATTGTCCAAAATCGAATATGCCGGACGCTCTGCAGACGCCGGATTCATACGCGCATACTCCTCACTTGTCACATGGCGTACCCGTGTCTGTACACCCGCCCGCGCAAAAATCTCCTCCGCGAACGCCGCCCAGTTCGTGTCTCCCTCACAGGTAGCGTGAAACACACCATAATTCTCTGTCGGTTCAAAATGACAAATGGCGCGCGCCAGCTCCTTTGCGCTTGTAGGCGACCCCTTCTGATCGCACACAACGCTGACCTCCTCATGGTTTTCCGAAAGGCGCAACATTGTTTTTACAAAGTTCTTTCCGTCTCCGTACAGCCACGCCGTCCGAAAAATAAAATACCGCTGAGCAAACGCCTGCACAAACCGCTCTCCCTCAAGCTTTGTCTTTCCATAGGCGCTGACCGGATTTGGCAGATCAAACTCTGTATAAGGCTTCGTTCCGTTTCCTTCAAATACATAATCGGTCGACACATGGATCAGCTTCGCGCCAACCTTCGCCGCCGCGATACTTAAATTCCGTGGTCCGATCGCGTTGATGCGGTATGCCGCATCCCACTCCTTCTCGCACGCATCGACATTTGTATGCGCCGCACAATTTATGATGACATCCGGCTTTGCTGTCTCCACAAGTCCAAGCACTGCGTCAATATCTGCAATATCAAGCGCCCTCACGCCCTCCGCCTCCATGACGTCCGTGTTGATAAACTCTACCGCTTTCCCGTCATATTCTGCACGGATCGCTCGACCGAGCTGTCCGTTGCAGCCCGTCACCAAAATCTTTTTCATAATGAAAATCCTCTCATATACTTATTCCCCGAGACCTCCCTCGATGGCTGACACAAGCGCCGTAAGCGCTTCCGTCTCATCCTCTCCGTCACACACCAGCTCAATCTCGTCGCCCGCCTTAATACATGCGCCAAGCACGCTTAAAACGCTCTTGGCGTTCGCTGTATTTTCCCCATAATGGAAAATAATATGCGCCTTAAACTGCATGGCTTCCTTACACAAAATACCCGCCGGTCTTAAATGCAGTCCGGTCGGATTCTTAATCTGAACCTTCTGACTAACCATAGCTTCTTCTCCCTTTCGTCTCTGTCTTATAACCACACAAAAAGCCCTGTGCGCCCCTTTGTTCCCTACAGCATACTCCTTGTGATCAGCTCCGCCAGCTTTTTTGCTTCTTCCTCGATCACGCTCTGCTCTTTTCCCTCGATCATCACACGCACAAGCGGCTCTGTGCCGGACGGGCGGATCAACACTCTGCCCTCTCCGTTAAACTTCTTTTCCACACAGGCAATCGCATCTGCAATCTCCTGATACTCCAAAAAGCTTTCCTTCTTATGATTGGGCACCTTCGCGTTCACAAGCGCCTGCGGCAGTACCTCCATCACCGAAGCCAGCTCTGACAACGGCTTTCCTGTCTTTACCAGCACCTCCAATAAGTGCAATGCGCTTAACAGTCCGTCGCCTGTGGTGTTATCATCTAGGAAAATGACATGACCGGATTGCTCGCCGCCGAGATTATAACCGTGCTCCAACATACATTCGAGCACATAACGATCCCCGACCTTGGTCTTTTCGATATGGATCTGCTCACGCTGCCCCATCAGCGTAAACCCAAGATTTGTCATGACCGTCACGACCATCGTATCGTTCTTTAAGATTCCTTGCTGCTTCATATAAAGACCGCAGATCGCCATGATCTGGTCTCCGTCGATCAGCGCGCCGTTCTCATCCACCGCCAGCATCCGATCCGCGTCTCCGTCAAATGCAATACCAATATCCGCCTTCTCATAAACGACACGCGCCTTCAGCTCATCCATATGCGTCGAGCCGCAATTTGCATTGATATTTGTACCGTCCGGTTTTGTGTGGATCGCAACAAGTTCCGCACCAAGATCCGTGAGCGCTTTAACAGAGGTGTAATAGGAAGCGCCCTCCGCGCAGTCTATCACGATCTTCTTGCCCGTCAGATCGACCGGCACACATTTTTTGATAAATTCCACATATTCATCTCTCAGATCAAAACGGTACTCAATCTTCCCGACGCCGGAGCCTGTCGGCAGCACCACATCCTTCATCTCATTGCGGATCAGCGCCTCGATTTCGTCCTCCAGGGCATCCGGCAGTTTGTAGCCTGCCCCGTTAAAAAATTTGATTCCGTTAAACTCCATCGGATTATGGGAGGCAGAAATCACAACACCGGCATCCACCTTATGCTTTCTTGTTAGATAAGCGATCGCAGGCGTCGGCATCACGCCAACAAAGATCGCATTTGCACCGACCGAACAAATTCCCGCCATCAGCGCGCTTGCAAGCATCCCCCCTGAAATTCTCGTATCACATCCGACAATGATCGTCGGCTGGTGCTCCTGCTCCTTTGTCAGCACATAAGCCCCTGCCTGACCAAGCTTTGTCGCAAGCTCTATCGTAAGCTCAGATCCTGCCACTCCGCGCACTCCGTCTGTACCAAACATTCTAGCCATTTATTTTTCCTCCACTCTATCCGATTTTTTTACATCACCGTTGTTCCTGCCGCAGAATCATTTGTCGTCTCTGTCGGCGAAACTACGTCGCGTCCCGCTTCGCCGCCTTGCCCGTTCTGTTGGTTCAGCGGCGTTTCCTCTGCAGTCGCACCTTCATTTCCGGCAATCTGCACCGGCACCTTGATCGTCTCTGTCAGCCAGCAATACTTTTCCAGCGTCAGATCAACCGTCATCTGATGCTTTCCCGTGCCTGTTCCGTTTGCATTTACCGTCCCCTTAATATCCTTCGCCTCAAGATTTGAAATGATGCTCGAAGGACCGCTGATCTCAACCGGAACGACATCTTCCTCAAATTCAAGGCGGTATCCCTCTCTTAAGTTGTTTACAGCCAGATTGGCAGTCGGCACCTCAAAGCTTTCTTTTACCACAGCCTCCACCTTTACCGTAACATCTACCTTTGCATCAGACGCAAGCACAAGCGCCGTTCCCTCCGGCAGATAGGAGGTAATATCCACCGTCCGCACAAGGTCCTCCGTAATATCCGTTACCTCTAAGACCTCCTTTGGAATCGAAATTTTGTTTACCGTGTTGAGTGTCGCGCTCTCTCCCTTGATACGGACCGTCTCAAGCGGATATTCGATTCCCGTGAGCATATAACCGTCTGCCGGTTTTCCCATGGTCTCAAAGCTAAGCGCCACATCCTTCGTGCTCAAAACCTGCGCCGATACCGTGACGGTACTAAGGCTCAGCTTCAGCCTTGTCGTATCGATCACATTCCCGTCCGCATCATAGAGCACCGGAACCACGCTGTCCGTGACATCCGTTGAAACACCGTCCACATTGATCGCAGCTACCGCCGTATCGATCTGGCTGATGATGGAGGCAGGTCCTGATACCTTCAGCAGGTTGGAGCCTACGATCTCAAGCGTACCAAGCGCACAGCCGTCTGCCACCGTGCCTCTTGTCACCGGTGTGATCACCTTCTGGCTCGTTCCCAAATCCTCAAGCGAAACCCCAAGATAAAGCTGCTTGGACGTCACCGTCACCTTATTATTATACCGCTTCGGCGTGATCGTGACCGGCACGCGGTAGTTCCCTGTATCTTCATTATATTCAATCTTTTCCATATCGGCAGTCGCCGAGAAATCAGAGTTCGACATTTCCGTCAGAATACTGCGTTCTGCGGATGCGTTAAACGTCACGGTATTCTTCCCGTCGAGCACCTCAAAATATTTATTCTGCGCCGTCAGATAGCTTGTGTTCTCCGCAGTGACGCTCGTCGTAAAAGGAAGTATGATCGTAGGATCGTCAATATTGATCACCGCAACCCATAGCACGATCGCAAACAAAGCCGCCAGCAGCTTGAGGCCAAAATTGTTTGTGATTCTTTTACCGAGCTTCTTTAACATGCTTCAGCCTCCTTTTCAATAATTCAATTTTAGAAGCCTGCTGCTTGCGGTGCTGCAAATATGCAAGCTTATTCTTTAAAAAGTCTGCATCTACATTCCGGTAAAGCTCTCCGCCTAAGGCGATCGACACTCTTCCCGTCTCCTCGGACACAACGATCGTCAGCGAATCACTCACCTCACTGATACCGACCGCCGCACGGTGTCTTGTACCCAGATCCTTGCTGATCGTCAGCGAATCTGTCAGCGGCAGATAACAGGTTGCCGCAACGATACGGTCGCCCCGCACAATAACCGCGCCGTCATGCAGCGGCGTATTCTTCTCAAAAATATTGATCAGAAGCTGACTGCTCACCACTCCGTCCACCGCGATCCCTGTCCTTTCATACTCCGACAGGACGATATTGTCCTCAACGACGATCAGCGCTCCGGTCTTGACCTTTCCCATCTCATAGCACGCCTTCGCCATCTCCGTGATCGTGCGGTCGGAAAACTTCGCAGTCTCCCCTTTTGAAAAATCAAACGGAAGCAAGGACGCGAGAATATTCTTACGCCCCAGATTCTCAAGCGCCTTGCGCATTTCCGGCTGGAAAATAATGACAAGGGCGATCAAAAGAATATTGAGGGTATTCTTGGCGATCCAGATGATCGTATTCATCTGGAAAACTGCAGCAAGCAGCACAAACAGCAGGATCACCATCAACCCCCGCAGCAGCACCCATGCCCTCGTATTCTTGATCCACAGAAGCATATAGTAAAATAAAAATGCTATTATGATAATTTCCACAATATCCGTGGTCGTTATTTTTGGCAAATTCATGTACACAGATACCTTATTCCAAAAGGCGTCTAATGTCGCTAACATGTTCTGCACGTCGTCACTTCCTTAAAATTAGTCTAATAAATCCTCATCAATATCCATCTCTTTTGCAAACTGTCTCTTTGCCATGCGCTCCCTGCCCTCATTTCTTCCGCCGAAGCGCTTTACCTGCTTATCCGTTCCCGAAATAAACACCTTCGGCACAGCCTTGACATAATAGTAATATTCGTCATCCTCAAATTGCATACGCTCCGTTCTGGAATAATCCAGATTGAAGAATACAAACTGCAGCAGCAGAGCGATCAGAGCAGAAATGACCGTGCCAACCAAAACGCCGACCAGTTTTCCGGAAATTCCAAGCAGCATATATCCTGCAGTCAGGGCCGCTGCCTCAAACAGCGCGCCTGAAATGATCGCCACACGCCATGCATTCTCGATCGACATCCTGCGGATCACATAGACGACCAGCAGCGTTGCGATCATCACACCGCAGACCAGATACATCTCCTTGTTGCCGATGAGCTGATTGAGCGCAACGGAAAACATCGACGTGTCCTCGCCCTCCATATCAATCGCTCCGCTGATGACCTTTGCATTATTCTTGACTCCGTCGAGGAAAAAATATACAACATTTCCGCAGATCAGCGCAAATACCGCATACACCTCACGAAGCAATCCCATACCAAGCGGCATCACATACGGAATGGAAAGCCTGCAGCAGACCGCCGACAAAAGGACATCGTAGCCGTACTTTGGTGCAAAGCGGAAATAAAGCAGATAGATCAGCGCAAACAAAAGAAATGTTACAAGACACACCTCCAGAGACAGCGCGTACATATCAAGCAGAATCACCACCGTAGCGATCAGCATCGTCATCCGTACCGGAAGAATTGAACACAGCAGCGCCAGAATGAGCGCCACCGGTATACTGCTGATACGCTCCATATATCCGATATTCAGATTGATCATCAAAAACACAACAAATGCCAGGATAAATCTTATCACCGGCAAAAGGTACGCCTCGTTCTTCCCGTAAAAGCGCACCAGCTTCTCTTTTAGTTCCAATATGGCTGTCATAATCTCCTCCTGCCTATTCCCATTCTGCACGATCCATCCGCAGCCGATCTTCCCTCTCGTACATCTGATTGACCTTCTTTAAGCTTGCATAATACTTCTTGACCTTTTTCCGCCCTTCCGTATATTTGACATGAAATACAATATAGGTCACTCCCAGGTAGAATACTAAAAATGCCAGATAAGTCAATACAAAAATCATCACAAGCGTCTGGATCTCCATCGTGTTGATCCACGCAAGCAATTCATCGACCGACTGCAGCGCCCACAAGCCAAACAGCAGCGCATAGCTGAGCGTTCCCGTGACAAAGCTGATAAGCAGCTGCAGCGCCACATAATCCTTCCTTGCATACTGAGTCATCGGCTTACAGCTCTTGCCGTCATTTTCATCAAACTGCGACAGCCTGATCATATGCTGTAAACGTTCTTCATTTACCATACAGCAGTCTTATCCTTTCTGATTCCCGCAACCACGCATCCTCTTTCCTGAAATTTGCACGCAATTACGCATTCTTATAGTTCATTATATCATAATGTGCTTCAGTTTCAAAGAAAAAGTAAAAAAGACAGAACCCAACGCCGCAGACTCTGTCTTTTTTCCTTATAGGAACCGCATACGATTCCCGTCATACTCCCGCTGCGAATCCTCAGGCGCCTTTGGCTTAGCAAGAGCGCCAGCCAGCGTATTCGCCATGCTGGCTTTACATTTATCACAATATTTTCCGGTGCAGATCGGTGTTCCGCACTGCTCGCAGACAATCCCGTCCGCACCCGCAGTCGTTAAGGAAAGCCGCTCCTCCCGGATCCACTCCTTAATCTGCTTGGCAGAAACGTCAAGCTCCTCGGAAACCTCTCCGATCGTTGCGTGAGGCCTTCTATTCAGATAGGTCTTTACCTCCTGAAACTTCTCCTCCAATATGTTCCTGCATGACTGACAATACGGCGCTCCTCCGATATAATTAAATAACCGTCCGCATACCTTACAATTTCTTACATCCATCTCCAGACCTCCCATCTATCCGTCAGAATCCCGCTCCAATGCTCACACAGATGTAATAAACCTGTTCTGCGCCGGCAGCAAGCAGCGTCTTTGCCGCCTCATCCATTGTGCTCCCTGTCGTATAAATATCATCTACCAGTAATATCTTCCTATATTTTACTATATCCGGTACTAATTGAAAAGCATTTTTTAAATTCTGTCTGCGCTGCCTGTCATTTAACTCCTTCTGCGGCACAGTGTCCCTGTTTCGCACAAGAAGCCGCCCTTCCACCGGAAGTCCCGTCTCACGCCCCAGCGCACGCGCAAAGACCTCCGCCTGATTGTAGCCGCGCTTTTTTTGCTTCTTGCGGTACATCGGGATCGGTACAATGACCTCCACCTGCTTTCTCCCAAGCCACGCTCCATGCAGCCGGACGGCATACCGCGCGTAAAACTGCGCGTACTCTCTCCGGTTGGCATACTTAAAGCGATACATAGACTGTCTGATCGCTCCGCGGTATACAAACACTGCCTTTCCCTGACAAAAGCTGTGTCTTTTTGCCGCACAGTCGCCGCAATACTCCTGTCTTTCATCGCCGACGGGCTTTCCGCAGCTTGCGCAGACAGGCTCTAAAACCGGCAAAAGTTCCTTTTCACATCCCCTACAAAGTTCTTCATCCGGCAGGATCACGCTGTCGCAGACCGGGCAGCGCGGCGGGAAAAGATAATCCGCGCCTGTTTTCAATAATTTGTGCATTCCTTTGCGTCTCTCCCCAAAGACCTGTGCACACCCTCTTATTTCCTGTTTATCCTAGCATGCTTCTCCCACAGATACCAGAAACATTTTCTTAATTTTTTCTTGAGAAAATACTGCCGCGCAAAAACCCGAAAATCCCCTGCCGCTCCTGCTTATCTTCTGTTTTGACATGTCCCTTGTCACCGCCCGGGATCCGCTCCTCAGAAAAAAAGATGTCTGCCGCAGCCTCCCGCTTATAAACTCTTTGGCACAGCTCCTTTAAGACCTCCATGACCGTCTCCATCATACGCCGCGCATTCTGCGCCATCCGGTCAGGAAGCGTCATTCCCCGGTCCGGCGCCGCCTCACCACCGATACAATCGTCTCCCAGCACGCGCAGCTTGTTCAGGCGGTCTCTCTGTTCCTTTCTGACCGCGCTCAAAAAGCGGCTTACTGCTACATTGTGCGTTTCCTCACCTGTATAACAGAGAAATCCCTCCAACGGCGTTTCCGCAGGAAATCCAAGCTCATAGTAAACATTGTAGATCGCACAGACCTTCTCTGCCGCCCTGCGCAAAAAAATCCCGCTCTCACGCGGAGACCGAAAATAGCATTGCTCCGCCGCCTCCAGATCCTGCCTCACCGCGTCAAGCAGCCCGCCAAGCTCCTCTGTCCCGCTCTGACATTCCTTCAAAAAATCAAAATTCATCGCCTGCCCTCACATCTGCTCCCCGCCGCAAGCCCAAGCCAGTATTTCCCCGCAAAGCTCGCGCGGCGTTTTCCCGTCCGTCTTTATGGAAACATCCGCCGCAGCCTCATAGCGCGCCCTGCGCTGCTCCATCATTTTTTCTATGTCAAAAGCTCCCTGACAGCCCCTAAGCAGCGGACGGCTCTGCCTCCCCCGCACACGCGCCCATACAGTTTCCGGCTCTGCCGTCAAGAGAACGATCTTACCTCCCCGCCGCATGGAGGCTATATTTTCCTCCCTTAAAACAACGCCTCCCCCGCACGATACGACAAGACGCCCCCTAAGCTCCAGACGCTTCAAAAGTGCCGTCTCCAGCTCCCTGAAATACGCCTCCCCATAAGCGTCAAACAGCTCTGAAATCTTTTTTTTCTGCTCCCGCTCAAGCTGGGCATCCAAATCCATGCACAGGATACCGAGCTCCTTTGCCAGCAATCCCGCGATCGTACTTTTTCCTGTTCCCATAAATCCGGTCAGATAAATATTATCCATCGCCATCTTCCTCTCTCCTGCAAAAATCCAGCGCATACTTATTTCCGCAGGCTGCGTTCTTCTCCCGCACACTCTTTGGGACCTTTTCATCCCGACAAAAGCATTCTATGAATTAAAAAAGCGTTCTCTTACCTCCGCGACCGGCATTTCCTGCCCCGTATAAAGTGAAAATGCAGCCGCTCCCTGCCACAGCAGCATTCCCGCCCCACCGATGCAGACACAGCCCGCCGCCCGCGCCTCGCGCAGCAATCTCGTCTCTCTCGGATGATATACAATATCTGCCACAACAAGCCCCTGCCGGAGGGCCTTCGCATCCTCCACCACGCTTTTCTCCGTCTCCGGCGCCATTCCAACGCTCGTTCCGTTGACAAAAATATCCGCCGTGCGCATTTCCTCTGCCAGCAGACGCTGATCCGCCAGCGCGCAGACCCTGATCCTGCACGCAGGAATCTCAGAGCAGATCCGCTCCGCGATCCTCCTTGCTTTTTCTGCCGTCCGGTTAAAAATCACAAGCTCCCTTGCACCGTCCAGCGCGCACTGTACCTGGATCGCCGTTGCCGCGCCGCCGCTTCCTGCGATCACAAGCTTTTTTCCGGCAACCGAAACGCCATGCTCCTGCAGGCTGCGGACGAAGCCCTCTCCATCCGTCATGTAACCCTTTAGCCGGCCGTTTTCATTGACGATCGTATTTACCGCACCGCTTAGCCGCGCCGCCGCCGAAAGCTCGTCAAGATATTGCACCACCTCTGTTTTGCAGGGCATTGTCACGTTGCACCCGCGCAGCGGAAGCGTCCGCACCGCCTCCATCGCCTCCCTCGTTTTGGCAAGCGGAATATCAAACGCCACATAAACGGCGTCAATTCCAAGACGCTCAAAGCTGTAATTATACATCGCCGGAGAGCCGGAATGGCTGACCGGTGAACCAAGCAGCGCAAAGACCTGTGTTCTTCCTGAAATCCTTCCCTCCATAAACCCTCCATTCTTCTAAAAAAGTAAGTAAAAAACTGTCAGATCAGCGTCTCCAGACCGTCTGTATCTGTCACCGTGATCCTTCCGCGCGAAAGCTTTACATAGCCCTCCGCCTCAAAATACTTAAGCATCCGCGAGACAACTTCTCTCGCGCTTCCGATATATTTTGCAATCTGCTCATGCGTCATGGCAAGCGTAAGCTCTCCTGTTTTTGCAGTCTCATCCAGCAGAAACATTGCCAGACGCTTATCGAAGCTTAAAAACAAAATCTGCTGCATCGCCCACATCACATCAGAAAAATGCGAGGCGGTCTGTTTGTACAGATAATTTTCTGCATAAATATTTTCCGCCGTAATCTGCTGAAAGACAGACGGATTGATCAGCACGATCCGGCTGTCCGTCTCCGCCTCGATCATGACCTCAAACGTGATCTCATTCATAAAGCAGGACGCCGACAGGGTACAGATGTCTCCCGGCTCTAACCGGTATAGGGTGACGTCCCGTCCCTCCTCCGATTCCACATATACCCGCAGCCTTCCCTGCTCCACCAGGATCAGTCCCAGACATTTTTCACTGGCAGAATGCACCATGCCGCCCTTTTCATACTCCTTGCGTGTCGTGCCCGCCAAAAGCTTCTCACGCTCTGTATCGCTTAGCTTTTCCCAAAAAGAAAACTCCTCTGTCAGCACTTCCCTTAAGCCTTTTTCCATTCACTGCTCCCTCCTTTTTGCCAATGCAAAGAGCGGCGGACCAAAGCAGTCCGCCGCAATTTGTTCCTACCAGCAGAGAACCTCATGTCCCTCCTCTGTCACAAGAACCATAATTTCCCACTGTGCAGACGGCATCCCGTCTTTCGTGTATACTTCCCACTCATTCTTATCATCTATAAAAATATCCGCGCCGCCCATATTGACCATCGGCTCTATCGTAAAGATCATACCTGGCGCCATAAGCATTTCCTCGCCTCTTTTGCTGTTATAGCCAACCCACGGCTGCTCGTGGAATGCAAGACCCACGCCATGCCCGCCAATCTCTCGCACAACCGTATAGCCGTTTGCAAACGCATGGTCATGGACCGCCTGCCCCATATCTCCGAGATTGCCCCACGGCTTTACCTCTTTTAAGCCACGCTCCACACATTCCTTCGTCACCTGAACGAGCCGCTTTTTTTCGGGACTGACCTCCCCGATACAAAACATACGGGAGGAATCCGAAAAATATCCGTTCAAAATCGTGGAGACGTCCACGTTGATAATATCTCCCTCCCTCAAAATAACCTCTTTTGAGGGAAACCCGTGACAAACCTGATCGTTGACAGAGGTGCACACACTATAGGGATACCCCTGATAATGCAGGGGCGCCGGCACACCGCCAAGCTTTGTCGTCAACTCATATACGATCTGATCGATCTGCGCCGTGTCCATCCCCGGATGGATCTTCTCCTCTATCTCGTCAAGGACCGCAATATTGATCTTGCAGCTCTCCCGAATCCCGGCAATCTGTTTCTCATTTTTAATGATCTCACGCGGCGGCACAATCTGTCCTTTTGCTGCCGCAAACGCGATTCTTTCATCAAAGCTCTGATGACACACCTTATATTTTTTGCCGCTCCCGCACCAGCAGGGAGCATTTCGATTTATTTTTGCTGCCATTTTCCCGCTTCTTTTCTTTTATTTTTCTGCCCGTCTAATGGTCCACCGTGACGGAGCCGAACGGAACCCGCTCCCAAATATCCTCTGCAACTGTATATTCGTGCTCCCAAAGCAGCCGCTCATACGCCTGCCCGCCAAGCGAATATTCCTCAAAGCTGCATTGCTTTATCTCTGCCAAAAGCTGCTGCTGCTTTTCTGCGAGTGCGATCTTTCGCATGCTCCAAAGCAGCTCCTCCTCTGAAATCCCAAGTGCCGCGCGCTCCTCCTTACCCAGATCGCTCCAGAAATCATATCTGTCGTTTGCGATATGCTCCTCCTCCTGCGGCGTCAGCTCCAATCCCTCTGCAGCTGCCATCTGATAAAAAATCTCATCGTGCACCGCCATATCTAGCACTGCCTGCTTTCCCTCGTCCCGCAAAAACATACGATTCCCGTGCAGGCTCCAGTATTCATTCGTATTATCGGGATTATAGATACGTGCCGCCGCCTCGATCTGCTGCTCCTGATAGGCAACATAAAACGCAAGCTCGGAAAGCTTAAGCTCCCTTTGATCTACCGTAAGGATGACCTCATCCAACGCCTCGGCAAAGACAAGCTCCCTCCGTCTTTCATACTCTGCAACAGAAAAAATACCAAGAACCAGCACGATCAGCAGC